>LXOW01020550.1_pt3 | contig 16148 bp, 26 predicted proteins | sample 1368591 | NCBI WGS metagenome assembly LXOW01 (sample SAMN04884650, study PRJNA319009) | bovine gut metagenome | isolation source: Cow rumen | host: Bos taurus | place: Italy: Legnaro (PD) | collected 2014-07-09 | reverse complement strand
ACTCTGGGTCGTTCCAACTTGAACTAACTTTGCCAAGTTTAGAGAACTCTTCACCCGTCATAACGTTTGATTTATTTTGTGAAACAATAGGGTCTGTTTCAGATAACGAAAAAGGTTGGGTCATAATATCGCTGTCATCAACCTTTGTTAAATCAAAAGCACGTGTGAATTCTTCTGCCATAGTGAAAACCTTTTTATTTTTGTTTTTCTATAATAATGTCGCCTTTTTCGGTGTATCCCTTAATCTTAACTGGGGCACCACGAAGCATTATAACAGAATCTGAATCAGAATCAACCTTTGCCCAATCTGCAACGGAAATATCATCAGAATACTTTAATCTAGCAACTCTTTTCTGTGTATCATACAAAATCGCTGGGATTGCTTCTGGGTTTTCATCACGTGCACGATTTAACGCATCCTGTGAATCTGCTAATATATTATTCAACATAGATAATTTGTTTCTCTCATCATTGGTCATACCATCCCACAAGGTAATTGCGCCAAACGAATTAGAACCTTTCCGAACGTTTGCCAACTTTGGGTTGAAATTTTCAATCATATCTGACCAATTCTGATATACATCACCAAATNNGCTTATTGTTCTATCGGACAACCCGTGTTCTTGACCATACTTTCCTATTTGGTTTAATGCTTCTGTGCCGTTATAAACTGTTGTTGTTTTTGCATCCATACCTTCTGCATAATCGGCATCAAAATCATTTACTGCTAATACTGAATCAATCATTGCCGTTGGTGATTCTGTTTTTGCAGGGTCAATCATAGAGAACGTAACATTGGTCTTTTGCAAAGAATTAACCAGTTTTTTAGGCAACCCGTTCTTTTCTAATTCGTCAAGTTTGCCCGGGAAGAATTCTCTTTGTAACCCTTCATATTCTGCAATACTTTGATTGAACTGTGCGTTTTTCGCATCAAACCCTAATTGTTCTAACCCTTTCTTCGCATAAGCACGTAATTTATCATATGTGGCACGATTCATACCAGTTTCTTTCATATAACGTTCTGGTGCTAAAATATGTGCTTCATAATACTTTTTTAACCCTTCCAAATCATTGTTAGCGGTATAACGGTCAATAAGTATTTTTGCACCGTCTTCCATATAATCTTGCAGATTTGCTTTTTGCTTACGTGTGGTTTCGTTAAAAATATAGTTTCCTTCCATATCTTTACGATTAAGGATTCTATCTATTTGAACAAGGTTATTTTGCCATTGTGCAATAACATCTTCTTCTTTCTGTTCGGCAGGCAATGTTAAATTATATAAATATCTTGCGTAGTCATCGGGTAATGCCATCTTAAAACTGTCAAGCATAGTTCCTGAACCACGTTTGATTTTTTCATTGTTATCGCTTACGTATTTTTTACGAGCCGCCGCAACAGCACGAAGACGAACTAAATCATTTTGACGCAATAAATCTTCCGCCATTTCAGGATGTGTAGGTTTCTCTCGGTTATACAACTTATATTCAAGTTGTAGCATTGCTTTGTCTAAACCCTTGAAATCTGTGCCATATTTATCTACCAACTCTGCCGCACCACTATTAAATTCAATTTGTGCTTGGTCTTGTGCAATATTTTTAAGTGTGTTTAATTCGTTCTGGTTTTCTTTAAGCAAATAATCTAAACCTTTCTGTGCAACAGAAAAGTCCGGTGTAACGTCTTGAACACCTGCATTATCAAACTTTGGGTTTATTTTGCTAGCATAAGTCGTATTCATTATTTACTCCCATAAACTGCTTCACTTAAACTTTCTGTGTTACCACCAAACGCTTCTGAACCATACATACCATATGATAACAAACCACCCATAACACCTTTTAACGCATTATTAAATGTGGCTCTACGTTTAGCAGAATATTTAATATTTGCATTTATCTTGGCTATATCAGCATTGGCTTGTAGCACACCAAAGTCACGCCCTGCTTCTTCCGCCCCTTTTTGCATACGAGCACGAATAACTGGCGCACCAATGGAAACATTACCACGTGCCGCATAAACTAACGTCTGGTCGGTGTTATATGATAATTCTTTGAATATCTGGTCTTGACCTGCCAATACTTGGTTTTCGATGGCTTGTATTTCGTTATCACGTTCTTTCTTATACAAACCTATATTCATTAAACCAGTAACACCTTCAACGGCGTTAATTAAACCTTTCCCTACCTGAATTTTGGCATTTTCTTTACGAATTGCACGTGTTGTGCTCAAAGTCGCATCCAAATCAGTAGTGTCGCTTTCGTTCTTGCCACCCCAAAAAGAGAACCAATCACTCATAATTGCCCCCTTACATCATATTTCTTGCTTCATCAATGATATTATCAAACGATGCTGGTGCTGGTTCACCCATTGAATCTTGCTTACGGGCATCCAAATATATCGCTGATAACTGCTGTAAAAGAATTGGTAGTTTGCTTTCTAAACGCAATGGTGCACAACACTCAATAGCCAATGCACACGCCAAATAATCAGCAAAATAAGCAGGGTAATCATTTGGGTCAACACTTGCTGTATATTCTACATATAATTTAGCTGGTGCAAACTTTATTGTATCTCTACCGAATTGTTTCCAATCAAAGCATTTTGACCAATGTCTTGGGTCGTAAAATACTGCTTGCATACAAACATAATCTTCAATCTTAACCGGTGCTGTATATGCAACACGAATTCTATCTGCTGAAACTGGGGTTCCTTCAAACGTAATACCGTATTCTGCTATATTTACTACATTGGAATCTAATGACCAATCTGCACCATCATAAATGAACGTTAATGTTGCATCTGCTTCGGTGCCTATTTTATATTCTAAAACGTTAATATCTACCGCCAAATTGGACAATGAAGTTCCAACTGTTTGGTTTATTGTTGCTGAACTTGGAATAATTTTATCAAACAAATAATCGGAAATCGTAGCATAATGTGGAAAATGCTCATAACTTGGGTTTCCTGTTCTTATACCTTGAATCGTTCCATCTTTACGGCAAAAAGACCACGGATACATACGTAACGCTTTTTCTACAACGTCATCATAGCATCTATTAACAACAGCCCCAACTTCATCTGGTGTGTTAAAATCTACTGGTAATGAAAACCCTAAATATGTTGAAACACACTGTTGTTTGATATCGTTTATCGTTCTAACCATTTTCCTTACCCTTTGTTATATATTTTAACCTACCTGTTCGTATGTTTTCAAGTTTTTTCCACACTTCATTATCTATCGTTGTTTTCCACGTTGCATATTCTTCTGGTGTTAAAGAACCTTTCTCATTATTACAACGTTTGCACGCCCAAACAATGTTATACGGTTCTGATGAACCACCCCTGCTACGTGGTATTGCGTGGTCGGCGGTAGCTTTTGACAAGGGAAACTCTTTAAGGCAATAAGGACATATAAAAGTTGCACTTAATCCATAAAGTCGTTTCCATTGTTTCATTTCTTTGCCTTCTTCTTTGGTTTTACGTCTATTCCTGTTTTTTCTTTGAATTTCTTCAACGAAAACTGGGTTATTACTTCAAATATTCTAAAACCTGTAATATCACGTAAATTTTCAAAGCACGAATAAATCTCAATCATCGCAAATGCACCAAACGCCATACGTGCTAATTGCATACCATCGCTTACGTATGTGGGGAATACTAACTTTTCTACAACCAATAACAATAATGCCGCTGCAAAATATGTCGTAATCTTTTTAACTACATTACACAGTTTTGCGCTTTTTCTTAATTCCCCACGATACGGTGCTGCAATGAACCCTGTTACTGTATCAAATACGATACAAATAAGCAAACCAAGCATTGCTGTATGAACTTCTTGGGTGAACGATACTATCGCACCCCAAAAAGCCCACAATGTTTTCTGACTTGTCCACGCAACACGATACATTTTATTTAACCCTTTTCAAACGGGTGTTCGCACGTTTTGCTGCGCTACTCGCCTTTCTTGTTGAACTGGCTAAAATAGCACCTGCTGATTTCATAGAAACCCCTTGCTTACGTGCTATACTTCTTTGAACGGATGCAAAACCCGGATGTTTCGTTGCCATCTTGTTTCCTTTATTTTTTGCAAAACATTTTCAAATATTCACAAACACTATTTAATAAACCAAATGTTGCGACTACATACGCACCAATGTCAAACGATGTCCAGATAACACCTGCCGCAGTTGCCACAGGAATCGCCAATATGTTTATAACATCCATTATTTTCTGTATTACTTCTTTTTTCATTTTTTACCCCTTTATTATGCTGCTGTATTCCAATGCCAAGTAACCGTTCCTGTCGCACCAAAATTCGGATAACCACTCATCGCCTCAATTGCTGTTTGACTTGCCGCAGGTGCATATACATCTATGTTTTGTGTGCAACCAGCGAACATATTATCAAACTGGTTTGTGTATGTACCAAAATCTATCGCCGTTGTGTTTCCAATACGAACTGTTGTCAACGATGTGCAAACATTGAACATTCTTTGACNNGTTAAATCACTCATATCCACGCTTGTTAAACTTGTGCAACCAGAAAACATATATTGACAAACATAGTTTCCTGTTAAAGCAATCACACCACTTAAATCAACGCTTGTTATTCCTATACAATTAATAAACATACGGTTGCACGCATACTGACCGCTTAATGTTGTAAAGGAACTCATATCTACACTTGTTAAACCTGTGCAACCAGAAAACATATATTGACACGCGTAAGCACTGCTTACTGTTGTCAAGGAACTCAAATTCACACTTGTCAGCCCTGTGCAACCATTGAACATATATTGACACGCATTACCACCAGTTACTGTTGTTAAAGCACTCAAATCCACACTTGTTAAACCTGTGCAATCTTGAAACATACTATGACACGCATCAGTTCCGCTTACTGTGGTTAAATCTGACATATCAACCGCACCAGAAACGGCTGTGTTTCCATAATACGCAAAATAAAGAACATAACTATCAATATCCGTCACACCTGTTAAATCTATAATACTCGATGCCCCATTGACTAACTTCCCATTTGCGTCAACGGTCTTTTCAACATAATGTGCAGGTGCAGAACCACCACTTCCCTTAATCACGCTGTTTATAATAGGCATTATACACTCCTTTCCTTACATAGCCACAACTACAACATCAATCGCTGCGCTCGGTGTCGTAGTACAAGTAAATGTTAATGAATCCGTGCCTTGGGCAGAACAGATAATTCCCGCAGATACATAGTTCGCTGTGTCAGCAGGCGCAGGACTTACCCACACAATCGATGAACTCGTAACCCCATTGACCGTGACCGTTTGCGTGTTGGAACTCCAACCTGCCGAAGTCAGTGTGATTGTGGAATTGACCTTGGTTAGACGGGCTGTCGGTATGGTTCCGTCTGCACTCATTATCTCAAAGTTGCCATTGACATTTGCTACCTTAAATGTGTTAGCATCAGAATTTGTGCCATCGCCAATTTGTATTGCACGACTAGCAGTGGCTTTTGCACCGGCACCTAGTGCTGTTGATGAAAACCCTGTTGCTTGCGTCCCACCACAACCTAAACTAACAGTGTAATTAGCAGATGCTTTACTTTCATATCCAATAGAAACTGAAGCACTTCCTGTAGCTTTTGCTTTTGCACCACAAGCAACGCCATAATTTGTGGATTCTGCCCCCCATCCTATTGACGCACCAGCAGCGGAAGCACTTGATAACGCACCAACATTTGTTGCATAATTATCAGCACTTGCAGTTCCACTAATAGTTAATCCTTCTATTCCTGTTGCTGTATTCTGTAACGCACTAATCGTTCCCCAACTAGCATCTGTACCATCTGTGGTTAAAAATTTTCCACTTTGACCTGTTTGGTCTGGCAATCCACCGACATCTGCATCGGTCAAGATACTCAATTCATTGGCACCGATAACTCCACCTTGAACTGCGGAATCATACTGTGCCTCCGTCAATTCATTTATTTTCAAATTTGTTACATTTACACTTGTTGGCATAATTTACTCCTTTATTCCGCTGTGTTCCAATGCCATACCACATTGCCGGTTGCGCTAAAGTTTGGATAACCTGATAATGATTCTATAAAGGTTTGGTTTGCCGCTGGCGCATACACATCTATATCCTGTGTGCAATTCAGGAACATATTACTAAACTGGTTTGTTCGTGTTCCGAAGTTAATCGCTGTCGTATTGCCTATACGAACCGTTGTTAAAGATGTGCAGCCACAGAACATTAGTTGACACGCATTACTACCACTTATAGTTGTCAACGAACTTAAATCAAAACTTGTTAACCCTGTGCAACTTTCGAACATACGACTACACCCAGCATTACCGCTTATCGTGGTTAAAGAACTTAAATTCGCACTTGTTAACCTTGTGCAACTGTGAAACATACTATCACACGCATTACTACCACTTACTGTTGTCAACGAACTTAAATTCGCACTTGTTAGCCCTGTGCAAGTAGAGAACATATAAGAACACGCAGTATTTCCACTTATAGTTGTCAACGAACTCATATCAACACTCGTTAACCCAGTACAACCGTAAAACATAAAATGAAACGCATAAGCACCACTTACAGTTGTCAAATCGCTCATATCAACCATACCAGAGATTGCTACGTTGTTCCTGTAAGCATACGCAAGCCCATAATTATCTATGTCTGTAACCCCTGTAAAATCTATTATCTGACTTTCGGTAGTGCTTGCTATCAACTTCCCGTTTTCATTTTTCGCTTTCATCAAACCCAACGCAGGAAGTTTTTCAATTTCCTTTGTAATAACAGGAACGCCTACGGTTTTGTTATTTCCAATTACTAACTTTGCCATTATTCGTTCGCCCCCCACGTTCTAAATGTTACTAATGTTGCGCCAACATCTTCCGCATCTAAAGTGACCGCACCCGTTTGACCGTTGACGGAAGTTACACCGCCGCCGCCACCACCACTGCCACCATACAATACTGCAACACACGGAATATCTTTGAAGATATTACCATTACCATCTTCTAATGTTGCTGTATTGTTATTTACTTTGGTGATTGTGTAACTTGTGCTTGTTGCTAATGTTACACGTGCTGGAACACGGATTACATTTACCCCATCGGATAATGTAGTAGTGGTGTTATTTTGTGCTATAATTTCATACGCCACTTTTTCCCCCTTTTTCTTATTTTTATTTTACCTTTGTTTCTTTTTTTTTACAATAGTTTTATAAACTACCTATTCTTTGAACTAACACAAACCCCGGATTACCATAAGAATTTGTACCACCACCACGGCCATATGTACCATATACACCATACGTAGCATTTTCGCTGGTTGTATCAGTGGGAGTTGTGTGGTGGTTTGAACCTGCGCTACCACCAACATTTCCGGTTCCACCGCCACCGCCACCTGCATCAGAACAACCGCCGGCACCACCACCGCCGCCGCCACCACAAGATGACGTTGTATTTCCTGTGCCATAACCACCACCTGCACCAGATGCACCACCACCTGATGCACCAGCAGCACCAGCTATACCATTACCGGCACCACCTGCACCAGACCATAATGACGGAAAATCTGTTGTATTGCCTACTGTTCCCCCAAATGGTGCTATCATTTGGGCATCGCCTGCAGTTCTTATGCCACCACTGCTACCTTTTTTTCCATCTACTGATATTATTGCACCAGTAGAATAATTTATGCGATAGTAGCCACCACCGCCGCCACCAGAGCCACCGTCTGAATAACGTGCCGAAGTTGTGGATGCACCAGCACCGCCGCCGCCGCCGCCACCTTTTGCGATATAATACGTGCCATTGAAATATACATACGATGGTTGACCGCCACCACCGCCACCGCCAGCATAGTTTTGACAAGCATCAGAATAACCACCAGCAGAACCGCCATTACCACCACCACTTTTTGGTGCACCACCACGGCCAACAAATACGGTTGCGGTCATATATGATGGAACAATAATAGGTGACCTTACAGACAACTCACCTTTTCCACCTGCACCACCATATGCACTAATTGTATGGCTGCCAGCTTCGCTTTCGCCACCACCACCGCCAGCACCACGTATAATAAACCGATAAATTCCGGCAGGTAATTTCAGAGTTTGTGTTCCTGCTGCGCTAAACAGTTTATCTTTCCAACTACTATTCATCAAAGGATTTAGCAGTATTCTTGGCATTAGTAAGCACCCCCATAGTTTGCTACAACTGTTGTAACGGAACTCGTGTTTTTCTGAACACGTATTGCGAATATGCTTGTTTTATTTGCTTCTGTTGGCGATGTGTTGCTGCCTACCAACCAATTATTTATACCGTTCCACGTAATCTGCGGTACGCTTCCACCACAAATAATATGAACTTCAAATGTTTGTGCTGTATCTGCCGCCAAAGATAAACTTGAAATATCAAGTGTTATCGTTGTGTTAGCATTAGCCGATACAAAATATATAGTTTTATCGTGACTAAATGATACTGTCATATTACCTGCAACAAACGTAACTGGTTTCATATTTTGAAAGTTTTGATGGTTTGTTACATAACTAACATTAACAATATTATCACCTGTTGGATTGGCTGGCATATTTACTGTGGAATTACCATCAATTTCAACATCATCAAAGGTAACTATGGTTGGGTATGGTGTGAATTGTTTGGATGTATGGTTCCACAATATTCTTCCGCCTTGTTGACCATCTTGTTCTGTTATATCCCAAATCTTGCTTGTAATTGGCACATAACCATCAAATTCTGCTGGTGGTGTTATTGTTTGGTCTTGAACCCACGCACCACTTACACGGTTATACGTTACTATAATTGGGTTACCTTCACCATCAACTTGACTAAAATCTGCATAATTCGTGCCATCTTCTGCACTTGGTGCTACTGTTTCGCTGTGCATTTTTGCATACCAAAAACCTTGTGCTGTAAGCATACGACCAGAATTCGCTGCTAAATCTATCTTATCTTCCAATTCTGCCTGTTCTGCTTGGGTAATACCTGCATTTTCATCAGTAATCGGTGTAACAAAGTTATCTGTTTTATCTGCTTTCTTTGCTATTTCTTCAAAGATAAGACCTTCATTTTCTAAATATGTGCGTTCAACAGTAATATTATATGGCTTTTCTGTTTTAGCAACAATCTTCAAGTATGCTAATTTACTATTCTCTACGATTAACTGTATAACATCGCCTACTTCTGGGGAATCTTGGTTTTTAATATTTCTACGTGGCTGAAAATAATCAGGTTCCAAACAATCTTCTAGGGTGTCTGCTGTGCTATAAATCCACAAATTAGCGTGTGCCTTAAACAGATTAAATTTAGAACATAATACAAAGGTTTCCGGTGTAAATGCCATTTTTATACTCCTTATTGAACTTCGTCATACTCTACTGTTGCCGTTAAACTTTTAACCAAGAACGGTGCCACAAATGATACCCCATAATGTAATTCACGGTCTGGGTTATCAAATGCTCTGCGCCAAACTAAATCTACGTTCTCTGTGTATGATGTGCTTGATAAATTATCTATATCCATTGTTTGCACATCTTTTGAACGTGTTAATGTAATAAACTTTTTGGCTTGTTCGTAGGTTAAAACTGTTCCTTTGAAACTGCCTTTCCCTGTCACTTGTGTCGGCTCAATAACACCTTCTAATTTAACAATACGTTTATTCAACTCTCTTGTGGCCATACCCATACCAATTTCAACGCTACGCCAATCTGATTGACGGGCAAATCCTACACAAACAATATTCCAACGGTGTATTCCTTGCGCAAACTTAACATCATAAGTGCCATCGCCATTGTCTGTATAAGATGTTGGCTTTATTATTTCATATTCATCTTTTTCTGCATTATAATATAAAGCACGATATTTATAATCAGTANNTAAATAGGATAAGAAATAGTTATCTTACCACCACCAAATGATTCATACCAAGTAGGAAAATTAAACATTTCCCCAAATGCAAATCTAGTTAAAAAACTACCTAAATCTGTTCTAAATATTGCCCACAAAGCATTTCCAACATTATATATGTTAAATACATAATTTGTCGTTCCAAGATTATTATTTATTTTATACGCACCGATTAACCCTGCATTTGTATCAACGCCTAAACCAAACATAGTTCCATCGACATTTCTGCCAACCAAACAATTACCTTCACTATTTGGTCTATTAGTTAAATAAACTAGTTGTGTACAGAAATCTATTATATTGCTTGTCTGACTTGTTAATGATATCGGCTGGTATCTATCTCTCAACAAACTAAATTGGGTTGCGTATATTGCGTTCCTATCTTGTGATGTATATGCTGTAATACCACCACAATCACAAATCTTTGTGCCTTTTGACATACCAACTTCACTACGCAAATCAAACCCTTTTAATGAAGCGGTTGGGGTTAAATTGTCTAAACTCATTGCGTATTCACCATTTGTACAAGCAATACGCAATTCATTATTTGAAAGAACAAAATCTACAATCCTGCACAAATCCTTTGATGAAATCGCTGTGGTGAACGCATCTGATTCTGTAGCTGTTTCTGGGTCAAAATCATTTATAACACCAACACGTGATGCACTAATTAAATTGCCGTGATAATTGTTTCCGCCAAATATCAATCTTTGGTTAACATAAACTGCTGAATCTGGGTAACTTGCTGTTCCTGTTGGGCTTGCTGTATCACCATAAGGGTTTTCGTATCCAAATATCCATTTAGTTTGTCCATTATCAAATGGTATTTTGATACGTGTTGGGTCATCATCTGTATTAACCAATGGACTTAAAACAGTAGCGGTTAGAAAATCATTATTTATTATACTAACAACTTGAAGTGCACCACNNCTAAAATCTGTCCGATTAACACATTTGAAAAATTACTACCTGCACCATTTCTACTAACAACAACTGTTTTTTGTGTAGTAATACCTGCCTGCCCGGGAATTGTATAACTTCCTGACGTTGGTGGGGTAAAACCAGTTGGATTACCAGTATTTAATCCCCGGATGAATATTTTATTAAACGAGCCATTAAAGTAATCTGATTTTACTGTTAATGTAACCATAGATGGTAACCAAGATGCACCACTGGGAAGTATATTTATTAACCACGGTTTAGTTTTTTGACCATAAAATAATACATTATAACCAAATTGTAATGTTTTTTCATAATTCGCTGCAGGAATTATTTGACTTGCTATTGGTGTTGATAAATCAGTTTTTTCATACGGATTTGATTTAGATAATGCCGAATAGACACATAATGTCATATTTGGTGTGTTATATTTAATCGTTACTGGATAAACGTAATCTTCACCACTATCAAACATACAAACCAATGTTTCATTAACACCTAATAGTGAATCTGCTGCTAATAATAATGATGGTGCGTTTTGTAACTGACCATAACGGTTGATGTACATATTATCGTACACCGTTCCGCAAGCATTTTGTAAGCCCATATCAACACGTTCTGAAAGCAGGTCTGTAACCTGTCCACGATTGAATTTAATTTGCTTTATGCTTGTTGCTTTCATTATGATTCCTTTATAACTGAACACGCTTGATAATATCTTAAAATAATACCAACGTACGCATCTATCATACNNTTGCAGGGCTTGTGGACACCAAAACCCATAACTTTTTAATTAAATCTGGCACACAACCTTCATACATACGTTGTATTTCACGTGCGTTTGCAACGTCTTCGGCTGGTATTTCCTGCTCTTTTCTAACGCTATTTAACGCATTTTCGGCTTGTGCTAACCAATCATTAAATACGGTTTCATTATTCATAGATTACATCCTGATTTAATTCTTGTGTCTTTGCTGCATTGTCTAATTCTTGACCACGGGCTTTTGCTGCTTGCTCTTGGCTTTGTGCTTCCATCATCTTTGCTTGCATCTCTGACATTGCATCAAGGTTTTCTGAAATCGTGTTTTCATCGTTTGCCCAACCTGTTGGCATACGCATTGCTTCATTAACGCCTGCAAATACACGTGGTAAATTCAATGCCATCTTTGCTAAATTACCTGTCTGGTCTAAATTATAATAGAACGTCAGTGCACTGCTTGCTTTCTGTAATGTGGCGTTATCTTGTGGCTGTAATCCATTGATTTCAATATCGATGTATTCTTTATATTCTTCCCACGTAATAACTTTATCGTCTAACACGCCATTACGGAACAATTCAAATACTGTTGCATCTACAACCCACTTATAGAATTCCATTGCACGATGGAACAAGAATATCTCTGCACGGTTCATTAACGCTGTACGTGCTTCAATTTCTGTTGCTGATGCGTTTTTACCTACACCAAGCAGGGTATTATCACTCATACCCTTTTGTATCTCTAATTTCTTGCCTGACAGCCAATCTACAACCATATTTGGCATATCACCCGGTGTTAACGGTGCAATTTGTGCATCTCTTGGCTTTACGTTAATTGAATTCGGGGCAATTCTTAACGTTCTTGGGTCTAATGCNNATTGCAAACCCGTATGTTGTCAAGAATTCTGTACGGTTCATCGTCAACAATTCAGCCAAAACCATAACTGCTTGACCTACTGCATACGGCGAGCCGGACTTTTTCATCCAAGGAATCGAGAAGAAAGGTGGAACTTCATACCCTTCACGCTTTAATAATATTGATTCTTCTGTTTTTACAATGTAATCCCACAGATTTGTGTCATAGTTATAAACCATACACTCTGTGATTGTAAATTTCTTTTTATCCAAACAATCTTTATCTAAATCTTCGTTATCTATCTTTTTGATACCTGTTAATTCCGGCCACGTTGCAATAATCTCACTGGCTGGCATATCGGTCTTTTTACGATAGAATTCTCTTAATGTATTATCTGTGGAATCCGCCAACGCTATTTGGTTCAAAGGAATAGATATAAATTTCATACCTTCCTTTCTATCCCAGTAATACTGTAACGGGGCTTCACCCAACAAAAGATTGCAAACTAACTTTTCTGCTGTTTGGTTAATATTTGAATCAATCAAAACTTGGTTAATAGTATCTGATAATACGTTCAGGAAATCTTTCATACCCTGAACATCGTCTTCGTTTATGTTCTTGCTACCCTTGATTTTTAACTGAATCTTTTGTTTTTCTGTTAATTGAAAGTAACGCAACGCAAACGACATAAACTCTTTGGCTGATAAAACACCAACGTTTGTGTATAATTGTTTCAGGTTCATAACCGTCTTTGCATTACCAACATCACCACGTGGCAAGAAAAACGAATCATAATTTGGCATTGTCATCATTGTTGCCAACTGATATATAGAATACATCTGTGTAGCATTAGAAAACGCCGTTGCTGCTTTATCGCTTAATTTAGAAAAATATTCATCTTGTCTATTCATAAGTGAACCCCATTATACTTCCGCCGGTTTGATTCATCAAAGCCGTTGCAGTTGATACACCATTTGTTTTTCTTGTTGTGGTAGTAGATGCACGTTGCATATTTGCTATTGCATCTTCCTTTGTAGGAACCTTGTCAAGACCAAGATAAGCAGATAATCCCGCTGGCATTAGTATATAGCCCCCATTGCACCACTTGTTTGATTTATCGCACTTTTAACGCTTGAATACAATTCAGACGTATCTTCTTTGATTTTATCTCGTAAAAAACGTTCTTGGCGTTTCTGTGCGTTTTCTAAAGCTCTTTGTTGTTTTTCTTGCTCTCTTTTGCTACCAAACGAACCAAAGAGCCCACCTAATATGGAACCTGCAATCGCACCACCAATCGGGCCACCGAAATACCAACCAACCCCCGTACCTAACAAGGTACCAAACATTGATGCACCTTCAGAATTGTTCATATCTTTTACTCCAATCTATTGCCGAAGCCCCAAACGGGGCAACGGTAATAAATCTTACGAAATTTCAGACATCTGTGTCGCAGATAATACACCGTCTGCTTCACTGATGATATAGAAACCATAAGCACTTGTGCTGTCAATCGCCAACACAACGTCAGTTGCTTTCATACCGGTATCTGGTGTGAAATAACCTGCTGTGGTGATAGTATCACTTGCAGGAACGATATATTTCCACAATTTACCAGTTGCCAAAGCACCGATGGTTCCGTCTTCAATAACACGCAGATTTGTTTTCGTAAATGCCATTTTGAACTCCTTTCTTTAATTGATTAGGCCGCTTGTGTCAAAACGTCAACTGCGAACAAACCTTCGGTATCCAAAACGCCAATACCACGGTCAAACAATGCACGGTGTACATTGCATTTGTTCGGTTTATCTTCATAAACTTCTACACGGCGAGAACCTTCGTTTTCAAAGCCAACCACTGCGTATTTGTGGAACGCAAAGAAACGAGAAGTACCAGCAGATGCGCCAGCCGGCATACCACCTTCTTCCATATCTGGGATTTCGTGTAATGTGAAGCCCAACCATTGTGCACCATCAACAGAACCAGATTCTAACGGTTTGTTCATAGCGGTCAAGATTGACACGAATTCGCTATCATCCAACAAATTCATCAAAGAATCAGCAGATGCAACGATGTGACGGTCTTTCTTTGGGATACCTGCTTTGTTCATCAAAGCCGCCAATTCTTTCAGAACCGCACCAGACAAAACTTCGGTGTTCAAGTTCAGATAGTGGTCAACTGAATCAAAACCTGCGTTCATCGCATCAATAACCGCTTGGGTGATATCACGATTAACTGCATCTGCTACTGATTCAGCATTATCTGACGCTTGGTCAAAGTTTGTTTTCTTTTCTGTTTGCCAATAAATTGGAACAGCAACTTCACGGTTTGTGGTTGGAACTACCAAAGTTTTGTATTGTTTAGATTCCAACTGTGTACGTACTCCCAAGATATCATCGTGGGCGTGAACTTTACCGGACAAGCCAAAACGGTCATCTTCANNCAATAAAGGTTTGCAACGCAGCAACTTTTTCGCCATATGCACGTTTGAATTCACGTTCATAGTTGCGAATATAGGTGCTTGTGATGCCGCCAGTAATAATAGCCATTGTATATTCCTTTTGGTTTTATTAAATTTGTGCAAAACAAGTAAAAATTGGGCTGTTCTTTAACCGGGGTGAATTCATAATGCCGGTACATTATAACAGGGTTTTTATCTGTCATAGTTAATATATCAAATTGTAAAGGTTTCTTTCAAGTAAAAAATAAAAGGTGCGATTGCCCTATGTCTATACGTATAAATGCTTATTTTTGTAGATTTTTTTGATTATTATGTTACACTTGTGATACGTCTATGTGTATAAATACTGAAATCGGTTTAGGAAAAATTCAAAAAAGGATATTAAATGAAAGTATATGACCTGCCTAAAATAGTTAGATATTACCTTGAAAAAATAGAAGAGTGGGGAATACCACAAACTGCCCTTGAACGTATTGCTGGGTTATCTAGTGCAACCATAGTTAAAATGAAACGCAACCCCGAACATATTAAAATCTGTACTGNNACACTTGACTTATTGTTTCACTTATGCAACAATGTGTTATGAAAGAAGCAGAGTGAAGTTTTATGTACCCCCACTTCTTCATATAAATCTCTCTTCTTTCCACTGTGTGGGGGTACGTCAACATAAAAGGAAAAATGATGGAAAAACTTTTTAATCTTATCGGTGGGAAAATAGGTAAAATCACCGAAACTGATAAAATTATGGCTATGGATTATATGGCCTACTTTGGTTATGATGAAAACGAAATAGCCGAATATGCAGACGAATTTTTAGCAGATTGCTATCACTTGATTAACGAAGATGCAGATTATTATGATGATGATTATGGTATGTATGAACCAAACGAACCAGACCATATTCCAATGGCTACCGTTATAAAAAGCGAAGGCGGTCTGACTTACTACACATACAACGGAAAAACAATCATAAAATAAGGGGGCAATAATGAATATCTATCGTAAAAACTATCTTTTGAAATCTTTATTCAAGGCCACGATTGTCTTAATGTTGGGGTTATCTGTTCTGACTTATGAGATTGGTTACCATCGTGGTATGGTTCACGCAGAAGAAATTTGTATAGATTAAAGGGGTTAAAATGCACTTTATACTGGAAATTTTACGTGGTTTGGTAATAATTGCCTTTTCACCGGTATTATTG
>LXOW01282271.1_pt1 | contig 16172 bp, 6 predicted proteins | sample 1368591 | NCBI WGS metagenome assembly LXOW01 (sample SAMN04884650, study PRJNA319009) | bovine gut metagenome | isolation source: Cow rumen | host: Bos taurus | place: Italy: Legnaro (PD) | collected 2014-07-09 | reverse complement strand
ACTTGCACTCAAAATGGCCAAAGCGGCAACAAAGAAATTACGTAAAATTCTGTTCATAAGCGAAATTTTTTAATATTGTTAATTGAGATATAATCAAGTAGTTTGGCATAATCCAGTGCCAAAGGTACACATTATTTGCATAACATGTACCATTGGGTACTTAACATTATTTTTTTTTAACGTTCGCATGCGATTACTGGATGCCGAAATCCTGCTGCTGGCGTTCCACTTCCTCGAGCATCTTGCGACGCTCGGCATCGGTCATGGTGGGGGAACTCACGGGGACAGGTACGGCTGAGTTCTGGGCTGAACTCATCGTACCTGTCCCCATGAGTTCCTGGTAGCACATCGGTCCCTCGTAAGGGATGCTCTGGATGGTGAGGGTGTCGGCAGCAGGGGCATGGATGCCCTCGAAGGTGCTGCGGGCGATGATGCGGATGGGACCTGCCTGATGGGTGCTGCGGATGAGCACAGGGGCGGTGCCCCATTCCACCTGACGCGGATTGGCGGCTATCGACGCATCGCCGATGATGCGGCCTTCGCCCTCGACGGTGAACGATACATGTTCGCGGGCCAGGCGACGCACGTTGCCGTTGTCGTCGGTGATCTCGGCCACCACCACGATGAAGTCGGAGCCGTCGGCTACGAGTTGCTTGCCCATTTCGTCGGCATAGAGACGGATCTTCGTGCTGCGACGGGAGGGCATCTTTTCGACGGTGCAGACCACACGGCCGTCCTTGATACCCTCGGCCACGAGCTTCACACCCTGCCAGTTGCGCTTGTTGTAGCTCAGTTCACGGGCTTTCCAGAAGTCCCAGAAGTCCTTGAACACCACGGGGGCGTTGGGCTGACCGTTGGGGTTGTGGACAACGGGGAGCGTGGCCGTCTTCCAACCGTTGAGGGCCGTCAGGCGCACGCTGTCGCAGTTGGTGAAGATGGTGACGTCGGAGGGGGAGAACTGGGTCAGTTCGTGGGCTATGAAAAGCGTTGGTGACCCAAGTGTCATCTGCGCCTTGAACATGTCGAGGGCGTATTTCGGCTGGCGGAAGGCGTCGTAGATACCACCCACGTAGGCATCGGGATGATAGCCGCGCTGGTGGTCGAAGGGATGCCAGAGACAACCGCCGATGAACTGTCGCTGGCCGTGATACATCTGACCGTAGGTGTCGGCCAGTGAGAGGGCAGCAGCCAGCATCGAATGCTCGCCCCAGCCACGGGCGGCACGGTTGATGGCGTTGTGGGCGTACCAGTCGTCGACATACTCGCCCCACTCGCGGGTGAAGATGCATTTGTCGATGTCGTCGTATTTGCCGTTGGCGATGTTATAGGCCCAGTCGTAGAGCACGTCGTAGTTCTCTTTCACACCAGCGGAGTTCATGTCGGCAGCGGCCACAGGACGGCCAGGCCAGGGGAATTCCTCGCGGGTGATCTGCAGGGCCTTCAGGGCGAAGTCCTCAGGATAGCGGGTCTCGTTGAGGATGGGCTCCCACATGAGCACACAGGGGTGGTTGCGGTCGCGACGGATGATGTCGCGGGTGTTCTGGTGTACCATCTCGCCCCACTTCGGATCCTTGTTCCAGAACTGCCAGCCTGGGGTGGGCACGATGATGAAGAGGCCCAGTTCGTCGCAGGCATCCATGAACGACGGGTCCTGCGGATAGTGGGCGGCGCGGATGATGGTCATGCCGGCCTCCTTCAGGCGCATCACATCGCGCCACTGCTGGGAGTTGGGCACGGCATTGCCCACGTAGGCGAAGTCCTGGTGACGGTTGCCGCCCACCAACTGGTGATAGGGCTTGCCGTTGAGCCAGAATCCATCTTTACCTCGGAACTCGGCCTTGCGGATGCCCATGCGCACGATGCCGCCATCGAGGCTCTTCTTGCCATCCATCACCTGTAGTTCGACGGTGTAGAGGTAGGGATCCTCTGGCGACCAAAGATGGGGAGAGGGGAGTGAATAGTGAAGAGTGAAGAGTGAATAGTTGGCTACCGCCTTGGATTGTTTGAGGGTTTTGACGAGGCGACCAGAGGCATCCTTGATACGGGCCACGAGTGTAACTGTCGTCTTGGTATTGTCTTGTCTCCCTATTTCCACATCGATGAAGACGTCGGCTTTGCGTTCGGAGATGTTGTCGAAGTGGATGAAGACTCCACCGCCTGCCACTTGGTTGCGCTCGATGGCATCGGTAATGGCAACGGGCGATTTGCCGATGAGCCACACATCGCGGTACATGCCGCCATGATAGGCGAAGTCGAGCTGGTTCTGCGCCTTGCCTGGGGGGTAGTTCTTATCGTCGCTGTTGTCGGCCTTGACGGCGATGACGCACTTGTCGCCAGTCTTCACGCCTTCAGCAGAGAGGTCGATGGTGACGGGCAGGTATCCGCCCAAGTTCTCCTTGACCAGGCGGCCGTTGACATAGACCCACTGCTTGCCCATGATGGCCTCGAAATGGACGAGCACCTGTTTGCCGGCCATGTCGCCAGGCACGGTGAAGTGCTTACGGTACCAGCAGACGCCCTGGTAGTTACGGCCACCGCTGGCCTCGGAGGGTTCCAGACGGTCGATATGGGGTGCACAGACGATTTCCCACTTGTTGTCGTCGAAGCTTGTAGCCTCGGCTCCCTTGGCATCGCCCAAGAGGAAGCGCCAGCCTTCGTTGAAGTTGTACACGATGCGGCCGCTGCCTTCCAGGGGGTAGAACCCTGCTACTGACGTGGGCATAGCCTGTAAAGGTAAAAAGGTAAAAAGGTAAAAAGGTAAAACACCAATTACCATTACCAACCTTTTCACACGTTTCATGATTTTCTTTTCCATATTCTATTTATTTACTTTTTTACTTTTATCTCCACATGTTTGATGCGTTGGCGGCGCCAGGTGTAGACCACATGGATATGGCCGTCGCGACTCTGGATGATCGAGGGGTAGGAGTACTGCGAGATGGGCGAGTCCTCGAGGGTGATCCAGTGGTTCCAGTGGATGCCGTCGGTGCTGCGGAGGATGGAGAGTGGCGTACGGGCGCCCTTCTCCTTCGTGGGTTCGATGGGCCAGTCGTTGCAGATCATGGCGAAGGTACCGTCCTGCAGGGTAACGGCATCGATACCGCTGTTATTGTTGGGCGTATCGATGAGCTGCAGCTTGCTCCACGTCTCACCATTGTCGCTCGAGTAGGTGACGCCGATGTGTCGGCTGCGGGTGCGACAAAGGGCTTCCAGTCTTCCATCAGGCAATCGGATAATGGTGGGTTGGATTGCCTTTACGCCTGCATCGGCCTCGACAAAGGCCGTGCGACGCCACGTCTTGCCCAAGTCGTCGGAGAGTTCGAAGTAGACTTTCCAGCCGTCGCGCTCGTCGCTCGTGGGGGCTATCAGGCGGTTGCCCACGAGTACGGGCTTGTTTTTGATAGGGCCGTAGATGCCCTCAGGCAGGCGTTCGCGCTTGCTCCAGGTCTTGCCACCATCCTTCGAGGTGACGCACCAACCCTGCCAGCTCTGGATATTGAAGCCGATCTTGAAGTAGAGTTGGAGTTCGCCTGTAGGTGTCTCGAAGAGCACGGGATTCCAACAGGCCTCGCGATAGCCACCGTTGATAGCAGCCTCACCACGATTACCCGTCCATTCGGGCAGCGGCATGAACCGTCCGCTGAAGGCAGGCTTCTGCGAGGTTGTCACCAGACTGATCTTAGCCGTTGAGTCAGGTTTCAGCGGTTGTAATTCCACACCATCTGCCACCATCACGGGCTTTGTCCAGTCCTTGGCACCCTTGGGCTTGCGGCTCACCCAGATGCAGACATCAGGATTGCGCTCCTTCGTGCCACCGAAATAAGTCGCCACGAGGTCGCCCTTCCTGGTCTCGACGATACTGGCAGAGTGGCATTGCGGGAAGTCGGCCTCACGGTAGAGAAACTCGTCGCAGACCACCTGCTGACCCCGCTGAGGCAGCTCGCACTCAAAGTCGTAAGAGCCTGAGCCGATTTGCTTGAAACTGCCAGGCATGTGGATATTTGCTGTTGTATTGGCAGGTATCTCCACGTGCCAGTAGAGACGACCGTGCTCTTTCTTCCAGCGGCTCACAATCTTGCCGTAGATAGAGTTATAGCTGGCATCGATGTGGTCGATCTCGTCGACGGAGAAGTCGGGTGCCATCTGGATGTGGCTGAAACCCAAAGCCCCGTCGCTGATACCGGCAATGTCTTCGTAGAGCCACGAGAGCAGGTCGCCCAGCAGCATCACGTGGTTGCCGCTGTTCATGGCAGGCGAGGCCGTGTCGCCGTTCCAGAGCTCCCAGATGGTGGTGGCACCGTGCTCGGCCATATAGCCCCACGAGGGGTATTTGTTGTTTGTGGCCAGCAGCCAGGCCAGGTCGGTTCGTTTCATCAGGCTGAGGGCATGCATGAGCCAGCCGGTGCCGATGACGCCCGTGGTGATGGTGCCCTGGTCGGTGAGGGCCTTTACGATCTGCTTTTCTATTTCATGCTTCACGTAGTGGTCGTCGATCATTTCGAATATATAGGGCAGCAGGTTGGCCGTGACAGTATTATTGCCGAAATAGACGCTGTCGGGATAGAGGATATGGTCAGGAACGGTCGAGGTGCCTTTCTTCACGGTGAGGAACTGGCGTTTGAAGGCTTCCTTCGTGAGGTCCATCTCGTCATCAAACCATTTCCGGTCGGGCGAATGCCCCGCTACCACAGCAAAGTCTTTCATCATCTTACAGATCTGATAGTAGTAGGCTGTCGAGATCAGCGCCACGTCGGTTATGCGGGAGGAGTCCTCGCTGTGGATGAGCTCTTCGCGCTCAGGCGGCACGCACCAGTCGCCATACTTGCCGCAGTAGATGATGCCGTCGCGCTGGTACTTTGTTTTCAGATGCTCCAGCCAGCGCTTCACGTTCGGATAGTATTGCCGCAGGGGCTCGTCGTCGCCATAGTGCCGCCAGAGCATCTGGAGCGCCATCGGCAAGGCTGCCGCCCAGGTGAGGTCGTCGCTGTAGTAGTTCCAGAAGGCGGGGGCTACGTCTGGGATGCAACCGTCTGTGCGCTGGGCCTCGACAATATCGCGCGCCCACTTGGCATAGAGGTTGTGGTTATCGAAGAGGAAGGCCTCGCCAAAGCAGCCACGTGTGCGGTCGCCCAGCCAGGGCTGACGCTCGTCGCGCTGCGGACAGTCGATGGGCATGCCCTTGTAGTTGGAGAGGATGCCCCAACGGGCATTCTCATAGACCTTGTCCAAGACCGGATGACCAGAAGCGAAGTGGCCCGTCTCTTCCATCTCGTCGCTGACAACCTCGCCGATGAAGTCGTCGGCAGTGGCATTGGGCAGGCCAGTGATCTCCGCATAGCGGAAACCATGATAGACAAACGTGGGATGCCACCAGCGGCCCTCTTGGCCCTCGTCGCCATTGCAGACATAGATATCGGTAGAACGGGCATTGCGCAGATTGTCGCGATAGAGTGTGCCGTCGGCGTTGAGCTTCTCTGCATAGACGATGCGAATGGTGTCGCCCTTCTGACCATGGACTCGGACTTTCAGCCAACCAGCCGTGTTCTGACCGAGATCGATGATAGAGGTCAATGGTAAATGGTCAATGGTCAATGGTTTAAGTTGCTTGAGGACCTTCATGCCTGGCATCATCTGCGCACGAAGGTAAGCCTGGGGGATGTCGGTACGCTCCGCTTTCTGCCATTTCGAGTCGTCGAAGCCCACCTCGCTCCAGCCCATCATCTCCATACGGGCGTCGTATTCCTCGCCATCGTATTCGTTGTTGGCACGGATCGGACCAGCGGCTGTCACCTTCCAACCCTTATCGTCGGTCTGCAGGCGTTGGGTGGTTCCGTCAGTATATTCCACAATGACATTGATGCGACACTTGGGGAAGCCGAAGGTATGAATCTTATAGGGCTTATGCTGCTGCATGGGGAAGAGACGGCCGTTGCCCAAAACGATGCCAAGACAGATGCATTTTGCCGTTCCTTCACAGATGAGGGGGTAATCCTGGATGCTCTCAGTGACATCGTAGGTGTTGTAATAGATGGTCTTGCGATAGTCGGAGGGAACAGGTTGTAACACGCCGTCGCCCATGCGCTGTCCGTTGACATAGAACTCATGCAGTCCGAGGCCGGCCACGTAGGCAGTGGCACGTTTCACCTCCTTATCCTTCAACTGGAATTCCTTGCGCAGATAACGAGCTGCCATGCGTGTGTGCATGCCTCGTTCCTCGCCTGGCAACAGACTTTCCAAGCCCATCCAATAACCGCTCCAGTCACTCTCCGTCAGGAGCCCCACGTTCCACATGGCCACGTCGCTCCAGTCGCTTTCGCCCTGGGTGGTGGTGACCTTCACACGCCAGTAGCAGCGGGTGTTGCTCTTAAGCGACAGGCCTTCATAGGGTATCCATTGCGAATGGCTACCGTTATTCGGATCATAGATGTTGCGGTCGTTAGTGACATCCCAGAGGTCGCCCTCCAGCGCTTCGGCCTTCTCGCGCGTCGAAGCCACGATAAGGCGATACGCTGTCTGCTTCACGTCGTGTGCCGTCGACTCGAGCCGCCAGCCCAATCGTGGTGTCGGCGTGTCGATACTCATGGGATTCACCAGCCGCTCGGTCCTGAGGTCGCAGACGCTGACCACAGGCTGTTGTGCCTTTTTCGCTGCTTCGGCCGAAACCATCACAGCCATCATCGCTATTATAAAAAGTATCTTTCTCATCTTCTCACTCATTTAGGTCTCTTGCCTTGCCACCGAGTGTCCTATCGGCAATTCTGACCTGGTCTTTCTGCAGATAGGTCTTCGCCGCATCGACTGCAATCAGCACGCCGTCCTCGATGCCGAAGCCTGTCTTATGATGACGGAAGGTGAGCACCTTCGAGTCGTATTCGCCCAAATAGCGCAGGATGCCCGTACCCGCATTCATCCACCACACATGCTTCTTCGAGCCGCTGATCTTCGTGAAGTCGAGCTTCATGTCGCGGCTTGTGTAGTTATAGACCAGCAGATAGTCGTTGCCACGCGTGGCGATCAGACGGTCGTACTGCGAGCCGTTGTCCTGGATGATGGTCTGGTCAGGCACGCGCTCGAAATAGGGGAACGAGAGAATCAGTTGTCTGAGGAATTTCATCTGCTGGAAGCCAGGGTCGTTGAGGGCCTGATACCAGGTCTTCACATCGCCTGCATCGCCATAGCTCGTGGGATAGCCGGGCTTCAGCATCTGCATGATGGCATTATGCCCGTAGGTATGGCCACAGCTGCCTGCAAACACGCTCCAGTAGGCGTAACGACGCACGTCGCAAGCCTTCCAGTGGGGCTCGTTTTTGTCGTGCAGACCCATGGGGATGTCCTCATACGAAGGTTCTGCGTCGAGCACGGGCTTGATGGGCTTGTAGGCCCAGGTGGAGTCGACGTACATCCAGTTGTCTTCCTCCGTATTGTCAGGGATGGGATAGTCGGCATTGCCCATGCGCTGACCGTATTTGCGATGGCCGCTCTGGAAGGTGTGGAAGTCGATCCAGGAGGCCTGGCTCCACCATTTGGCGGAGGTATAGCGGCCACGGGGGTGATAGGTCATCAGGTGGTTCTGGTCGATGGCCTTGATGCTGGTGGCGAGGGTGTTCCATACCTCGGGCTTGATGTCGCCCTGGATGTCGCCACCCATGAACCAGATGATGTTGGGCTTGTTCTTGTAACGATTGGCGAGGAAGGTGCCGTATTTCTTAGCCTCCTCGACACTCAGCTTGCCGGCCTTCACCAGTCCGCCCCAGATGCACACCATACCGATATAGATGCCGTTTTGCTGTGCCAGGTCGATGATGTAGTCGAGGTGGTCCCAATAGCCATAGCCAGTCGACTGTGCAGTGGGCAGGGGATGACTCGGCTGTCCGTAGATATTAATGGCGGGCACGCCGTCGATCACCTGTATCTGTACCACGTTATAACCCTCTTCACGACAACGCTGCAGGTACCACTCGGCCTCCGCACGATCCAGACGTTCAGGCAGAAGCCAACCCGTCTCACCCTGCCAGAAGAAGGGTGTACCGTTTTCGTGCATCAGGAAACGTTGGTTGGCGGATACTTTCAGCCGTCCGTTGTCCCACGGCTTCTGGTCAGCCCACACGATGGTGGTCACCATCGCCAACAGGGCTATCAGCATCATTCTCTTTCTCATATTCTTTTTTACCTTTTTACTCTTTTACCTTTCCACCTTTATCTCACCACCTGCCTTTGTACGGAGTTCGTAGAGCCAGGTCTTTCTTAACTGCGGTTGGGGCGTGGGGTCGCTGACGGCCTTCAGACCCTTGCCCTTGAGGGGTTTCTGACTGCGCAGCCGACAGACGCCGCCCTTGTCGGAACGGATGACCGCCTGTGAGAGCTGACCATTTTTCCAGGTAAGGTCGACCTCGAAACCGCCACGTGCCCGAAGACCCTTGACAGCGCCTTCTTGCCAGACATCGGGCAGGGCCGGCAACAGATAGATGAATCCGTCGTGGCTCTGTAGGAGCATCTCCGCGATGCCTGCCGTGCAGCCGAAGTTGCCGTCGATCTGGAAGGGCGGATGGGCGTCGAAGAGGTTGGGATAGGTGCCTCCCCGCTGCTTAACGGTGCCGAAGATCAGGAAGGTGTCGGCCGTGAGCGTCAGCTGGTCCTGAATGAGTTTGTAGGCGTGGTTGCCGTCCAACAGGCGCGCCCACGAGCAGACCTTCCACCCCATGCTCCAGCCTGTCGACACATCGCCACGGGCCTCGAGTGATTTCCTGGCAGCCTGCCAGAGAGCAGGGGTGCGGTAGGGGGATATCTGGTTGCTGGGATAGAGACCGTAGAGGTGGGAGAAATGACGGTGGTCGTCGTTGGGGTCGTCGAGGTCGTCGAGCCACTCCTGCAGCTGTCCCCAACGGCCGATCTGCATAGGCGGCAGTTGCGCAAGCTGGGTGCGGAGGGTGTCGAGGATAGTGGGCGAAATCAGAGAATTATGATTACTCTGAGTATTCAGAATCTTCGCTGCTGCGAGGACGTTGGTGTATAGCTCGGTGAGAATCTGGTTGTCCATCGTCACCCCAGCGTCAAGGGCGGAGGGACGTTCTTTGCCGCCATGCTCTGGCGACTCTCCTGGACAAATCACTAAATAGGGGCGAGTGGGATGCTTCACGAGGGTTTGACTGTAGAAGCGAGCGGCATCAAGCATGATGGGGAAGATGTCCTGTAGGAAAGCTGTGTCGCCTGTGAAGAGGTAGTGTTCCCACAGATGACGGCAGAGCCAGGCAGAGCCCATGGGCCACAGACCGGTCTGGGCATGATCCACAGGACCCGTGATACGCCACTGGTCGGTGTTGTGATGCAGCACCCATCCGTCGGCGCCATACATGTCACGAGCTGTCTCACGGCCAGTCACGGCTATCTCGCGGATAAGACGGAACAGCGGCCCGTTCATCTCCGTGAGGTTACAGACCTCCGAGGGCCAGTAGTTCATTTCGAGATTGATGTTTGTGGTGTATTTCGAGTCCCACGAAGGGAACATCTTGTCGTTCCAGATGCCTTGGAGGTTCGCTGGGTTGATGTTGTCAGGCTGCGACGAGGCGATGAGCAGATAGCGTCCGAACTGGAAATAGGTCGCCACGAGGTGGTTATCAGAGAGGTGAGAGAATTGTTCAATGCGCTGGTCGGTGGGAACCTTTGGATAGCGGTCTTCGCCCAGGTCGAGGCTCACACGGTCATAATACTGATGATAGGTCTTCTCGTGGTGGCCCTTCAGTGCCTCGTAGCCGAGCGACATGGCCTTGTGCAGACGGTCACGGGATAGAGCAACCTCGTCGCCAGTGATGTCTTTGTAGTTCTTCACGTTGGTGCCGATGGAGAGATAAAGGGTTGCCTCGTCGGCTTCCGTCACACTGATCACACCATCGCTGCAAACCGTTTTTCCGCCAACGGCCTGTACGGCCATCCGTCCCTGGAAGCGTACCTTGCCCTTCAGACTCTCGTGCTTCGAAGCGACACCATGCAGGACGGCCTCGCGCCCTTCGCTACTGATGAGCACATTCTCGTGGGGTGAGGTCATGTTGGCAGTGAAGGTGATCTTCCCCTTCTTGCTGGCTGTCAGACGGACGACCAGCACAGGATAGCCTCCCAAGGGGGTGATGACCTCGCGCTCATAGCGCACACCATCCACCTCATAGCGCACCACGGCACGGGCGTTGTCGAGATCCAGCAGACGCTCGTAGTGCTGGTAAGCCGCATGCCCAGGCATCGAGAGATACAGGTCGCCAAATGGCTGATAAGGCATGCCCATGTTCTTGCCTGCGCCCACGGGCATCACCTTCTCATTCGCCAGGTTTTCAGCTTCTTTGTATTTCCCCTCGAAGATGAGCTGGCGCACCTGGGGCAGCCAGGTCTTTGCCTCAGGATGAAGGACCTGGTTCGGCTGACCAGCCCAGATGGTTTCCTCGTTGAGCTGGATATGTTCTGCTGCGGGGGTGCCGAAGACCATGCCTCCAATGACGCCATTGCCGACGGGCAGGGCCTGGGTCCAGGTCATGGCGGGCTTGTCGTACCATAGCCTGTGGTTGTGGCCAGAGATGGTCACACTCCAAAGAACGAGCAGAAATACAAACACCTTCCTCATGACTTACGGCAGTTTGGTTTGCATTACTTCCTCTGGTTCGATGGTTACCTTGCTCTCATCGATCATGCTTCTGTCGAGGGCGAAGACGTCGGCAAAGAAGTCGTAGACTGCCTGACGCTTGTTGGGGCCGAAGTCGTGACGCTCGTCAGGCAGGTGGATGTTGCGCACCTGGTCCTTGGCATCGTAGAAGCCGAAGATGCGTTGGATAAACGGATATTCGAGTGTGGGGTTCGACGAGGTCCAGTCGCCACCGTCGCTCACCAACAACAGCGGTTTGGGGGCGATGATGGCTGCGAGTTCTGCCTCACAGGTGCCGTCGCCAGCCAACTGCACGGGCATGCCGCTTTCACAGGGACAGCCGCCGTCGAAGTGCGAGGCGACATGTACCACAGGTGCTGAGGCCGTGATGCGGTCGTCGAGCAGGGCCAAGAGTACGGTATGGGTGCCGCCGCCACTGCCACCGTTGGCAGCCACCCGCGTGGGGTCGATGTCTTTGCGCGTGGCCATCATATAGTCGAGCAGCTTCAGACCACAGGCCGCCTGGAAGATATGGGCGCGAGCCGAATGGTGGTCGCCCACCTCAGCAGCCGACTGACTGTATCCGTAGAGGTCGAAGTCGACACAGATGGCTCCCATCCTTGCCAACGTGGCAAGACGCTGCTGTTCATCGTCGCGATAGCGCGAGGGCCAGTGGCCGTCAGGACAGATGATGAGAGGCTTTAACTTTGAACTTTGTGATTTGCTTGGTGCGTAGATGGTGCCGAAGACATGCTGGCCAGGGGTCAGTTCGATACAGATGTTCTGCGTGGTATAGCCGTTGTGCTTGCGGACTTTCGACAGGATGGGCTTCGCATCCTTCACGCAGGAGTCGAGGAAGGCATCGATCTCCAATCGCTCACGTACCTCTTTCTTTAATATCGCACGACGGGCTTCCCACTCCTGGGCATTGTGGTATTTCGCTGACAGGTAGTCGAGCATCTGCCGGCCCTCGTCCTCATGACGACGCGGATATTCGTAGAGCTTGATCTTATAGGTGTTGCCACTCTGCTTCCACCAGTTCCAGTCGAAGTGCTTGCAGATGTTGTCGAGCGTCTGTTCCAAGGAATAGGGACGGATGCGGAAGTCGGCGTAAGTCAGCATAACGCCTGCTGTATCCACATTGCTGTCGAACTTGAACTTCACCTTGAACCGTTTGGCGACGTCGTTCATCACCTCACTCACAGGACGGCGATACTGCGAGTCGAAGGATTGCGCAGAGCTAAATGATAAAGGACAAATGATAAATGATAAACCTATCAACAATTCCCCTTTTATAGTCATCATAATTCTTAATCTTTAATTCGTAATTCTTAATTCTCCAAGCTCTTTTCTGTTGGCCACAATCTTACCGTCGACCATGAGGGTGAGGCCTGTGCCTTGGTGATAGCGTTGGCCGTCTTTGTCCCAGATGATGGTGAGACAATGGCCGCGATAGCTGACGCCGTCGAGACAGAAATAGTCCCACTTGTCTTGAGGCACGAGGGGGGTCACCACGATGCTGCCGTCGATCTGGGGACGGAGGCCGCAGATGCCGGTAATCATCAGGTCGTTGAAGGTGGAGTGGTTATAATAGCGGCTTCGCTCACGGTCGCCCATGAGCCAGGACCCGTTGGTCTCGTCCAGGTATTCGCCGATATAGGGGCGTCCGCGATGGTGCTGACTTTCGACATAGCGCTCCATCTGGCGGAAGAACTCATTGGGAACCGTCCCCAGTGAGTTCAGATAGTTGGCCAGCGCCGTGAGGGTCTGCGAGGTGGCGAAGGGCCAGACGGCACCGTCCCACTCGCATTTGCCGACACCATGACTGCGGAACTCCGGATGGCGACGCTCGGCAGTGGTCAGACCATAGGGGGCGGAGAACCCTTGCTCGTCGACGAGTTGCTGCCAAGCAATGTCGTATTTAGAGTTGCTGGCAGGCAGATTGAAATACCAGGGGATATAGCCGATAGCCTCGCGCACCTGTGCCAGCGTGTCGCCAATATCACCACGACGGGTCTCAAAGAACTGGTGGTCGGGGTTCCAGAGCCAGGTCTCGATGAGTTGTTTGAGGGTATCGGCTTTCTGCTCGTAGCGTTTGCGCTTCGCCTGGTCTCCTGTCATTTGGTTCATCCAGGCGAGGGCCTTCGCATTACCAAACATATAGCTGTTGATGGTGGGACGCGCATATTGTTTCTTGCGTCCGCCGCTGATGCTCTCTTCCATGCCATCCTGCACGTCGCCCTGCCAATAGAGGCCCGACGGCAGACGGTTTGTCTGCTCCCAGCGTTCATATTCCTCTTCAAGGCGGGGTTTCAGACTGAGCATAAAGGCGGTGTCACCCTGCACCTTCCACATCTCCAGCACGGCATAGGGGTTCCACGAAGAGAACTTGTTCATCTTCGTCATCGCCTGACCGTCGTTGCCGTAGTACCACGTGCGCAGGATCTGGTGCAGATAGGTGGTGTCGCGCAGCCAACGGCTCTCCATCACATGGTGCCCGATGGCACAGGCGATCAGGTTGTAGCGGTCGGCATAGCTGCGGTCGACGAGAAACTCCGTCATACCATAGCCCACAGGGGTGCGCTTGATGTGTTTGCGCAGTGTCCACCAACGGTAATAGTATAGCTCGCGGAAGTTCTCCTGTGGACAGTCGAAAAGAGGGATGTTCTCACGCATCCACGCGGATGAGGCCGCATTGGGGATAGTGGTGACGATGTTCTCGTCCTCCATCGTGTTGAAGTATTCCGCATAATGGGCGAAGTCGTCGTAATGGAGTACGGCTGTGACATTGCCGTCTACAGAACGGGAGGTGACATTGGCAATATGGAACCCAGCTGCCTTGTCTAACTCATCAGCACGCGGCATATCATAGTCCTGATCGGCAGGTGAGTTGATATCAGGTTTGTCGAAGAGCGGTCCTGTACGGAACACGATACGGCTGATGCTCTCCACGGGTGTGTCGAACTGCCGCTCACAGGCTTTCTTGCCGTTCAGATAATAGACCGCACGATGAAGCGATGTGGAAAGTACGGCACGGATATGGTATTCCACGCCTGGCTCATAGCGTTTCAGTAACGTGCCATATCTGGCTCCACCCTTTACACGGATAGTTGCTGTGGAGTCTACCACGATACGCGAACATACATGACCTGCATCATCCACAAATTCAATATCCAGTTCACCGCAGTCCTCCTGATCTGTCATCAGGTCAAACTCCACCTCCAGTTCCTTGGTATTGGGGATAACACGCTCTGCATTCGCATAGTCGTATGGATCGCAATCATAAAGGTTGAGCCACCCATTCTTCAATAATATCGAACAGAGCTTTGGCATATAGAGGTTCCAATCGGTGAGGTTGGAAAGCCCTCCAGTCTGGGGGAAGGGAGCAGAATGAGTTGTCGCCTCCAGTCTGACAGGTACGGGAATATGGCAGACCCATATATCCTCCTTGTTGTTCGAATATGTTACCCAAAGGTCACTATCCTTGGGGATACCATTCCCTTCCTGAATGCCTCTGACGTACTGCGGGCCATAGCTTTTGTACTGTCCGCCATGACGGAGAGGTGTTACCTCGCCATTCACTAACGATAGTGTCGTATAGTCGAGGCCGTCCTGACTCAGTGAGATGGCGAGCGGCCAACGGTATTCTGAAGGATTATAGACGGTGGCATAGGTGCCATCCGATAACCGTTGTCCCCAGATCTTCGCATTCGAATTCACGAAGCCTGGTGCACGGTCGCAGCCAGGTTTACCGTTTACGTCGACCAGTCGCCAGGTGTTGCCGCCATCGGCCGAGAGACTCGTCACGGCATGCTTCCAGAGTCCCACCTTCCGACCGTCAGGCAGGGTGTAGCCGGAGAAAGCCTTATAAGGTTTCTGCAGGGGTATGAGCTTCTCATCGCGGTCGGCCTCCTCCACCCACTGCATCCGTTGCATGGGATCAGCCACCATCGCATCGACGGCAGCGACAAAGGCTTTGTCCTTCGACCGTTTGTAATAGGGATAGATGGTGTTCTTCTCGTTGAAGTCGTGGTTGTAATAGACAAAATAGATCGGGCCGAAGCTGCCGTCTTTCTTCACCTCTCTCACCACACGGCCGATGCCATTGCCGTCATTGGGATCGTCCTTCATCGTCAGACAGATGCCATAGTTTCCTGTAGCGATGAGCTTGCCGTTGGGAGCGACATACCACCCTACACGCTGATGCATCACCGCCTTTAGGTCGTGGGCAGCAGGAAAATCCTTTCCTTCCTTCGTCCAACCCTCAGGCACAGGATATTCTGGGAAGAGTTCCACAGGCTCTGTCCAGGTATATCCATCCTCCGAAGTCTGGAGCATCGTCTTGCCTGGGGCCTCGTGCTCATGACGGGGGTCGGTCAGGTAGTGCATATAGAACTTGCCGTTCCAATAGCAGAGCATCGGCTGATGGTTATAGGTCCAGGGCTTCCCGCCACGCATGGTCTGAATGCTATGTACCCCCACGACGGGCTTCAGACCACCGTCATGACGCTCTGAGCGGGCGATGGTCTTGCCACTGTAATGCACCACGTCGCGGTTGTACTTGATGAGGCCTTCCACCAACTGTCTGTCGGCCATGAATACCGTGCCGTGCTTATGACCTACTGGGAAACTAACCGTTCCTGTCTGGTTCTGGAAGGTCTTGAAATCTTTCGTGCGGTGGGCACCGTAGATCTTGTGGCGGTAGGAGTCGTAGTAGATATAATACCAGTCGCCGACCTTCGCCGTCGAAGGTCCTTCGGTGAACTGCTCTGTGAAGGGTTCCGAGGCTGCACTCCAAGGACCATAGGGCGACTTGGCAAAAGCCACCTTGATGTTCCGCATGGGGCGCGAGTTGTCTTTCACCACCATAACATAGTCGCTTTTTCCCCGTTTTACGAGTGTGGCATCAATGGCAGAGAAGCCCGGGTCGTAGAAGAGCTGCGGCTTCGAGAAGGTCTTGAAGTCCTTGGTCGTCAGATAATACAGGCGATGATTGTTCTTGGGGTCTTCCTGGTAGTCAGGAAAACGGCCTGGCACACACGAGGCCCAGATCACCAGGAACTGGCGCTTCACATCGTCGTAGAAGAGTTCCGGCGCCCAGGTGTTGACGGTGGCGGTGTCCATTCCTGTGGCGATAAACCGCTGGGGTGTCCAGTGTATCAGATCCTTCGATGCGCTGTAACCGAAACCCTGGTCGCCTCGCCACGAGCTGGTCCATACCAGATGGAAGGTGCCGTCAGGTCCTTTTACGATTGAGGGATCGCGCATCACCTTCTGCACGCCGACTTCAGGGTGGAGGAACACCCCTTGGATGGAGTCCCATCGGATGCCGTCGTGGCTATAGATGAAACGCAGACCTTCCGTAGCGGGCTCGTGGAAGGATGTGGACACAAAGATGTCCTGACCTTGCAGAAGGGTCACGCACCACAGAAGAATGTATGCTAATGCAATTTTCTTGCTCATGTCATCGGTCTGTTTTTTACAAAGACGCAGAAAAGGGACTTTTGTAATCAATTCGTTTAATAATGTACACGAAAGATGTTGGCCC
>LXOW01322590.1_pt1 | contig 16190 bp, 13 predicted proteins | sample 1368591 | NCBI WGS metagenome assembly LXOW01 (sample SAMN04884650, study PRJNA319009) | bovine gut metagenome | isolation source: Cow rumen | host: Bos taurus | place: Italy: Legnaro (PD) | collected 2014-07-09 | reverse complement strand
CGAGCCGCTCCACCGTTGGCTCAGCTGGTGGACGCTGGTGCTGCTGCTCTTTGTGGCGGTGCTCTTTTTGGTGCTGGTGCACAAGGTGGAGCTGCCCGAGGTGAAGCTGCCCAAGGTGGACCTCAAGAAGACGATGCTGAATCTCGAGCACGAGATAGTGGATATCGCCACCGACAAGGACGAGGATACCTCCAAGAAGCCGGTTCTCCCCGACCTTCTGGAAACTCCGAAAACTGCAGAGATTCTGGATGATGACGAAGGGGCCGACTTTGACGAAGAGGCCATGAAACTCTTCCATCAGATTCCGGAGCAGGAAGAGGAAGAGGAAGAGCCTCAGTTCAGCATCGACGACGAGTTTGCCCGCATCAATGCCCGCGCACAAGGCGTACAGGAGCCCACGGGCGACGACGGCATCAACTTTACTATCAACGATACCCCGGAGAATGCAGAACCGCAGGAAACTGCGGAAGAGCCGGAGGCCTCGGAAGATGCGGAGGCGCCGGAAGACCTGGAGGACCTCGACGAGGACGACTACCGCCGCCATTACGGCATCGACGAGCCCTACGACCCGCATCTGGACTTGAGCGACTATGTGATGCCCGAGACCGCGCTGCTCGAAGATTGGGAGGTGGCCAATACCCGTGTCACCAAGGAAGAGCTGATTGCCAACAAGGACCGCATCGTCCAAACCCTGAAAGACTACGGCATCGAGATTACCGATATCAGCGCCACACCGGGTCCCACGGTGACCCTCTACAAGATCAAGCCCGCCCCAGGTGTGCGTATCAGCAAGATCAAGAACCTCGAGGACGATATCGCCCTCTCGCTGGCCGCCCTCGGCATACGTATCATAGCTCCCATCCCGGGCGAGAGCAACGTGGGTATCGAGGTGCCCAACGCCAAGCCCCAGATTGTGGCCATGAAGACCATGCTGGAGAGCGAGGCATTCGAGAAGGCCAAAGAGAAGATGGAACTGCCGGTGGCTTTCGGCAAGACCATCAGCAACGAGTGCTTCGTCACCGACCTGGCCAAGATGCCCCACCTGCTGATGGCTGGTGCCACAGGTACCGGTAAGTCGGTAGGCCTGAACGCAGTGCTGGCGTCGCTGCTCTATACCAAGCATCCCAGCGAGCTGAAGCTGGTGCTGGTAGACCCCAAGAAGGTGGAGTTCAGCCTCTATTCGGCTCTGGAACGTCACTATCTGGCCAAGATGCCCGACGAGGAGGAGGCTGTCATCACCGACGTGAAGAAGGTGGTGCGCACCCTCAACTCGCTCTGTATCGAGATGGACAGCCGCTACGACCTGCTCAAGCAGGCCAAGGTGCGCAAGATCACGGAATACAACGACAAGTTCTGCAAGCGGATGCTCAATCCCGCCAACGGCCACCGCTACCTGCCCTATATCGTGGTGGTGATCGACGAGTTTGGCGACTTGATTATGACTGCCGGCAAGGAGGTGGAGCTGCCCATCGCCCGTCTGGCCCAGTTGGCGCGTGCCGTGGGTATACACCTGATTATCGCTACCCAGCGCCCCACGACCAATATCATCACCGGTACCATCAAGGCCAACTTCCCCGCCCGTGTGGCGTTCCGTGTCACCAGCGGTATCGACAGCAAGACCATCCTCGACACCGGTGGTGCCCAGCAGCTCATCGGACGAGGCGATATGCTTATCTCGTTGGCCGGTAAGGATATGATTCGTCTGCAGTGTGCCCTGATCGACACGCCGGAGATCGACAAACTGGTGAAGTATATCGGCGACCAGCGTGGCTATCCCGACGGATTTGAACTGCCCGAATACTTGGACGAAAACGAAGAGCCCAACAAGGAGTTCGACGCCAAGCACAAGGACGAGTTCTTCAACGATGCGGCCCGACTGGTGGTGGCCTCGCAATTCGGCAGCACCTCGTTGCTGCAGCGCAAACTGCAGTTGGGATATAACCGCGCCGGCCGTATCATCGACCAGCTGGAGGCCGCCGGTATCGTGGGGCCCAGCAACGGCAGCAAGCCGCGCGACGTGCTTATCCACGACGAGGTGAGCCTGGAAGAGCTGCTGAGGACGCTGTAGAGAGGGTGTAGAGGTGTAGAGGTGTAGGGTCAAAAAGTCAAAGAGTCGAAGAGTCAAAAAGTCAAAGAGTCAAAAAGTCAAAGAGTAATATGAAAAAGAAGTATTTGTTTTTGGGATTGGTGGTGTTGGCATTGGTGGCAGTGGGATGCAGCAAACAGAAGACCTGCCGCTGTGCGGTGCGTGGCAAGGGTTATTCCCGTATCATCACTATCGAACACGGTGAGTGTACGCAGTTGAAGGTGTTCAGGTACAACGACGCCCTCGATTCGCTGAAAGTCGACTCGTTGGTGTGTACCGACTATGAATTCCAGATTGACAGTATCTATAATTGAGAGTGGTAGAGTGATAGAGTGATAGAGTGATAGAGTTAAAAAGTCAAAGAGTCAAAGAGTCAAAAAGTCAAAGAGTCAAAGAGTCAAAGAGTCAAAAAGTCAAAAAGTCAAAGAGTCAAAGAGTCAAAGAGAAATATGAAAAAGAGATGTCTTTTTTGGGGGATGATGGTTGTGGTGTCGATGGTTGTGTTGACGGGTTGTAAGAAAGACCGCCAGTGCCGCTGCTTCTATACCGATGGTTCGGAGGACCTGCGCTTGAAGGTCTTCTTCGTCGACCCCTCCATCCGTTGCGAGGATCTCACCGAGATGGCTATCGAGGAGAAAGTCACCGAGATAACCCCCGACGATACCACCCATACGCTGCACCGTAACGAGAACCATACGATGATGTGCCGCGACTTCCATGGAAATGATTGACGGTGTTGGCTGGCGTCGTGTGGTGGCGGTAACATTGCGCTTGCTTTTGGCGTTGGTGTTTGCTGTGTCGTCGGTGGCCAAATTTATGGCTATCGACGATTTTGAACTCTACATCTATTCCTACGGTTTCTTTTCGTTGAATTTCAGTTTCGTGGTGGCGCGACTCTGCATCGCCGCCGAGTTTATCTTGGCGCTGCTGCTGGCCACAGGATGGTGGCTGCGATGGGTGCGGCTGGCCGCGCTGCTGCTGCTTGTAGCTTTCTCGTGCTTCCTGTGCTATGCCTTGCTGGCGGGACGCAGCGATTCGTGCCAGTGTTTCGGGCGGATGGCCGACCTTGATCCCGCGCAGTCGCTGCTGAAGAACGCGGTGCTGATACTGATGGCATTGGGAGTGAAAGAGTCAAAGAGTCAAAGAGTCAAAAAGTCGAAGAGTGTGGTTGCTGTGGTGGTGGGGATTGCTGTGGTGGTGGCGGTGTTTTGTGTCTCGGTGCCCGACAACTGGGCCTTCGGCGACGACGAGGGAGCTTACAATAAGACCGTGCTGGACGCCTCGCTGTCTGCTGACGGTGCATTGTATGACTATTCCCACGGGCATCAACTGGTGGCCTTTGTCACTCCCGGATGTCCTTATTGCCGCATGACGCGCGAAAAGATAGGTTCCATGACCCGCCGTCATCAGTTGGATACCGCCTATATCCATTTCGTGGAGCCTCAGGATCTGCCTTCGGGGCTCTTCCTCGATATCACCTATGGGCAGCGTCCGTTCGTCTTCCTGCTGGATGAAGGGGAGGTGGTTGTGACCTATCATTATCGTAATATCAACGAGAAGAGAATCAGCTCGTTCCTGCCTGTTGGTAAATAAATTCCCTCCTGTTTGAATTTTTTTGTAATTTTGCACTTTCTCCCCAAGGGGGAAGTGGTACTTAATACGTATACAACCAATATATTATATTATCATTTAAACACAAAAACATGAGTGGATTTTTCGGCGTAGTATCCGAACGCCCCTGTATCTCCGATTTGTTCTACGGAACAGATTATCATTCACATCTGGGCACCAAGCGTGCCGGCATGGCTACCTTCGACGGTATGCAGGCCCATCAGAACATCCACAACATCCAGAACTCGCATTTCCGTCCCAAGTTCTCGAAGGACCTGGACGAGATGAAGGGCAATGTGGGTATCGGCGTCATCAGCGACACCGAGGCGCAGCCCGTGATGGTCAACTCGCACCTGGGCCGCTGGGCCATCTGCACGGTGAGCAAGATTAACAATATCGACGAACTGGAGCGTGAATGCCTGGAGAAACACCAGCAGTTTACCGACCTCTCGCGCGGCAAGACCAACCCCACCGAGTTGGTGGCACTGCTTATCTCGCAGGGCAAGGATTTCGTCGACGGTATTGAGAATGTGTACCGCAAGGTGAAAGGCAGCTGCTCGATGTTGATACTTACGCCCGACGGTGTTATCGCCGCCCGTGACCGTTATGGCCGCACTCCTATCGTGATCGGCCGCCGCGGCAACGACTATGCGTTGGCCAGCGAGAGCCATTCATATGTGAATATGGGCTATGAGACCTGCCGCTTTGTGGGGCCCGGTGAGGTGGTGAAAGTGACCACCGACGGCGGCATCAAGGTGATGCGTCAGGCCGAGGAGAAGCTGCAGATCTGCTCCTTCCTCTGGATATACTATGGCTATCCCTGCACGGAATATGAAGGTGTCAACGCCGAAGAGGTGCGTTACAACCTGGGCCGTATCATGGGCTTGCGCGACGACGTTACCCCCGACTTTGTGAGCCCCATCCCCGACAGCGGTATCGGCATGGCCCTGGGTTACAGCAACGGCCGTCAGATCCCCTACAAACGTGGTTTGTTGAAATACACCCCCACCTGGAGCCGAAGCTTTATGCCGGTGAGTCAGGACGACCGATTCCTGGTGGCCCGCATGAAACTTATCCCCAGCCGCGCCATGCTGGAAGGCAAAGAGGTGGTCTTCTGCGACGACTCCATCGTGCGCGGCACCCAGTTGCGCGACAACGTGAAGATGCTCTACGACTACGGCGCCAAGAAGGTGCATGTACGTATCAGCTGCCCGCCGCTGGTGCACGGCTGCACATTCCTCAACTTCAGCGAGAGCAAGACCGACCGTGAACTGATCACCCGTCGCGTCATCGAAGAACTGGAGGGAACTCCCGCCGCCGCCCTCGCTCCGGAGAAACTGCGTGCCTATCAGAACGCCGATACTCCTGAATATACCAAGATGGTGGAGGTAATCCGTCAGCATGTGGGTGTCGATACCCTGAAGTTCAACACCGTGGAAGATGTGTGTGAAGCCATCGGCCTGCCCAAGGAGCGTATCTGCACGCATTGCTTCGACGCAAGCTCCTATGGTGACTAAGGTGAGAGGTGAAAGGTGAGAGGTGAAAGGAGTAGTAGAATGATAGAGTCAAAGAGTCGAAAAAGTTAAAAAGTAATATAATGAAAAAGTATTTGCTTTTAGCCATTGTATGTCTGCTGCCTTTGGTGGCAGTGGCACAGAAACCCAAGAAGAAAGCCCCCGCGGCTCCGGTACCGCCACCTCCCACAGTGATCAGTGTGGCTGAGATTATTGGCAACTACGGGTTGGATTCCGCTTGGGTGAACGACACTTTGGCTGCCCAGCGTTACCTCGACAGTCAGCCTCAGGATTATGTGGCGCTGACCAACGAATGTGTGTCGCTCCGCACCAAGGCGCAGAAAGCGTTGACTTCCATCGAGAACGACTACCCTTTCCGCGACAGCCTTTACTGGATTGACTCGAACACCGTGTTGGCCGATTACGCCATCTATGAGTACCGCCTGCGTTCGCTGGCCGACTATATGGGTCGTCAGAGCATCCGCTACAGCCGCTTGGAGCAGCAGCGTATCGAGGCTGAGAAAGAGGCCGCCCGTCAGCGTGCCATCGAGGAAGCCCGCCGTCAGCAGCAAGAGCGCAACCGAGTAGCCGGAGATTTGCGTTCGAATATCGAACTGCATCATCGCGCCATCGTCACCGCCTGTGACGGGACGGGTGTCACCGACAAGGTTAAACTCAAGTGGCTCAAAGACCTCTACTATTCCTATCTGATGGTATACAATAAGTATGACCTCTCGGAAGGTGAGGCTACCGATGAGATTATCGCTCGACTCGACGAACTCAACTCTTTCCAGAACGATGTGCTGGAGAATGTGCTGGGTACCAACTCGCTGCCCTATCAGATTGAGAACTTCAAGAATGTGCTCAAGGTGCGGTGCGGCAAGGATCATTCCGATATTTACCGCAGCTATACCAAGGTGTTCAAGCACACCAACGTGCCCATCACCTTTGCTGACGTGAAGGAATACGAGGACTATATCAACCGTCTGCAGACGATCATCAACGTGCAGCAGCGGTACGTCCAAACCATCCAGTTGCGTGCCACCATCGCCGCCAACAGCGATGCCATTGTGGCCCTCTATGGCAAGAGATACAAGGATGAGGCCCAGGCCTACCGCGACGTGCTGCGTACGGTGGATCAGTTGCCCGCCTTCACCACCAACGCCGAGAGCCTGCTCTTTATCCAGAGCCTGGAGGATTTCATCGCCGCCCAGCATCGTTACGAAGACTTATATCCCGTGTATGAGGATATTACGCATCGCAGCGACACCATCATGAACCAAAAGATGTACTCCGATATTGCCAGCGCCTACCGCGATGCCGTGCAGCATCTGCGTCCCATGCCCTCCTTCCGGGAGGCCACGGGTGCCGACCAATACGACGCCCAGCTCGAGGAGGTGCGTACCGTGCAGCAGTGCTACCTCGACGGCATAGATATGCGCACCGTCATCACCCGCAACGACGACAGCTTGACGGCTGGCAAGAAGACCGACAAGGTGCTTGCCGACGGCTATCGCCTGCTGCGCAAGCAGGCCGATCTCCGTCCGTCGTTCTATACGGTGGAACGCGGCCGCAGCTACATCGATATCCTGAACAACTATACTGAGATGCAGCAGCTGTGCATGCAGATACTTCACAAGATGGAGCAAATCAATGCCAACGAGAAGGTGATCAACAACAAGGATATGCCGTATGCCAACCTGCGCAAGGCCTATGGCCGCATATCCAAGGCTTACAAGGCACTGAAGGAGATCACCAACACCGAGGACCTGCGCCGTTATGGCCGTCAGTGCGATTATGTACTGGAGCTGCAGGAGGCGTTCCTGACGACGCTTAACTCCAGCGGTGTCGCCGAGGCGGATATGATGTTGAAGAAAGAGAGCAATATTGAGAAGATAAAGGCCGTCGTAGGACTCTAAAACAAGAAAGGCCGCCGAATGGCGGCCTTCTTTTTTTATTTACAAGAAATTATTTCTTTACCGGGATAGCGGCAAGGGTGGCGACGAGGTAGTCGTAGAACTTCTTCGTGCTGGGAATATTGCAGCGCTCGTCGGGGCTGTGTGGGCTCTGCAGCGTGGGACCGAAGGAGATCATCTCCATGTCGGGGTACTTGCCGCCGAGCAGGCCACATTCGAGACCGGCGTGGATGGCCACGACGGCGGGCTCTTTCTTGTAGAGTTTCTTGTAGACCTGCTTCATGGTCTTGAGCAGGGTGCTATTCATGTTGGGTTTCCAGCCGGGGTAGGCACCGCTGAGCTGGCATTTGCCACCGGCCAGTTCGGCGAGGCAGACGAGGCGCTCGGCGAGGGCTTCCTTGGCGGTGTCGACACTGGAGCGGAGCAGGGCGTAGACGACGAACTTCTTGCTGGCGGTGGTCTTGGCGATGGCCAGGTTCAGCGAGGTCTCCACGAGGCCTTCCATATCCTTGCTCATGCGGATGACGCCGTTGGGGGCAACCATCATGAGGTTGATGATCTTCTGGGTGCCTTCGTTGTCGATGACGGTGGGAGTCATGCGCACCTTCTCATATTTCATGAAGAAGTCGGGCTCGACGGAGGCGAGTTCTTTCTTCACCCAGCCGGCTACTTTGTCGAATTCCTTGAGGATGCAGTCGACGTGTTCCTTGGGCATAGCGATGACGGCTTCGGCGTCGCGCGGGATGGCGTTGCGCATGTTGCCGCCTTCGAGGCTGATGAGGCGGATGCCGCACTCGGCCACCCAGCGGAGGTGACGGAAGAGGAGCTTGTTGGCGTTGGCGCGGCCAGTGTTGATTTCCATGCCGGAGTGACCGCCTTTGAGGCCGCCGATGGTGAGCTTGTAGGCCACCATGCCCTTGGGGGCTTTCTCAGTCTTGTAGGGTATGGAGATGGCAGCGTCGATACCGCCGGCGCAACCCACATAGAGTTCGCCCTCGGTCTCGCTGTCGAGGTTCAGCAGGTAGTCGCCGTGGAGTTCGCCTTTCTTCAGGCCGAAGGCGCCGGTCATGCCGGTTTCCTCGTCGGTGGTGATGAGGGCCTCGAGGGGACCGTGTTTGACGGTCTTGCTGGCGAAGACGGCCATGATGGCAGCCACACCCATGCCGTCGTCGGCACCGAGGGTGGTGTCGCAGGCATAGACCCAGTCGCCGACAATCTTGGTCTCGATGGGGTCTTTCTCGAAGTCGTGCTTCTTGCCGGCACGGGCCTGGGGCACCATGTCCATGTGGGCCTGCAGCACCACGGGATGCACCTTCTCCATGCCCTTGGTGGCGGGCTTGCTGAGGATGACGTTGCCGACGCCGTCGACGCGGCAGGCTATCTTGTTCTTTTTGGCCCAGTCGACAAGGAATTTGCGCACTTTCTCCTCGTGTTTCGAGGGACGGGGTTGACGGGTGAGGGAGTAGAAATTGCTCCACAATTCTTTGGGTTCAAGATCTTTGATTGTCATAGGCAATATGTTTTATTGGATGATTTTGCGTTTTTGGAATATGGGTGCAAATATACGAATATTTATTCATACGGCGAAAAAAGTTTTTCTTTTGCCGTCATTTGTTCGTCGTCAGAGAGGTCGAGTTGGTGTTGTTCAATATAGTCGATGATGTCGTTGCACGACTGTTGTAGGGCGAGGCGCTGTTTGCGCATCTTGGCAGGAAGCGAGGTGGTGTCGTCCATGTCGAGGTCGAGAAGGGAGACGACGGTAAATGACTGTAGCAGTTGGTCGATGAGTTGTGAGCGTTGTATCCCGATAAGGTCCAGCGGGTCATCAGCGGAGGATGATGTGAAATCGGCCAAGATGGTGTCGGCAATGTTGGATGCGCTGTCGCCTTTGATGATGAGTAGCTTGTCCTCCCATTGCCACCCGGTGTTTTGTTTAGGAGCCTCTGCCAGGAAGTATTTCAGGTGGCGCACGGCATCATGATAGTGAAAGAGGGTCCATGTGCCTCCGTCGGGCAGCTCCATGTCGTCGATGCGGGCGAGGGGACAGTCGTAGAGTTGGTCGATGCTGTTGGCAAGGAAATAGGAGGGGAGTGGTGAATGAATGAGTAGGAACACCCACCCGTCGAACGGTGAACCAAAGTCGTCGAGCTTGAATTTCATTTGAATACTGATTGTTTGTTGTTGAAGTCGGGACGGTAGTTCCGTGAGGCGTCAAGTTCCTGTATCCATCCGTCGGTAAGTCCTAGGTTGACGGCATGTTGCACCACGGTGTCATACTCTTCGGGACGGAGGGTTCGGTTGAGAGGAGCGGGGAGGGTGTCGACAGGAGGGTAGTATTGTGCCATGAGCGACAGGTGGAGTCCGAACGGGAATTCGTCGGCCAGCCAGTTGAGGGCATGGAGTGAGTTGTCGATGTTTCCAGGCAGTACCAGATGGCGTACGATAAGTCCGCGATAAGCATGTCCGGCGTCATCTATTTTGAGGCTTCCACCTACTTGACGACGCATTTCCTTGAGGGCGGCTTGTGCTACCTCAGGGTAATCGGGGGCATGACTGTAGGCTTCGGCGATATCGGGGTCGGCATATTTGTAGTCGGGCAGATATATGTCTATAAGACCCTCAAGGGAACGGAGTGTCTCTACGCTTTCGTAGCCGCTGCTGTTATAAACCACTGTGGGGGAGAAACCGCGCTGACGGACGGCATCGAGAATCTCGGGGATACGGTCAGCATAATGTGCGGCGGTAACTAATCCCAGCTGGGGAGTGGAGAGTGGAGAGTGGAGAGTGGAGAGCAAGGCGCAGATTTCGTCAGCAAGAGCGCTAACCGTTTTCTGCTGAACGTTGACAGCTAACTGTTGCCCGCTGATTTGCCGATTCTGGCAATAGATGCAGTGCAGGTTGCAATGGGCGAAGAAGACGTTGACGATGGGGTTGAGCGGAGGTTCTTCGCCGCGGTGTACTGTCACACTGGCTACCTCTATCTCGTCATTGGCACCGCAGTAACCGCGTTGTCCGCTGTTGCGGTCGGCGCCGCAATGGCGGGGGCAGCGCGTACAGATTGCCTGAGTGTTTATTCCCAGCTGCATACGGAATAATGGTTGGTCACCGGGTAGTTGCGCATATTGACGCAACTGCCGCCATGGGCATCGACCTCCTCGACAGTATACATATGTTCTATCTGGTCATAGCCGCTACACACACAGGTCTTGTGGCAGGCGCACAGTGTAAGGGAGATAAGGAGTAGGGAGATAGGGAGATAGGGAGATAAGGAGATAGGGAGATAGGGAGATAAGGAGATAGGGAGATGTCGGGACGGGTATTTCATAATATTTATTTTATGATTCTTAGTTTCTTCATTATCGGGCGAATCAGGGCGCGCTCGTTCCAAGCCACGACGGCCACATAGACCAGCAGAAGGATGGTATTCAGTGTCAGACGCATCCACAAGGCCTCGGGGTGTACTATCTGTGTGACGGCGTAGAGTGCCAGCGCCAACACGAAATAACCAAGGATGGCAGCCACAGGGTAGGGGACGGGGTTCTTTCGCTGGCCGATAAAGTAGCTCATCAGTACACAGATGCCGTAACCCACCAATCCGCCCCAGGCACAGGCCATGTAGCCGATGCGGGGTACAAAGATAATATTGACGGCTACCAGCGCGGCGCATCCTATGGCGCTCATCACGGCGCCCCACCAGGTCTGACCGGTGAGCTTGTACCAGAACGAGAGATTGAAATAGATACCCATCAGTATTTCGGCCATCATCACTATCGGCACCGCTGGCAGCGCCTCCCAATAGTCGGGACTCACCAGATAGCGGAATATGTCCATATAGCACATTACGGCAAGGAATGCCAATAGTGTGAACATGATGAAATACTTGGTTGCTTGAGCCTGCGTCTCCTTGCTCTGCTTGTCGCGCTGTCCGCCAAAGACAAACGGCTCATAGGCATAGCGGAAAGCTTGTGTGATAATGGCCATAATCATGGCAATCTTCACGCAGGCACCGTAAAGTCCCAATTGTACACGGCCTTCGTCGCCGGGCAACAACTTTGGGAGCAATATCTTGTCGGCCACTTGGTTAAAGATGCCTACGATGCCGAAAAGCAGGAGCGGCCAGGCATATTTAAGCATGGGCTTCAATAGTTGAAAGCTGAAAGTTGAAGGTTGAAAGTCGCGTAGTTCGCTGATGAAGCCGAAAGTGACAAGGGCAGTGCACAGGAAGTTGATATAGAATATGTAACTCACATTGTTGTCGGCGTTGTACCACCCCATCCAAGAGTGATCTGCCCAATGCGGAGCGACAATAAAGACGAAGAGGTTGAGGGCGAGGCTGGCGATGATGAATCCCAGTTTCAGTCCGGCAAAATGCCAAGCCTTTCCTTTCTGCCGCAGTCGGGCGAAGAGTATGGCTTGGAAGGCGTCGAGCGCCACTACGCAGGCCATCACACGGATATACTCCGGATGGTCGCTGTAGCCCAAGGCTGTGCTGATGGGAGCGATGAACGTCATCACCAAGGCGACAAAGAGTAGCGCCACTGTGCTTACCGCCGTCAGAGCGGTGCTGAACACCTGCCGTTCTCCGTACCCTCCTCTCTTCTCGAGAGAGGAGCCGGGGGTGAGGCTTTTATTTGCAAAGTAGAAGTAGGTCGTCTCCATGCCGAAGGTGAGTATCACCAGCAGCAGTGCCGTGTAGGCATACACATTGGTTACCACGCCGTAACCGCCTGAGGCAGCTGAAATGTGGTAGGTGTAGACGGGGACTAAAAGATAATTCAGGAATCGACCCACGATACTGCTCAGTCCGTAGATCACAGAATCGGATAGTAATTTTTTCAATGATGCCATGTGCCGATAACGTGTTGAGTATCTTTTTTATTGTGCTATATATAATAATCATTGAAAAAAGTCGTTATGGGGTTAACATTTAGTACGTACCAGTTGGAAACTAGAAATGAAACGCATCATACATCTTGCATTTTTCATCACGGTGTTGCTGCTGGCATCCTGTGGGCGTGAAGCCACGGTGCGCGAGATAGCTATCGTGCCCGAGCCCGTTTTTATGGTTCAGAAAGAGGGTTCGTTCACCCTGCACCGCAGTCCGCGCATGAGCGTGGTTAATGTGGGTCAGAATTCGGCCACCGTAAAGCAAATCATGAATAGCTTGCGCCAGTTGCACCTGCGTCCTAAGCTGGTGCCTGCAACCGAAGACTTCGACATAGAACTCTTGCTCTACGATACCATAAACATGGAACTGGGCGATGAGGGCTATCTGTTGGAGATACGTCCTGGTGGTATCCGACTCTCGGCCAATAAAGAGCAGGGGCTCCTTTACGCCTATCAGACATTCGAGCAACTGCTGCCCGACAATGCCGGAGGGACCCATTATTCGAAGGTGACGTTGCCGGAATGCACCATCCTGGATTATCCCTGCCACCCCTGGCGTGGGCTCCACCTCTCGCTCGAAGGGTATGTCCCGTCGGCGAAAACACTGAAGAAAGTGGTTAATCTGCTTTCGTCCTATAAGATGAATGCCTTGGTGCTGACTGGTGGCCATTGGGATTCCGACAGCCTAATTTGGACGGTCGACTCGTTGGCCACATTCTCTCAGCATGAAATAGACGAGTTGGTAGATTACAGCGCCTCGATGGGTGTGGCCGTGCGGCTCGACAGCGATGACACCCAGTTGCCGTCGCCTGTGTGGGACCTCTCCTGCTATCAGGCTGACCCACGTTATCATCCCCTCGCCGCTCCGGGCTTGATGACGCTACAGATGACCTATGCCGATACTATGGGCAAGTCTATCGGATCATTGCATCTTACTCCCGACCTTATGCCTCAGATCTCCGACATGGAGTATATGCTGCTGCCGCGCTTGTTGGCAGTGAGCGAAAATCTATGGTCGCCGGTCGACAAGCATAACTGGAATCGATTCCGCCGCAAGATGGAGGAGCACAAGGAACGATTGAAAGAACGTGGCTACAATTGCTGCGAGGGGTCGTTTACACCTCACTTTACGGTTCGCCGCGTGGATGGACAGACAACGAATATAGCCATCGGCACCGAGGTGCCCAATACTTATATCTTCTATACCACCGACCTCACTACGCCCACGCGCAACAGCGACATCTATATCGGTCCTATCAACTTGCAGCGCGGTACCCATATCAAGATACTGCCGGTATATAAGAATGTGGAACGAGATTCGGTGTATGAGTTTGTGATAAAGTAAACTATAAAGCTGTAAGCTGTGAGTTTTTAGCTGTAAGTGGACTGACGTGGCCTGCGAAAGCAACTTAAAACTTAAAGCTTAAAACTTAGAACTATCGATGGATATCGAGTATTTGCTGACGACGAGCGACCCCGCGGCGGTGCAGGAACTGACCGACAAGGCCCGTGCCCTGCGCGACGAGATCTATGGTCGTCGCGTCTTCATGCGCGGCCTGATAGAGATCAGCAACCACTGCAAGAACAACTGCCTCTATTGCGGTATCCGTCGCGATGCATGCTGCCAGCGCTACCGTCTCACTGAGGAGCAGATACTCGACTGCTGCCGCACAGGATATGCCTTAGGATTCCGCACCTTTGTATTGCAAGGGGGCGAGGATGGCTGGTTTACTGACTTTGTGCTTTGCAACTTGATAGCAAAGATAAAACGAGAATACCCCGACTGCGCCGTCACCCTCTCTTTGGGTGAACGCGGTAAAGAGAGTTTTCGCCGGCTGCGCGAAGCTGGGGCCGACCGCTATCTGCTACGTCACGAGACCGCCGACCGCAACCACTATGCCTATCTGCACCCCGCTGATATGAGTTTCGACCACCGCATGCAGTGCCTTCAGGACCTGAAAGAGTTGGGCTATCAGGTGGGCTGCGGATTTATGGTGGGATCGCCGGGACAAACACTCGAAAGCATCAAGAAAGACCTGCAGTTTCTCGTCGACTTCCAGCCCGATATGGTGGGAATAGGTCCCTTTATCCCCGCCGCCGGCACTCCCTTCGAGCAGGAACGGGCAGGCAGCGTGGAACTGACTATCCGCCTGCTGGCCATCATCCGCCTCTTGCTCCCTCATGTGTTGCTGCCGGCCACCACCGCCCTCGGTACTCTCAGTTCACAGGGACGCGAGCGGGCCATAGAGGCCGGCGCCAACGTGGTGATGCCCAACCTCTCGCCATCCGACACCCGAGCCCTCTACGCTATATATAACAACAAACTCTCTACCGGCAGCGAAGCCGCCGAGACGGTGGCCGATATACGGCTGCGTATGCATCGGTTGGGCTATGATATGCCTGTCGACAGAGGCGATCATATGAATTGAAAAACTAAAAATGAAAATGGAAGAATTGATAAATAGAATCAAGCAGCTGGCGCATGCGCAGCGCGAGGAGGTGATAGAGTGGCGTCGGTGGATGCACCGACACCCCGACCTCTCGCAGGAGGAGTATGGCACCATGGAGTTCGTGGCCGAACGGCTGCGCGCGATGGGGCTGGAACCCAAGACGGGGATTGGAAAGACGGGAGTGATGGCCATGTTGGAAGGTGAAAGGTCAAAGGTGAAAGGTGAAAGGTATTGTGTCGCATTAAGGTCGGACTATGATGCGCTGCCTATCACCGAGTGCACGGGCTTGCCGTTTGCCAGCGAGAAGCCTGGCGTGATGCATGCCTGCGGGCACGATATGCACACCTGTTCGCTCCTTGGTGCCATCAAAATCCTCATGCAACTGAAAGACCAGTTCAGCGGCACCCTGATGTTCATCTTCGAGCCCAGCGAGGAGAAATACCCCGGCGGCGCCCGCATGATGATGGAGGACGGACTGTTCGACGAAATCACGCCCAACGAGATTTACTCCTTCCACTGCCTGCCGGAGATGGACTACGGCAAGGTGGGCATGCGCAAGGGCAAGTATATGGCCTCGACCGACGAGCTCTACTGGACCGTCAAGGGTCTCGGTGGCCATGGCGCCACGCCGCACCTCAGCGTCGACCCCATCGTGGTGGCCAGCCATATCGTTATCGCCCTGCAGCAGGTGGTCAGCCGCAACGCCGCTCCCATGATGCCCACGGTGCTCACCATCGGCAAGATACAGGAGGTGGGCGGCCGCACCAACATCATCCCCGACACGGTGAAGATGGAGGGCATCATCCGCACCTTCGACGAGAAGTGGCGCCTCGAGGCCCACGAGAAGATTCGCAAGATAAGCACCGGCGTGGCCGAGGCCATGGGCGCCGAGTGCGACCTCTTCATCGACTACGGCTACCCCTACGTCTTCAACGACGACGCCTGCACCCAGCAGGTGCACGACAACGCCTGCGCCTTCCTTGGCGAGGAGAACGTCGAATGGCTCGACCTCCGCATGACCGCCGAGGACTTCGCCTTCTTCGCGCAGAAGATACCGGCCTGCTACTTCCGTATCGGCATCCACGAGCCCGGCACCCCCTTCAGCAACCTCCACCGCCCCAACCTCATGGTCGACGAGCGCAGCCTGGAGCTGGCCAACGGCCTCGTCGCATATAATGCTATTATGGCACTAAAGAATAGAATAAAGCAATAGAATGTGTGCTGGAGGCGCATGTTTCCTATAACCCCGGGCTGTAGTCCGGGGTTTTATTTTTTTATTAACAATATTCGGTTTGGGCTTTTCTTTTCGTGGATAAAATGTATCTTTGCAACCCGAAATGCGGCGAGTGAATTTCTGTAAATGGCTGAATAAAGGTACTAAAACATATACTACAATGACAAAAAAAAGACTAAGATGGGGTGCCGCCCCCCTACTGGCGGTGATTTTGGCCATGGGCTGCGCGAAGGAAACCATCCCTCCCGGCCTCCGTATTGTGAAGGAGAGCATGATGAGAGGTACGAAATCACTGGTCGACCCCGCCGACCCTACCAGCAACAGCTGGGTGGAGGGCGAGAGAGTCAAACTCGAACCAGGGGGCGAGTGGTGGATTGTAAGATGGGAGGAGGACGGCAATTTCTATCTAGGACAAACTGTTGAAGATGAGGGCGGTGGATCCCATATGGATTATTTCACACCCAACTGTAATTTTACGGCGGCATATCCCGC
>LXOW01211866.1_pt1 | contig 16191 bp, 24 predicted proteins | sample 1368591 | NCBI WGS metagenome assembly LXOW01 (sample SAMN04884650, study PRJNA319009) | bovine gut metagenome | isolation source: Cow rumen | host: Bos taurus | place: Italy: Legnaro (PD) | collected 2014-07-09 | reverse complement strand
GCCCATGAAAGCGGGCGCACCGCCAACGGCCTCCTTAAGATAAAAGCCAACCAACCGGCTTGCATCCGATACACCAACAAAGACAACATTCAATAACTATTTAAACATCGATTAAAAATGAAAGTACAGATTGAAATTCCAGACGATGCCATTGCTCTGGCTATTCTGTGGTTCGGTTTAAAGCTGAACGATGAAAGAATGCCCGTGCTTCAACAGGCTGTGGAAATATGCAAGAATCAAACCACAGAGCTCACTGTCGAAGAAACCGGCAAACGTTTGGAAATACCGGCTCTAATAGCTTGTTCTGCCATTGGAAAAGTGGCCGATAGAATCGAAAAAGAAGGAGGCCAGCAATGAGAACATTGACGATTCCGATTATCCAAAACGGGGTACACATTAAATGCATTGTAACATTCGCCAGAAGCAGGAATCGCACTTTTGATGAAATAGAAGCTCTTATCAAGGAAAATTACGGTGCAGATGCTGAGATAGACAACCCGGAAAAGTTTAAGAAACACCTTTCAAATCTAAATAAACGACACTAAAAACATCAATTAAAATGGCTAAAACAAGAGAAAAGAAAGTGGTCGTGAGCGGTGTTACCGCCGACCAGATGGAGAGCGCATTTGCTGACTTCAGCCGCGCTGATGCAAAGTCACAAAAGATTATCGCAACCATGGATGTGGAAATGAACCGTATCCGTGAAAAGTACCGGGAAGAGCTTTTAAGGCTTCAAGAGGAAAAAGAATCCTCTTTCAACATCCTTCTAACCTATGCAAAGGAAAACAGGGACACCCTTTTCACGAAAAAGAAAAGCGTTGAGACCGTGCATGGTGTGATGGGCTTCCGTATCGGGAACCCAGAATTAAAGCCCCAGAAAGGCTTTACCTGGGCGAGCGTGTTGAACTTGCTGAAGGAATTCCTTCCAAGTTATGTTCGTACCAAGGAGGAACCCGATAAAGAACGGCTACTTGCTGACAGAACGGGTACCATCAAAGATCCAAACGACTCAACCGAAAACGAAGGCACTCCTATGTTGACAGTGATGTCGAAATGCGGCATTAGCGTAGTCCAAAAAGAGACCTTCTATGTTGAACCCAAGAAGGAGGAGATCGACTGATGGGAAACCACTGCGTCCCCATGGTGTGCAGCTGCTGCGGACACGAGTATTGTGTGCGCTGTGAGTTCGGCATCTGCCCCAAGTGCGGCACACCATGGGACGCAAAGCCCGCCAGTGTTGACGAAGTTCTATCAGCCAACCGAAAAAACGAACAGGAAATGACAGTCGATGAAATCTTTCAGGCTACCTACATCCTCACCAAGACCGAGAAGATGTCACTGGTGAACAGGATCCTGTCGAGTCTGAGCAAAAAGAAGCCCGAACCCAACGACGAAGGCAAGGATTGGGTGATGCCGGTACACCAGGCACTGTCCGCATTCGACAGCTTTGTCTTTGCCAACAAAGGTGTGCGCTACTCGCCCAACGGCAAGTTCAGTGCAAGGGAATACGGGCATATGAAAGAGCTGCTTCAGAAGCTTGAGGAACGCATGGTGGAGTCGGGTGTCGGCATCATCGATGACAAACTCAGGATCGAGACCCTGAAGCTGTTCCTTTCCGCTGTGAGGGACATGCAAAACAAATGGTTCTACGAAAATATCTTCACGCCGTATGGCCTTCTTAACAACTTCGAGAAGATCTACATGACACTCCAAACCTATCGCAACCATGGACAACAATCAGCTTTCCGTTACCTCTAAAGGTGGAGCCGTAGCCTTGCGCGAGAGCCTTGCCGGTTGCCCGGTGGCGCAGCGCATGCTTGAGCGCATGGCCGATGAAATCCCGACGGCTGCGTTGGCGGTGGTGAACTCCACCGACACGACAATCACCACTGCGGCGGCATCGGTGCGCAGCGCGGGCGTGAGCGTGACCCGGTTCAACAAGGAATTCGGGGAGCGCACGTTGGCTGCCTTGGTGCTGACACACCTTACCTTGGTGGAGGACATGGCCAACGTAGCCCGACCGATGAAGCCCGAGGCGTTGGCCATGCTTGCCAAGAAGGTGGCGAGGATGCTGCTTGAGGAGGACGTGACCATCAACCTTGCCGACCTTCAGATTGTGGCCAACAGGCTCATCAACGGCGAGGCGGGACAGGTGTACGGCGGCCTCAACAGCCAAATGGTGACAAAGGCTTTCACCGACTACATCTACGAGAAAGCCGGGGAGTTTGCCGCATGGCGTGAGGAGCAATCCAAGGAGCATGGCTTTGGCAGCTTCGGAGCGGTACGCTCACGCGACAGCGGACGGCTCAAAGACCAACAGGCAATGAAGCTGTATTTGGACGGGACATTGAACAAGGACATCAAAAACTAACGACATGGAAAAGGTAAGGGAATACGAGTTTGAAGGCATAGAGATATGCCGCAACTGCCAGGGAACCGGGGCGGTGGATTCCGAGGGGAACTGGCTGCACAAGGCCGTCCCGGAAGAATGCCCCGTTTGCAACGGGAGTGGCCGCATCGTGAAAAACAAGCACATCGTCATCAAGATAAACCCCTTTGAAGGCTGACCCATGGGAAAGAGGAAACGATACAGCAGCACCAAGAAACGCATCAAGGCGATCCGTGAGATTGTCATGGCGGAGTGGCAACCCGGCGACCAGAGCCGGTGCTACGCCGCCATTTGGCGACGGAGGATCTGGCCTGAATACGGCGTGTGCTACAAAACGTTCCTCTCGTACCTGGGCGTGTCGCCCTCGGAGTTGGAGGATGACCCGGCACCAGGCGACCCGCAGCAGCTGAAGCTGTTTGACGAATAAACGAAGCCCCGACGAACTCAATCGCCGGGGCTTTTCTTTTCCCATCGGTGGCCGTGATCAGGACTGTCCCGGATGCGGGTCGAACTCGATGGAGAGGCCGACGGTTTCGATTTGGAACGTATCGATGGTGTAGGATAGATCCCGCAGGTGGCAGGTATATTCCTCGATGCTGTCAACATACCGCTCGTGGTTGTGGTTTGGAATGGATCCTACACGGGTCAAGGCATTGAAGTCGCCGGTGCTGAACCTGCCGTGCTGGCCTTGTATCTGCCGGAAAAGGACGGTTGGAAGGTCGAGATAGGCCAAGGCCGTGTTGCGGATGTCGCCGCATTGCTCGGTGACATCAGCTGCTGTGTTGGCGTACCAAGGCGTGACGATGTGGAAACGCACGATTAGGTCGGCTTCCTGCACCTTATTTCCGAGTGTTTGCCACTTAATGGGCTCGAACTCGGTGAATATGGCCGGTGTTTGGAACGGGGTTTCCTCCTCGATAAACTCCACTTGGCGGTTCCACAAGTCGAAGTGCTTGAAAAGCTGTGCTGGCCTTACCATGGATCCGGGAGCCTGCTCCTCATGGACGGCCATTAGTTTTTGCTCGATGGCGAGATAGAGGTATCTAATCATTGCTGTGCTATTTGTTTGAGTTTTTCTTCAAGTTTGCTGACGATAAGGGCGTCCAGTTCGGGATCCTCTCCCATGAACTGGCGGCGCGGCATGGTGAATCCCCTTCCGCGTCCGGCTCTCAAGCCCTCGTTGTGGACGCGCCCATAGGGTTCCTTCGAACCGAACGCCGACGGGTTAGTCCAGATGGTGACGGAGCCGTTTTTGGCTTCCCTGATCTCGATGGATCGACCGAGGTCGCCGGTGTCGCCGGTGAGGATCTTGCGGGTGGTTCGTGCCGGGTGGTGCTTGGCGTTGTACTTGTAAGCCTTGGATCCCGGCTGACGGCGTTGCACCTCCTTCCACTTCACCCTGCCCCATGCCTGGTTCTGGAAGTTCTTCTTGAACCAGCTGACGGCCACGTTGCCGACGATGGTAAGGCCGTATCGATCGAACAGCTCGCCGAACTGCTCCTTCATCTCGCTGATGCGCTGCTGGAATTCTTCAGGGGTCATTTTTTTGCAATTTTTGTTGCATTATTCAAAAGTTTTGTATTTTTGCAGTCGTAAGTCATTCAAACGAGAGCGAGGATTGTAGTTCCACGAGGCAGTTTGAAAGGCTACTGAAACAAAACCGTTGCTTTATCATTGGGGCGAGTATTTTTGCCTATGAGAGTGACGGTTTTTTTAGTATTCATGGATTTCCTTGCTTATTGTGTACAGGTAATAGTTCCCATCATCGTGTAAAACGATGTTTAGATAAACAGTTTGTCCATTGGCAAGTGTGGTTTGGCAGTAGTAGTATTTCCTGAATTTTCTCTTTAGCCTAAGTGTTTTTCTGTTGGTGTTGTGAGATAGATCAACTTCTGCATCCCCAACATAGGTCGCTCTTCTAAAATGGCTATCAGGATCGCTTAATACTTCATTCTTTAGCCAATACACTCTCTTTTTACCAAACATTGATTGAGACGTTTCCGAAATACCCCATTCGGAAAAGTGGACATCTTGCATCGAACCGTCTATCTCGCACTGGCATGTTTTTGACAGCAATGGACTTTGTTTAGCTGTTTTTTTGAGAAGGTCACGCGCCGCCGATTCACATTGCTTTTCCACTATATCCCTTTGATCTCGGTTTTGTCCTGCCTTCTGGACGTAGGTGCATTGGTCGGTGAAGATCTGCCCGGTCTCGGCGGGGTTGCCCTCCAGCCCTTTCGCGGGCTTGATGCCTTCGGGGTTGTCGCCGGTGACGGGATCGTCGGTTTCCTCCCAGTCGCATTTGCAGTTCCACAGGTTGCCGGGCTGGTTGGAGTTCCAGAACGGGTCGGTCTTTGCCCACACGCGGTTGTAGAACGGCATGTGCTGTTCCCTCGGTGTCGCGCTGCGGCTGGGCAGCCATCGGAGGTTGGGGAAAAGGAAGGCGTGGTCGGGGTCGCTGAAGTCCGTCCACTGCTTGGCGGTGCGGGCGCGGCTTACTGCGGTGTTGTACTCCGCCGCCTGGTATCGGTTGAAGGTGTTCAGCACGGCCTTGGCCATCCGCTCGAAGTCCTCGGGCGACCGAGCCACCCCGTCGGAGTCGGAAAGCTGCCGCTCCAGCTGCTGTGTGGCGTGATATGCCTTGTAAGCCGCAAAACGCGCCGCGTTAGCGTCGAACTGGAGCCGCATATCCAAATACTTGTCGCCGTCGTGATCCTGTCCCAAAACGCCCGAAATGCCCCTTCTGAGGTTTTCGGAATAGGACTGGAACAAGTCGCGGTTGACGGCATCGGTGTTTCCGTCCCTGATGTCGGCTATCACCTTCTCGTAAAGCTCCCGCTGTGAGAGGCCGTAAACACGCGGGAAGGTGATCAACGCATCGACCACCTCGGCCACGCTGCCGTTGAAATAGAGGCTGTCGAGATCTGAAAGGGACAGGTCATCGCCTGTCCTCAGACGAAAAAACCCTTCAGCCTGTTAAGCAGCCCGCCCGAGCGTCTCGCATCGGCCTTCGGTTTCTCCTGACCGTCGTTCAACGGGTTTTCAAGTGCCGTTTGAAAGGCGCTTAAAGACTTGCGAAGCTCCATCTCCTCCTTCATGGCCTCGTAGTTGTCGGGCTTGGGTACCGGGAATTCGTCGTAGATGTAGTCATCGTCAACCGGGATCTCCTCGCGGATCTCCTTGATGACCTCCCATTTGTCGCGGAGCTTCGACCAGTCGGCCTCCAGTCCCTCGTACATGATCTCGCCGCCTTGGAAGTTGAAGCCGAAACGCTTCAAAACGGCGCGTAGGCGTGTGTTGAGGATGGAGAGGATGAAAAGCTTGTCGCTCTCGTTCTTCTCGCTCTCGGCCTCCTTGTGAACCTCGCCGAGTGCCTGGCTTCCTATCTCGCCCTGCTCGGTGGTGAGGGTGTTGCCGAGTACGATCTTGGAGATGGCCGCGTCGCACTTGGAGATAAGCAGGTCGTAAACGTCCGCGCTGCTGGTGCTGCCGCCGGTGTCGTGAAGGGTAAGCTCCGCGCCCTTGGGCTTGATCAGGTAGCCCGCGCTGCCCCATTCCTCCATGGCCTGTTCCAGCTTGGCGCGTGTGGCATCGTCGTAGTCATCGTATGACAGCTCGCGGAACGGCATGCCGAACATCTCGGCGAACTGGCTCCAGTCGCCGAAGCCGCCGCGCTTGTAGATGACATACTGGGCCAACACGGCGAAAATGCCCATGTCGGTCGGGTCGCCAGCCCAAATCATGTACTTGGCCAAGGGATCCTCACGGTAGAGCCAGTCGGGGGTGGCCATGGTCTGGTCGCGGCTGATGCACTCGAAGCCCTTCTCCGGGTGTACGTGCTTGCGGGGTATCAAGTCCCAATCTATGCAATAGCGTTCCTCGTCCTCGTCGAACCACACCCGGTTGACTTGGATAAGGGTGTAGCCGTAGGCCACGGTGCGCATGAGCTCGCGGATCATGCGGCGCATGTCGGGCGAGTTGAGCAGCTTGCCCAGCTCCTCGTCCTCCACGCCGTCGCGCTTGAACACGAGGCGTTTGTTCAGCACCGCGTCGCAACGCTTGCCCCACGTGGACTCGACCTGTCCGTCCAGCTCCATGTCCTTATATAGATCATAAAGGTGGGTGCGGTTGGGGTTGGTCTGGTTCTCGAACGAGGAGATGGCCTTGCGCCAATTCTCGATGTCCTGCGTGCTTCGGTTCGGCACACGGACGTTTATGCTGGTGATGTTGATGCCGTTTTTCGGGATCTCTCCCTTCTTTCTCTTTACAGCCATTTGTTCCTCCTTTTCCTGTTGCCGCCGTGCTTGACATAGTTGGAGCCCTTGGAGCCGTCGAGGCGTACCAGTCCGGGCAAGGCGGCTCTCTCGGCTTGGACGCTCTCCAGAAACTTGATGGCGCTTTTGTATGCGTTCTCGCGTGTTTCGGGCATGTTGACGGGGCTGCTGCTCTCGTAGCAGTAATAGATGGCGATGTCGCTGACAAGCTTCTTGACCATAGCGTCACGGCCTGAGCCGGTCTTGGCGAACTCCGCGTCGATGTCGTATCTGACACAGAGGTAGCTGCGCACCATGGCCGTCGCATCCATGATGGCCTTTTCGACCTTGCTGTTGTCGCCGCGTGTGATGGCGGTCAGTGTCTCCGAGGGGATGCCTTCGGAGAGTTCTTGGATTGATATGTACATGGCGGTGTTACTTTGTGTGGTAGATGCAATAGCGGATCAAGTAGAGATAATCCTTCATCTCTTTCCTGAACACGCCGAGCTGGACAAGCTCATCGATTTTGTTTCGGTCGTACACTCGAATCTTGTTTGCGACTTTGATAACGTAGAATCTCTTTCCGGTCAATCGATGCATTTTGTCTGCATGCCGGATGGCGCTCTTTACCTGAACGTAGTTCATGAACCTTTTCCATAGTGTTGTCATTTTAAATGGTTGTTTTGATGTTGATGATATGTTTAGACCCGTTTTCGGTTGCGCGGCCTGCGCCCCACGGAAACGGAGTTGATTTCAAGCGTTCTGATCTTTCCGTTGAGAATGAAGTAGGCTCCCTCGGTGCAGTCCGCGCCGTCTGCGGGTGCCTTGAGCTGTTCGGTAAGCAGTATGAATTCCTCGGCAAGCCTCTCCATGTGCGGGTTGCCTTTTTTGTCCTCATTGAAAACGAGGCGGCCTTGCCTGTTGAGCGGTTCCAAGTTGCCCTCGATGCGCGAGAACTTCTCCGGCTTCTTTCGGGTGTCGGGGCTGATGTTCAGGAAGCCGTCCTTCTTGCCGCGCTCGGCGAACAGGGGCAGGAACACCTGCTGGTAGAACGGATCCTGAAGGGTGTTGTTCTCTATGTAGTTGTAAACCTGAATGCCTTGGGGAATGCCCTCGTTGATCTCATAGAACCAGTCCACGAACTGTGCGCTGGTGGCGTGGTCATCTCGCGTGTCGATGACATAGAAAACGCCGTCCATGTAGCCCATCAGCACCATGGCCTTCCGGCTGGACGCTTTCTTCAGGTTGTTGGACGGCGAGGGGTCGGAATAGTTGACCAGGAACGGGAACCTGCGCAGCGGAGGAACCTTGCCCCATGTCAGCTCCTTGAATACGGTTCCCTCGGTGATGGGGTTGTTGAAATACTCCTGTTGTGCCGACCTTGTGGATATCTTGGAAAGGATGAAATCGATGTCGGCCTCCGAGTTCTTTTCAGGCCACGACGATTTGCCGTGCTTGTCGCGGATGTTCACGATGTCGAAACAGTCGGCCACCTTACCGGCGCGTATGATGCAGCAGTCCTTGGCGATGATATTGCCATTGAATAAGATCCTGATGTCGCCCGATACGGACACGGTGGGGATCAAGGCTTGCTCGATCCAGTCCCATTTGGCCTTGATGCGGTCGGGGTTGCGGCATTCCTCGTCGGTGTCGATATCGTCCACGAGGATGAAGTCCGGGCGTTTGGCCTCGTTACGTGTGCCACGGGGGCTTTGTCCCGCACCGATGGCTCTGAAGGAGCAGCCGCACTTGGCGACGAACTGGCCTTCTTCCCAGTTTCCGGGGTTGATCTGGTCTCCGTAGTCGTTGATGATGCGGGCGTTTTTCTCCAGCTGGAGCTGGAAGGGCAGCAACAGGCGGCATGCGTTGTCGAAGCTATTCGATATCAATAGGACATTGCATATTTTTCTGGTAAGACCAAGCTTTAGAATCTCCATCATGGATCGGGCGGACTTGGCCAGCTCGCGGCTCCATGCTCTGACCTCATACCACCGAGAGTGTTCCATCAGCCGCTTGGTGGCCGCCTTGTGGAACGCCGCCGGTTCAGCCGTGCAGTACGATGGGAAATAGTACTTGAACCACTCTTCGTCATTTGCCTCAAGCCGGGCGATGCGCTTCAGCTTCTCTTCCTGGCTCTCCTCGGTGTCAACCTCGACATCCGAAATGAAGCTCTCGTAATACTGCCTCCATTCTTCGAGCAGCTGCTTGTCGGTGGGTTTGCGTATCTTGGCCATGGTTACAGACAGGATTTGATGTAGGCGTTGAACAGTCTGGCGATCTCCTTGCTCTGGTCAAGGCCGCAGGTCTTGCGGACGAAGGTCAGGAACTCCTTGCCGGTGGCGATCTTCTCCGCCGTGTTGGTCTCGGTCTCAAGGTTCTTGATGGCCGCCGTGATCTTCACCACCGCGTCGGCCTCCTTCGAGGTGAGCAGCTGCTTCCCGTCCTCGCGTTGCTTGACGGTGTCCTGCCATTGCTCCAGCTGACGGTAGAGCCACGCCAGCTGCATGTCCTTCCCGACGAGCAGCGAGGTTCGCATCTCCTCCCACTTGCCCTCGTTGACCCATTTGCATATCGTAACCTTTGACACGCCGACACGTTCGGCGATCTCCGCCTGTGTGATTCCCTCGTCATTCAGGAACAGCTGCTTGGCGAAATCCTTTTTCTGTTTGAGCGTCAATTCTGCCATAACCGTTTGATTTTCGGTGCAAAATTGAACACGCCCGCGCAATTTTTAAAAAAGTAAAGAAACTCTTTCCACTCTTTTTGTGAGGGTTGTCGGGTTGGCGCATTTTTGCACCATGAAAAGACCGGCCACAAGGAGCCGGGGAACGGTTATGAAAAAAGAGAACATCATCATTGTAAACAAAGCGGAAAGCAAACGCGCCGAGATATACATGTACGGAATCATCGGGGCTGGCCTCGACATCGATGCCAACGTGATGGTCAGTGAGATCGAGAGCCTGAGACGGCAGGGCATACGGAACTTCATGTTCTACGTGAACAGCGAGGGCGGCGAGGTCGTTCAGGGATGCGCCCTGTTCAACTACCTCGACCGCACCACCGACATTGAAGTGGAGTGGGTCATCGACGGCCTCGCGGCCTCCATGATGGCCATGCTCATCACCAACCCGCGCCACAAGGTCAGCGCGGCCAAATACGCGAAGCTCATGTACCACCGCGTCCAAGGGTCGGTGTACGGCAACAGTGCCGAGGTGCGCTCCATGGCGGAGATGATAGACAAGTTCGAGTCATCCCTTATCGACATGATGGCGCAGCGCATGGGCGAACCCGCCGAGCAGGTGAGGAAGGAGTTCTTCACCGACGGCATCGACCACTGGATGACTGCCGAGGAGGCGAAAGCCCGTGGCCTCGTGGACAGCATCATCGAAGGAAGAAACATCGCCGAATCGCCCGCCGACATCAAGTCGGCCAAGGGCGTGTTCGACTTCTACAACAAACAACTATTAAACATCATCAAACCTAACAACATGGACAAAGCAAAATTCGCAAAGCTGCTGAACAAGAAGGAGTCGGACATCGAAACCGACGATGCCCTTGTCAGCGCAGTCGAGGGCGTGGTCAATGAGAACACCACCCTCAAAAACGAACTCCAAGCCGAGAAAGCCAAGAGTGCCGGTCTGGAGCAGCAGGTCAAGGCCATGGTCGGTGCGAAGGTGAAGCAGCTGGTGGATCGTGCCGTCGCCGCCAAGAAGATCGGCGAGGACGAACGCGAGACCTACACCAAGCTCGCCACCGACGACTTCGAGATGGCCGAGAAGATCATCGACAAGCTTCCGGGCGTGGAACCCATCAGCGGCCAGCTCAAGACCTCAGCCGTGAACGAGGCCGAGAAGGACTGGACTTTCGACGATTACCACAAGCACGGCAAGCTTGAGAACCTGAAGAAGAGCAACCCCGGACGCTATTCGGAACTCTTCGAAGCCAAGTTCGGACACAAACCTAACCTTTAAAAAGAAAAGCGATGAATCCTATCAACACTGAAAACAACGCGAGCTACAACTTCAAGGCTCCGAGCATCGTCAAGCTCGGCACCCGCTCGGCTGCCGCCACCCTGACGCTGGTTCCCGAACCGGCAAACCTCAACATCGGCGCGATCGTGGCCGTGAACTGGACTTCCGACGGCACGGCACGAAACATCACCGTGAAGGTCGGTGCCGACACCGTCGCCACCCTTGCCGGTACTGCTTCGACCAACGTCACCAAGCAGCTGGTGTGGGACGGCAACAGCTTCCTTGCCGTCTGATAAATGAATAAGGAGCAAAACACAAACACATAAAACACAAGAGAAATGAGAAAAGGAATCAAATTTTTGACTTCATTCCTGTTTGCGATGCTCTTCGCAATCGGAATCGGCTCCACCTTCGGAGCCACTGCCGGAGTCGTGGCCTTGGGCGCATCGGCTTTGGTGAAAGTCCCGGCTGGTGTCCTGCCCATGGCCGTCACCCCGGAGATCTGGACTGACTTCATCGTGGAGAACCTGTTCAAGAACAACGAGTTCCTCCTTCAGTCCATCGACGAGTCGCAGTATGTCTTGCAAGGCAAGGTGGTACACGTGCCACAGGCCGGTTCTCCGTCGGGCGTGAAACGCAACCGCACCCAACTTCCCGCCACCATTACCAGACGAACCGACGTTGATGTGGTCTATGCCTTGGACGAGTTCACCACCGATCCGCGCTTCATCCCGAACGCCGACCAGGTCGAGCTTTCCTACGACAAGATGGAATCCTGCATGAGCGAGGACATGAGCTATCTGCGCCAAGTCATCGCCGACACCATGCTCTACAACTGGAGACCCACCTACTTCATCAAGGCCAGCAAGACCAAGAGTGCCGACTACCTGATCCACGGCACGGGTGTCCGTACCGGCGTGTGTGTCGATGACTTCGTGAAAGCCAAGCAGGTCTTTGACAAGTGGGGCATCCCCAAGGAGGACAGATTCGTAATCCTGAACACCGAAATGTACGGCCAGATCTGCAACGATGTCCGCAACGCCACCAACGAGAACCTGATGACCGCCGTCTATGATCCGAAGAGCGGCAGACTTGAAAAGCTGGAGGGCTTCACCATCATCGAACGCGCCACCGTGTTGCTGGCTTCCAACAGCACACTGACCCAGGTCACGGGCAAGCAGTACTTCAAGTACACCTCCACCGACCTCACCTATACCCCCGAGGACTACGAGGCCATCGAGCTGGGCGACAAGAACGCCGCCAACACCTCCTGCGCCATCGGCCTCTTCTGGCAGAAGAACGCCGTGCGCCGCGCCTTGGGCAATACCCTGATGTTTGAGAACGAGGGCGACCCGACCTACTACGGCGATATCTACAGCTTCCTCAACCGCGCCGGTGGCCGCAAGAGCCGTGGCGACGCCAAGGGTGTGCTGGGTATCATTCAGGAGTATTCCGCAAGCTAAATGATTAAGCCATGAGCAGACGTATAGAACGACTTGTTATCCATTGCACTGCCACAGCCGCGGGTCGGGAGGTGACAGCCGCTGACATCCGCCGCTGGCATTGCAGCCCGCAGCCGAAAGGCCGTGGGTGGAAACAGGTCGGCTATACGGACATGATTCACCTCGACGGCACGGTGGAACGCCTTGTGCAGAACAACGAGGACGCATACGTGGACGGCTGGGAGGTCACCAATGGGGCAAAAGGCTACAATTCCACAAGCCGGCACATTGTGTATGTCGGCGGCTTGAAGTCCGACGGCAAGACCCCAGCCGACACGCGCACCGAGGCTCAGAAGGCCGCGCTGAAGGCGTATGTGGAGGATTTCCGCAAGCGTTTCCCGTGGGCTGACGTATGCGGCCACCGCGACCTGAGCCCGGATCTCAACGGCGACGGTGTGGTTACCAAAAACGAGTGGACTAAGTGCTGCCCGTGTTTCGACGTGAGAAAGGAGTACGGGATATGAGCGAATGGTTGCAGATAGTGAGCCTTGTGCTTAACATCGTGCTTGGCGGCACGTTGATCGTGACCATTGCCACGCTGAAGGCCACGGTGAAGAAAGCCGAGGCAGAGGCCGAGAAGGCCAAGGCCGAGGTGGAAAAGATGAAAACCGACAACGACCGAAGCGCGATGAAAACCTTTCAGGACTTCATCGTGGAGCCGCTGAAGGTGGAGATCAAACGACTAAACAGAAACATCAATGGACTACAAAAGGCGATCAGGCAGGCTAACAGCTGCCCTCATAGTGACGATTGTCCTGTGCTTGACGAGTTGCAGAAGCAGTCGGACGGTGAGTGCGGTGTTGGAAAACGTGACCAGGAATAGCGTCGCGACAGAGGATGTGCGGGTGACTGACTCGGTGTTCATCCACGACAGCATCTACATCCACGAAAAAGGCGACACGGTGCGCGAGATCCGTTGGCGTACCTGCTGGAGGGAACGGACGGTGTACGACACCGTGGTGGAGCGAGCCACCGACACCATCGTTAGGACGGAAACCGTCGAAAAGGTGGTGGAGGTTCCAAAAAAAGGCAGCAATGCCGGTTGGGCTGTGGCGGTGTCGCTCTTTCTCCTGATCATCGTTTACATACTGATTAAAACCCTTTTGAAACAACATTAAACACCGATTGAAATGAGTTTACCATACGTAAAAATCAGCTTCGCAAACGGAGCCATAGGCGGCTCCGCTGCGATGGATGACGGATGCACGGGTTTGATCTGCACGGCTGTCGCTGTGCCATCTACCTTCGCATTGAACACGAACTACCTGATCACCTCGTTGAAGGAACTTGAAGCCCTTGGCATCACCGCCTCCTCGACCGGCGCGAACGCCAACGTGTACAAGTGCGTGAAGGAGTTCTACGACGAGGCTCCGAAAGGCACGAAGCTCTACCTGCGCGGTGCGGCTGACAGCGTGACGGTTGACACCCTCGTTGACAAGACATCGACCCACGCCCAGAAGCTGCTGGAGTTCGCCGCTGGCAACATCAGAACCCTGATGGTGAAGGTGACGGACGCTAACAACTACTCGGCCACCACCACACATGCCATCGACGCGAAGGTGGAAGCCGCTATGACCAAGGCTCAGGCTTTGGCCGTCGCTGCCACCGAGGACTTGATGGCTCCGCTGCTGGTGCTGCTTGAGGGCAGACACTACACCGGCATCCCGGCCAACCTGCCGGATCTGACACAGCTGTCGGACAACCGCGTCGCGGTGGTCATCGGCGACACCGTGTCAGGCTCCAACGGGGCTGCTGTGGGTCTCGTGGCCGGTAGGCTTGCAAGGATCCCGGTGCAGCGATCCATCGCCCGCGTGAAGGACGGTGCCATCCCGGCAACGACAATGTACATCGGTTCGGCTGTTGCCGAGAGCGGCAGCCCTGCCACCATCAACGACAAGGGCTTCATCTGCCCGCGTACCTTCGTCGGCAAGGGCGGCTATTACTGGAGCGATGACAAGATCGCCACGTCGGCTTCAGACGATTATTGCCTGATTCCGCGCCGCCGCACCATCGACAAGGCCTATCGCATCGCCTACCTCGCCATGCTCGACCAGGTGCAGGACGAAATCGCCCTCACCGCCGACGGCAAGATCTCAGCCGCCGTGTGCAAGAACATGGAGACGATCATGGAGAGTGCCATCATCAACGAGATGACCAGCAAGGGCAACCTTTCCACCGACCCCGACGATCCAAACGACACGGGTGTCCAAGCGTATGTCGATCCCGACCAGAGGGTGGTTTCGACCTCAAGACTGGATGCCTCGCTACGAGTCCGTCCCTACGGATACAGCAAGTACATCGAGGTTAGCCTTGGTTTCCAGACCTTAACCCAATCTTAAAAGAAAGGAGCAACCATGAATTTTGATTCGAGAGAATATGAATGGGCGGACGTTACCTGCATGATCGGGACGAGATCCCTCAGCGGCTTCACCGCCATCAACTATTCGTCTAAGCAGAACAAGGAACCCATCTACGGCAAGGGCAACGAGCCATACGCCATCCAGAAAGGCAACAAAAGCCACGAAGGCGAGCTGGAGGTGTCAATGAGCGAACTGCTGGCATTGAAGTCGGAAAGCCCGACTGGATCCATCCTTGACCTGCATATCGACATCACCGTTTGCTACGGAAACCCGTCGCAGGGCGATGTAATGCAAACCAACAAGCTGCTCGGCGTGGAGTTCACTGACGAGCCCAAGGGTATGAAGCAAGGCGACACGCACAGCACCCACAGGCTCCCGTTCATCTTCCTGCGCGAGCTGTAATGACAACGACAACAGCCCCGTCCACCGACGATTCTTCCATGTCGGACGGGCGGGGCTTATCCTTAAACCCCAAACACGAAAACGACATGGAAAAAGAGAAAAAGACACTGGTGGGACAGGCCACACCAGAACAGATCGAGGCCTGGAAGAGACAGCACGGCGACATCTACGCCGTCGAATGCGGCGATAGCATCTGCTATCTGAAAAAGCCTTCGAGAAAGGCATTGGGATATGCGACCTACGCATCTAAGACCAATCCCCTGAACTTCAACGAGACCATCCTTAACGACTGCTGGCTGGGAGGCGACGAGAGCATCAAGACCGACGATTCGAAGTTCCTCGGCGTTTCGCAGATCCTTGTCAAACTCATAGAGATAAAGGATGCCGAGATAAAAAAGCTCTAACCGTCGCCGAGGTCGATAACCGGGACATCTACAGGCAAAACAACGCCCAGTTGAGGTATTATTTCAACATAGAGCATCCCGAAGACCTGAGCGACGAGGAATGGGCGATGCGGGTGAAAGAGCTCGAATGGGTGAGACAACAGGAATCCATAAAAACAAAATGAATCCGAAATGGCACAAGTAGTACAGTTTACCATCAACCTCAACGGCAACGCCGTCAACGGCATTGCCCAGATTGAGAATGGGTTGAACGACCTTGTTCCCGCCATTGAGAACTCCCGTTCAAAGCTCGACAGCCTCGGCGGTGTCGCCTTCAAGCTGAACAACATATTCAGCCTCGCCTCAAGCGTGATTGGGCGCGTCTCGTCCTCCCTCAAGACCTATGAGGCCGCGAACATGGCACAACAGGAGGCGGAAACGAAGCTTGCCGTTGTCATGCATAACACCATGGACGCGAGTTTCGACGAGTATCAGGCCATCAAGGATCTTGCCGCAGCGCAGCAGCAACTTGGTGTCATCGGCGACGAAGTGCAGATTGCCGGGGCGCAGGAGCTTGGAACCTACCTCGAAAAGACGGACAGCCTGAAAAAGCTTATCCCTGTCATGAACGACATGCTGGCACAGCAGTACGGCCTGAACGCCACACAGGAACAGGCCGTGACCATCGGCAGCATGATGGGCAAAGTGATGGAAGGCCAGGTCGGGGCGTTGAGCCGGTACGGCTACAAGTTCGACGAGGCGCAGGAAAAGATCCTGAAGTTCGGCACCGAGGAACAGAAGGTGGCCACGCTCGCCGAGGTCATCGGCCAAAGCGTCGGCGGCATGAACGAGGCTCTCGCGGCCACGCCTGAGGGAAGGCAGAAACAGGTGGCCAACGAGATGGGCGACATTCAGGAGCGCATCGGCGCAC
>LXOW01087659.1_pt1 | contig 16197 bp, 10 predicted proteins | sample 1368591 | NCBI WGS metagenome assembly LXOW01 (sample SAMN04884650, study PRJNA319009) | bovine gut metagenome | isolation source: Cow rumen | host: Bos taurus | place: Italy: Legnaro (PD) | collected 2014-07-09 | reverse complement strand
GCCATCCAGATGCCCCGCGCCATCGTCATCACCGGCATGGACAAGGAAAACGCCGACTTCGACGGCACCGTCGCCGCCCTCCAGGAAGTCTGGGGCCCCCGCTGCGAGGTCATCACGTACCCCGCCGCCGACGGCAAGTCCGTCGTGGATGTTCTCTCCTCCCAGGACGAGAAGTCCGAGGAAATCCGCTCCCGCCTCACCGACGCCGCCGCCGAATCCTCCGACGAGCTCATCGAGAAGGTCCTCAACGGCGACGCCCTCACCGCCGACGAGCTCTCCAGCGGCCTGCGCGCCTCGGTCCTGCAGGAGAAGTTCATCCCGATCTTCACCGTCATGGCCAAGCAGTCCATCGGCCTCGACGAGTTCCTCCTCGGCCTCGCCCGCCTGATGCCCTCCCCGCTCGACCGCCCCGGCAAGGACGCCGACGGCAACCCCATCAACCCGGCCGCCGACGCGCCGTTCGTCGCGCAGGTCTTCCGGTCGGTCAACGACCCCTTCGTCGGGCAGCTCACGATGGCCCGCGTGTGGGGCGGCACCGTCAAGGAAAAGTCCGAAGTCTTCAACGCCCAGAAGGGCGCCAAGGAAAACACCGGCACCCTCTACTTCTCCAACGGCAAGCGCCAGGACACCGTCCCCGAGGCCTCCGCCGGCGACATCATCGCCCTCGCCAAGCTCAAGAACACCGACCTCAACGACACCCTCTGCTCCCCCGGCACCTCCGTCAAGACCGCGCCGATGGTCTTCCCGCAGCCCGTCGTCTTCTTCGCGGTGACCCCCAAGAACCAGGGCGACGAAGACAAGCTCGGCCAGGGCCTCCAGCGCGTCGCGGCCGACGACCCGACCATCGAGGTCAAGCGCAACGACGAAACCCACGANNCGCATCGAGCCCAAGCCCGAAGGCGCCGAGAACTGGTTCGTCGACGGCATCGTCGGCACCTGCATCCCGCGCAACTTCCTGCCGGCCATCGAAAAGGGCCTCGTCGACGGCATGCTCAAGGGCGCCGTCGCCGGCTACCCCGTCGTCGACACCATGATCACCGTCTACGACGGCTCCTACCACGAAGTCGACTCCTCCGAAATCGCCTTCAAGATCGCCGCGCGCGCCGCCTTCAAGGACGGCATGCAGAAGGCCAAGCCCGTCCTGCTCGAGCCCATCATGACCGTCCGCGTCACCATCCCGGGCGACTTCATGGGCGACTGCACCGGCGACCTCAACCACAAGCGCGGCCGCATCCTCGGCATGGAGAGCGAAGACGGCATGCAGGTCATCGTCGCCGAAGTCCCGCAGGCCGAAATCTTCAAGTACTCCTCCGAGCTCCGGTCCATGACCGGCGGCCGCGGCTCCTTCGAGATGGAATTCGCCCGCTACGACGTCGTCCCCTCCAACGTCGCGCAGAAGATCATCGCCGAAGCCGCCAAGAACAAGGCCGAAGAAGAAGACGAATGACCCGCCTCCTTCCCCCCTGACCCCCAATCCCCAAGAGAAAGGATTCCCCAATGAGTGGACACAGCAAATGGGCAACCATCAAGCACAAGAAGGCCGCCACCGACGCCAAGCGCGGCAAGATCTTCTCCAAGCTCGCCAAGGAACTCACCATCTCCGCGCGCTCCGGCGGCGGCGATCCCGGCGCCAACATCACCCTGCGCACCATCCTCGGCAAATGCAAGGCCGTCAACATGCCCGCCGACAACATCGACCGCGCCATCAAGAAAGGCACCGGCGAACTCGGCGGCGGCGCCCTCGAAGAAATCCTCTTCGAAGCCTACGCCAACGGCGGCGTCGGCCTGATCATCACCTGCCTCTCCGACAACCGCAACCGTTCCGTCGCCGAAGTCCGCCACCTCCTCCAGCGGCACAACGCCACCCTGGCCGGATCCAACCAGGTCATGCGGAACTTCGAGCGCCGCGGGCAGATCCTCGTCAACGCCGAAGGCGTCGACGAAGACGCCCTCACCGAACTCGTCCTCGAAGCCGGCGCCGACGACATGACCCGCGAAGGCGACGAATTCGAGATCCTGACCGCCCCGAACGTCTACAACGAAGTCTCCGAAAAGATCACCCAGGCCGGCTACACCCCCACCGAAGAATCCGGCGTGAACATGGTCCCGACCGTGTGGGTGCCGATCAACGACCCCAACCAGGCGGCCTCCTTGCTCAAGCTCGTCGACGCCCTCGACGAACTCGAAGACGTCCAGAACGTCTACATGAACGGCGACATCTCCGACGACGCCATGCCCGCCGAATAACCGGCATCCCCGTCCCACCGGCCCGGCCCACCCGCCGGGTCGGTTTTTTTTGGTTCTTCGGGGATTTTAGTGGATCGTGACGATGGGGTGGGACGATGGGGGCCGTATTCAGGACATGGGGTGCGCGCAAGCATTCGCCCCCCTCCGAGAGGGGGGTGCCGCCCGGTGGAAGGATTGCCAATGGGATTGGGCCTTCGGAGCGAATGGAAAGGGCGGCGGGGGGAGTACTGCGGGAGGCCGTCGATGCAGGCGTCCACTTGTTTCATCGGCAAAATTCTTGATTCGTTCGTTTCCGGTGAGGAGTCGCACTTGTCGCGACGGCCCAGCGCAGTACTCCCCCCGTCGCGGCCCCTGCCATTTCCTTCTTCCAAACATGTACATTCCCTTCATGGCCGCGCCACCCCCCTCTCGGAGGGGGGCGGGTCCTGGCACCCTCCTTGCTCCTTGCATTCGCGGAATTCGGGAGACGGTTCCACTAGAGCGGTTTAAGATTTTCTGTGGCTTCTCAGAAGTTTTCCACCCACATGGTCGCGCGGAAGCGCGACCCTCCCGTGCGCTCTCCACGGGGAGGGACGCGCTTCTGCGCGTCCGCGAAAGAAAAGGTGGCGACACAATGGACGGCGGCTACACTATTTCTGAAGCCGCTCTAAGGTCCCCGAAGAACCTTTTTTCTCTCCTTCGCGAAAGGCACGGGAATGCACGGAGGCAATGCCTCCCCCCTGCGGGCCACGCTGCCGCACATCCCGCGCCCCCCCCCGGAATCCCCTTCACCGGCGGGCAGGGACTGCCCGCCCTACCCCAACCGAGGTAATTTCCTACGGTCTCACCACGAACAACGGCACCCGCACCTCCTCCTCCGAGAGGCCGCCGTGGGTCCCCTTCATCGGGGGCTTCACCGGCTCGCCGGGGATGGGGGGCACGTTCGCCGGATACGCCAGGGCGTGGCGCGGCAGCGCGCAGAGCACCCAGTCGCCCATCCGGTCCTCCAGCGCGGGATGCGGCTTGCCGGGGCCGAGGATGCCCGACGCCAGGAAGTCGGCGCGCGACACCGCCACGCACGCGCTCTTCAGCGGCTCTTCGCGGAGCATGCGCAGGAAGTCGCGTTCGCGCGAGGGCCGGACCAGGCAGTGGGTCATGCGGGCGTCGCCGCTGGGGAGGGTCGACAGGGTGGAATAGAAGCCGGGAATCTTCGAAAGGTCCACCGTCACGTCCGTCTGCATGTGGCCGTGGTCGGCGGTGACGAGGAGCAGCGTGTCCGTGCCGCGCAGGGCGCGCTCGATCCGCGCCAGGATTCCGTCCAGCACGCGCAGGTGGTCGGCCGGTTCGCGGCCTTCGGGGCCGAACTCGTGGCAGAGGGAGTCGTACTTCGGCCAGTAGGCGTACGCGAAATCCGGCCCCTCCGTCTCCTCCTTCGCGAACGCCCGCAGCCGCCGCACCAGCCCCTCCAGCGTACTGAACGACCGCCGGTCGTGCCACCAGCCCTGCGCCATCGACGTGCGGCTCGTCGGCAGGCCCCACGGCGAAATCAGCACGCGGCGCCCCTTCGTCGTCGCCAGATGCGACGGCATCCGCAGGTACGTCGCCAGATCGAACGTGTCCGGCGCGATGGCGCTGCCCGTGCGCGTCACGAACGGGAGGAACGTCCCTTCGATGCCGAGGTCGGCCATGTGCAGGTGCCAGCCGAGGATGCCGTGTTCCGCCGGCGAAGCCCCCGTCGCGAGCAACGTCACCACCGACGCCGTGGTCGCCGGGCAGACGGTGGTGATGATGTCGTGCGGATGCTTTCCGAAGAACGCGCTGGGTGCCCTCTCGGCCGCCATCCAGTCGCGCAACTGCCCGGCGCCGATGCCGTCGAGCAGCAGCAGGACCACCTTGCGATGGCGCTTCAGCTCCGCAACCGGAAGCGACCGCAACGCCTCGTGCGGCGACCGACCGCCGCGCGAGCGAATGACGCCCGCCATCAGGTTCAGCAGGCTCCCGCCGTCGTAGTCCGGCTTGGGGAGCCGCCGGAACGTCGCAGGGCCGATGTTTTTTTTGTCAGCCAAGGCGCACCAGCGAGGGGTCGTAGCCTTCGGGGGTGGCGAACCCGAGCAGGTTGAGACATGTCGCCGCGAGGGACGAAATGCCCAGCCCCTCGATGCCGTCCGCCAGCCGCACCTTGCCCGCGAGCCCCGGCGCCCACACGACGGCAGGGACCGGATTCAGCGAGTGCGCCGTGCGCGACTTGGGCTTGCCGGTGGCCTTGTCGATCTTGACGCTGCCGTCCTTGGCGTGCTCGTACATGTCGTCGCTGTTGCCGTGGTCCGCGCTGACCACCAGCACGCCGCCGGCCGCCTCCACCGCGGGAATCAGCCGTCCCAGCGCGAGATCGACCGCTTCCATCGCGATGTGCACCGCGTCGAACACGCCCGTGTGCCCGACCATGTCGCCGTTGGGATAGTTGACGCGGATGAACCGGTACTTGCCGCTCCCGATGGCCTCCAGCAGCTTGTCGGTGATTTCCGCCGACTTCATCCACGGACGCTCCTCGAACGGCACGATGTCCGACGGCACCTCCACGTAGTCCTCCAGCTCCTCGCTGAATTTCTCCGCGCGGTTGCCGTTGAAGAAATACGTCACGTGACCGTACTTCTGCGTCTCGCTGATGGCCAGCTGCCGCAGCCCCGCGTCCGCCAGATACTCGCCGATCGTCCGCGTGATGTGCGGCGGATCGACCAGGAACTGCTTGGGAATCCCCGCGTCCCCGTCGTACTGCATCATCCCCGCGTACTCCACGTCCGGACGCGGACCGCGGTCGAACTTGTCGAACTGCTCCTGCTCGAACGCGCGCGTCAGCTCCATCGCCCGGTCGCCGCGGAAGTTGAACAGAATCACGCTGTCGCCGTCCACGATCGGCCCCAGCGGCTTGCCGCCGCGCTCGATGACGAACGCCGGCAGATCCTGGTCCAGCACGCCCGGCTGGCGCGCGCGGAGCGCCTCGATCGCCGCCTGCGCGCTGGGGAAACGCTCCCCTTCGCCGCGCACGTGCGTCTTCCAGCCGCGCTCGACCATCGACCAGTCCGCCTCGTAGCGGTCCATCGTGATGTTCATGCGGCCGCCGCCCGACGCGATCGCGTAGTCGCGGCCGTCCGTGTTCAGCTCCGCCAGGAACGCCTCGAACGGCACCACGTATTCCAGCGCCGAGGTTGGAGGCACGTCGCGCCCGTCCAGCAGCGTGTGGATGCGCACCGTCTTGACGCCTTCCTTCGCCGCCTGCTTGAGCATCCCCTTCAGGTGGTCGATGTGGCTGTGAACGTTGCCGTCCGAGAAGAGCCCGATGAAGTGCAGCGTGCTGTTCTTCGCCTTCACGTTCGCGATCAACTTCTTCCAGACCGCCCCTTCGTAGAGGCTCCCGCTCTCGACGGCCTTGCCGACCAGCGCCGCCCCCTGGTCGTAGACCCGGCCGCACCCGATGGCGTTGTGCCCGATCTCGCTGTTGCCCATGTCCGCGTCCGACGGCATGCCCACGGCGGTCCCGTGCGCCTTGAGCGAGGTGTGGACCCCGTTCTCCTTGAGCCACGCCAGGTTCGGCATCGACGCCGACCGCACGTAGTCCCCCTCCTCGTACTTCCCGATTCCCACCCCGTCCATGATGACCAGCACCACCGGCCCCTTCGGTCCTTCGAAACCCTCGATTTTTTCCAATTTCAGACTCATGATTCCAATTCCTCTCCGGGGCCGCGTTCTCGCCCCTTCATTTCCTTCCAGTATGCCCCATCCCCTCCCCCGCCGCAAGTCCGCTGTCCTTCTCCTCCTCCGTCCCCCCAACTTTTGGAAACAGGAAAAACATTGACAGAATGACTCCGTTTTCCCATTCTCCCCCCACCATGAAAGACATCCTCCGAGCCGCCGCCGCCGACACCCAAGCCGTCTTCGACGCGGCCTACGCCCCCCTCCGCGGCGGCAACGGGGCCCTCGGCCTCGCTTTCATGCCGGTCGTCCTCGGCGTGACGGCCACCGCCTTCCTCGGGTTCCTCGCCACCGGGACCGGGGCCGCCCTCCTCGGCGAAATCCGCAGCCGCGGCCGCCTCCGCGCGCCGCACCCCGGAAGTTCCTCCCTGCGCGGCACGCCGACCGCGGAAGAACTGAAAGCCGATTGCGAACTCTCCCCCCGCACCCTCCGCGTCCGCCTCCGCCTCGGCTCGCGCCTGGCCGACCTCGAACCCGTCCTCGACTCCGGCAACCACTACGCCGAATCCCCGACGGGGGCGAAACGCATCCAGTCGCGCGGCCGGGGAATGCGCGGTTACATCGCCGACAACCGCATCAAAGCCAGCTATTCCACCCTCATGCGCTACCGCCTTCTCGCGCTCCGCCTCCGCCAGCTCCTGCAACTCGACGCGCGGCTTCCGCTCGAATGGCTGCTGCCCGGCGGGGAGCCGGACCGGGCGCTTTCCCCGGACCTCCAGCCCCAGTACGCGACGGCCCGCCGCCGCCTCGCCCGCCTCCTCCACGAGCACTGGAACTTCGACCGCCTCCGCAAACACGTCGACGCGGAACTCGGCATTCCCGAACTCCTGACCGTCCGCCGCGCCTCCCGCCGCGCGAAGGAAGCGGAGAAAACGCGCCGGTGGCCGGCGAAGCGCCAACCCCTCCACTGCCAATCGGTGGTACTCGGCGACTACGCCGTGACCACGTCGCCGCCCCGTCTGAAAGCGACGGTGGACGCTTTCTCCCGTCTGCTGGCGGAACGCGACCTGCCCCCGAAGCTGGCCGTCCACCGCGACCGATTCACCCGGTGGCTCGCCGAAGCCGCCGGAAGGTGAGCGGCCCGTGCGTCAGCGGGCGGCAAGGGGAATGTAGCGGCGGCGGGGTGCGACGGCCTTGTAGGCGGGGCGGATGATCTTGCCGCGGTTGGCCAGTTCTTCGAGGCGGTGCGCGGACCAGCCGGCGATTCGGGCGACCGCGAAGAGCGGCGTGAAGAGCGGCACCGGGATGTCGAGGAGGCTGTAGAGGAAGCCGGAATAGAAGTCCACGTTCGCGCTCACCCCCTTGTAGATGCGGCGCTCGGAGGCGATGACGCCGGGGGCGAGCCGCTCGACGCGGCGGTAGAGGGCGAACTCGGCTTCCATGCCCTTCTCCGCGGCGAGCGCGGCGATTCGGTCGCGCAGGATGCCGGTGCGCGGGTCGGACGTGGAGTAGACGGCGTGGCCCATGCCGTAGATGAGGCCCTGGCGGTCGAAGGCTTCCTTGCGCAGGAGCGCGAGGAGGTAGTCCTCGATGGCGCGCTCGTCATCCCAGTCGCGGACGCGGCGCTTGAGGTCGTCGAACATCTGGAGGACCTTGGCGTTGGCGCCGCCGTGGCGCGGGCCCTTGAGGGAGCCGAGGGCGGCGGCGATGGCGGAGTAGGTGTCGGTGCCGGTCGAGGTGACGACGTGGGTGGTGAAGGTGGAGTTGTTGCCGCCGCCGTGTTCGGCATGGAGGACGAGCGCGAGGTCGAGGAGTCGCTCCTCGAGCGGCGTGAATTCCTTGTCGCGGCGCAGCATGCGCAGGAAGTTGCCCGCCGTGGAGAGTCCCGCCTTGGGGCCGCGCAGGACGAGGGAGCGCCCGCCGTGGCGGTAGGCGGCGGCGGCGTACGAGCAGACCGCCAGCTGCGGGAAGACCGCCACCAGCTCCAGGCTCTGGCGCATGACGTTCGGGAGGGAGATGTCGTCGGCGAGCTCGTCGCGGGAGTAGAGGGCGAGGACGGAGCGGGCCATCGCGTTCATGACATCGCGGCTGGAAATCGCCAGGATCGACACGACGAACCCGTGCGACAGCTCGCGGAAGGCTTCCAGGCTCGCGGTGAAGGCGGCCAGTTCGGCGGCGGTCGGGAGGTGGCCGGTGAGGAGGAGGTGGACGATTTCCTCGTAGCCGCAGCGGCCTTCGCGCCAGAAGCCGGCGACGAGGTCCTGGATGTCCATCCCGCGGTAGATGAGGTGGCCGGGGCCGTCGGGGCGTCCCTCGGGATGCGCCTGGACCTCGCCGATCTTGGTCAGCCCCGCGAGGACGCCCTTGCCGTTGATGTCGCGCAGGCCGCGCTTGACGTCGTATTTGGCGTAGAGCGACTGGTCCACCTGGCTGCTCGCGAGCGCGTGGTCGGCCAGGGTTTCGATCCAACGGGGGTCTGTGTTCATGGGAATCCTCTTGTGGGCTGGGGGGTTGCAAGGTCCAGGAAGAAGCGCCGGTCTTCTCCAACGTGAGGCCCCCACCCTAGCAAGGGCGCCGCGGCGCGGCAAGCCTTTCCCCGCGGCGGCGGCGCGGCGGCTTTTTGGCTCGCCAAGCGGAGGGAATTGGCATAGGAAAGACGGGAAACCATGAGCATGAAGAACTTCAACGATTTTACAGGGAACCTCCTGCGGACCGCGGCCGCGCTGTGTGCGGCGGCGTGCCTGGCGCTTCCGGCGGCGGCGCAGCGGGGGGAGGGGCAGGCGGTGACGGTGCGGGACATCCGCATCGAGGCGATCGGCCGCGTGCCGGTGAGCGCGGAGCAGGTGCTGGCGAACGTCAGCGCGCGCGTCGGCGAGCCGCTGGACCGGGCCGCCCTCACCGGCGACCTCCGCCAGCTGCAGAAGAGCAAGGCCTATTCCTACGCCGAGGTGCGCGTCGAGGACTCGGCGTCGCTGCAGGGCGGCGTCGTGCTCGTCTACCGCGTCTCCGGCCGCCCCAAGATCCGCCGCATGTCCATCGACGGCGCCGACTACATGGGCAACAAGAAAATCCGCCAGTGGCTGGAAATCGAGGCCGGCGAGCGGGCGGACAACGCCTATCTCGGCGAGCGCGCGCAGACGGTGCGCGACAAATACCGCAAGGACTTCTTCCCCAACGCGAAGGTGACGTGGAAATTCGTGCCGGTGCCGGGGCAGCCGGAGTTCTCGGACCTGGAGATCACGGTGGCGGAGGGCAAGCGGGCGATCGTGCGGAAGATCCTCTTCGACGGGGCGGAACACGTTTCCCGGCGCGACCTGCTGGCGGTGATGACGCAGAAGCAGTCGTCCTGGCTGAGCTTCATCAACAACGACGGCCTCTACGAGCCGGGCAACGTGCTGTCGGACCGCGAGCTGATCCGCGGCGTCTTCATGGACCGCGGCTACCTGGCGGCGGCCGTCGGGACGCCGACCTACGAATACGTGAGCGAGAAGAAGATCGACATCACCTACCCCATCGCCGAGGGTCCCCTCTACACCCTCCGCGCGTGGCGGACGCGCGGCGTCTCGCTCTTCCCCGAGGAAGACGTCTCGGGCGGCGTCACGGCCAAACCCGGCGAGATCGCGTCCCTCGCGGGAATCCGCACCGGCGCGCAGTCGATCCGCGACTACTACGGCTCGCGCGGCTACATCCGGACCGGCGTCGAGCCGCGCATCGCCCTCGACACCAACGCCGCGACCGCCGCCGTCACCTACGACGTGAAGGAAGGCTCCCTCGCCTACATCCGCAACATCGAAATCCGCGGCAACTCCAAGACCAAGGACAAGGTCATCCGCCGCGAAATCTCCGTCGCGCCCGGCGACGTCTGGAACGAGCCGCGCATCCGCTCCAGCGAGAACCGCATCCGCAACCTCAACTACTTCAGCTACGTCGGCAGCTACGACGAAAGCACCTCCGAGACCAACCAGTTCAACCTGATCTTCGACGTCGAGGAGCAGCAGACGGGCCAGTTCACGTTCGGCGTCGGCTTCTCGTCCATCGACAGCATCGTCGGCTACGCCGAACTCCGCCAGGGCAACTTCGACCTCTTCGGCTGGCCGCACGTGACGGGCGGCGGGCAGAAGCTGAACCTGCGCCTGCAGATCGGCAGCAAGCGCAGCGACATCGAGGCGTCGTGGATCGAGCCGTGGTTCCTCGACAAGCGCCTCTCGCTGGGCATCGACCTCTTCCGGCGCGACGCCAGCTACTACTCCGACGACTACGACCAGACCACCACCGGCGGCTCCGTCACCCTCGGCCAGCCGCTGTTCTCCTTCAACCGCATCAACTACATCTACGGCCTGACCCACTACGACATCCACGACGTCTCCACCAACGCCTCCCCGCGCATCATCGAGGAAGAAGGCCGCCGCCTCAAGAGCTACGGCACCCTCGAACTGATCCGGGACACGCGCGACAAGACCTTCCTCTCCACGCGCGGCTTCCGCGGCAGCGCCGCCGCCACCCTCGCGGGCGGCCCCTTCGGCGCGGACACCGACAACTACGCCTTCCGCCTGCGCGCCTCCCAGTACGTGCCGCTCTGGTTCGACCACGTGCTGAACATCCGCGGCATGGCGGGGATGGTCAAGGAATACGGCGACAGCGACCGCGTGCCGATCTTCGACCGCGAATTCCTGGGCGGCCCGCGCACCGTCCGCGCCTTCAAGTACCGCAAGCTCGGGCCGAAGGACGAGGACCACGAACCGATCGGCGGCCGCAGCGCCGCGACGGCGACGGTCGAGTACACGCTGCCGGTCGTCAAGATGGTCCGCCTCGCCGCCTTCTACGACATCGGCGTCGTCTGGCAGGACGTGTTCGAGAAGGACGAAGAGAATCCGGCGGTGGGCGACGGCGTGGTCTGCGACGGCTACGGCTTCGGCGTGCGCCTGGACATCCCGCAGTTCCCGATCCAGCTCGACTACGCCTGGCCGATCAACACCGACGACTACCTCTCCGACTCCGGCCGCTTCTCCTTCAACATCGGCTACACCTACTGAGCCGGACCCCGGCCCGCCCGCCGGCCCCCGGCACGGACCCCGGTTTTCCAGCCACTGGAAACATTTTTTCCATTCACTGGAAAAAACGGGCCGGATTTTCCAGCCACTGGAAAAAAATTTTCCAATCACTGGAAAACCCGGGTTCTGGCCGCGTTCCAGCGGGCGGGCCGGGGGCGGGGTGCGGTTGGGTTTGAGGAGGGGGACGGGGGTGTGGTAGGATGGCCGGGATTGGAAAGGAATGGGTTTTCATGCTGGAGAAGTACATCACGATCGAGGGGGCGCGGGTCCACAACCTCAAGAACATTTCGGTGCGGATTCCGCGCGGGTCGCTGTGCGTCGTCACCGGGCTCAGCGGCAGCGGGAAGTCGTCGCTCGCATTCGACACGCTCTACGCGGAGGGGCAGCGGAAGTACGTCGAGAGCCTCTCCGCCTACGCGCGGCAGTTCCTGGACCAGATGCAGAAGCCGGACGTGGACCGCATCGACGGGCTCTCGCCGGCCATCGCCATCGAGCAGCGCAGCGCGGGCGGGAATCCGCGGTCGATCGTGGCGACGACGACGGAAATCCACGACTACCTGCGCCTTCTCTACGCGAACATCGCCCACCCCCACTGCCCGAAGTGCGGGCGGCCGGTCACGGGGCAGACGGCGGAGGAGATGGTCAACCAGATTCTCGCGCTCGGGGACGGGGTGCGGGTGCAGATTCTCGCGCCGATCGTGCAGGGGCGGAAGGGGACGCATGTGGAGACGCTGGATTCGATACGGCGGATGGGGTTCACGCGGGTGCAGGTGGACGGGGAGCTCTTCGAGCTGGATGGCGTGCCGCCGCTGGCGAAGACGCTGACGCATTCGATATCGGCGGTGGTGGACCGGCTGGTGGTCAAGGAGGGGGTGCGCGGGCGGCTGACGGATTCGGTGGAGCTGGCGCTCAAGCAGGGGGAGGGCGTGGTGACGGTGCTCTCGATGGCGCCCGGCGCGACGAAGTGGACGGAGCGGATGCTCTCGGAAAAGAACGCGTGCGTGCACTGCGGGATCAGCTTCGACACGCTGCGGGCGCGGGATTTCTCGTTCAACAGCCCCTACGGGGCGTGCCCGGTCTGCCACGGCCTCGGCGTGATGCAGGTGTTCGACCCGGACCTCGTGGTGCCGGACCCGGGCAAGACGCTCGACAACGGCGCGATCGCGGCCTGGCGCGGCTGCGGCCACCGCGAGGCGATCTACCGCAAGGGGGTGCTGCGGGCGGTCGCGAAGCATTACGGGGTCACTACGGACACGCCGTGGGAGGAGCTGCCGGAGGGCGTGCGGAAGGTCATCCTCAACGGCAGCGGCGACGAGGAAATCGACTTCGGCTACTGGCGCGGCGGCGCGTGGCGCAAGTACAGCAAGCCGTTCGAGGGCGTCCTGCCGAACCTCGCGCGGCGCATGGAGGAGACGGAAAGCGAGTTCATGCGCGCGCGGCTCCAGACGTTCATGAGTTCGCTGCCGTGCACCGCGTGCGGCGGCAAGCGGCTGCGTCCGGAAAGCCTCGCGGCGAAGGTGGCCGGGCGCGGCATCATGGACGTGATGGCGCTCTCCGCGGACGACGCGCTCGCGTTCTTCGGCGGTCTCAACCTCGACCGCGGGAGCGCGACGCTCAGCGGCGGCGAGGCGCAGCGCATCCGGCTCGCGACGCAGGTGGGGACGGGGCTCGTCGGCGTCCTCTACGTGCTCGACGAGCCGAGCATCGGCCTCCACCAGCGCGACAACGAGCGCCTGCTCGCCACCCTCCGCAAGCTGCGCGACCTCGGCAACACGGTGCTTGTCGTGGAGCACGACGAACAGACCATCCGCGAGGCCGACTACGTCGTCGACCTCGGCCCCGGTGCGGGCAGCGGCGGCGGCGAAGTGACCTTCGCGGGGACCGTCCCCGAGCTGCTGCGCTCCAAGACCTCCCTCACCGCCAAGTACCTCAACGGCGAACGCTGCATCCCCGTGCCGGAGAAGCGCGTGCCGGCCGCCGGGCCGTGGATCGAGGTCAAGGGCGCGCGAGAGAACAACCTCAAGGACATCGACGCGCGCTTCCCGCTCGGATGCTTCACCTGCGTCACCGGCGTCAGCGGCAGCGGGAAATCCACGCTGGTCGACGACATCCTCCGCCGCGCCCTGATGCGGCACTTCTACCGCTCGCGCGAAAAGCCCGGCGCCCACCGCCGCATCGACGGGCTCAAGAACGTCGACAAGGTGATCGTCATCGACCAGTCGCCCATCGGCCGCACGCCGCGGTCGAACCCGGCCACCTACACCGGCGCGTTCGACGCCATCCGCGAGCTGTATTCCATGCTGCCCGCGAGCAAGGTGCGCGGCTACGGCCCCGGGCGGTTCAGCTTCAACGTCAAGGGCGGCCGCTGCGAAAAGTGCAAGGGCGACGGCATCCTCAANNTCAAGACCATGCGCGACGTCGGCCTCGGCTACCTCAAGGTCGGCCAGCCCGCCACCACGCTCAGCGGCGGCGAAGCCCAGCGCATGAAGCTCTCCGCCGAACTCGCCCGACGCGACACCGGCAAGACGTTGTATTTGCTCGACGAACCGACCACGGGCCTGCACTTCGCCGACGTCCAGTGCCTGCTCGACGTGCTGCTCCGCCTGCGCGACGCCGGCAACACGCTGATCGTCATCGAACACAACCTCGACGTCATCAAGACGGCGGACTGGATCGTGGACCTCGGACCCGAAGGCGGCGATGCCGGCGGCCGCATCATCGCGGAAGGCACCCCCGAAGACGTCGCCCGCAACCCCGCCAGCCACACCGGACGCTTCCTGCGGCCCATGCTGGGGATGGGGGAGGAGACGGCGGCAAAGCCCGCGCCCGCCACCGCCAAACCCAAGCCCACCCGCAAGCCCCGCAAGCGCTCCTGAGGCCCTTTCCGCCTCGCTTGCTTTCGGCTGCCCTCGATTGCAATCGATTGTGTTGCCCCTCGCCTCGAACTGTGCCAAAATGGCACAACCATGAAAGAAGCCTTCTGGAACAAATTGGCGGATCGCCTTGACAAGCTGGATCCCGACAGCGTGCAGGCGCAGTTCGTGCGGCTGTCAGCGGAACGCGGTCTGATGGAGACGATTTTCCACGCCCTGCGCGAGGGAATTCTGGTGCTCAACGCCGACGGGCGCGTGCTCTTCGCGAACCGCGCGGTATGCCGGATGCTCGGCCTCGACGAAAAGAAAACCGCCGGTCGCCTGCTCTCCAAGCTCGTGCGCAATCTCGACGGCCAGGAGTTCGTGCGCGCCGGCCGCGCCGGCGACTGGACCCTCGCCAGCCGCGAAATCGAAATCTCCTACCCCGAACACCGCTTCCTCTCGGTCTACCTCGCCCCCCTCTCCGAGGCTTCCTCCGACGGCGTGGTGATGATCCTGCGCGACACGACGCGCGAACGCGACCACGCGGCGGAGATGGTCGAGTCGGAGCGCCTGAACGCGGTGCTCATGCTCGCCGCCGGCGTCGCGCACGAAATCGGCAATCCGCTCAACGCCCTTTCCATCCACATGCAGCTGATGGACCGCAAACTCCGCAAGCTGCCGGACGACGAAGCGGCGCCGCTCAAGCAGCTGGTGGACGTGGCGCGCGGGGAAATCGACCGTCTGGACCGCATCCTCGCGCAGTTCATCAAGGCGGTACGCCCGACCCTTCCGCAGTTCGCGCGCGAGTCGCTCCCGGCGCTGGCCCGCGAGACGCTGGAGTCGCTCGCGGCGGAAATCCACGACCGCAACATCCGTCTGGAGTTCGACGAACCGGAGGACCTGCCCACGGCGTGGGTGGACGCGGGACAGGTGCGGCAAGCGTTCTTCAACGTCATGCACAACGCGATACAGGCGATGGGGGACGGCGGAGTCCTGCGCGTGTCGTTCGCGTCCGCGGACCGGCTCGTCGGCATCGCCATCGAGGACACGGGTCCCGGCATCTCGGCGAACCGGATGGGCGACCTCTTCGAGCCGTTCCAGACCACGAAGGCCAACGGCAACGGCATGGGCCTGATGATCGTCCAGCGCATCCTGCGCGACCACGGCGGGACCATCATGGTGGACACCCAGCCCGGCGGCACGCGCGTGCAGCTGAACTTCCAGCGCGACGACCAGCGCGTGCGCCTGCTCGCCGCTCCCGCCGCCCCGGAGGCCGAGCCGTGACTGCCGAACGCAAGTCCAAGCCGACGGTACTCGTCGTCGACGACGAAAAGAATATCCGCGACGGCCTCCTCCAGGCGCTGGAAGACGACTACTACGTCGGCCTCGCCGAGAACGGCCAGCGCGCCCTCCAGTGGCTCGAATCCCACCGCGCCGACGCCGTGCTCACCGACCTGCGCATGCCCGGCATGGACGGCATGGAACTGCTCCCCCGCCTGCTCGCGCTCGACCCGCCGCCGGTCGTCGTGATGCTCACCGCCTACGGCAACGTCGAGACCGCCGTCGAGGCGATGCGCCGCGGCGCGTACGACTTCCTCACCAAGCCCGTCAACCTCGACCGCCTCGACATGGTCCTGCGCCGCGCCCTCCGCGAACGCCAGCGCGAGAGCGAGAACACTCGTCTCAAGGCGCAGCTCGACCGCAAGTACGGCTTCGAGACCATCCTCGGCAACTCCCCCGCGATGCAGGACGTATTCGACGTCATCCGCCAGGCCGCCCCCACGCGCGCGACGGTCCTCATCCAGGGCGAAAGCGGCACCGGCAAGGAACTCGTCGCGCGCGCCCTCCACCAGAACAGCCCGCGCCGCGACGGTCCGTTCGTGGCCGTCCACTGCGCCGCCCTCGCGCCGACGCTCCTCGAAAGCGAACTTTTCGGCCACGAGAAGGGCGCCTTCACCGGCGCCACCGAACGCCGCGCCGGACGCTTCGAAAAAGCCGACGGCGGGACCCTCTTCCTCGACGAAGTCGGCGAAATCGATCCCGCGGTGCAGGTCAAGATCCTGCGCGTCCTGCAGGAGCGCCAGTTCGAGCGCGTCGGCGGGACCGACACCCTGACCGTCGACGTCCGCGTCGTCGCCGCGACCAACCGCGACCTCGCCGCGATGGTGGCCGTCGGCACCTTCCGCGAAGACCTGTATTACCGCCTCAACGTCATCAACGTCACCCTCCCGCCCCTTCGCGAGCGCGGCGAAGGCGACATCGCGCTCCTCGCCCGCCACTACCTCGACGAACTCGCCCGCGAGCACGGCCGTCCGCCCTCCACCCTCACCCCCGCCGCCATGGACGCCCTCGCCGCCTACCCCTGGCCCGGCAAC
>LXOW01388427.1_pt1 | contig 16198 bp, 13 predicted proteins | sample 1368591 | NCBI WGS metagenome assembly LXOW01 (sample SAMN04884650, study PRJNA319009) | bovine gut metagenome | isolation source: Cow rumen | host: Bos taurus | place: Italy: Legnaro (PD) | collected 2014-07-09 | reverse complement strand
GCTCAATTGCAAAGTGAGGTTCAAGTTTGCAAGAGTAAGTTCCGGTTGATCGTAATTTGCAAAAGAAAGCACCGAAAATGAAGGGGATGATCGGAATTTAGTCTTGCGAATCTGGCGCTTAAGTTTGCAAGAGCGGAAGTAAGTCTTGCAAACGGCTTGAAACAGCGTTGTTCAGTATGGTAGTATGAGGACGAGATCGCGGTCGGTAGCTGAAAGTAGGCGTGCTGACGCGGAGGCCGGAGTTAGAGTTGGTTTTTCGCAAGAGTAACGGCGGCCCCCGGATTAGCGCGTATTCACGTCGGAGATGGCGGGGATAGCTTTACTTCAGCAGCTCAGGCTTGAGCGTGATCTCGTTCGGGTCGATGAGGTGGGAATTGAGCTTCTCTAAAACATCGGCGCCATATAGGAAGCTGAACAACTGATGTGGGGATTGGTTGTTCAGCTTTTTCCTTTTGTAGGAGTTGATGTGATCCATCATGAGATCGACCTTCTCTTGGGAAAGGAACTCGAAGGAAGTGCCTTTTGGAAGCACGCGGCGGATGAATTCGTGAGTGACCTCAATGCTGCCCTTCTGATCGGAGCGCCCAGGATCACAGTAGAAGATACGGGTACGTAGTTCACCGGTAGACAGGTCACATTCAAGGGAGGAAGGGTCTGTGAACTCGCTGCCGCGATCGGTCAGGATCACCGGGAACAGCTTTTGAAAGAGCGTTATGCCCAGTTTCTCTTGAAGGCTGTTGAAGATGTCCGTCACAGATCTGGCGGTATTGGCGTCTCTGAGAAAAGCCAGCATCAGGTTGCAGTTGCAGAAATGCAGGGTAAGCAGAACCTTTGAACTATCTCTGGAACTCTCGACGGAGTCCATCTCTACAATAGAGACGTCGGGGTTGTCCTCTTTGAATCTCAGAAAATCCTCGTAAGTTCTGCCGAGATGACACTGCTTATCCACTCGTACAGGCTTCTTCCCTTTGCGTTTGCGGTAAGTCACTTTACGAGGCAGATCGATGTTTCCGACAGAAAGCAGGCCGGCGTCAATGTAGTTGTAGATGGTACGCTCATCGAGCATGATCTCATCCGCATTGTTGGCACAGATATGGTGGATCGACTGGCCTTGCCGAACCAGAGGAGCAACAATGTCGTCGATCCGGCGAAGCTCCTCGGCGGTCAGATTGATGCCCTGTCTGCTCTCGCTTCGGACGACTTCGTATTCTTTCTGCGCCTCCTTGGCGTCATAAACCTTCTTTTTCAAGGTGCAGGAACGAAGCTCTTTGCAGGCGTTGCAGACGTAGGGAGGCTTTGCGAGCACCTTGCAGGTTTCTTCCCGGAAATCCTTGCAGCGCTTGAAACAGCCTTCTTCGCAAATTCCGCAATACTTGTTGCTATGCCAGGAGTAGGCTTTGATGCACAGCTCGCCGCACAAGTCTCCTTCATGCAGACAATTTCTGCGATTGGCGCAAGGGTTGTAGGGTCTTGATCTGGTGCCGGTTTCTTTGACGATGAGATGGCCGCGTACTTCCTTGGAGACGGTCGATCCGTCCCGGCCGATGGCAGCGCCGATCTCCGCAAAGGTCTTTCCGTCTTTCAACCCTTTTTGAATCTCGATACGGTCATCCAGGTTCATATGTTTGTAGTTTGCCATGCTTATTCTCCGTGAACCCCGCCAGCTCCGATCTGCTGAAGCTTTGTCTATTGTATCGCTTCGCGATGGATTTGAAATGGGTTTATCGCTTTGCATTTCCAGGAGAACAACAAAAAAGAACGGCACCTTTCGATGTCGTTCTCCCGTAACTCTAATCGGCGCTCAGGTCGCTCCCCAGCGTTGCCCTGTCCTCCGGTCAGAGAAAGTAATTGTATTGTAGTTGATGCAACGCCGGCTTTCAATCCCCTGCGGCCAGCTTTGCATGAGTAAGTGCGGGGAAAGTATTCGCAAGACTTATTTCCGGCCTGAATACAGGGCGCTGGAACTTAAGTTTGCAATTGAACATCTTTTGTGTTCTTCGATCCTCGCATCCTCCGCGATGGAGAGCTGTCCCTCAGCCGCCCGACCGCTTTCCGTGATGCAGGAGTGCTCGGTGATGATGAGCCCCGGACAACTGTACAGCGCGCGTTCGTGATAGTAGCTGACAAGCTCGTCCGTGACATGGCCGCGGTCGGTTTTGTTCGTCTGCATCGGCGGCATGACGAGGCGGTTTGCAAGCGTCAGGCGTCCGACTGAAATGGGTGTTTCAAGGATAATAGTCTCTGTTTCAGTCATGCAGCAAGCCCTCCAACAAATCATACAGTGCGTCTTGGGACAACACGCCGCGCTTCAGACCAGGCGGCAGTTCGCCCCGTTCATCTGCTTCATAGTCCTCCTGCCACTGTCCGGAGGTATAGTAGGCCTCCAACTGCCGGAGCTTGTCCGGGTCGGATGATTCGACCGCCTCATCAAAAAGCCGCTCGAATTTTTCAATCCGCTCGATCCGATTCAGGCGGTAAAAGCGTTTGTAAGGCTTACCACTACGCTCTACGGTTTCATTCCACATGGACGCGGGGCGAACCCATATGCCCCTGTCACCGTAAAGGGCGCGATAAACCACCATGGCCTCCTCTGTTTCTGAATGCCGCGCAATCGCGATCACTTCGTATTCTTTGCCCTTAAAATGGCAGTACTTTCCCAGCGGGATCGTGGCTACAGCTTCTTTGTAGGTCATACTGACTCCTCGCGACTCACCGTCGCAAACAGATGAGGTTTTTCCTGGTCTCGTGAAAAAATACAGTCCTATAGGGTGAAGGAAGCGAAATGCAGGCTCCTCTGCGTCTCATCCGTTGTGTTCTTTCCAATAGTCTTCGGCGTCCTCATAGTCCCAGAAATCGTCATAGTAATCGTAGTAGAAATCATCGGCGTGATAATAGTCGCTGGCATGATAAGGATCATCCGTCCGAGGTTTTGTGCTTGGTCGGGGTGTAGGTTTTACCGTGGGGCGCGGCGTAGCTGTCGGCCTCGCACTTGCTGGCAGCCCGCTGCCATATTTCTTCATCCATGCACAATAGTCGCAAAGACTGTTTAGGCCATTATGCGTCCGATAGCCACAGTTCTTGCACTTTGTCTGGGCAGCTGCAAGCTCCGTGTTCTCTGCTGAAGAATTGGGCCGTGTCCCGTTATAGCCTGTACCGCGGAGACGATCGGCTTCTTCTTTTGTCAATGCTTTCTCGCGGTTGACTGGTGGGCAGGTCGGCGTGGTGGAGGTGCTTCCCGCATAATAACTACTGGTGGAGCCATATTCGCGAGTTCTACCTCCGGTTGAGGGCAGTGCGGTCGATTGTTGTTGACTCACAACTATGACTATGAGAAGGACAAGAACGGAAGCGACAGCGAACCACCAAGCACCATGCCCACTTTTCTCAACAGCATTCTGAGGCGGAACTGAAATCGGTTTTTCTGAGACATCCCCCTTCGCTGGTTTGTGTGGCGTATCTTCCTCTGCCGTAGTCAGTTGTAAAACAGGCTTTTGTTTCTCTTCTTGCGGTTGCACAGGGATCCAACTTCTAGGAACGTCTGAGATGTCCGGTTTCCATGACGCGTCTTCTACCACTGCGAGGCGCAGAACTGTTTTGGCTTCTTCCACGGGATACGGAGCGGATTCAGCGGTATAGCTTCCTACAGAAACAACTCTTGCTGTTTGGGGCTTGTTATTCGGGCCAGTTGGAACAAGTACGGTATCTCCAATCGCAACGGAAAGTCCGTCTGTAAGATAGGCATACGGATAATTCGACCCGGGAAACACAACGCTGCAAAAGTGATAAATCATTGGCGGTTCCTGATGTGAGGGAATGGGGTCGCCTTCGCGTGGTATCGGATCGGGTGAGGGGCTCGATTTCGATACAGAACCTTGAACGTAAGCAATGGATGGCGTATACGCAGGCAGGGCGGCATAGTCTTCCGGATCAAGACCGGCTTCGTCGAGCGCTGCTTTCTTCTCATCTTCGTCCATGAGATCCAGCTCCCATAAACTCAAGCCGTTGTCCTGTAAAGCAGACCAAGCGTCAAAGCTGCTGTCAAACTTAACGCCGTCATAGTCATCCGGATCAAGTCCGGCATCCCGCAAGGTCTCTGCACGTTCGTCTTCATCCATCAAGGCGAAATCGAAGGCGTCAATCCCCGCGTTTTCGAGTTCATACTCTCTGTCAAAATCCATGGATCGCGCCTCCTCCCGGTTTTGGATACCGCATTTATTGTTCTGTCACTCCACACCCAGCGCTTTGAACACTGCATCCTCTGCGCTGCTGTAGAAGACCAGGTTGAAACACCCGATCAGGTCAGGCGGAACGGTTCCAAGATCTACCGCAGACGTGATTGGAAGCAGCACCTTTTTGGCGCCGCTGTCGAGACAAACCTGCAGGGTGTTGGCGAGTTCCTCCACTTTGAGCATGGTTCCACTGATACTGATCTCACCCAGTACCGCCATGGAACTCAGAGCGGGTTTGCTCAGCGCAACAGAGCACAGTGCAATCAGCGTTGGCAAGGCCAGCCTGTCAGCCATCCCGATCCCCTGCAGATCCTGATAGTTGATAATGTAGTCCTTTGTTGTCGTACTGATTGACCCGCTGATCCTGTTTGCGTTGGCTTTCAGGAAATTAAACGCGGTATTTGACGACTCTTTTGCCTCTCGGTCTGAGCCGATTCCTGTTCTCTCGAACTTGCCATTTCCGGGCAGCATTTGGGATTCCAGCCGAAATACGCCAATCATACCGGATTTTCCGTGACCAATGGTATAGACTTGTCCGGGATTGCACAGTCCTTCCGGAATCAATTTGCCTCCGCCCTGCTCCGGAACAGATACATAATGTTCCTCAAAGCTCTCGTTGTCTATGTAGGAGAAATTCACATCATAGAACTCCATGCCGCCGAGCTTTTTCAGTTGCTCTTTAACGCGGCGACGCATTTCCAGGGCGAGCTTAAGGATTTCTTCCAATTGTTCTTTTGTGTATTCTCCGTCTGGATATAAGAGCTTGACAAACCCGCCAACCATCTTACGCACGGCGATAGTATCGCGCTGATTCAGGTTCTTGCCCAGGTGGAAGTAATGATCCAGAGCGTCGCCATGCTGCTCTTTGCGGAGTTCTCGGATAAACTCGGCAAGGTAGTCGGTGATAAAACCATAATCGTCGGTAAAATGCTCAGGTCGGAACTTCGGAATTTCCCAGCCCGGGATATAACAATGCATACGGTCAAGGAAGGCGGTATCCGTACCCATCTCCGGAGGGAAAGGATCGAACAGACTGCTGGTTTTCAGAAGCACGTCCACGCTCTGATTGATGTTGCCGACAAACACCATCGAAGCGCTGGCGGCCTTTTCCTCTTTGCCGCGGGCAAAGGAGCCGGACGCCATGTAGTCCTTCATGATCTGGATGCCGTCTTTATCTTTGAAGTTGATCCCGGCAACTTCATCAAAGGCGACGCAATCCCATAGCCCCACAAGGCCGACCGTTTTTCTGGACATATTGTAAAACAGATTCGCGACCGTTGTCTGTCCGCCGGATACCAATATGCTGTTCGGGGAGATTTCCTTGAACAGATGGGATTTGCCGGTGCTTCTGGGGCCAAGCTCGCAGAGATTAAAGTTGTTTTCCACCAGCGGGATCATGCGCGCCAGAAGCAGCCACTTTTCGCGCTCGTTCAGCATATCAGGTTCCATGCCAATCGAGCGGAGTAGGACATCCTTCCACTCCTCATCCGTGAAGGCTTTTCTGCCGGCTTTTAGTTCGTTGATGTCTACATGCGGCATCTGGATCGGCGTCAGTTTTCGGATACTAACCGGGAGTCCGTTTTTCTCCTCTTCTATGTATTCGTACTCCAGCTGCACGATACACCAGATCCCTCCGCAGAGCAGCCGGTCGTATTTTTCCGGGTATTCCTCGCCGATAGGGATGCTTTTCAGACCCAAATTGGAAAAATCCGCTTCATAACGGTCTCTTTTCATGTTGAGAAGCACCGTCACTTTATCAATGACCGTATAGCTGCCGCGAGCGCGAAGAACTGACAAGATCTTCTGTGCCTCATCCGGGCGCACGAAGTTGTCAGCCAGTATCTTTTTTACGTTGGCAACGCCCTTTTCGATGACTTCCTCATCGTCAGAGCTGCAATACTGCCCCAGAAGAAACTCGAGGACATAGACCGGGACATTGGCGCCTTCCTTGATCTTTTTCGTCAAATCCTTGCGGACAATTTTCCCGTCAAAGTGTTCACGGAGCTTTCTCTTGATAGCCTCCCGGGAACTGCCTTCTGAAATGAACTCATCCATTGTTTGTCCCCCCGTTGTCAACTTTTCGTTCGTATTCTATCCAAAGAAATCAAACTCGTCCACAGCAAAGGCGATATCGATCTGAAACTCGATCCGCTGCGGCGCTGTCAGTCCGGATTCATCCGAAATCACAAGGTAATAACTGTCCAAGTTGCTGTATTTCAAGGATTTCAGATTAAACCCGGCACGGAACACTCTATCCTTGCTGTTCTCATTGGTCTTATCGGCAATGATTTTGCAGATATCGCTGATCTGCCTCCCGTTTGAATCGGTAAAGTAGAGGAGATATGTTGCCGCCTCACGGATTCCACCGACCGGCTCCTGCTGAAACAGATTCAGCGAGAAGATCATATTGCTGATTTTCCGGCTGGCTGATATCAGACTCAGGCTTACGGGCTTCGTGTCGATACTGTCCCTGTTGCGCTGATAGCTTTTATTCGCATTGCGCAGGAATTGATACTTCAGCACCGGTACGACCATCTCCTGCAAACTGATGCCGCCGTGAACGAAGTTGAGGCCGCTGCCGCTTTTTTTGATACGGATACTCTCGCGCGGCGCAAAAGCGTCGTAATCGGTTTTACCCTCCAGGAGTTTAATCGGCAGTAGAAACGCGGGCGCGGTGCCCTTCCGCGTGATCATGTACCGGCGGTCATACTCCACGGCCAGGTCGCCGGGAGCGCCTTTATCTACCTTTGCCGATTCCTTCAGCGGCTCATAGGTATACAGGAAGCCGTGATCTGAGGTGACATAGACCGTCGTACCGCCAAAATCATTGACGATATATCGGATCACATTCATGATCTGCCCGATCGCGGTTTCGCAGGCCGGAAACACCATTGCGTCGGAGATATGGCTCGCGTCGTCGATCATGTTATGGTAGATGTAGATGACCTCCATGCCCTTGACAAGCGCTTGCCGATCCGACCGCTTCATTGTGATCAGCTCTTCGTATTTCAGGGCGACGCTGGCTTTGTTCGCTTCTTTCAGGCGTTTGTCTCTTACGGGCGCTTCTGTGCTCTGTCCGTCCGCCAGAACGATAAGCTCACCATCGTCTTTCTCCTTGATTGTGAGCTCTCGATGGGGCAGGAGGGCCGCCATGCCGAATTTCGTGATCGTCGGGAAGATCGCCTCACAGCTCTCCAAATCGACGCGGCATTGGGTTTCAAGCCGCAGCCTGTCCGCAAGCGATGCGGCCACCTCATAGCGCAGCGCATCAGAGATAATGACAAAGACGCGGGTGCTGCTGCCTCGAACCTTCGTACTGTAAAACAGTGTCTGCTGCGGGATGTCGTGGATATACCCGTACTCCTTCAGCTCCTGCGCGCAGGCGTCCGACCAGTTGTTCCCCAATTGGCCGAGATACCACTGTGCATACAATCCCTCCGCTTTCTCGGCGACATGCTTCATCGGATCGTCCAGCAGTGGCTCGGGTGCGTCCAGACTGCGCTGGAAACACAGATGAAACTGCCGGTAGAAGCTGTCCATCCGGTAATACTCCGAGGTGTACGCCTGCCAGATTTTTTCCGGCTCCACAAGATGGAAGCCGTCTGCGTGCGCCAGGAAAAACTCGTACATGCTTCCGAGCTGGAGCAGCCCCTCGTAATAGGGAGACAGTTTCCCGTACCAGGCCATGGTGCGGCGTTTTTCCACAAGCGAGCGGATCTCCGTTGGCCGAACGATGTCGTGCTCACAGATATCCTTCATCATGGCAACAAGGATGCACATATCGATGCAGGGGAAACACTCCGTACCCGCGAGCTCCTCCACAGAGAACCGTGCAAAGCGCTGCGGGAGCCGGACCGCCGCTTCGACCACCTTCGTGATCTCATACAACCCTGCGTTATCCGAGCTGTGCAGCCAGTCTGAGACCAGATCATAGCAAAAGGCCTGGTGGGGGACAGACAGATACGCATCCAAACCGCTCAGACAGTCCGGGTGCAGGGTTCTGCTGGCAGCGGTCAGCAGGAGATGGACAGCGAGCCGCTTCAAGCTGGCGTCGTCGCTTTCCGTGTAGCCGGTCGCGCGCGCAACCATCAACCAGAACGTCTTGTCCGCGTTATAGTGGACGAGCTTTTGATACAGGGGGTTGCCGTCCTGCTCCGAGCCGGCCTGCAGCACGGCCTGAATGGTCTTGCCGAGCTGAATCGTGCTATTCCCACACAGGATCGCAAGCACGGCCAGATGGAGCTCCTCGGGGGAATGGATATGCTTTTGCGCGGTTGCAGAGCGGTTTCTCGGCTCCTTGAAAAACCTGCGATAGCCTTTTACCTGCTTGCGGATCACCGGCATGGAGGGCAAGCCCATCTCGTCCATCCAGATAGAGTTGAGATCGGCGCGGAACTCCTCGCTGTAAAGCTCCACATTGATGAGCCAGTTGTCGTCATCGTGCGCAAAGCTGCGCGGATCGTAGACCAAGTAATTCCCGGTCAGATCATCCGCGCACAGGAGCTTTTTCACCGCGAAGGTGTTGTTCCCGGTCAGCTCTACCAGTGTTGCGTTTTCCAGTTGAATCTGCGAAAGCTGATCAGCAAACTCCCGCTCTTCGTCGTGCCAGAAGATAATCCGACGTTTATAGAACTCCGGCAGGGGTTCCGAAAAACGTCTGTTCAAATCCTGTATAATCGTTTCGGCATCCATAGGTGTGCCTCCTGTTTGTCCCAAATACGAACACACGTTCGCAATTCGTCACGCAGTGTGTGACTTTTTCACTTGATCTTCGCCAGCACGTCCTGGAACTTTGCGTAATTGACCTTCACGCCGTCGTCGAGGTCGATGGGGATCATCTGGTCGGCGAGGTGGTGGATCTTTTCCTCGTAGACGCGCAGCTCCTCGGACTGGTCGCGGAGCTTTTGAAGCTGCTTATTCAGCTTGACGCGCTCGGCGGTGGAGGCCGCGGCGGCGCGGCTCTCCAAATCGGCGATGGCGGTGCGGTAGCGGCTCTGCTGCTCGTGGACGTAGTCCGTGCGGATACGGGCGATCGTGTCCGGCTGATAGCGGTGCATATAGATCAGGCACTTAAAGCCGTTCTTCTTGCCGCTGTCGAAGAGCCAGTAGATCGGGCGCTTCTGGTAGACCTTCAAATGGTCGGCGTAAAAGTCGTTGAGGAAGTAGTTCCGGATTACCTGGCGGGGCGTGCCCTTGCCGTCCAGCGCGTCGGCAATGTATTTCAAATTCTCTTCCAGCGTCTCTGCGCCGTAGACAACTTCCACGAATTTCACAAAGCAGGTGACAATATCATCCTCGAAATACTCATCATCGGTAATGGGGAGGATATTGTCTCGATCCGGCATAAAGGTGCAGACCTTGATGTTCTCACCGTAATCCGTTTCCCTAATGTAATCGCCGACCAGCGTGGTGGGTACACCATCAGACATGCCGGAGGGGTCATGCAGGAATCTGGCTTCGTATTTCTGCCCCGCAAGGATCAGCCCCTCCACGTCCAGCGAATACCGCCCGAACATGCAGCCCACTGCGTAGGAGATCAGGGATTTGATCTCGCGCTGCAGGTCCGCCCTGCGGACGGTCACGTCCTTATCCTCCACCTCCGGCGTCAGCTCGTCCTGCAGGCCGTAGATTTCGATGAAGATGCGGTTCAGCTCCTCCTCATTGGCCTTGAGCTGCTGAAAGCGGGCGTCGCACTCGGCTTCCCATTCCTTATATTTGTCGGCAATCAGGCGTCCCATGATTCATTCTCCGTTCTGATATTTTGACATGACCTCCTGCAAAACCTGCTGATAGCTCGCCTGACCGGTGGCAATGCGTTCGAGGTTTTTGCGGGTGGCCGGACTGATTTTCAAACCCTCTGCACCGAAGGTTCCTTCCAGATTGCGCAAATTGCTCTCATGCTGCGCTGATTTTACTTCACGCGGCGTGTTCATAGCACACGGCCTCCTTGTGCATGACGGAACACATTCCGATTCTGCCCCAAGTTGGGGCAAATACAGGGATCGGGTTGTTTTTTAATTCATCCCCAACTTGGGGGGGGAGAATTTCAGCTTTGACTACCGTTTTTCCTCCGGTTTAGGTTTCCTCGTTGGGCTTGAGTTGGTTGAAGTAGGTGTTGCAATCTGCTTCCTGTTCCTTGTATTTGTCGGATATCAAGCGTGACATAGCTGCTCTCCTATGTTATGAAGCAAGTTTTAATTCAATTTGTGATTTATTCAGCAACAATTCCTCAGCTACAATATCCCCGTGTTCATTAGGGTAGCACAGGGAAACTTTGGTTAGTTTTCTGTTATCTACCGAAAACTTAAAATAACAGAATCTTTTTGCGTCTTCCCTTGCAGAGTTGTTTAATGCATAATATTCTTTCAAATAATCTGCATTAAAATGAGTTGTTTTATTTAGGATCAAAATGTAGATATTCTCGTTTTCTAAAAGAGGCCTTGTGAATTTCCGGCTATATTCTAAACGTGCGATATTAAGCTCATTGTTTATTCTTGTACCGCTTGGAAAACCACTTGAAATAGCCCACGAAATGCTAAATTGTCTGTTATGTGGAGCATATTCTGCCAAAAACACTCTTTGGAACCGATCACTGTTTACTAATCTCTCATACTCGCAGTATCTTTCAATTATTGTGTCCAATATTGCTTGAATCGTACTCTCTGAAACTAGGTTCTCAATCTGTTTCAACATAGCATTTCCCTCACACCAGCGGATGCCGCTTGAAGTCCCAAGAGGTTTCAAAGGAATCCCAATCCTCTTGCGATAAAACAATGCATTGTTTAACAATCTGCTCAACCGTATTTGTTGGAGGCTCAATATATGGTAATGCTTGGACATCTCCCGCATTCGTTGTCATAGTTGGGTTAATAATTCTAAGATAATACTGACCTACTTTACTGTTGAGATATGCAAGTAAACAGTATCCAGAAATATCACTTTTGCTCAATAGAGTAGGTGCAACTGAACTAAAGATCCAATCCTTCTCTTTAAACATAAAGCCAACTGTACTGGATGTAATTTTCCCCCAGTATACGCCCGTAGAGTCAATACTACTCTGCTTTAGAAGACCTCCGTGTGATTTGTATTCATTTTGTGCAGATTGTGTCCATAGTACTACTTCTATGTTATTACCATAATACTGTCTGTACTCTCCTCCGTTTAAATATAGTTTCCACTTAGTTTCGTCCTGAATTATCTCCCAATGAAATCGAGTGTACTTTGCATCATTATGTGTTTTATTTCTACCGCCAGATGCATAATAATCTCCAACTGTATGACGAAAGATATCATTATTCAACGTTACCCAATACGCCACCGGCGCACCGGGGATTTTTGAGAAGTTGTCCTGCTGCGCAGCAAAACGGTTTTGCTCTGCAAGGAACATATCTTCTTTTCCTTGCTGAGTGGTCGGCTCAATCAAACGGCAGTATGTGCCTGCGTAACTTTTCACACGGCTTCTTCTCATAACAAAACTTGTTGTTTGTACCACTTCACCGCCTATTTCTTCAAATGCCCTTGCACCGAGATGTGCCATGTTGACGGTGTCAACCGCTTGTAGTTTTGCCCGCAGCTTTTCAAAACTGGGCAGGAACATCCACGCATGCTGCGTAATCATTGCCTGATAGCCATTTTTTCGCGTCATCTGCCCGCAGCGCTCAATGAACACCGCAAACAGATCACTCTTGCTGTCGGGATAGTTTTTCTTCACATATTCGCTTAGCTTCTCGCTCATACCGCTCGCGCCCATATACGGTGGGTTGGTCACGACCACATCGTACTGCTGCGACAGCGCCTCGGCGGTTTGGACGAGAGGCAGGAGAGCGATCGCGTCGTTCCTATGCAGGGAGATATCATCGTAGACCTCGCCGAAGCGGGCGTAGAGCGCGTCCCAATCCTGCGCTGTGCAGGAGAGGATCGAGCCGTATTCCTTCGCGTCATGCAGCTCGTCGAGGATGGTCTGCATGGCCTTCGTCAGCGCGGCGTCGCCCTTGCAGAAGTAGGCCACGGCCTCGCCCTCGGCGTGGTTGCTCTCCGCGACGGCGTAGACATGGGGCTGCGCTACGCGGCGGAAAAAGCGGCTGTCATACTGCCGCGCCTTCATCATGACGGCAAAATAGCTGAGCTGGGCTGCCCGCTCGTCGATATCCAGACCGTAGAGGTTATGCAGCAGGATGTTCTGCACCGCGTCCCGCGCGGTATAGCCGCTGGCCTCGTAAATCTGCATGAGCACGTCGAAGAGATAGCAGAGGATATGCCCGCTGCCGCAGCAGGGGTCGATGACGCGGAGCTCGGTCGGGTTCAGCTCCGCGTAGCCCTTGCGAATCTTCGCGAGCTGCGCCTGCACCTCCGGCTCCTGTTGGGCTTCTTCGAGATAATAGCGCCAGGTGGCTTTCAGCTCTTCGTTGGGGTGACCCTCCACCCACAGGCGGCCCAGGCTGTTCTCCACCATATAGCGCACGATCCAGTCCGGGGTAAAGAGCTGCGTCGCGGCGGGGATCTTCTCCTTTGTGATCTTGATGTTCTTTTTCAGGTCGGCAAAGACCTGATCCTTCGGCTCGGTGTTGTAGTACTGGTACAGCCAGCCGATGATCTGCACCTGATCCGTCCAGTCCTCCTCGGGAATCTGCGCAACCAGACGCTCGGCTGCGCTGCCCTCTCGCAGCAGGTTCTCCGGGAACAGCAGCACGGTATAGTCGTCGATCTGCTGAAACATGCCCGGCAGGATGGCGGAGAGCGCGTTGCACTGGGTGATGAGCAGATACTTGTACAGCTCCTCGGTCTTGTTGGCGTTCTTCAGGGTATAGACGGTCTCCATGTCCAGCCCGTCCAGCTCCAGATTGATCGCCTCGGCGAGGATTTGGGGCTTGAAGGCGCCCTCGTCGTCGGTGAAAACGCGGACATGCGAGGGCAGATAGCCGTTGACCTCCATAAAGCGCAGGGCGATAAAGCGGTTGAACCAGGTATAAGCCGCCTCCTCCATGACCTGCTCGTAGCCCTTCTCCCGGATACGCGCGACCAGAGCGCCGCGCTGCACCCGCTCAGTCCCGGAGAGAACAAAGCCGTTGACGCTGCTCGGGTCGGCTTCGCCATAGCCTGCGCTCGTGACGCCGAACAACGCCGCCCGCTGGCTAACCCGCGCAAGCAACTCCCGCCGCGCCCATACCGCGTATTTCTTTATCGCGTTTTTATCCATTGTTGTTCTCCTCGCCACGTTTACTGACTATCAGAGCTTTTAATTCTTCCACTGTCATGATGGAGCCATAGCGTTTATGAATGATTCTGTGGCAATTCGCGCACAGGCACGCAAGGTATTCCTGAGTCGGGTAGACCAGTTGCTCTTTACCGTTCACCGAGAGAGGCCGCTTATGATGCACCTCAATCACATCTTTGCCAATGCTTCCGTAAACGGTCTCAAAATCCATTCCACAGGCTTCGCAGCAATATGGCTTCATTTGCGTTTTCAGGAATTCACGCCGCACTCTCGGGTCACGTTCATACTTGGTACCATAGACTTCGACCCGTTTTCCTTCTTTAAAACCAGAGAGCGGTTTTTCGATTACGGTCTCAAAAGGATCAGCGTTTTCTCGATATTCCGGTGTTCCGGGGTTAACCATCCATAGCATCCACAAAAAGGACTGTGCGTCTAAAAGCGTTACCTCATAGCCTTTCTCGCAAAGGAAACTGTGTATTTCCTTGATGACGCTCATAAATACCATATAGTTTGCCCAGCTACAATTTGCCATGCAGGATGTGTCTAATCCAAGTCGCCTGAACCGATCTGTGTCGCCTTTCCGTCGGACTGGGGTATATTTATCTCTGTTCTTTAGGAAGAAAAAGTAGGCGACAAAGGAATAACCATCATAGAAAGGCTTCAGTATTTTGGCAAGCATATCAAAGTATTTTCCGTCATCGTCAAACTTCTCCATAGAGAAGATCCCATATAGGGCTTCGGCGGTCTTTTCCAAGTTTTCAAGGAGCCTGACGACGACTTGGTTATATGTGGATCGGTATGCCAATTGCGCTTCCTGTGAACGATCCGTCACGAGCAAATTCTCGCAGGCGTTGATAGCATCTACTGCACGATCATATATATACCGAGGTTCTTCCTTGTGCGCTTCCCAGGTTTCCAGCCTTAATGCATCTCTTGCCCGCTCCCAAACTTTGTATTTATAGGATTCCTCCTTTTCCCACAGCCCACTTGTAAAGCTTGGTTCAACATCCGGGTATTTGGTATATGTAATATGCAAAAGCTGTTTGTAGACATGCTCCAATCTGGTTTTTTCGATCATAGCACACACCCTTATTAATCCTGAACAATTCATGAAGTCATAAAACAGGGCAAAAAAGAGTCAGCTGAGGCCGAGTGGTGAAATGCGGCGGTAGAAGAAGGGAAGCTACACTAAAATTGGGCGCACTACTCCCTTGGCTCGCGGTGGCATCTATTGCCCTGTCAAGGTACCGTGAATAACGCTATTCAAGCATCGGCTTCAAGTGCCAGATATTGACCAGCGTTTCCTGAAACTCAGCCTCAAACGGACAGTGGCTACACAGCTTGAAGAAAACGTATCTGGCGGAACGAACGACCTTTACAGCAATTTTCAACAGATTCAGCCGCAGCGTGTCGATACGGTCTTTTCTGAGCTTCTCCGGCAGCGCAAGGCGGCGAAACCAGTTGAACAGATTGTACGCAAGCGCGTGGATCTGAACCCGGTTGGCATTGACGATCTGCTTGGAGCTGCTGACGTAGGACATGTCAAAGCCGTTTTTGCATTCCTTGATGAAGTTCTCCATCAAGCCGCGCTTGCAGTAGAAGCGGATTACGTCCTCCGGCGAGGAATCCATATTGGTGACCACAAAGGTATACATGTGGATCATCTCACCGTAAGGCTTTTCGATCTTGCAGACAATACGCCGGGGATAATCCCAGGGCTTAGCCCGGTACTCGAACTCTCCGTATACGGCGGCGTAGGAGATCGTGTCCTGCTGCGTAAGATCATACAGCTCGGAGTCCAGTTCGGACGCAAGTTTTTTCAACACAGCGTTCACTTTCATGCGGATGGCATAGCTTGTGCCGTGAGTTTCGCAGAGGGAATACAGTTCGTCGGTTGCAAAACCGGCGTCGCCGCGCAGAAACAGGGCGGTTTCGGGGTAGTTCGTCAGATACTCCTCCATCAGCGGCTTCATAAACGCAGCCGCTCCGTTGCAGCAATACATGGCGCCGGGTCTGAGTTCCGCTTTCAACAGGTCGCCGGTCATACCGTCGAAGCAGACCAGCGGATGGTAGCCGTCAGCCTGATAGTGGAAGTTGAAGGCTCCCCCTTCCTGCTTGCCGTAGACAGGGAACAGCGTGGTATCCAGATCGAAGATAACATGCTCCGGCCTCTGTATAGTGTAGGCTCGTTTCCTGAGAATCTTCAGTATTTCTTCCAACTGCACCAGACTGGCTTCGTCCATACGGTTAAAGAACCGCGACAGCGTAGGCTGCGAAGCCAGCGCCGGCTTGTCTATAGCCGCCGTCAGAACAGGGTCGTTTCGCAGGGCGTCCGCGTGACTGTCCTGAAAATACGCCGCTATGATCTGGAACAGCATCTGCATCAGGTTTTCGTGATCCTTATGCAGACGGACATGTCCGGGGTCTGTTGTATGAAAGAGTCGTTTTACCAGTTCCTTCACGCCGAGCTTGTGGAAAAACTCCTTCAGCAGCAAAAGCCCGCCGTCAGAGGACAGATCGCCGCCATCGAAGCTGATACGAAAATTTTTGTTGCATTCCAGCGCAGTTCCGTTTACAATAGCCATGGGACTTCTCCTTTGGTTTATTGTTGGTGTGGTAACTGCATTATACCAAACTTGAAGTCCTATTTCCATACCTTGCGGGCTTCATCTTTTGGGTGAACCCCCGTTTTCTTGCTTTTTCGCTTGATTGCCGCGTTTTGCCGCACTTCGCGTGCGGACATGAATTATTCAGG
>LXOW01035368.1_pt1 | contig 16199 bp, 15 predicted proteins | sample 1368591 | NCBI WGS metagenome assembly LXOW01 (sample SAMN04884650, study PRJNA319009) | bovine gut metagenome | isolation source: Cow rumen | host: Bos taurus | place: Italy: Legnaro (PD) | collected 2014-07-09 | reverse complement strand
AGACCGGTGATTGTTGATTCTACCATTATGAGTCTGGTAAATGGAAATGAGATTTCTATAGATGAATTTTATCAGGATTTAGAGCAACCAGGCATTTATCTGACGAAAGAAGGAATGCATACGTTCTTAAAAAAGTTGGAGATGAAACAGCGTGCAGAAACAAAATATCTGGACTACGTGACGTATGCTACAAGTTTTCGACGTGCTATTGAATTGCAAATCGGACAACTTGTTAAGGCGATTGAGGCAGAGGAACCAACTATTTATCGGGGAATTCGGATTCGTTAATGCTTTGTATAAAATGTTCTCTCAAAATTTTGGTGTAAAAGATTTTGGGAGAACATAAAATAGGGGAATTATTGTTTTTTGGGGATGGTTTAGTCCGGTTGAACGATTGTATTTTTTGTTTATTTGTTAGGGGGAAAAAGATGGAATTCGAAGATTTTTGTTTTTCAAACATGGAAGAAACAGAGGATAAACGAGTTTTGGTCTTGATTATTTATGATATTGTGGACAATAAGAAACGATTACGACTTGCAAAGTATTTGCAAGGATATGGCTTTAGGATACAGAAATCAGCATTTGAAGCATTATTGAAAGAAAATTTATATGATAAAATGGTGGCTGGATTACGTGGATTTGCGTCGGAAATAGATAGTATTCGGGTGTATAAGATCATTGGAAAAAACCAAATTAAAAATTTTGGTTATACAGTATCGTATGCACAGGAGGATTTGATTATTGTGTAGCATTATTGAGAAATATAAGACCCCGACAGGGAACGAAAGTTGTTATTCTACTTGAATTGACGAAAAATATGTGATAATCTAAAGATAAGCAGAAAAATTCTTATAGTTCTATTGTTACCATGTTTGTGACATTCTAATTTCTAAGATTAATTCCTGCTTATTACCCAAAATAAAAAATAGCAGGAAGTGTTTTGTTGATAAGCAAAGTTTTAGAGATAACTATGTTAATGTGGCATATAATTACTGATTAGTTTTTTAGTGCCAGAAAGAACTATAAAAGATTTACAATAATACATATTCCTGCTCAAAAACTGAAAGGAGTATGTAATTTGAAAGAAAAATGGAACGAAAGTACGAATGGAAAAGAAAAAATAGAGGGACGAAATAGTGAGTTTCGAATGAAACCCTACGAGGAATTGACGATTGTAGATAATTTTATGTTTACAAAAGTCATGAGTGACCCGGAGATTTGCAAAACATTTCTTGAGATTGTGTTGGATGTGAAGATTAAGGAAATATCATATCCGGAAGATGAGAAGACTATAACCATTGCATCGGAAGCGAAAAGTGTGCGACTGGATGTGTATGTAGATGATAATCAGGGGACAATCTATAATATCGAAATGCAGGCATCTGTAAAATATAACCTGCCCAAAAGAAGTCGTTACTATCAGGCNNGATTACAATGAATTAAACAAGAGTTATATCATCTTTATCTGTACTTTTGATTTGTTTGGACAGGGAAGGCACATTTATCGTTTTAAAAATTGTTGTCTGGAATGTCCGGACTTGGTTTTGGAGGATGATGTCACCAAGATTTTCATCAATACCAAAGGTATACAGGATGATATCAGCGATGAATTCAAGGAAATGATAAAAGTTTTTAATGGTGAAGATGGACAGTCTGAATACGCTAGGAAGCTAATGCATAACGTAGATGAAATTCGGTTAAATAAGAAATGGAGGCGTGAGTATATGCAGTTATGGGAAATAGAAAAAGAACGCTACCAAGAAGGAAGAGAAGCTGGATTGGCAGAAGGACGAACTGAGGGGCGAACAGAAGGCATAGAGCTCGGTCGAGCAGAAGGTATAGAGCTTGGTCGAGCAGAAGTTGTACCATTTTTAATTGAAATGTCTATTAAAATGACAGGCGATGAAGAAACATCAATCAATGAAGTTGCCAACACGGTTCCAAGTTTAACTGTGGAGCAAGTTAAGTCGGTTTGGTATGAATACAAAAACCGATGAAAGATGAAAGTATTTATGTTATTTGATCCGCAAATAAAGAAAAACAAGGTTATGTAAAGATATTATTTGTAGGTTTTATGGAAGTTTTCTGTAAAACCTACATTTCTTTTCATTAGTTTGATTTATGTAAAAATAATAAATTCATTGTATGGGTATGAAAATAGCGAAAAAAATACTGAATATGTGATATATAGGAATGAAAAGCGATGGGAACAATTCCGTTGTTTGATTGCAGATTATTTGATATACTAAAGATGTTAAAATCGTTACATATTTCGTATCGGCGGTGTGTGGAAAGAATTGAATTTAGGGAGGCAGTTTATTATGGGAAAGAAATATTTATTCTCTACGGTAGGATATACAGATCCAGTTTCAAAGGGATATGATGGACCGTTGATACACGTTTGTCGACATTACAAACCGGATGTGGTGAAGTTGTTTTATTCAAAGGACATGATTAGTAAGCAAAAAGAAATTGAATTTTGTTTGAGAGAGTTAGAAAAGTCTTTTGATGACAATCATACGTTTGAAATACAAACAATCGAAGATAATGCATTAGTGGAAGTACATCAATACAACACGTTTTTTAAAACGTTTCAAGATATGGTAAAAGAAATTGTAAATGAAATGGAGGAAGATGACATACTTTATTTAAATGTTTCATCAGGAACACCACAGATGGGTGGTGCATTGTTGTTGATGGCATATATGAAAGAAGGAAATATTATCCCTTTACAGGTGTCTACTCCAAATTCAAATCCTAATGTGAATGGTCAAGATAATCGTTCTGTAGAGAAAAATTGGGCAGAGAAATGGGCAGAAAATAAAGATCAAAGCATTGCAACTTGTAAGAAGCGCATAATTGAAGTGAAATGTCCTGATTTATTGGATTTGTTAAAGAAACAGTTATTACAAAATTTTATTGAACAGTATGATTATGCTGCGGCATTAGAAATTGTTAATAACATGAATGAAGTTCCTGATGGTGGGGAAAAGCTTCTAAATGGTGCAATTTCAAGAATGCAATTGGATTTAAAAAATGCACAAAAAAAGCTGGTAGTAAATGGAAAAGAAATTATAAAAATACCATCCGATGAGAAAAAAATGTATCTTTTAAAAGAGTACATTTTAGAAATGGGTATCAAANNGGAAAAAAGATGTTAGAAGCGTTAGATATGGAGTATAAGCGGTATATTGATACACCAGTTGCAGCTTCAAATTTAGCTGCTATTCTGGAAAGTTGCTATTCTATAAAAATAAAAGGAGAAAGTGACATATTATACCGTATTCGTTTTTTAAGAAGTGTTGAGAGAGAAGTGCGAAACTTAGCTGCTCATGAGATTGTAAGTATGCCAAATAACAAGATGGAAAAAGTATTTAATGAGAAAATTCTAAAAGATGCAAAGTTACTTGAATACATTAAACCAAAAGAAGTTACATATGAAAAAGTATATGATGACATCAAGTATTTGGCAGAAGTTATAATTGGTACAGTGGATTGGGATTCCTATGATGATATGAATAAACGTTTGATTGAGCAATTAAAGTTGTCATAAATAAAAAAAGAGCAATCATATAAGTATAACTGAGACAATCTGGTATGGTTGTTCTTTTTTTGTGGAGATTTGTTTTGAAGAAATTGTTTTGGAGGAGAAGAAGATATGGAAGAAATGATGAAAATTAAAAAGGCATTTACGCATGGGGGAAAGTTTCATTCGGATGATGTGTTTAGTGCAGCATTGTTACGAATTTTGTTTCCTGAAATTGAGATTATAAGAGGTTTTGTGATACCGGAAGATTTTGATGGATTGGTGTTTGACATCGGGTTTGGAGCGTTTGATCATCATCAGGAGGAAAAAGAAGTGCGGGAAAATGGTTGTCCCTATGCGGCGTTTGGTTTATTATGGAGAGAGTTTGGAACCCGGTTATTAAATGAAGAGGAGGCTTTGTTATTTGATGAAAGTTTTATTCAGCCACTGGATTATTCTGATAACACAGGGGAACCTTGTGATTTAGCCAGAAGGATATCCATTTTTAATCCTAGCTGGGATGAGGAAGGAGATGCAGACGAGTTTTTCTTTCGGGCAGTTGATATCGCACAGGCTATATTGGAACGACAATTGGTGTATGCCAAAGGAAGGGAAAAGGCAAATCTTATGTTAGAGGAAGCTATGGAGCATATGGAAAATCATATTTTGATTTTACCACGATTTATTCCATGGAAAAAATATCTGGTAGATTCAGAGGTGTATTTTGCAATTTTTCCATCGGAAAGAGGTGGATATAATGCACAACCTGCCATTGAAGATGCAGAGGAGGAGATTTTTAAGGTACCATTTCCACAGGAGTGGTGGGGAAAACCAAAGGAGGAATTGCAAAAGATTTCAGGAATTGAAACTCTTACTTTTTGTCATGCAACAGGCTTTTTGCTGGCAGCAGATACATTAGAGGATGCTGTGAAAGCGTGCGAAGAAGCTATGAAAATAGAAAACTAAGGAGGTTATTTCGGATGAAACTAATGCATTTAGGAGATTTACATCTTGGCAAATCCTTGGCGAATTTTGATTTGAAAGACGATCAGCAATACATGTTGGATCAGTTGCTGAAAATAGTGGAGGAACAATCTGTAGACGGTGTTTTGATTGCAGGGGATGTATACGATAAAGCTGTACCAAGTGAGGCGGCAACGAAAATGCTGGATTATTTCTTAAGTAGTTTGGCAAAGAGACAGGTACATGTTTTCATGATTAGTGGTAATCATGATTCGGATGAGCGATTAAATTATGGTAGCCGTCTGTTTTTGGATAACAACATTTTTATTGCTGCAAAATATGACGGTAGTCTTTGTAAACAGACATTAAAGGTGGGAGAGGAGGAAACAGATATTTATCTGTTGCCATTTGTAAAAGCATCCCAGGTAAAACATTTTCATCCGGAAACAAAAATTGAAACCTATGAAGATGCAGTGAAAACAATCTTAGCAGAGGCAGATATGGACCCATCGAGAAATAATATTTTGGTGGCACACCAATTTGTCATGGGAAGAAGTGAAGATCCTGCGCTTTCCGGTTCAGAGAGTCTTGGAACCCAAAGTGTAGGTACGGTGGAGAAGATTGGATATGACTGCTTTGATGAATTTGATTATGTGGCATTGGGACACATTCATTCTCCACAGCAGGTAGGGCGAAAGGAAGTACGGTATTCTGGCTCTCCACTTAAGTATTCTCTCAGTGAGGTAAACAATGAAAAATCTGTGCCTATTATTACCATTGGTGGGAAAGGTCAGGTGGATATTGAGTTACTTCCAATTGTTCCGAAGAGAAACTTAAGACATATCAAAGGAACGATGAAACAATTACTGGATCCGTCAAATATCACAGATGATGAAGATTATATTTATGCAACCCTTACGGATGAGGAGCTAATAAGTGATGCCATGCTGATTTTTCAGCAGTTCTATCCAAATACGGTAAAGATTGATTATGATAATTCTCACACGAGGGAAATCGAGCAAGTGGATATTTCAAAAATTGCCCAAAATCGTTCTTTTGATGAGCTGATTTGTGATTTTTATCAGCAGGTATATGGGTGTGAGATTTCGGAAGAAGAAATGGATGTTATGAGATGTGTTGCAAGAGAGGCAGGTGTGTTACATGAAACCAATTAAATTGATTATGAGTGCATTTGGACCATATGCAGGGGAAATGCCAGTAATTGAATTTACGGATTTCGAGGAGAAAGGATTATTTTTAATCTCCGGTGACACCGGTGCCGGAAAGACCACGATTTTTGATGCCATTTGTTATGCGTTGTATGGAGATACCAGTGGAAATTTCAGGGATACGAAAAATTTGCGAAGTGAATATGCAAAAGATGGGGTGGAGACCTATGTAGATTTCTATTTTTCTCATCAGGGAAAAAACTATCATATATGGAGAAGTCCGGAGTATGAGAAGAAGAAACAGCGTGGAACCGGAGTTACGCAAAAGAAAGGGGAAGCTGTTTTTTATTCCGATGGCAGGGAGCCTATCGAGGGGGTTAAACCCGTGAATACAGCTATCAAGGAACTTTTGAAAATTGATGTGAATCAATTCAAACAGATTGCCATGATTGCACAGGGAGAGTTCTGGGAATTGCTCAATGTAAAGACGGATGAGCGAACGAAAATTCTTCGTACCATTTTTCAAACGGAGGGCTATAACCAAATTGAATACCGTTTGAAAGACAGAATGGATGCAAGTTACAAACAGAAAGCTAAGACCGAAGATAGTATGATACAGTATTTTCATGATGTTTCGGTGGTGGAAGAAAATGAATTTGCTGAGGCTTTCAAAGAATTACAGAACAAGTTAAAAGAAGCCAAAAGTGTATGGAATGTAGAAGAAATGCTAGGTTTGTTGCAGTCTTTGATTAGATCGGATGAAAAGAAGTTAGAAAGTGAACAGAAGCATTTAAAAGAAAAGGAAGAACTTTTAGAAAAAACGAAAAAGGAACTTGCCATTTCTGAAACCAATAATTCTTTGATAGAAGCTTTGGAAAAATTCCAAAAGGAAGAAAAAGAATTACTGGAAAAGAAGAACGAGATGGACGAAAAGGAGGCTTTGTTAACCAAACAGAAAAAAGCAACCAGAGAAGTCAAGCCTTTTTACGATGCATGGAAAGAAAAGAAGAAATCCGTAAAAGAGTTGGAAGTGCAAATTGCAAACAAGATGGAGGATGTAAAGGTTTCAGAAAACAAAGCTGAGGAAGCAAAGATTTCCCTCGAAAGGGCAAAAAAGGATGAGCCGGAAGCGGATATTCTTCAGGAACAGATTTTAAAAATCGGGCAGGAAGAAGAAAAATACAAACAAAGAGATGACCTTACAAAAGAACTTCAACAGCTTAAAAAGAAGGCAGAGAATTTTGCAAAGCAGGAGCTTACATTAGAGGAAAGAGAAGGCGTTTTAAAGAGTGAAATTGAAACTCTTAAGAAAAGGAAAGAAGAGTTGTCTCAGGTTCCTGATCAGTTACGAGATGCACAGTTACTTAGTGAGAAATACAAGGATTTAGCTAGTCGTCTTCAAATTATAATCAATGATCAAATTCCTGAAAGAGAACAAAAACAAAAAGAATTAGAGAAGAAACAAATTGCATTTAAAGAAGCTGATATAAATTATAATGAGGCAAATCGGAAGCGAATGGAAGGGGAGAAAATATTAGATTATTGTCGTGCAGGAATTTTAGCCAGTGGTTTGGAAGAAGGACAAGCCTGTCCGGTTTGTGGTTCCACCCATCATCCAAATCTTGCAACGCTTCCAAAGGAAGCAATTACAGAGGATGCATTTGAAAAATTAAGGGAAGAAGAAAATAAGCTTCAGGAAATTAAATCAAAAGCCTGTACGGAAGCAGAAAAAGTGAAAACTGCTCTTAAAGGATTGGAAGAACGGCTAAGAATTGATATGCTTGATTGTTTGGAACATGAACTATTGGAGTACGAGATTGGAACGGTTTCTTTGGATGAACTTATAAACATGGTGAAAGAAGCAGATAAGGTCGTAAAGGAAAAAATACAGAAAAACACTACATTGCAAAATGTCTTGGAAAAAGAGAAAAAGAGCTTGGAAAGTGCAGAGAAAGAGTTAGAAAAGGCACAAGGTGAAAAAACAGAACAGTTGTTAAAAGACAAGGATACATTTGCAAAGAATAAACAGGAAACAGTGACCAAAATAAAAGAGAAGGAAGCTGTGTTAGAAACTCTGGAAGAACTTAGTTTTGAAAATTGGGAGATTGCAAGGAAAGAAAAAGAAACGGCAGAAAGCAAGAGAACAAGTATTTTGAATAAAATAGAGTCTTGTGATAAAGAAAAGAAGAAAGCAGATGAAACTCTTGCTTCAGAAAATGCAACCTTGAAAACGTTAGAAGATAATCTGGCAGGGGAGAAGAAAGAAGAGGCTGATAAACAACTGCAACTGAATGTTGCCCTTAAGGAACATGAATTTGAAACCGTAGATTGTATGCTAGACTTTGTTCTTTCTGAAACAGAGATGAAAAATGCCAGTGAAGAAATCAATCAGTACAAACAGAAGATTGTTACCAATCAGGCACAGTTGGAAGAGGCTAAGAAGAATGCCGAAGGAATTGTGCTTGTGGATGTAAATCAGTTAAAAGAAACCTGTGAAGCTCAGGAGCAGATTGTGTCTGGTATGAGAGAGTTTGTTAGTGGAATGAAAAATAAAATCGAGGGAAATAAAGACCGTTTGGAGAAGATTTCTGCAAAAGAGGCAGAACTTGAGAAAGCAAGAAAAGAAAATAGTATCAGTACCAGATTATATAATCTTGTGAAAGGAAAAACAGGAAACGGTAAGATTACGTTGGAACAATATATTCAGGCAGCAGGATTTGATGGAATCATAGCTGCGGCAAATAAACGATTGTTACCGATGAGCGATGGTCAGTTTGAATTGTATCGTCAGGAAGACTCTCTTGGAAAACAGAGCAATACATTTCTTGATTTGGAAGTGCTTGATAATTTTACCGGTCATAGAAGACCGGTTGGAAATCTGTCCGGTGGAGAAAGTTTTAAAGCATCACTAAGCCTGGCTTTAGGTTTGTCCGATACAGTTTCTGGTAATCTTGGTGGTGTTCAGATGGATGCTTTGTTTATTGATGAAGGATTTGGAACTTTGGATCGTAAATCCATAGACAATGCAATGGAAACTTTGCTTCATTTATCAGGAAAAGGGAAACTGGTAGGTATTATTAGTCACCGGGAAGAACTGATGGAAAATATTCCACAACAAATCCGGGTGAAAAAGAATAAAGAAGGCAGTAGCTTTGAAATAGAAAACGGACTGTAATAAAAGATGGCAGTTCATTTGAAATGGAAACCGGAGTGAAAAGAACAGAAATATACCCCGATAATCAGAGCCAGCATCTGCACAGGAGAGCAGGTGGCTGGCTTCCTTGATAATTCCACTGGGAAATTTGTAGATATCATGGTCATCAGAGGGGAAGATGAAGTGGAAAAATTCCGACAGATGTATGGAATTAAAGGAGAGATAAAAAAAGAGTATTGATTTTTGATTGCTAGAAATAGGGTTTTATGGTAAAATGGGAAACATGTGGAAAACTTTTGATAAGTTGTTTTTATGAAAAAATAAGAAGAAATAATTTATTAAAGTTAGTGATGATTCCTGCTAATGCAAGTGGTGGGTACATGTAAAATATAGGAGGATTTAATGATTATNNAGTTTATTGAATTTATGGTAGATTGTAATGTATTAAAATTTGGTGATTTTACGTTAAAAAGCGGTAGAAAGTCACCATTTTTTATGAACGCAGGTCTGTATGTAACAGGTGCTCAACTTGAGAAACTTGGAGAGTACTATGCAAAGGCAATTCACGAAAATTATGGTGATGATTTTGATGTGTTATTTGGACCGGCATATAAGGGAATTCCGCTTAGTGTTGCAACCACAATGGCATTTCATAGATTATACGGAAAAGAAATCCGTTATTGTTCAAACCGTAAGGAAGTAAAAGACCATGGAGATACAGGCATCTTACTTGGTAGCCCAATCAAAGATGGTGACAAAGTTGTTATCATTGAGGATGTTACTACATCCGGAAAGTCTATCGAAGAGACATTCCCTATCATTATGGCACAGGGGGATGTTGAAATCAAAGGATTGATGGTTTCACTTAACCGTATGGAAAAAGGTAAGGGAGAAAAGTGTGCATTGGATGAAATCCAGGAAAAGTATGGTTTCCCTGCAAATGCTATTGTTTCCATGGAAGACGTGATTGAGTGTTTATACAATAAAGAAGTGAATGGCAAGATTGTAATTAATGACGAAATCAAGAAAGCTATTGATGCTTACTATGAACAGTATGGAGCTGCAAAATAATCAAGGAGGATTGAACATGGAAGAGAAAGTATATCGTTCGATGAAATCCGTAGGGGTTGGTAATTTAGTGTTAGGAATTCTTATTATTGTTTTTGGCGTGGCAGCGGGAATTGCAGCTATTGTCAATGGAGCAAGAATGCTCACAAGAAGAAAAGATTTGATGTTTTAAGGAGGAGTAATTTATGAACAGAATGATGAAAGTTTTTGGTGTAGGAACAGCGATTGCATGTATGACTGTTGTTGCTGCAATTTCAACAAAAACCACAGCTAGTGCCGCAACGGTTACGGGGATTGAGCAAACAAATAGCTCTTCTACTTCAGCAACTCTTGACTGGCAAGATGTGACTGATGCAAAAGGATATAATGTATATCTTTCAAAAGATGGAGGTAGTACATATGAGAGAATATCTAATTCATCTTATTATGATGTAAAGTCATCTAATAATACATTTTATAAACTTGAAGGCGGAGAAAGTTATTATGTAAAGATTGCTGCAGTTGATGATAATTATAATGAAATGGAAAAGAGTGAAAGTTTTGAAATCATTACGGCACCAGAAAGAGTGTCTGATGTTAAATATGTTGGTGCTGATGACACTACAGCAACGGTTCAATGGGAAGCTTCTAATGGTGCTATGGTATATGTTATCGAATCTGGAGTTGCAAAATATACAACAACATCAACCAGTTATAAAGTACCTGTTGATGGACAGGGCTCAGCAAAAATTTATCCATGTAGGGTAAGTGAAAGTGAATATGTGGCAATAGGTGATTATACTGGAATATATGATGACTTAAGAAATTTAACTACAAAGATTTCTACGAAGAATTTTGGTATTTTGTATGCATATGCTTATGGAAATGGTGTGCAACTTCAGGCATATAACTGTGTCACAGGTAAGAAATTATGCACAGAAACGTCTATCATTAGTTCGTCAAATTTTACAGCAAGAGTGTCTGTAAATAAATTCAAGAAAAATATTCCTTGTAAGTATCGAGTGCGTGCATACATTACTACAAGTGATGGAAAAAAGGTATATGGTAAATGGTCATCATATCAGTATATGGTAAATCCTGATAATCTTAAATATATTGCAACAAAAAATAAGGTTACAATGAAATTTCCAAAACTTAAAAATGTTGTTAGTATCAAGGTGTTAATGTCAAATAAATCGGAAAAGGGATTTAAAAAAATTGGAACTGTAAAAGGAAATAAAAGAAGTCTTGTGGTAACAAAATATAATAAGAAGAGCCTTAAGAAAGGAACAAGATATTATATTAAATTTATTTACACAATAAAAGATAAGAATGGTAAGAAACATAAAGTTAATATGGGAAATGTATATTATTGTACAACACGTTCATATTAATATTCAGATGATTATCTTGTGTTTAAATAATTATTAAAAGAATGGGACATACTACTCCGAAAGGAGTGATAGTATGGAACAGAAAGAAAATGATACTGTTGAGTTACTGAAAGAATGTAATGCCGGATGTAAAAGTGCTACCAACAGCATGGAGCAGGTATTAGGTTTCTTACAGGAAGGTAAGTTAAAAACGCTGATACTTAAATACAACAAGGATCATATTCAGCTTGGTGATGAGTGTCACAGATTATTAAATCAGGAAAATGCGGAAGAAAAAGATCCGTCTATGATGGCAAAGACTATGTCATGGCTTGGAACAGAGATGAAGATGATGATGAATAGCGATGATGCCAAAGTGGCTGACATTATGGTGGAAGGCTGCAATATGGGCATTAAATCCTTAGAAAAGTATTTGAACCAGTATCAGGCGGCAGATAGTAAGAGCAAAGGAATTACAAAACAGTTGATCACCTTGGAAGAAAACTTCAGAGATGAATTGTATGAGTTTTTGTAAAATGAAAACTTTTTAGTAAAAAATGAATAAAAAAATAAAGAGCAAATCACAAAATGTCGATTTGCTCTTTATTTTTTATTGCGTTGAAACTTCGCCGTCATCCGGTGAAAGAAGCTGTTCGACCTCATCATTTGATGGAAGCAATCGTATATGAACTTTTTCAATACGATTTTTTTCTACGGCATCTACCGTATATTCTACACCGTGATCAGCAATTTTTTCGCCTTCTTCCGGAAGGTGTTCCAAAAGATTGATGATATGTCCTGCGATAGAATCGTAGTCATCAGATTCTAATTCCAATCCAATGGCTTCGTTTACTTCGTCTAATTTAGCTGTACCGTTGACTAGATATTCATGTTCAGAAATCATCTGAATTACATCTTCTTCGTATTCGTCGTATTCATCTCGGATTTCACCAACGATTTCTTCTAATAAATCTTCCAACGTAATAAGTCCCGCAGTAGCACCGTACTCGTCAAGTACGATTGCCATGGCAATAGACTCTTTTCGCATTTCTATCAAAAGCTCAGAAGTCTTTTTGAACTCATACGTAAAGTATGGTTTTCTCATAATCTTTGAAATCTGAAAATCTTCTCTTGGTCCCTGATAAAAAAATACGTCCTTTAAGTTTACAATACCTACCACATCATCGATAGTTTCATTGTATACCGGTAGTCGGGAAAATTTTTCCTGGTCAAATATTTCAAGTAATTCTTCGTATGTGTTTTCTTCCTTTGCAAAAGTCATGTCAATTCTTGGTATCATAACATCCTTCGCAACGGAATCACCAAAATCAACCACATTTGTAATCATTTTTCGTTCTTCGCTCTCGATAACACCTTCTTCGTGGCTGGCATCTACAATGGTAAGTAATTCGCTTTCTGTAATGGCTTCGTGCTTTGCATCCGGATTAATCCGAAAGATATGCATAAATCCTCTTGCCAGTTTGTTTACAATGAAAATTACAGGAGTGAGCAACTTAGTTAGTAAATTGATAATGCCTGCGTAAGCCATGGAAATATTCGTAGAATAAATGGAAGCAAGTGTTTTTGGCGTAATTTCACCGAAAATAAGAACTAAAATTGTCAATACACCGGTTCCGATTCCAATGACTAAACTTTGCTTTTCTGGCATACCTGCGTGTGTACAGATATTTGCCATCAGTGTAGTTGTTAGGGAAGAAGCAGTCAAATTTACAATGTTGTTTCCAATAAGGATGGTACTCAGTAATTTTGACGGATCTTCAATGAGTTTTTCTACTGTTTTTGCTCTTCGATTCCCCTCATCAGCCAAAGCACGAATTTTCATTCGGTTTACCGTAGTAAGGGCTGTTTCTGCGGAAGAGAAAAAAGCAGATATTAGAAGTAACACAATTACAGTTATCAGTTGTGGAATATCCCTCGGGTCCAAAAAAATCATCTCCTCTTTCGATTTAGGGCGGACAATTCCTAAATCAGTTGCAATAGATAGTGTATGTTGTTGTCTCTGTTATTAGGGGAGTGCATAGTATGGCACTCCCTCGTAAATTAACTTGAACACATAAACTTGGTTTTAAATCTTAATCTTCGTCTTCATCATCCTGAACACTTAAAATCTGTCTCTTACGAGCCATTTCATCACTATCTAAGTATTCGTCATAAGTTGTAATCTTATCAATCAATCCATTTGGAGTAATTTCGATGATACGGTTTGCGATAGTCTGAATAAACTGGTGATCCTGTGAGGTAAATAATACAACACCAGGGAATTTAATCAGACCGTTGTTAAGTGCTGTGATTGACTCCATGTCTAAATGGTTGGTAGGCTCATCCATAATAAGTACATTTGACGCCATGATCATCATTTTTGATAACATAACACGTACTTTTTCACCACCGGATAATACTTTTACTTTCTTAACACCGTCTTCACCGGCAAATAACATACGTCCAAGGAAACCACGAACATAAGTTACATCCTTTTCTGGTGAGAACTGCATCAACCAGTCTACGATAATATCATCGCAGTCAAAGTCTTTTGTATTGTCCTTAGGGAAGTAAGAATTGCTAGTTGTTACACCCCATTTGTAGTTTCCTTCGTCTGGCTCCATTTCGCCGGAAAGAATCTTGAACAAAGTAGTGGATGCAGCAGTGTTGCTTCCTACAAATGCAATTTTATCTTCACGGTTTACAATAAATGAAACGTCATCCAATACTTTTACACCGTCGATAGTCTTTGATAAATGCTCAACTGTAAGAACTTCGTTTCCAATCTCACGCTGTGGACGGAAATCAATGTATGGATATTTACGGCTGGATGGTTTAATGTCATCCAACTCGATTTTTTCCAAGGCACGCTTTCTTGAAGTAGCCTGTTTTGATTTGGAAGCGTTGGCACTAAATCTCTGGATAAAGTCCTGTAATTCCTTGATTTTTTCTTCTTTCTTTTTGTTTGCTTCCTTCATCTGTTTAATCATCAACTGGCTTGACTCATACCAGAAGTCGTAGTTTCCAGCGTAAAGCTGAATTTTAGCATAGTCAATATCAGCAGTATGTGTACATACTTTATTTAAGAAGTAACGGTCATGTGATACTACGATGACTGTATTGTCGAAGTTAATCAAGAATTCTTCTAACCAACGAATCGCATCTAAATCCAAGTGGTTTGTAGGCTCGTCAAGAAGCAAAATGTCCGGGTTACCAAACAATGCCTGTGCCAACAATACTTTCACTTTCTGTCCACCGTTTAAGTCTTTCATCAAAGTGCAGTGAAGGTCTGTTTCAATACCAAGACCATTTAAAAGAGTAGCAGCATCAGATTCTGCTTCCCATCCGTTAAGGTTAGCAAACTCGCCTTCTAATTCACTGGCAAGAATACCATCTTCCTCTGTAAAATCTTCTTTAGCGTAGATTGCATCCTTTTGTTTCATAATATCGTATAAACGCTGATTTCCCATGATTACAGTGTCTAATACATTAAACTCGTCGTACTTAAAGTGATCCTGCTTTAAGAAAGACAAACGCTGACCTGGAGTGATGATGATATCACCTTTTGTTGGCTCTAATTCGCCAGACAAAATCTTAAGGAAGGTAGACTTACCTGCACCGTTTGCTCCGATTAATCCGTAGCAGTTTCCTTCTGTAAATTTAATGTTAACATCTTCAAATAATGCTTTCTTTCCGAGTCGTAAAGTGACGTTACTCGCTTGAATCATAAATAGAAACCTCGCTTTCTTACCGTTCATAATTTCAATAACTAAGTGCTTTGTTCGTCTTTTGGAAAGAAACGTAACAAACACCAATTCTAATTGTACAATATATCTGGAATTTTGCAAGCTTTTTTGAAACGGGATATCAAAGAATATATTTGAAAAGAAAATTTTTTACATTTACAGAAAAAAACTTGCGCAGCAAAAACAGTTTTTAGTTTATTCTTGTACATTCTGGTTGTACAGTGTATAATTAATTGGTTATACTTTTCGAGAACTATTATACAGTGTAATGAAAGAAAGTGTTAAAGGAGTCGTTTTATGAACTTATTAACAGCAGAGAAGATTAGTAAGAATTTTACGGATAAAGTAGTGTTAAATCAGGTTTCGCTTGGAATCAATGAAAATGATAAAGTGGGAGTCATCGGAGTCAATGGTACCGGTAAGTCTACCTTATTAAAAGTGTTGGCAGGAAAAGAAGAACCTGACGAAGGTCGTATTGTAAAAGGAAATGATGTGCGAGTAGAATATCTGGCACAGACTCCTGAATTTGATGACCGTTATACTTTGCTTGATAATGTAATTCGTACTCATGAACACGCTAGTGCAGGATGGAATGTGGAAGGCGAAGCAAAAGCAATGCTTGGAAAGCTTGGAATTATGGAGTGGGACAAGAAACCATCCCAGTATTCCGGTGGTCAAAGAAAGCGTGCAGCCCTTGTAAGAACCCTTTTGACACCTGCGGATATATTGATTTTAGATGAGCCTACCAACCATTTGGACAATGCCATGGCAGAGTGGTTAGAGGAGTATTTGAATAACTTTCGTGGGGCATTTATTATGATTACCCATGATCGGTATTTCCTAGATAAAGTTACCAATAAAATCGTTGAGATTGACAAAGGAAAGCTCTATACCTACGAGACAAACTATACCGGATTTCTGGCACTTAAGTTAGAGCGTGAGGAGATGGAGCAGGCTACGGAGCGAAAGAAAAGTGCTTTGTATCGAAAAGATCTTGCATGGATGATGCGAGGTGCCAGAGCCCGTTCTACAAAGCAGAAAGCTCACATTCAGAGATTTGAAGAACTTAGGGACCGGGAAAAGATTGTGGAAGACGTACAGGTGGATATTACGGCACTTGCTTCAAGACTTGGAAAAAAGACCATTGAATTATCTAATATTTGCAAATCCTATGGGGATAAAAAGTTATTAGAAGATTTTACGTATATTTTTCTAAAAACA
>LXOW01449748.1_pt1 | contig 16211 bp, 14 predicted proteins | sample 1368591 | NCBI WGS metagenome assembly LXOW01 (sample SAMN04884650, study PRJNA319009) | bovine gut metagenome | isolation source: Cow rumen | host: Bos taurus | place: Italy: Legnaro (PD) | collected 2014-07-09 | reverse complement strand
ATTGTAAGACAGCAGGTTGTGAAACATGTGTGTGCAATGCTCACAGATGTAGAATTTATAGAAGTGCTTCAGGCAACGATGTCCGCAACTATGAAACATTATCATGATGGTGATTATCTCAGCGTCTGACAACTTGTTGGGTTTGTTTCTGTGTTTCTTCCCGTCATTCTCCTCCAAGGTGTGTCTTTTGACTGTCTCATTGAAAANNATAGTAATATTATTCTTAAGTGTTTAAAAAAGTTTGCGGTCAAAATTTTTGACCGCAAACTTTATCTGTTTTTATATCTTGTTTTACAATAAGTAGTTTGCATGTATTTAAAGCCAGCCTGAAAGGTCGGCAAGCAATCAGCCCAATGGCAACGCCTTGGGTATGGAGAATGAAATACAATCATAATCGCCATGAAAAGGCGGAAGCTTTTGCCCCTACGGGGCGAGGGATGATGTTGGGGTGCACATTTACCCAGGGCGGTGCCCTGGGCTGACAGTTAGCTGGCCTTTCAGGCCGTTTTTATTCCACTTTACCAAGCCCGTCAGACCTGGTGAATGTTGAGGTTACTCTCTTTGAGAGCTGGGGAGATTCGAGTGTCACATCGCTATCGCACACTGTCTTATTGGGTTATAGAGAGGGTTACCATCGGTCATTGCCGAGGGTACGGCTGACGTTGAACCCCTGGTTATTGAGCGGGGCTACCTTAGGAGTCACCCGTGAACCCGTGAACCGTGAAATGAAACCGTAAAATACAGATACAAAGAATTCTGAAAGTGTAGAACTTTATTTCTCCAGACCCAGCACTTTTGCCAAGCGTTTGGGATCCTGCAGGTTGTTCCAGACGTAAAGGATTTGCACCGTCTGACCAATTATCGCATACACGACCGACATTTTCTTGATGTGTAACATGCGCATTTCGTAGCCATGGTAATCGAGGTCTTCGTGACGGATACCTATACGGGGAAAGAGCTTCAACTGGTCCACACGCTCGTGCAGGTCGTCATAAATCTCCGACAGCGTGAGCAGCCCGAAGTTGGAAAACACGTATTCCATCTCCGCATCAAGCGATTTCCGGGCCTCGTCGAGCCATTTTATCTCATAGGCCATATCGCTCGCGGATGCTTGAAAACACTTCGTCGTTGGAGTAGAAAGTAGCTTGGCCGGCCTCGATGCGGTCAACCCGTTCGCGCAGTTCCGACTTCATCTCTTCGTAGGTGTGCGCATTGGGCGAAGCCTGATCGGCCGCCGCTGGAGCGTCAACCGACATGATGTCGTCAACCCACTGCTGCAGCCACTGCCCGAACTTCTCGCGAGCAAGGCCGGGATAGTTGTGGGTCAACTTGTTTTCATCCACTGTGATATTAAAAGTGCACATGGTCTTTTTTCCCTTTTTTTCAAAATGCAAAGATACAACATATTTCTTTTATTTTGCATTTTCCCAAATAATTTCTTTTTTGAACCAACACCCGTGAATTAGGGGTGGAATAGGTCGTCCATAGTCAGTGACTTTTGAATACGTCCGCTATATGCGTTGGGGTGAAGACCATAGGTGGTAATGAATGTAAGATGGATGTTTCTTTTGTTTTTGGTCAGCTCGCGAACTTTGTCGGCTCGTTGACGCAATTTCTCATCATAAGTTTTGTCAATGACAAATTCCTTGTTGGCAAATTTGATTTCGCAGAGATTAAGAACCCTATCAGCACGGTCAATGAGCATATCAATCTGTGAACCTTGGCTTTGGTCGCTTTTAGGGATAATCAGTGAAGATATGCTAGTCTGTACTCCGGCAATGCCCAAGGCAGCCTTGATTTGACGGGTGTGGACAAAGCATACCTCTTCAAAAGCAAAACCTTGCCACGAGTTTGTGGTGGGAGATGAAATGGTGTTTTGCCAATATGACTCGTCCGAAACTTTTTTCTTGCCTATGAAATTAAGGTGAAAGAGACAGAAGTTGTCAACCAGCTTGTAATATGTTTCGCGTTTTTCATCTAGAGGGGTGAAGGGAACGATAAAATCGCTGTTGACAAGGGATGCCAGTGTTTTGGTCAAAGTGCCGCCAGATGCAAGACCTGTTTTCTGTGCTATCTCTTTGCGTGTGAAACCATAACGCCGTGTTGCCAATACGTGGACTATCTCTTTTGAATCATTATTGTCACCAAACAGGGAGGTGAAAAGTCGATCGTATTCATCGTGAAGAGGAGCATTGGAAGCGAAAAACAATCGGTCGATGTTTTGGGCAAGAGAAAAACCGGGACGGAAGTAATTCATATAATATGGAATTCCTCCAATAGCCATATAACTTTGAATGATGTCGTAGCGGTCAAGTTCTATGCCTTTGTGTTTGTAGAACAATTCGCATTCGTTCAGAGTGAATGGAGACAGCTTCATATTATAGGTCGTACGCCCATAAAGTCCGCCTTTGTTGTTCAAAAGATTGTCTTTCATCCAAGAGGTGGCTGAACCGCAAACGATGAAGAGCAAGTTTGGACGAGAGGATGCCCAACCATTCCAGAAATGTTCGAAAGCGGTGATGAAGCCAGACCTTGGTGTATCCATCCACGGAAGCTCGTCAAGAAAAACCACCTGTCTTTCTATAGTGGAAATTTCTTCAAGTAGTTTGCGTAACATTCGGAAAGCTTCTGGCCATGAGGTTGGACAAGCGGTTTCATGCAGCCCATATTCGCGTAAAGACACATAAAATTCATCCAGTTGTCGTTTCAAGAGTTGTTTCCCGGAAATCTCCAGAGGGGAAACCCCTGTGTGATAGAATGTGAACTTGTTTTGGAAAAATTCTCTTATAAGGAATGTTTTCCCAACCCTTCTGCGACCATATACAGCTACCAATTCAGGTGATGTACTCTCATAAAGTCTTTGTAATTCAGCTTTTTCGTAAGCTCTACCAATAATTTCCATGTCTCTTGAACTGTTTTTAATTTAGCCGCAAATATACAAATTATTATTGAAATGGCTGGATTAAAAATTATATTCAGCCAAATTCGTATAATTTATATATGTTTTGGCTGAATAAACACCAAAGTAAGTTATAGACCTGTGGGGTAACAGAGAGGGTTACTGCCGGTCATTGCCGAGGGTACAGCTGACGCTGAACCCCCGGTTACTGAGCGATGACGCCGAAGGCGTCACCCGTGAACCGTGAAATTTGTTTGCAAGAGCAGAATTGTGATGCGTGAAATGTAAAAACATTGTATATTTGCAGATTAAAAGTTGTAGCAGGGAATGATTAAAAAGACAAGTATTCTTCTGTTGTTATTTGTTTTAGCGTCTCACCTTGGTTTTGCGCAAATCGTGCGCAATGTAGGGAAAGGGGCGACGGATTCGGTCATTTATACAATTATTAATGGGGAGAAAGTGGCGGCGACGCTCTATTTCGACTTAGGGCTGGATTATCGTTGCTACGAAATCAGCGAGCCTTTCACCGAGCACGACACGAATTTCATTTGGCGGCTACTATGCCTAAGCAAACGTGATAATGGTAGTATAGACACCTGTGTGACAAATTATTACACCATATCTCGGAATCAGAAGGATCATCTGGAACATGTTATGCGAATTGCTTCGAAGCACTGGTTTGAAAGGGATGGCTCCATTGAGGATTTTTATTTGCCGGAGTTTCTCAAGATTTATCCTAATGTGGTGCATCACGACATAGAAGGTCTTCCTAAGTTGTGGTTTCCGATTGTGAAGTATCGCGGCAATTACTATTTTTCCGCTGACAATCCCTACGTGAAGGAGTTTACGGACAGTACGGTTTTGTGTTACGATCAGGATCTTGCAATATTGCCGTATCATAATTATTTCCGCGAAACAATGCAAAATGGAATCGGTTATTATTACGAAGTGGAGGTTCGTGACGGTGTTGTGCAGACTGTGCTACAACCCTCGTCGTCGGAGAAAGGCCTCTATGTGGCAAGCAGTTATAATGAAGTAAATGGGGAAATATATTATGATTTGTATGCTCCGTTGGAGTATATCGACCGCTTTGACTTGATTGATATCCGAAACTGGTGCGATGTCACGGATTTAGATTACGACACGGTTGACTATGCTGATTTGTTAGGTGGCGAGATAATAATGCGGATTCACGCCGATCTTCCCAGATATGATTTCCATAAACAAGAAAGGAAGGAATCGGAAATTGAGTTTGCCCCTGACAATACAGAATTTCCATTCTCCATTGATGAGAATCGTATCATATTACCTGATGTATTGGCGGATTCTTTGGAAGAGGTCTATATGTTCACCGAAGATATGCCCGTATTTCCTGATGGTCCTAGAGCATTAACCACCTACATCAATCAGTCGCTACAATATCCCGAGATAGCCTCCCGAAACGGCATAGAAGGCACTGTCCTTTTGGAGTTCATCGTTGAGAAAGACGGTTCTATAAGTCATGTTCAAGTGAAAGTACCTCTCTTCCCGAAATGTGACGCAGAAGCGGTTCGGATTGTCGAATCCATGCCGAAATGGAAGCCTGCCACAATTCAGGGGAAACCGGTCCGATGCTATTATCAGGTGCCGGTGACGTTCCGATTGTGACCATCATAGAGTGAAGCAAAGTCAAAAAATGCCGAGGTAGATTCGAGTGTCACACCCTGCCCCACACTGCTTTGCTGGATTACTGGTTGGACTGTCATAATATGCCAGCCTGAAAGGTCGGCTAGCAATCAGCCCAATGGCAACGCCTTGGGTATGGAGAACGAAAAACAATCATAATCGCCTTGAAAAGGCAGAAGCTTTTGCCCCTGTGGGGCGAGGGATGATGTTGGGGTGCACATTTACCCAGGGCGGTGCCCTGGGCTGACAGTTTACTGGCCTTTCAGGCCATTTTTATTCCGCTTTTACAAGTTTCGGCAGACCTGAGTTTTCTTCGTTAAGAATCTCATTCTTGCCACATTATGGCCAACTGCTCAAGGAGCACTGGAATAATTGCGCAGCAGTTATTGTGCTTTCCGATTCTTACCATGACAAGGTTCTTGTCGGGGTTGACGTATAGTACTTGGTTGCAGATGCCCAGTGCATAATAGCCGGAATGCTCTGGACGTATGTAGCCTTCGTAGTTCACATTATACCAGTTGAAGTGATAGCCGATATTCGTAGAATCGAAGTCGATGGTCTGGCGTATCCATTCCTCGCTCACGATACGTTTGCCGTCCCACATACCATTATGTAAATATAGACGGCCTATTTTGGCAAGGTCTTTCAGGGTGGTTGCTATGCCGCCAAAGGTGTGTGCCACGTCGTGTTCGCGGCTGTCGATGTTGATGAGAGCGGAATGCTCCATGCCGAGTGGTTTCCACACCTTCTCGCTAAGATAGTCGGCATAACGCTTACCCGAGGCGCGCTCGATGACAACACCGAGGATGGCAGCAGTCATGCTTTCGTAGCGGCGCTTGATGCCCGGTTCGCAGCGAAATTTCAGCCCTTCTATCTGCTTCATTATGTCGTGTCCGTAATTCAGCTTGGCCATCGCGTTAAGGTACTTCAACTCTTTCCAGCTGAATTCATATACGTCGTCAAAATCCAGTCCACTCTTCATGTCGAGCAGATGGCGGATGGTCAGTTTCTGCCACATCGGATCTTTTTTCTTTAGCTCCGGTAGATAATCGGTAACTGGGTCGTCGATGCTGTGGATGTAGCCGTCGTTAACTGCAATGCCGCATAGGAGTGAAGTGATGGACTTGGAGACGGAGAAGATAGTGGCCAATCGGTCGGCAGAGAAATCACCGCAGTATTTCTCGTAAACGATGCTGTCGTTATGGATGATGAGCCATCCCTGCGTGGTACTTGCCGACTCCATCTCCTCCCCGAAGGCCTTGCTTTCACAATGAGGCTGGGTGAAACGTAGCGTGTCTATCCAGTTTGCCCGCCTGCCGACAGGAAACTGGAATGTCTGCTCGCCACAGGCTATCGTGTCGTGTTCGCGCTTCTCGAAACTGAAGATATTTGGACCGTTCTTGCCATCGGTCTTCAGTCCACTTACAATTGCGCAAGATGACATGAGCATTGCGAGGATGACGAACAGGAAAGCCCTTTGCGTGCTCATAAATCGGGTTCGACTCTTTCGAAGCAGGAGATGATAATCAGACCGATGGTACTTAGCGCTACGCCCAATAGAAAAGACCAATAAGGCCCTATTTTGCGGTATCTGCCCATCAAGGCTCCGATAACACCGAAAAGAAGACAGTTGAAAATGATAAGTATTGTTGATGTGCTCATAATATTGTGATTTTGACTGTGCAAAATTAATAAAAATAACAATACAAACAATATTCCCATTTTTTCTTCGTTTAAGAAAGGTTAAAAACTGCTTTTATCATGGGAAAATTACGTTACAATGCTTTCATTAAGGCCGCCATTATCGGACTCTTGATTCTTTTGCTTTTAATTCCTGCACTGCTCATCGGGAACTTGGTGGATGAACGCCAAGAACATAGAGATTGTGCCATTGAGGAGGTGTCGGAGAAATGGTCGGGCTACCAGAGTTTGACAGGTCCTTTCCTTTCTATCCCATATCACGAATATAACGAAAAGAAAAAATGTGTGGAGACACATTATCTGCATGTGATGCCCGAGAATCTGAAGGTGACGGGCAACATTTCCACTCAGAAACTGCATAGGGGCATCTATGATGTGGTGGTGTATAATTCCGATTTGCAATTCAGCGGTAATTTCGGGAATATGGATTTCGCTGGTGTATCGAAAGACGCAATCCGCTTTGACCGTGCGGTTGTATGTATGGGAATCACCGACTTGCGGGGCATAGAGAATCAACTTAGCATACATCTTGGCGACAGCGATTACGGTTTTGAAGCGGGTCTTCCCACTTCACAGGTGAGAATGTCAGGGGTTCAGACGGTGGTGAACCTGACGGATTCGCTGATAGCCGATGCTCCGTTCACCATAACACTGAAACTGAAGGGAGCTGGTGGCATTGAGTTTTCACCGGTGGGTTCAAGCACTGAGGTACAACTTTCCTCCGATTGGAACAATCCCAGTTTTACAGGCGGCTTCCTCCCCTCCGAACGGACTGTCAGCGAGCAGGGCTTTTCAGCCGTATGGAGAATGATGCACCTCAACCGAAATTTTCCGAAATCGTGGACTGACGATTCATATTACGTAGGTAGTGATTCTGATTTCGGGGTAACGCTTCTTCTTCCGGTTGATGGTTACCAGAAAACCGAGCGTTGCGTGAAATACTCCATTCTGTTCACCACAATCACCTTTCTCATTTTCTTCTTTGTGGAGATTTCGCGCAAGAAGTTGCTCCATCCGTTGCATTATCTGCTGGTGGGTGCGGCTCTTATTGTGTTTTATACGCTGCTGCTTTCCATCTCCGAGTATGTATCGTTCAATCTCGCTTATCTGATTGCATCGCTGGCTACTATCATCCTCATCACGCTGTATGCGAAAGCTGTGCTCAAATCATGGTCGTTGGGTCTGTTTGTGGGTGGGGTGCTGGTCATCCTCTACGGATATATGTTCACTATCCTTCAATTGCAGGATTACGCATTGTTGGCTGGCAGTATTTTTGTCTTCGTAGTGCTTTGTCTGGTGATGTACTTCTCGCGAAAGGTGGATTGGTATAACCTCAACAATTCGGAACCCGAGAAAGAGTCGGAGCGGAATGCGTTAGCTAAGTAAAAAAAACGTATCTTTGCAGCGCTAATATTTTAAAGATGTATCTTGTAGTTGACATAGGCAACACGCTGCAAAAGATGGCTGTTTTCTCGGAAACGGGAGAGTTGGTTGAGTTGAAAAAGTATCGTCAGCTGACAGTGGCGCGATTGATGCAATTGTGTGCCAAGCATAGTTTTTCTCATGCTATTCTGTCGTCGGTGGGGAAACATAATGCTGATATAGAGTGGGTCATTCAACAGCAATGCCCTCTGCTTGTCCTTTCTTCCAATACTCCGCTGCCTATCAAAATCAAGTATCAGGCCCCCAGGTCGCTGGGTTCTGACAGGGTGGCCAATGCGGTGGGGGCCAGCAGGCGCTTTCCTGCCCAGAATGTGCTGTCGATACAGTTGGGCTCTTGCATGGTATGCGATTTTGTCAATACGGAGGGAGAGTATCTCGGAGGGTCGATAACACCGGGTATAGGCATGAGACTCAAGGCACTGAAACATTATACCAAAAGTTTGCCCGAGGTGAAAATGAAGCTGGCGGAAAAATTGGTGGGAACTACTACCGAAGAGTCGATTCTCAGTGGGGTGATGAATGGGATAATTTACGAAATAGAGGGGACAATCGCCGCTTACCAGCAGCAGTATGGGGGCGTGAAAGTGCTGTTGACAGGGGGTGATGCAGACCTCTTGCAAAAGTCAATAAAATTTCCGATATTTGCAGCCCCAAATAATGTACTTTGGGGATTGTATGAAATTTTGCGCTATAATGTACAGAAATAAGGCATTTGTAATCATATTACTGGCTCTGCTCGCAGCAATGCGGGTGGACTGTTTTGCGCAAAATCAGATTAGTTCTCCCTATTCTCGCTACGGAATAGGCTTGGTGAACAACACGACCAACAGTATTTTGACGGCCATGGGGGGTGTTTCATACGCCATGCAGTCGAGCGAGTATATTAACTTCCGCAATCCTGCCTCTTATGTGGCGTTCGACTCGCTTTCGTTTGTGGGCGACCTCGGTTTCAACATCACCTCGATGTATCTTAAGACTAAAAGTCTGACCCAACGCGGCACCATTGGCCGATTGAGTTACATCGCCATAGGTCTGCCGGTTACCAGACACTGGCGTACAAGTGTGGGCTTTATCCCATTCAGCGAGCGGGGGTATAATATCATTGACTCGCATGATATAGAGGATATAGGTACTGTCAATTACAATTATACCGGAGATGGCGGACTGATGCAGTTGTATTGGGGCAATGCTTTCAAGCTGTGTAAGGGATTGTCATTGGGCTTGAATGTGTCGTATCTGTTCGGCACGCTGACCTCTGTGCGCTATGAGGAATTCAAGGGAGACTACTATTACAATTATAGAATCGCCCAAAACGATTATGCCGACGGTATATACTTGCAGGCTGGCTTGCAATACAACGTCAATATCGGTGAGAAACATAAACTGGGTATTGGAGTAGTGTATGAGAATTCGGCCTATGTATGGATGAAGCGCAACCTGCTGGTGAACCGTTATACGGGAGAATACAGCAGTGTGCAGACTTACGACACCTCATACGCCATCTTGAACCAAAAAGGGAATATGCGTATTCCTCAGTCGGTGGGCGGTGGTTTGTCATACACCTATAAGGACAAATTGACGGTGGGCGTGGATGTCGCTTGGCAGAACTGGCAGAAATATGCGGTGAGGTTGAAAGACCAGGCTACGGTTTCCAGTGTTGATTCGTTGAGGAATGCGTTTATCGTCAATGTAGGCATGCAATTCATACCCGACCCCACTTCCGGCAAGTTCGGGAAAAACATAGCTTTTCGATTAGGCACAAGCTATTCCACTGGCTATATAATGGTGGGCAATACCCCTATCGCCGAATATTATGTGAGTGCTGGCATAGGTATGCCGTTCAGGACTTTCACATCAAAATGTTCTATCAACATCATGTTCGGGTATGGCAGAATGGGAAGTCTGAAGAACGATCTCTTCCGTCAGGATTTTTTCAAGTTGGAGTTAAACCTGATCTTGGTGGAACGCTGGTATCAACGGGTAAAATTGGAGTAGTAATTTAAACCTCAAGATAAAATTCGAATCACAAATTAATATCAAAACTCAATAAAAATGAAAAAACTGTTTTTTGTAAGTTTGCTCTGCTTAATGACCAGTTTGGCCTTTTCACAGGGCTGCAATTTCAAGTATGGCGCCACCGAGGAAGACTCGCTGAGATGCCTTGAAGAAGTGAACTCCTTCAGAATTTTTTACAACAACAAGCAGTATGCCGATGCATTGACCCCGTGGCATTATGTAACCAACAACTGCCCCTGCGCATGGGACGGTGTTTACACCTATGCTCAGACCATGTTTGACAACCTGATTAAGGCTGAGAAGGATTCCGCCAAAAAGGAAGCGCTGATTGAGGACCTTGTAAACTCATACAGAAATCGTCATCTGTATTTCCCAAACAAATATACGGAAGGCAACGGTTTAGGCTTCATGGCCTACAATACGGCCCGTTATAAAATGAAGGAATACATCAAAACCAGAAACTTCGACGCCATTGAAGAGGTTTACAACTGGTTTGTGAGATCCATTGATATGGAGAAAGAAAAAACCCAGCCCAACATTTGGGATACTTATTTCACCGTGGCTGAGGCTATGACCCAAATCAAGAGAGACACCACCATCATCATCGAGGCTTACGAAAGAGCCACCGACTATATTGATGTGGCTATTGTCAACGCCTACGTGAAGTATGAGAAACAGCTTCCCAATTTTGAGAATCTGGAAGCAGCCTTTGCCAATGGTCAGATTGACAAGATGGAATACGACAAGCGCTTCAACCAGCTGTCTCAAGATACCGCCCGTCAGATGAAGTTTGTGAGCAACTACCGTAAGACCCTGTCGAACATCGAAGGCAAATTCCAACCCTATGCACCTTGCAGTGTACTTGAGCAGGTATATGCCAAGAAGTTTGACCAGAACAGAAACAACATGAAGGCTTTGAAGAAAATGGTGTTGACCATGAGCAAGGGCAACTGTATCACTTCCCCTGTCTTCAAGGATGCTTTGGAGTTGGTNNAAAGTGGACTGCTACTACATGTTGGGTCTGGCATATCAGCTGGAGCAGAAATATTCTGAAGCCCGTACCGCAGCCCAACAGGCTATCAAGATTCACCCGAACTGTGGTAAGGCATATATCTTGATTGGTGACTTGTATGCCAGTTCCGGCAACCGTTGCGGTGGTGACGATTTCCTGCCCCGCAGTTACAACTGGGCTGCTGCAGACAAATATGCAAAGGCTGCCGCTGTTGACCCTAGCTGCGCTGAGAAGGCTAACGAAAAAAGATCAAAACTGGCATTCCCAACCAAACAAGATTGCTTCGTAAGAGGTTTACAGGCTGGTCAGTCTTATCATGTAGGCTGCTGGATACAGGAAACAACCACAATCCGCTAAGCCAACATTATAAATCAGTTTAAGAAAACTGACAAATTTCTACAATGAGAAAGACAAAGAACAGTACTGTTATCGCATTCGCCTTGATGGTACTGTTCTTTTCTTGTGGTAAAAACAAAGAACCTGTCACGCTGAAAGAGTTTGACGGAAAATTTCCTGATGAATCTGCTAGTGGCATTCACGTCATCTTCAGTGATGCGGGTGTCACTTCTTTTGAATTGATAGCCCCCGTTCTCAACAAATACATGGGTGATACGGCTTATATGGATTGTCCCTATGGAATAACCATATATGCTTACGACGAGTGGGGCGAGAAGCAGTCGGTGATGACCGCTGACTATGCTATCAGTGTGGAGGTCCCTCCTCGGATGGAGGCCTCCAAGAATGTGGTGATCAAAGATTTGAAAAAAAACGAAACCATCGAAACAGAGCAGATAATTTGGGATAAACATAAGCAAATCATTTATTCTGTAATGCCGGTGAAGCAGACCAAGGCCGATGGAACTGTCAACTATGGAGACGGATTTGAGTCGGATGAACACTTCACCAAATACAGGGTTTTCAACCCTCGCGGAGAAATGATTGTGGAAGAGTTGTAAGTTTAAAAAATTTGATGTATCTTTGCAGTCAGAATAGAAACATATACCATTATGAAAAAATCATTGTTTTTTATACCCATTGTGGCGTTGGTGATACTATTGACGATGACCCAATGCAAAAAGAATTACAACTGCGGACTGAAGGTGGTATGTTATTTTACCACAACAGGCCTTGATACTGGCAAAACCGTTGCTGGTGCAACTCTGGAGATCTATCCGGGAGCGGTGGCTTCTGGCCGAACGGTGCATCCGGCTATAGAGGAAGGCAAAAAAGGTGTGACAAATAAAAATGGTGTTTATGAGCACACTTATCCTTATGAGGCCTTGTTGAATATTTCGGCGACATTTACAGACACTGTTGTGACTGAAACTGGAAATATGCAAATCAACAATTATAGAGGCACGGCGCAAGTGAAGCTACAGGAAGGCCAAACAGTTGAGAAGGCTGTGCTGATGATGCTGGAATAAACTGTGCCAGCTAAATCATCATATTCCCTCTTGAAAAAAGGTATAGTCAGTTATATCGTATTTGTCGTTTTGTGCGCCGTTTTTTTCGGAGCACTATTCCAAAAGTATGGGTGTAGGGACTGCCATTGTGGGAGTCCTGTATTAACTGATGAGATAAGTCACGATACAATCCATGCCCTGCTTTTTTACCACGCATCCGATTATTTTATTTACCGTGGGTCCCCGATAGGGTTTCAGTATGACATGCTGAAACAAATGGCCAAGGATTTGGGGAAGGAGATAGTCATCACAATTGAAAGTGATCCGGAAAACGCCTTTTATGCGTGTTTCGAAAATCATTATGACTTAGTGGCGATGGATGTCAACAAAAACCAGTTGTTTGTCTCATATCTCACGTTCTCTGAACCTCATTCCTACTCTTATCCAGTGATGATTTCAAGAAAAAACTTGAAACCGGTTGATACCCTTGTCTATGAACTGCATATCCCATCCCAGTTTCCAGTTGATATTTCTTTGGCGGATATCGATTTTGGCACAAAGTGGCGTATGATACATACAGAACATGAATCGACAGAAGACCTATTGGAGTTGTTGGCGGAAAAAGAAATAAACTTCGTCGCATCAGATTACAATTTGGCCATTACTCTGTTACCTTTTTATCCGAGTTTGAAGATTGTGGGGCGCATAGGCAGCGACTTCAACCGTGAGTGGGTGCTGAATCCGAATAATCCTAATTTGAATGACACCATCAACAGTTGGATAATGGGTTTTAAGGGGACTAAGCGTTATGAGACATTATGTAGGCGTTATCTGACCACCAATTCCCATGTCATCCAGCAATCGTTTTGCAAGAGCAGCCGCACTTCCATTTCGGCCTATGATGCCATCATCAGGCAATGCTGCAAAACCTACAATATGGATTGGCGTTTTGTGTCGTCTATTATTTTTCAGGAAACCAAATTCAATACAGAGCTGACGGGAGTGGGAGGCAGTTTTGGTATCATGCAGATTATGCCTGTAACGGCCGAAAACTATGGAATAACAGACACTTCATCGGTGGAAGACCAAATAAGAGCAGGAGTGAGGCATATTGCTTCGTTATACAAGCGTTATAAGAATATAGGCAGTGAAATAGACCGTTTGTATGTGACAGCTGCGGCTTACAATGCCGGCAGTGGACATTTACAGGATGCGATAGCTTTGTGTGTCAAGTATGAGACTGACAGTGTGGATACTTGGCAGAATATTTTCAAGTATTTGAATCTAAAGTCCCAGAAAAAATATTACAGCGATTCAGTGGTGCGCTGTGGCTATTATCCAGGCAATCATTCCATCCAATACGCCAAAGAGGTGATGGAAAGATACAGAGTATATAAATTGCATATTAAATAAAACATGATATGATGAAAGTTTTAGTAATTGGAAGAGGTGGTCGCGAACATGCTATAGCATGGAAAATCGCCCAATCGAAATTGGTTGAACAAGTTTTTGTAGCTCCTGGCAATGCCGGAATAGGGCAACAGTTTGTCAATGTTCCGATAGATGAAAAAGACAATCAGTCCATCGTGAATTGGTCTAAAGAGAATGCAATTGATTTGGTGATTATAGGACCGGAAGCAGCGTTGCAAAACGGGCTGGCTGATGAATTGTTGCGAAATAATATCCGTGTGTTTGGTCCAACAAAAGCTGCCACACAAATTGAAGCAAGCAAAGAGTTTGCCAAGGAGCTTATGCGCAAATATAATGTGGCTACTGCCGATTTCGCCACTTTCTCAAAATACGAGGAGGCCAAGCAATATTTGGATGAGAAAGGTGCTCCCATCGTTATCAAGTATGATGGATTAGCTGCTGGCAAAGGGGTTGTTGTGGCGATGACTGTTGAAGAGGCTGATGCCGCTTTGCGTGATATGCTCTTGGATGCGAAATTTGGAGAGGGTAAAGTGGTGATGGAAGAGTTTTTAGAGGGTCCTGAATTCTCCTTGCTCACGTTGGTAAATGGTCGTCAGGTGGTGCCTTTAGTTATTGCCCAAGACCACAAACGTGCGTATGATGGTGACAAGGGTCCTAATACGGGCGGTATGGGAGCCTATTCGCCAGTGGCAGTGATTCCGCAGGCAGCGGTGGATGAGGCGGTGGAGAAGATTATGAAGCCTGTGGCGGCCGCTATGGTGGAAGAGGGAAGATCATTCTGTGGTGTACTGTACGGAGGCTTGATGCTTACAAAAAATGGACCGAAGGTAATAGAATTCAATGCCCGATTTGGTGACCCGGAAACTGAAGTGGTGCTGCCGAAAATCAAAAGCGATTTGCTTCAACATATTCTGGATGTTATGGATAGCAAAGAGACCACAGTAGAGTTTTATGATGACACATTCTTGGGAGTGGTGCTTGCCTCTAAGGGCTACCCAGGCAGTTATGACAAGAATTTGTCCATAGAGGGGTTGGATGAGGTGAAACAGTTGGTATTTCACATGGGTACTGCACAAAAAGATGGTCAATGGGTAACGGCTGGAGGTCGTGTGCTTTTTGTGGTTGGCCGTGGACGCACAATTAAAGAGGCAAAGGCAGACGCTTACGAAGGTGTATGTAAGATAAAGAGCGATGCACTTTTCTACCGCAACGACATAGGACATCAGTCTTTTGAGTGTTGATTTTTGTATTGAATTGTTGTTGGTCAGCTCGTGAAAATTTCTTAAATTTGCAAATTGATTTAACGCAGTAATATTATGGAGAAAATCATTATCCTGGACTTTGGTTCGCAAACCACCCAACTGATAGGCAGACGTGTAAGGGAGTTGGATATGTTTTGTGAGATTATGCCTTACAACAAGTTTCCGAAAGAAGACCCGGACGTGATAGGAGTTATTCTAAGCGGTTCACCTTTCAGTGTATATGATGACAAGGCTTTCAAGATTGATTTGTCTGACATCAGAGGAAAATACCCTGTTTTGGGCATTTGTTATGGTGCGCAGTATATGGCTCATACCAATGGGGGTAAAGTGGAACCTGCTGGAAGCCGTGAATATGGTCGTGCAAATCTTGCTTACTTTGATCATGATAATCCTTTATTTAAAGGTTTTGAAGAACATTCGCAGGTATGGATGAGTCATGGGGACACCATTACCCGACTGTCGGAGAACTGCCAAAAGATTGCCTCTACTGATAAGGTTGAGTTTGCAGCTTATCAGTTTGTTGGCGAAAAAGTCTGGGGGGTACAGTTCCATCCGGAAGTGTTTCATACGGTGCAAGGTACCCAGTTGCTGAAGAACTTTGTGGTGGATATCTGTGGCGGACATCAGACATGGAGCCCCGCCTCTTTTGTGGATACTACAGTAGCCGAACTAAAGGCTCAGATTGGCAACGACCGTGTGATTCTTGGTCTGAGTGGTGGTGTGGATTCTTCGGTTTGTGCAGTGCTTTTGAGTCGTGCTATCGGCAAGAATCTGACCTGTATTTTTGTGGATCATGGATTGTTGCGTAAGAATGAATTCCAGAATGTGATGCGAGATTATGAGGGGTTGGGACTGAATGTGATAGGAGTGGATGCCTCTGCTAAGTTCTTTAAGGAGCTGGAAGGCGTGTCTGACCCGGAACGGAAACGTAAAATTATCGGTGCTGGCTTTATTGATGTGTTTAATGAGGAAGCCCAGAAAATTACCGATGCCAAATGGTTGGCTCAGGGTACCATCTATCCCGACAGAATCGAGAGTCTAAGTATTACCGGAATGGTGATCAAGAGTCATCATAATGTGGGAGGTCTGCCAGAAAAAATGCATTTGAAATTATGTGAGCCGTTAAAATGGTTGTTTAAGGATGAGGTTCGTCGTGTGGGTCGTCAATTGGGAATGCCTGAACATTTGATTACCCGTCATCCTTTCCCAGGACCTGGATTAGCAGTGCGTATTTTAGGTGATATCACTCCCGAAAAGGTTCGAGTGCTTCAGGATGCTGATGATATTTTTATCCAAGGTTTGCGAGACTGGAAGGTGAAACTAAGTGGTGAAGATGCTCGTAAGGTTTTGGCCGCCGGTGTTCCCGCCAATATGAGTAA
>LXOW01399252.1_pt1 | contig 16215 bp, 30 predicted proteins | sample 1368591 | NCBI WGS metagenome assembly LXOW01 (sample SAMN04884650, study PRJNA319009) | bovine gut metagenome | isolation source: Cow rumen | host: Bos taurus | place: Italy: Legnaro (PD) | collected 2014-07-09 | reverse complement strand
TGCATTGTTAGTGCATCAGGGCAATCTCTATTAGTATTGGTAGTATCGGTGGATGCTGTCCCCATCTTCTGCAGGGACTCACCTTAATACTTGTCAGTTTACTCAGCCTTGGCCTCTGCTGTTGCCTCAGCCTCTGCTGCAGGTGCCTCCTCTGCTACGGCCTCAGCAGCGGGAGCTGCCTCGACAGCAGGAGCAGCAGCTGACTTCTTGCCTGCACGGCGAGTCTTCTTGGCTGCCTTTGGAGTCTTTGCCATTGCCTCGTCGAAGTCAACAAGCTCAATGAAGCAGATATCTGCTGCGTCGCCCTGACGGCTGCCGAGCTTGATGATACGGGTATAGCCACCGGGACGGTCGCCTACCTTCTCGCTAACTACAGAGAAGAGCTCCTTGATGGCGAACTTGTCCTGCAGGTAAGAGAATACAACGCGGCGGTTGTTGGTGGTGTCTTCCTTAGAGCGCGTGATGAGGGGCTCTACATACTTCTTCAAGGCCTTAGCCTTGGCAACGGTCGTAGTGATTCTTTTGTGCATAATCAGCGACACTGCCATGTTTGCAAGCATAGCAGAACGATGAGATGCAGTACGACCGAGATGGTTGAATTTCTTATTGTGTCTCATTTGACTGTTTTTGATTTTGATTTGTAACCAGGCAGCCCTGTGCTCCGTCTCTGCCAAGGTAGGCAGGAGAGGCGCGGCACGTTACTCCTGATTAAGTTTGTACCTTGAAATGTCAGTTCCAAACGACAGATTCAGACTATCGAGCAAATCATCAAGCTCTGACAGCGATTTCTTGCCGAAGTTGCGGAACTTAAGGAGATCGGTCTTGTTATACTGTACAAGGTCGCCGAGTGTGTCAACATCGGCAGCCTTCAGACAGTTGAGAGCACGAACCGAGAGGTTCATGTCAACAAGACGGGTCTTAAGGAGCTGACGCATGTGGAGTATCTCCTCGTCGAAGTCCTGGTTGACATCGATGCCAGTATCCTCAAACTGAATCTTCTCGTCGGAGAAGAGCATGAAGTGATAGATGAGAATCTTGGCAGCCTCCTTCAGCGCATCCTTCGGGTGGATGGAACCGTCCGTCGTTATCTCAAGGATGAGCTTGTCGTAGTCGGTCTTCTGCTCGACACGGGTAGGCTCAACACTGAACTTAACGTTACGGATAGGGGTGTAGATAGAATCGATAGCGATTGAGTTGAGGTCTGTGCAGAACTCACGGTTCTCATCAGCAGGAACGTAGCCACGGCCCTTGTTGATGGTAATGGTAAGCTGCATAGATGCCTTGGAGTCTAAATGACAAATCACCAAATCGGGGTTTAACACTTCAAATCCAGTCAGATACTTGTTTATATCGCCTGCCTTGAACTCCGTAGCGTTCTCGACATTGATAGTAACTTTCTCATTCTCGAATTCTTCTACTACTTGCTTGAATCTTACTTGCTTCAAGTTCAAGATGATGTTAGTCACGTCTTCCTTCACACCGGGAACAGAAGAGAACTCCTGCTCTACGCCCTCAATACGGATGGTATTGATAGCGAAGCCCTCAAGCGATGAAAGAAGGATGCGGCGCAAAGCGTTACCGATGGTAACACCGAAGCCAGGCTCCAACGGACGGAATTCGAACTTGCCGAATTTGTCTGTTGACTCCAGCATCACGACTTTGTCGGGTTTTTGAAATGCTAATATCGCCATTAATTTAATGATTATTTAGAGTACAACTCAACGATTAACTGTTCCTTGATATTCTCTGGGATGTCTGCACGGTCAGGACGATGCAGGAACTTGCCACTCTTGGCAGCATTGTCCCACTCCATCCATGCAAACTTGCTGTGGTTGTAGCCTGCGAGAGCGTCTTCGATGACTTCGAGAGACTTTGACTTCTCACGCACTGCAATGATCATACCTGGCTTAACCTGGAAAGAAGGAATGTTAACGACCTCACCATTGACGGTGATGTGCTTGTGGCCTACAAGCTGACGAGCTGCACGACGGGTAGGAGCAATACCGAGACGGTATACTACATTGTCGAGACGGCTCTCAAGCAGCTGAAGCAGTACCTCACCGGTAATGCCGTCGGCCTTGGCTGCCTTCTCAAAGAGGTTACGGAACTGACGCTCAAGCACACCGTATGTGTACTTAGCCTTTTGCTTCTCTGCCAACATGACACCATACTCTGACGTCTTGCGACGACGATTATTGCCATGCTGTCCAGGAGCGAAGTTTCTCTTGGACAAAACTTTTTCCTTACCGAGGATGGCTTCGCCAAACCTGCGGTCGATTCTTGATTTCGGACCTGTGTATCTAGCCATTTGCTAAAATTGATAAATATAATGTAATAAAATGATTATACGCGACGACGCTTTGGAGGACGGCATCCGTTGTGTGGCAGTGGTGTAACGTCCACTATCTCTGTTACCTCAATGCCGCTGTTGTGGCAGGCACGGATGGCTGACTCACGGCCATTACCCGGACCCTTGACGTATGCCTTAACCTTACGAAGACCAAGGTCGAAAGCTACCTTTGCGCAGTCTTCAGCAGCCATCTGGGCTGCATACGGAGTATTCTTCTTTGAACCACGGAAACCCATCTTACCAGCAGAAGACCATGAGATAACCTGACCTTCAGAATTGGCGAGGGTAACGATGATATTGTTGAAAGAACTGTGAACGTGAAGCTGACCAATAGCGTCAACCTTTACGTTTCTCTTCTTGTTTGTTGCTTGTTTCTTTGCCATGACTTTTACTAAATGTTTTAAGTTAATTCTGAATCAACAACTAAAAATCAATCCTTAATTCTTAATTCTCAATCCTTAATTACTTAGTGGCCTTCTTCTTGTTAGCAACAGTCTTCTTCTTGCCCTTACGGGTACGTGCATTGTTCTTGGTGCTCTGACCACGAACAGGAAGACCATTACGATGACGGACACCACGATAGCAGCCAATATCCATCAGGCGCTTGATGTTCAACTGGATCTCACTGCGGAGATCACCCTCTACCTTGAATTCAGCGCCGATAATTTCACGGATCTTGGCAGCCTCGTCGTCAGTCCAATCGCACACCTTCGTGTCGCGGCTGACACCTGCCTTATCCAATATCTTTGCTGAACTACTTCGACCTATACCATAGATGTAGGTCAATGCGATTTCGCCACGCTTGTTCTGGGGCAAATCTACTCCAACAATTCTTATTGCCATAATTGTTTGTAATGAATAAAAAATTTAGTCAATTAACCTAATATGCATATTTTCTGTATCATCCTGGCCGACAACGGCTCAGGTAATACCCGCGGGATGTTTACACAACATCCGCAAAACGGGTCTGCAAAGGTACACAATTTACCTTATACACCGAAATAAATTAACATTTAGGTGCTCAACTTGTTAACTTTTAATGATTTTTAACCACAAGAAAGTCNNACAAGAAAGTCGTCATGCAGTAGTTATCCCTGACGAACCTTGAACTTGGGGTTTTTCTTGTTGATTACGAAAAGGCGGCCCTTACGACGTACGATAACGCAGTCAGGAGTACGCTTCTTCAGAGATGCTCTTGTCTTCATCTTGTTTCTGTAATTAATATATAAGTACTTAGATATCTTCGATTGCCATGTCGCAGCTTGACGAGCGACAATACACCAATGGCAGAGCCAATGAGTTCCTTTACTTGTAACGGAAGCTTATACGTCCCTTCGTGAGGTCGTATGGGCTCATCTCTACCTTTACCTTATCCCCGGGAAGTATCTTGATGTAGTGCATACGCATCTTTCCAGAGATGTGGGCGATGATCTCTACTCCGTTTTCTAACTCTACACGGAACATGGCATTACTGAGTGCCTCCTTGATGGTTCCGTCCTGTTCTATAGCAGATTGCTTTGCCATTTAATAATATATAAGGTGTATCTTTTACTGTTTTGTGCGACGTTGGATTGTCTGATGCGGGTTGTCTGATGACTCGGGTTGTCAGATGTGGATTATCTGTTCTACTTCTTCAAAGGACGATAGTATTTCTGCCGTTCCCTTGCGTACTGCAATGGTATGCTCATAGTGTGCAGCGGGCAAGCCGTCACGGGTTACTATGGACCATTTGTCGGGCAGTAGCCAGATATCGCGCTTACCCATAGTGATCATTGGCTCGATAGCTATGCACATGCCATTCTTGAGTTTTGCGCCATTGCCACGTTTGCCGTAGTTGGGCACCTGCGGGTCCTCATGCATCTTACGGCCTATTCCATGGCCGCAAAGCTCGCGAACGACACCATAGCCATGCGACTCGCAATGGTCTTGTATGGCCTGCCCGATGTCTCCGAGGTGGTTACCATGCACGGCCTTCTCTATACCGAGGTACAGGCTCTCCTTTGTGGTGATGAGCAACTGACGAACGTCGTCGCTGATCTCCCCGACAGGAAACGTGTAGGCACTGTCACCATTGAAGCCGTTGAGTAGCGTGCCACAGTCGATTGAGAGGATGTCTCCATCCTTCAGTATCTGGTCTTCACGCGGTACTCCATGTACTACGCAGCCGTTGACGGAGCAACAGATGCTTGCGGGGAACTCCGGCCCATACGGGTTGGGGAAGCCAAAGAATGTAGGCTCTGCCCCGTGGTCGCGAATGAATTCGTCGGCTATCTTGTTGAGACTGGCCGTGGATATCCCCGGCTTTATATGGCGGGCGAGTTCACCAAGCGTGCTGCCAACCAGCTGATTGGCAGCGCGCATGAGTTCTATCTCGTCTTCTGTCTTTAGATATATTGCCATCTGACTGTGGTGCCCTGCTGTTGATTGTTCACGCTTGCTTTAGACTTGGCGCTTGTTTAGTAAGCGCTAACTCCGTTCTGCGGACGTGTACGACCAGAGTTGAGCAGTCCGTCGTAATGACGCATCATCAGGTGTGACTCTATCTGCTGCAGCGTGTCTATCACCACACCTACAAGGATAAGGAGGGACGTGCCGCCGAAGAACTGTGAGAATCCCTGCTGCACATTAAGCAGACCAGCCAGTGCAGGCATGATTGCTATGAATGCGATGAAGAGGGAGCCTGGCAGTGTGAGGCGTGACATGATTTCCTCGATGTAGTCGGCTGTTGGCTTGCCTGGCTTGATGCCGGGTATGAAGCCGTTGTTACGCTTCATGTCTTCAGCCATCTGTGTTGGGTTGAGCGTTATGGCAGTATAGAAGTATGTGAATGCTACGATGAGCAGTACATATACCACGTTATAGAGCACAGAACGGTTGTCGAGCAGTGAGCGTGTGAACCAGCTGAGGTTGTCGCTGCTGTACTGTACTATTGCCAGTGGGATGAACATCAGTGCCTGAGCAAAGATGATAGGCATCACGTTAGCAGCAAAGATCTTCAGGGGGATGTACTGACGTGCACCGCCTACCTGTGTGTTACCCACGAGCTTCTTGGCATACTGTACAGGCACCTTGCGAACGCCCTGCACGAGGAGTATTGCTGCACATACCACTGCATAGAGGATGAGGATCTCGGCAATGAACATCACCAGACCGCCACCTGTGATAGCAGTGAAGCGGCTACCTACCTCCTGTATGAATGCCTGTGGCAGACGTGCTATGATACCTATCATAATGATGAGCGAGATGCCGTTGCCCACGCCCTTGTCAGTGATGCGCTCACCGAGCCAGAGGATGAACATGGAACCTGCTGCGAGGATTATCGTTGCAGGAATCATAAACTCCGTCCATGAGAGTCCTGTTGCCAGTGCGCCAGGCGACTGCATCTTGAGGTTCATGAGGTAAGAGGGTGCCTGGAAGAGCAGTATGGCTACTGTCAGGTAGCGTGTGTACTGCATTATCTTCTTGCGTCCGCTCTCTCCTTCACGCTGCATCTTCTGGAATGAAGGTACTGCTATTGCTACCAGCTGCATTACGATGGATGCAGAGATGTATGGCATGATACCCAGTGCGAAGATTGATGCATTGGAGAATGCGCCACCGGAGAACATGTCGAGGAGTGACATCAGTCCTCCTGCTGTCTGCTGCTGGAGCTTCTCAAGGTTTGCCGGGTTGACACCTGGCAGCACTACGAAGGAGCCGAAGCGGTAGATGGCGACAAAGAGGATGGTGATGAGGAGCCTGATGCGCAGGTCCTCTACTTTCCAGCAGTTCTTCAGTGTCTCTATAAATTTCTTCATTGTTGTTTAGGGAATTAAGACGTCAAGGAAGCTAAGGAGTGAGAAGTGTTGCTTCTTCGCTCCCTAACTTCCGTATATTACAGTACTACAACCTCGCCGCCGGCAGCCTTGATGGCTTCTTCGGCAGCCTTTGAGAATGCGTTTGCCTTAACTGTGAGCTTTGCTGTCAGTTCTCCGTTGGCCAGCACCTTTACCAACTCTTTTCCGTTGGTGAGGCCTGCCTCTACGAGCTGCTCTATGCCAATCTCCGTGTAGCCCTTCCTTTCGGAAAGTTTCTGGAGTGTTGAGAGGTTAACAGCGAAGTACTCCTTGTGGTTAATATTCTTGAAGCCGAACTTAGGCAGACGACGCTGGAGTGGCATCTGACCGCCTTCGAATCCGATCTTTCTCTTATAGCCTGAACGTGCCTTTGCACCCTTGTGACCACGAGTAGATGTACCACCCAGTCCTGAACCAGGACCGCGACCGATACGACGACGTGAATGGGTTGAACCAGCAGCTGGCTGCAAATTATTCAATTTCATAATCGTTTCAGTTTAATGTGTTATTTATTACTCTACTACTGTCACCAGGTGGTGCACCTTACGTATCATACCACGGTTAGATGGGGTATCCTCCTTCTCTACTACCTGTGAGATCTTGCGGAGTCCCAGTGCAAGAAGGGTACGCTTCTGGTCGGCAGAAGCACCGATACGGCTCTTTACCTGCTTGATTTTTATTGTTGCCATTGTGTATTCCTCCTTATTTTATTAACCGTTAAATACTTTGCTCATGCTTACGCCACGGTCGTGTGCCACGGTGTATGCGTCGCGCATGAGGCTGAGTGCCTTGATGGTAGCCTTCACGAGGTTGTGAGGGTTAGAAGAGCCCTTTGACTTGGCGAGTACGTCGTTTACGCCGCAGCTTTCGAGCACGGCACGCATAGCACCACCGCACACCATTCCTGTACCTGCTGCTGCTGGCTTGAGGAATACCTGTGCTCCGCCGAATGACACTTCCATCTCGTGAGGTATGGTACCCTTGAGCACTGGAACCTTTACGAGGTTCTTCTTTGCTGCCTCTGTACCCTTGGCGATAGCCTGCTGTACCTCACCGGCCTTACCGAGACCCCATCCGATAGTACCATTACCGTCACCTACAACGACAATAGCAGCGAATGTGAAGGTGCGTCCGCCCTTTGTTACCTTTGTAACGCGGTTGACGGCAACCAACTTCTCTTTTAATTCTTCAGTATTTGTTCTTACTTTCTCCATTGCTATATAATCGTTTAGAAGTTAAGACCGCCCTCACGTGCTGCGTCGGCGAGTGCCTTTACGCGACCGTGATAGAGGTAGCCGTTACGGTCGAATACTACGGATGTTATGCCGGCAGCCTTGGCCTTCTCGGCCAGCATTGCGCCTACCTTCTGTGCCTGCTCGATCTTTGGCATTGCCTCCAGACCGATTGAGTTGGCAGAGACGAGAGTGTTGCCGGTAACATCATTAATAACCTGAACGTATATCTGCTTGTTTGAGCGGAACACGGAGAGGCGTGGGCGCTCTGCCGTGCCGTTTACGTTCTTACGAACTCTATATTTGATTTTGATTCGTCTTTCTACTTTCTTTGTTGTCATAATCGTTAAATCTTTAAGGATTATTACTTAGCTGAAGCTGACTTACCAGACTTTCTGCGGATAACCTCGCCCTGGAACAGGATACCCTTACCCTTATAAGGCTCTGGCTTACGGAAAGAACGGATCTTAGCACAAATGAGTCCGATGAGCTGTTTGTCGCATGATTCGAGGATGAGCAGTGGGTTCTGGTTACGCTCAGACTTTGTCTCTACCTTCACCTCCTTGGGGAGCTCAATGAAGATAGGGTGTGTATATCCGAGTGAGAACTCGATGAGGTTACCCTTGTTTGATACACGGTAGCCTACACCAACGAGCTCGAGAACCTTCTTGTATCCCTCGCTGACACCAACGACCATATTGTTGACCAGTGAGCGGTAGAGGCCGTGGAAGGCCTGCTTCTGCTTCTCGGTAACAGGGCTTTCGTCGTCTATCTCGAATACTACCTGACCGTCCTTAACATTTACCTTGATAGAAGGGTCCACCTTCTGCGAAAGTTCTCCCTTTGGACCTTTTACTGTCACAACACCATCCTCACCGGGTGTTACTGTTACACCTGCAGGGATATTAATTGGCAATTTACCTATTCTTGACATATAAAATCCTCCAAATTAATAAATGTAGCAAAGAACCTCGCCGCCGATTTTCAGCTCCTTGGCTTCTTTGTCTGTCATTACACCTTTGGATGTGGACAGTATTGCTATGCCCAATCCGTTAATAACTCTTGGCATGTCCTTGTAGCCGGTGTACTGTCTGAGACCTGGTGAAGATACGCGCTTCAAGCTCTTGATAGCGTTTTTCTTTGTTACTGGGTCGTACTTCAGTGCCACCTTGATAGAACCTTGAGGACCATCATCGACGAACTTGTAGTTCAGGATGTAACCTTTCTCGAAGAGTATCTTAGTGATCTCTTTCTTGAGGTTTGACGCAGGTACTTCTACAACACGGTGGTTAGCCATGATTGCGTTTCTGAGTCGTGTCAGATAATCTGCTATTGAATCTGTCATTTTATGATAAGTGTTTAATTAATCGGGACGCCCCCGACAATATTAAAAATGTGTAGTCTTTATTACCAGCTTGCCTTCTTTACTCCGGGGATGAGACCAGCTGATGCCATCTCACGGAACTGAATACGTGAGATACCGAACTGCCTGATGTATCCCTTTGGACGGCCTGTGACCTTGCAGCGGTTGTGCAGGCGTATGGGGTTGGCATTCTTTGGTATAGCCTGGAGTGCACGGGCTGCCTCGTAACGCTCTGCAGCATCGTCAGATGTAGCAATGGTCTTCTTGAGTGCAGCACGCTTCTCTGCGTAACGGGCTACGAGCTTGGCGCGCTTTACCTCGCGGGCTTTCATTGATTCTTTTGCCATAGTCTTCTTCTTGTCTATTAAGCGTTCTTGAATGGCAGACCGAAGGCCTTAAGGAGTGCGAAGCCTTCCTCGTCGGTCTTGGCTGATGTTACGAAGGTGATGTTCATACCCTGGATGCGGTCGATGGAGTCGATGTTTATCTCAGGGAAGATGATCTGCTCCTGAATGCCGAGTGTGTAGTTACCGCGGCCGTCGAGCTTTGACTGTATGCCCTTGAAGTCACGGATACGTGGCAGTGCGATGCGTACGAGCTTCTCGAGGAATTCGTACATGCGCTCGCGGCGCAGTGTTACCATGACGCCGATAGGCATCTTCTTACGGAGCTTGAAGTTTGCGATGTCCTTCTTTGAGTATGTGGCAACGGCCTTCTGGCCTGTTATTGCTGTTATCTCATTGATGGCTACGTCGATAATCTTCTTGTCCTGGGTAGCGTCGCCGAGACCCATGTTGACAGTGATTTTCTTCAGCTCAGGAATCTGCATGGCAGAAGTGTAGTTGAACTGCTTCTGCAGTGAAGGAGCGATAGTCTCCTTGTATACTTTCTTTAACTGTGCTGTATCCATTACTTGATTTCCTCCCCTGACTTTTTAGCGATACGGATAACGTTCTTTCCCTCGTGCTTGACGGAGATACGGGTAGCCTTTCCGCTCTTAGGATCTATGAGGCTCAGGTTTGAGATGTGGATAGGAGCCTCCTTCTTTACGATACCACCCTGAGGGTTCTGCGCAGAAGGCTTCTGGCTCTTTGAGACCATGTTGACTCCTTCAACGATGGCGCGCTCGTCCTTTACGAGGACTTTGAGCACCTTGCCCTTCTTGCCCTTATCCTTGCCGGCAAGAACAATGACGGTATCGTCTTTCTTAATATGTAACTTACTCATTTTGTTAATACTGTTTAGTGTGTTGATGACTAAAGTACCTCAGGAGCCAAAGAGACTACCTTCATATTCACTGCACGGAGTTCGCGGGCTACTGGGCCGAAGATACGGCTGCCGCGGAGCTCACCGGCATTGTTGAGGAGTACACAGGCATTGTCGTCGAAACGGATGTATGAACCGTCGGCACGACGTATTTCCTTCTTTGTGCGAACGATGAGAGCCTTAGATACTGCACCTTTCTTGAGATCGCTTGAAGCGATGACATTCTTGATGGCAACGACGATGACGTCACCCACACTGGCATAGCGACGGCGTGTACCGCCGAGGACGCGTATGCAGAGTGCCTCGCGTGCACCGCTGTTGTCACATACTGTAAGTCTTGATTCTGCCTGTATCATGTTTACTTAGCTTTTTCAATGATTGATACTAATCTCCACCTCTTTGTCTTTGAGAGTGGACGTGTCTCCATAATGAGCACGGTATCGCCTACCTGTGCCTCATTCTTCTCGTCGTGTGCATGATACTTCTTTGTCTTCTGCACAAACTTACCGTAGATTGGGTGTTTCTCCTTGAACTTTGATGCAATAACAATGGTTTTATCCATCTTGTTGCTTGTAACAACACCCTGTCTTGTCTTTCTTAAATTACGCATTTCCATCTGGACCATTATTATTTGTTAAGTTCACGTGAACGGAGTTCTGTCATCATACGTGCGATGTCACGACGAGCTGACTTAATCTGTGATGGATTCTCAAGGGGAGAAACCTGATGGTTCAGCTTCATGGTGTCGAGAGCTGCCTGGGCATTCTCCAACTTCTCAGCCAATTCCTTGGTGTCGAGATTTCTTACTTCTTTAATCTTCATAGTTTAAGCATTTTTATCGTAGTCACGACGTACAACAAACTTAGTTTTAACTGGCAGCTTCTGTGCCCCGAGTCGGAGTGCTTCCTTTGCGGTGTCGAATGGCACGCCCTCTACCTCGAACAGTATGCGTCCGGGTGTTACTGGTGCCACCCATCCTGCTGGGTCACCCTTACCCTTACCCATTCGCACGTCAGCTGGCTTGCGGGTGATGGGTTTGTCAGGGAAGATGCGTATCCATACCTGTCCCTCACGGTTCATATAGCGGTTGATTGCCACACGGGCAGCCTCTATCTGTCGGCTGTCGATCCATTTTGGCTCAAGAGTCTTGATGCCGAATGAACCGAAGGCGAGCTGTGTACCGCGGTGTGCGTTGCCTTTGTTGCCACGACCATCCTGCGGTCTTCTATATTTTACTCTTTTTGGCTGTAACATAGTAGCGTCTTTGTTTTTTAACGGTTATTGTTTCTCTTACGGTTTCCGCCGCGGTTGTCACGACGTCCGCCTGCCGCAGCGCGGCTGCCGCCCTTGGTCTCTGCTGAGAAGTTGGGTGCGAGGTCACGCTTTCCGTATACCTCACCGCGGCAAATCCATACCTTGATGCCAAGGATGCCCACTTTGGTGAGAGCCTCCGTCTTGCAGTAGTCGATGTCGGCACGGAAGGTGTGCAGTGGAGTGCGGCCTTCCTTGAGCATCTCTGAGCGTGCTATCTCGGCTCCGTTGAGACGGCCGGAGATAAGAACCTTGATACCTTCGGCACCGGCGCGCATGGTGTTCTGGATTGCCATCTTGATGGCGCGGCGGTATGCCACCTTGCCCTCTACCTGGCGAGCGATAGAGTTTGCGACGAGGTTGGCGTCAAGTTCCGGTTTCTTTATTTCGTATATGTTGACCTGTATCTCTTTCTTGTAGAGCTTCTTGAGCTCTTCCTTGAGAACGTCAACGTCCTTGCCACCCTTACCAATGACGATACCCGGACGGGAAGTGCAGATAGTGATGGTGACGCGCTTCAAAGTGCGCTCGATGACGATGCGGCTAACGCTGGCCTTAGCGAGACGCTCGTTGAGATACTTACGGATTTTCTGATCCTCTACGAGGTTGTCTCCGAAGTTCTTTCCACCGAACCAGTTTGAATCCCAGCCACGGACGATGCCGAGGCGATTAGCTATTGGATTAACTTTCTGTCCCATTCTTCTTACTTAGTTTTCTTCATTAGTTTTGGTGTCAACAAAAATGGTCACGTGGTTAGAGCGCTTGCGGATGCGGTATCCACGGCCCTGGGGTGCAGGGCGCATACGCTTCATCGTTACGCCTTCGTCCACGAAGATCTTAGTGATATAGAGTTCGCCGTCTTCTGCCTTGCGACCGGTCTTTACCTCCCAGTTGGCGATAGCAGAGCGGAGAAGCTTCTCCACGTCGGCAGCAGCCTGCTTCTTGGAGAAGCGCAGCACGCCAAGCGCACGGTTCACCTCCATGCCACGTACCATGTCTACAACGTAGCGCATCTTGCGTGGAGAGGAAGGAACACCTACGAGCTTAGCGAAGTATTGGTTCTGTCTGGCCTTCTTCAGTTCCTCGGCCATATTATGTTTTCTAGCTCCCATTTGATATTTGCTTTACTTAATGGTTAGGGGTGCCTGTCTCTTATTTCTTCTGGCCTGCATGACCACCGAAACGACGTGTAGGAGAGAACTCGCCAAACTTGTGGCCTACCATGTTCTCCGTTACGTAGACAGGGATGAATTTGTTACCGTTGTGAACAGCTACTGTGTGACCCACGAAGTCTGGTGAGATTACAGAAGCTCTGGCCCATGTCTTTACGACACTCTTCTTGCCGCTCTCATTCATGGCGAGAATCTTCTTCTCGAGAGAGACGTTGATGTATGGACCTTTCTTTAATGAACGACTCATAATTTCAGTTCTTTTTTTGTTGTTGTGGGTTACTTCTTGTTAGCTCTTTCGATGATGTACTTGTTAGACTGCTTCTTTGGAGCGCGAGTCTTCAGACCCTTTGCGTAGAGGCCCTTGCGTGAGCGTGGGTGTCCGCCTGACTGACGTCCTTCACCACCACCCATTGGGTGATCTACTGGGTTCATTACAACACCGCGGTTGTGTGGGCGGCGACCGAGCCAGCGTGAGCGTCCTGCCTTACCGGACTGCTCCAGGGCGTGGTCGGAGTTGCCTACGGCACCGACTGTAGCCTTGCAGGCTGAGAGCACCTTGCGGGTCTCGCCTGAAGGGAGTTTGATTACACAGTAACTGCCTTCACGAGAAGTCAACTGAGCGAAATTACCAGCCGAACGAACGAGGAGCGCGCCCTGGCCGGGGCGGAGCTCGATGTTGTGGATAACGGTACCTACTGGGATGTTGGCCAGTGGGAGGGTGTTGCCTACCTCAGGCACTGCCTCTGCACCGGACATCAGCGTAGCACCTACCTTCAGTCCGTTAGGAGCAATAATGTAACGTTTTTCACCGTCAGCATAGTACAACAGAGCGATGTGCGCAGAGCGGTTTGGATCATACTCTATTGACTTTACTACAGCTGGAACACCATCTTTCTCTCGCTTGAAGTCGATGAGACGATACTTCCTCTTGTGGCCGCCGCCCATGTAGCGGACGGTCATCTTACCGGTGTTGTTTCGACCGCCGGTAGAACGCTTACCGTAAACGAGAGACTTCTCTGGCACGGATGCAGTAATATCCTCGAACGTGCCAATAACTTTGTGTCTTTGACCAGGAGTAACTGGTTTTAATTTACGTACTGCCATTTCTTATATTAAATATTGCTGTAAAAATCTATTTCCTCGCCCTCCTTCAGAGTGACGATTGCTTTCTTGAAGGCGTTCTTCTGACCACGGATGAGACCTGCCCTGGTGTAGCGCGAAGAGCGCTTGCCGGCATAGTTCATGGTGTTGACGTCTTCCACTGTAACATTGTAGCGAGCCTCAACCTCCTGCTTAATCTGGAGCTTGTTTGCCTCGGGCTTAACGATGAAGCCGTAGCGGTTTGGCTGCTTCTCAGTAATCTTTGTCATCTTCTCGGTGACAATTGGCTTAATGATAAATGCCATAGTCTATGTTCTCCTTCTTAAGTTTACTTGGTTAAAACTTCGTCAATTACCTTCACGGCATTCTCTGCCACTACAAGCACGTCGGCATTGAGTATCTTGTAGGCATTGATGTTGGCAGCGCCCATCACCTCTACCTTCTGCAGGTTGTGAGCTGACTTGTAGATGTTCTTGTTCTCCTCGGGAAGGACGAAGAGCACCTTCTTGCCGTCAACGTTGAGAGCCTTCTCAATTGCGATGATCTGCTTTGTCTTTGGGGTCTCGATGCTGAAGTCCTCAACAACGATGATGCCGTTCTCCTGAACCTTGTATGTCAGCGCGCTCTTGCGGGCAAGCTGCTTGGTCTTCAGGTTGAGCTTCGTGCGATAGTCGCGTGGCTTTGGGCCGAATACGCGTGCACCGCCAACGAGAACGGGTGAGTTGATGTCACCACGGCGTGCACCGCCGCCGCCCTTCTGGCGACCCAGCTTGCGGGTTGAGCCTGACAGCTCGCTGCGCTCCTTTGACTTCGCCGTGCCCTGGCGCTGGTTGCCCAGATACTGCTTCACATCAAGGTAGAGAACGTGGTCGTTAGGCTCGATAGCGTAGATAGCATCGTTGAGGACAACCGTACGTCCTGTCTCCTTGCCCTGTATGTTTAATACATTTACTTCCATCTTTCTACTTCTTGATTAATACTGTTGAACCATTGTATCCTGCAACAGAGCCCTTGACAATAACGAGGTTGCTCTCTGGGATAACCTTAATAACTCTCAAGTTCTGGGTCGTTACGCGCTCATTGCCCATGTGTCCGCCCATGCGCATGCCCTTGAACACCTTTGCAGGGTAAGAGCAGGCACCGATAGAACCTGGCTTCCTGAGGCGGTCATCCTGACCGTGTGTTGACTGACCTACGCCACCGAAACCGTGACGCTTTACGACACCCTGGAAACCCTTACCCTTAGAGGTACCCACTACGTCTACGTAGTCACCCTCCGCGAAGAGCTCCGCTGTGATAGTGTCTCCGAGGTTGTGCTCCTCGTCAAACTTGAACTCGGCCAAGTGCTGCTTAGGTGTTGTGCCCGCCTTCTTGAAGGCTCCCATCTGCGCCTTGTTGGTGCGGCTCTCCTTACGCTCGCCGAAGCCGAGCTGAAGAGCGGCATAGCCGTCCTTCTCGACGGTCTTCACCTGGGTTACGACACAAGGACCAGCTTCGATAACAGTGCACGGTGTGTTCTTACCGTCGGCACTGAAAACGGATGTCATTCCGATTTTTCTTCCAATTAATCCTGGCATTTCAATTTAATATTATAAATAATGTGTATAAAAAAATTCATTCTCTAAGGCCTGAATGCACTTGGCAGGGGCAGACACACAAAATAGACCGCACATAAAACCCTTGGCCAATCGGGTTTAAGGCGCTCTTTTTCAGTGAGTTGATAGTCTAAGCCAGCGCAATCTTCACCTTTTGCGGGTGCAAAGGTACACATTTTTAATGGATCCCACAAGCCAAAACACATAACCAACAATAAGATTTAAGTTTTTTTAACGCCAGCAATGCATGTCTCCTCTGCTGTTCAGGGGGTCTTCAACCACCAGGGAAGGACTGTCGGCACACCGCGATGCCTTTTGACGAACTGTCACAATTTTGGCCGGAAACCTTACAAAGTGTCATTTCTGTTTTTCCCGTCCTGAAACGCAAACCAGAGAGAAAAGAGCCTCCGAAATCGCCATTTTCAGTCCGTCAGAGGGCGAAGATAGGTCTTCGACGCGCTGCGGAGGCTCAACGAGGTCCTAATAGATACTCCATTAGACCCTCACCGACACTCCATCAGACGGTTCCGGAGACTCCAAAACAGCTCCTTTTTCTGTCATTTCAGCACTTTTCGGAGCAAAAAATGCCGGTTTTGAAGCCACTTTTGCCGCCCTATTCGCACAACACCCTATCACACAAGTACTTACGCATTCGTCCTCTACAGCTCCGTATTTGCCGCCAAGATTACGCTTCGTGGCAAATATCGAGCCGTAGAGGACGAATCAAAAATCACTTTGTAAGGTTTTCTGCCGAAAAACCGACACAATGAAAAACCGCTACTCTATTTCCGGAACACGTGCCATCTCACCTTGTGACCGCAAACTTCTGGCCATCCTGGATGTATATTCCTTCAGCCGAAGTGTTCTCCACCTTCTGGCCGCTGAGATTATATGTAGCTCCGTCAGCAGAACGGGTCATGTTTGCAGCCATGTGTTGCAATACTTTTATTCCCTGAGGGCGATGACATTGCCTTCGAGGGAGTCGATGA
>LXOW01114356.1_pt1 | contig 16216 bp, 20 predicted proteins | sample 1368591 | NCBI WGS metagenome assembly LXOW01 (sample SAMN04884650, study PRJNA319009) | bovine gut metagenome | isolation source: Cow rumen | host: Bos taurus | place: Italy: Legnaro (PD) | collected 2014-07-09 | reverse complement strand
ACCAAACAATTTAGTTGGAATAAGATATGCGAACGCATGGAATCCGTTAGTATCATTTACAAGATTTCCAAATGCTTTACCCAATGAAAAAATAGCAACTAATTCTCATAATGATAAATTTTTTACAATTAATATTGGAAATGGCGTTACANNTTAACTATATAAACGAGATTTGCTTTTAATTCTTTGTTACTTAATTAAATAAGTTTATTCTTCTTCTTTTAATAAACCAAGGCCTTCAGGTTTAACAGTAAGAACAGCACAAGGAGCTTTTCTTGTAACTTCATAAGTAGTCCCTCCAAGCCATGCACTAACAAAACCAGTTTTACCATTTGAGCCCATTACGATAAGATTTATTTTATAATCTCTTGCGTAATTAATAATGACTTCATAAACAGCACCATTTAACGCTTGTTTAATAAAATCAAAATTTCTTAGTTTTGTTGGAATAAACTTATCTAATTCTTTTATAGCTTTTTCTCTTGCTCGTTCTGCCGTATTTAAAGGATCTCCACCTATAGATAACCCTATATTGCTATCTTCGATAACGTTTAATAAGTGAATTTCAGCACCAAATTTTTGAGCTAATTCAACTGCGTAATTAATAGCTAATGAAGAACCTGATGAAAAATCTACTGGAACAAGAATCTTTGATTTATTTTGCATTTACAGAACCTTTACTAATATTTTGTTTTATTTTACATTTAGACTTAAATAAGGTCAAATTTATTTTTTTACTGATTCTATCCAAATAGGTGATCTACCTTTTGCTAATTTAGTTTTATAACCTGTTTTATGGGCTATCATAATATTACCATCATTTTCATAGGTAAACCAGTCTTTATCTGGAGACATATAAGGGAATACACCTTTAATATTTGTTTTATATCTGACTTCAGACATATAAATTGGCATTACATCTATTTGGTATTCTTTTTCTTCATTTTCATCGGAACTGAAAATAACACTTAAACCATCTATAAATTCAGGAAAAGCGTCATTAACATTTGCGCTAGAAGTCAGTCTTTTAAAGCCTTCTGCTTTAGTTGAAATTAAAACAATATCAGTTGTATTATCATCTGTTAAGACAGTTGCAGCAATCCAGTCGTTGTCATCTGACCATCTTGCGGAAACAACTTTATAATTACCTGAAATTTTATAAGCTTTCTTATCTTTTATATTATAAACAAATAATTCCGAATTGCCATCTGTCTTAATATAAATCAGCTTTTCTCCATCTGGAGAAAAATCTTCAAGCGAAGCGCCAATTAATGCCTTTATAACTTTATTCTTTTTAATTGTATATATTTCAAAATCAAATTTCTTTTTATCCTTTGATGGAACTCTACTTGTAAAACCAATTAACCCGTTTTTCTTACAATATCTTGGAAACGCTAAATTATAAAAAGCAGGAGTAAGTCTTTGCTTTTCTGAACCGTCTGCATTCATTGAAGCTATATAGTTTTTATTTTGTTCTGTTGTGTCTACATATATTATTTTACCAGTAGCTTGCGGAATTTCCTGTGCTTCTTGAGCCAAAGAAGCAGTTGCAGCAGCTACAAAAGCAGCAAATAATGATGAAATAACTTTTTTATTCATTAATCACAATATCCTTTCTAGCTTTTTAATATATTTTACCATAAAAAAACGGTTGAGAGAAGCTCTCAACCGTTTTTATTTTTAAATATTAGAGGACTTTATTTTTATCAAAAACTCTAGCAATATTATTCCATTGATCAACTGTTTCTTGAGATTTCTTTATATTCTTTTCAAGTTTTGATTTCTGATTTTTGCAATCTTTTTCTAATTTATCTATTTCATCCTGCAATTTTTCTTCCATTGATTTTTCAGCTTTTAATATTCCAGTACCAAATAAGCCGTTAGTTCCATATCTTGCACGATATGCAGCTTCGTATTCTTTTTTAGAGATTTTGCCACTGCGATAATTCAATTCGGCTTCTTGTAACTTTTTCTCAAGAGCTGCTATTTGTTTCTTATAAGATTTCTTAAGTTCATCAATCTTTTTATTTTTATTAGATTCAAGATTTTCTAACTCTTTCTTACTTGTTTTAAGTAGTGAATCAGCTTCTTTAGCTTTCTTGTATGCAGAATCAATTTGATTGCTTAATACTTTCCAAGCATTTTGCATATTTTCAGCTGCACTGTCTGCTGACTTTTTAGCAGTATTGTAAGTGCTTAAACCAGAATTGTCATGTTCAGCAAATTTCTTTTCAAATGTCTGATATTTATTGTAGCAATTTCTTTCTAAGGCTGGCAAATTAACTACTACAGTATTCCAACCGTATAATTTCAAAAGTGAAGTCATAGCTTTATTATAATCAGAGCTGCTAACATTTCTAATGTCTGGCATATTACCAAGAGCTTCCTGATAATCATTTTCTGCTTTCTGTTCGATAGATAAGTTGCTGTTAGTATTCTTTTCAGCAGCGGTTCTATCGTCTTTCTTTTCGTCTTTCTTTACTTCGTCTTTTTTATCTTTCTTTTCGTCGTCTTTCTTTTCTTCTTCTTTTTTATTACCTTTAAGTTTGTCTATTAATGCCTGTATTTTAGCTTTAATTTTTTGCCAGAGAGTTGGTGATTCGGTTTCAGTTTCAGTTTTGTTTTCTTTATTTGCTTCTACAAAACTTGAATTACCTTTTTCATCAATACTCCAAATTTTACCTTCTGGTGGATTCATTGACATCCAATCTTCATCTCTTAAGAATTTGCCATCATGAAGAGCATCAATGATTTCTTGTGTAGTTTTACCTTCTATAGAACCACCATTAGCAATATATCTTTGAATAGCATTGTCCAATGTTGCTTTAGCTAATTCATCAGAATAACGAACTGTTTCTACATTATCAGTATCTGTACCTTTACCACCTTTTTTGGCATCAGAATCTTTAATTTTTTCTTCTTCTTTGTTTTCTTCTTTTTCTTCTTCTTTTACTTCTTCTTTAGTCGGTATAGTAATTACTTCACCCGGATGTATAAGGTTAGGATTGGTTATCCATGGGTTAACAGCTAAAAGTTCATCTAAGGTACAATTATATTTTGCACAAATTTTAAGCAACCAATCGCCAGATACAACAGTATAGGTTTCTGGTTTCTTTTCTTCAGTAGCTTTTTCTTCAGTTTTTTCTTCGACAGGTTCATCGTTTGTATTTGCTACAGTAAGTTTTTCATCGCTATTACCTGTATCTGTTGTTGTTTCATTACTTACGTTTGCAAATATATTTTCATCTGATTCTTTAGCTTCTTCAGTAACTTCTTCTGTAGCCGTGGCAACAGTATTGTTTGTTTCTTCGTTATTAGTAGATGGTCTAACAACAGTAACATTGTCTAGGGCATAACTTTCTGGAGCGGTAGCTAGCAATAAAGCTAATAAAATAACGACGAACAAACTATTCTTTCTCATGGATATAACCTCCGTTTATATTCTTATGCAAACATTATACACATTTTTTAAATGTACCGTAACTAATTTTTTAAAAAATAATTATTTTTTATTAAAATTTGTGTACACTTTAATAAAAAATAATATTTTTNNTTTTTTTATAAAAAAATTTATTCGCCCATACTTGATTTAGCAAGATTTATATCGCTTATCATAGAACGCGCATCGGCAGCATTTTTCCCATTAGGTTCAAGTTTTATAGTGGATTCAAAATAGCTTATAGCTTTATCAAAAGCAGCAACGTCTCCAGCTAATCCCTTGTCGGTCCATGCCAAACCTAGATGATACAAACAATCAGTGCTTTTGTCATTCTTCTTTAAACTTTCATTATATTTAGCTATTGCTTCATCAAGTTTCCCTTTTTTATACAAATCATAACCTTGAGTATGCAAAGCTTCTGCTAAAGCCTTTTCTTCTGAAGCAGCAGCATTTGCTTGTTCCGTTTTTTCATCTTTAGCTTTAGAAGCAACACTTCCCATTGCTTCATTTTCACGTTTCTTTTTTAGTTCGCTATATACGTCTCGTCTCTTATTTTCTTGCTGTTTTTTTGCTAAAAGCTCAAGTTCTCTCTTTTCCTGCTCCGCCTTTTTAGCTATTCTGATTCTTTCATTTTCTTCGTTTCGCCATTTTTCTAATTTTGTCATAATTGGTATAAGTCGTTGCGCATATATCCCAGGCTTTTTCTTTAAAGGCAAAAGTATTCTTTCTGCTTCTTCATAGTAGCCATTTATAAAATTCAAAGCTCCAAAATAGTATCTGTTTTCAGGATTTTCAGGACTATGCCTATATAGAGAAGCAAAAGTTTCAACACCTCTTTCAATCAGACCTTGGTCATCTTCTGCTGCGATAGAAGGGTCTTTATTAAACTTTGCAAAATACAAATCAAGTGCAGAAGTAAGTCCATTAGTTTTTAAAGCATTAAAAACATCAGCAAGCGGCCCTTTTCCGTTTTTAAAATAACTATCAGAATCTAAATTTGCCTTTTCTTTCTCATTTACTTTATCTATTTCTCTATCTAAAGCTCTTATAGCAATATTAGGATTACTTACAGCAATCTTATTTTCCGGAATTACTAGACCATAGGGTCTTAATTTTGTTCCAGACGCAATATCGGCTATAATCTCATATACAACTGGATCATGTTTCATAGGTTTGCTTTCACCAGAACTACCTAATAATTCTTGCAACTGTTTAATTTTTGGGTGATCTGGCGCAGCAACAGCAGCTTCATCTATTAATTTCTTTGCATTTTCTATATCTTTTTTATCAATATAGATTTGAGCTATCCAAATTTTTGCTTCAAAATTATTCTTATCAAGCAAAAGAACATTTTCGAATTCTACAAGAGCATCATCTATTTGTCCTTGGTTATAGCATTTTATTCCTTCTTTAAGAAAAAAATCAAAATCTGTTGGAGTTTGAGATAAGCAGATAGAAGTTACTATAATACTTACAAATAAAAGATTCCAAACTTTGCTTTTTTTCATTTATAATAACTTGTTTCCTGGTCAAAAACAACAAATCTCACTCTGCTTCTAGCCTCTGTAGGGAAAATATTTATTTGTTTACCAGTATAACCAATACCACCAGAAACAATCATTTCTAATTTTCCATCTCCGTTTAAATCAGCAAATGTCGGTGCCGCTGTTACTCTTCCTACATATTTAGGATAACCAGTAAGTGGTCTTCCATCAAGACCAAGTGCCATAACAAAGCCACTTTCTTCTTTTTTACCATGCGGGTCTATTGCTGTATAAATAATATCAAGTTTCCCATCTCCATCTATATCCATTACAACAGGACGAGAATATATGGATTGATCAGCAACCGTAAATGGCCAACCTTTTTTTATTTTACCATTTGTATCATATACGGAAACAGAATCTTTGTATCCTGCCACAACGATTTCATTTTTTCCATCACCGTCTATGTCAGCTATTATCGGTGCACCATGTGAGCCTTTTCCACCCACGCCAAATTTTTTTATAACTTCTCCGCGTGAGTTCCAAATAGTCATTTCACCTTGTTTTGAAGTTGTATATATTTCTTTGTTTCCATCACCATCAAAATCTGCTGCTGAAGCGTCAAATCCCCATTCTCCATTAGTTTCGTTTAAGTATTTTGGCCAACCACCGTAATCTGTGCCACTTTCTGTTAAAACATTAAGTCTGCTTCCTTTATCTCGGCAAATTATAGCCTCTGTTCCATTGCTTAATTCTACAGTCTCTACATTGCCTGTTATACCGCTGGAACTACTAGTTATCCAATTTATTTCGCCATTTTTAGTATCAATGCTGGCAATTTTACCTTGACTGGTTCCAACATAAACATTTTTTCCAACAGCTAGTTCAGGCGATTCAATTTTTCCACCAATTTGAGCCACCCACTTAGTTTTACTCATGGAATCCAAGCAATATACTTTTCCATCCATAGAAGCTGCTATGATTTCCGTTCCATTGCTCCCCTGAACAACTTCTACAGAAGTCATAATAGGACCACCTGTTTGTCTTGGCCAATAAGGTGGTCTTACAATTTCTTGTCCGGAACCAGACGAATAAATATGAATTTTACCATCTGTAGCGCCAAAAACTAAATCCTTTTTACCATCACCGTCTACATCACCAATAACACGTACTTGCCCATATATATCGCCTTGGACCTGCGCTTTGCTTTCATTATTATTTGAAGAATTTGATTGGGCAAAAGCTAGAATCGAAGAAGTAAGCATAAATCCAGTTAAAAGAACAGTTACTATAATATGTTTGCTTTTCATAATCTGCCTCGCTTTCAATAATACACTAAATCATCACGATAAACTTTCATAAGAACGCTTTGTTCAGCTTTAATTTTTGATCTCTTTACTTTTCCTACTGTATTTATTTCCCATATATCATATTTACCAATAATTCTTTTTCCAGAAAAATGGGGACGATCAAACCAAACATCATTTCCTACTTTTAGAGGTTGTATACTCAATATTTCATATTCACCATCTTCAAAGCTTTTTGTAAATTCTTCCCTAAAAAATTTAGAATCAGAATTTTTACCACTTCCCTTTTCGTATTCTGGTCTATTATTTCCTCTTCGATATTCATTCATCATAAATATTTTAGCTTTTTCTACACCTGCTAGAGCAAAATTTCTAGCTTTTATGCGGTCAGCTTCAAAAATAATAAGTTCAGCGCTAGATTTTGAAGAAAACCAATAAACAATACCAAATGCAGAAAACAAAGCTAGCAATAATAAGGCAACTGCTGATATAAAACCTTTTTTATTCTTTTTCATAATCCACTCAACTGTACTGTAAGCATGTCACATTCTAATCTAACTGTAATATCCAATTCCTCTACTTTTTTTATATCTTTCGCATCAAACATTTTACAGGTCATGCGAACGCTTTTTAAATCATTTTCTGGTCTGTAAAAATAGAGTTCCGATATATTCTGTGCCACAACTTCTTTTTTTAATTCTCCTGAAGGTGGTTGTACTTCTCTTATAATAGTTTTATCTTTTTCGTTATATTTCCATTCTATAGAAGTAATTGATTGATCTGTCCTAGTATCAATATGCCTAAAATACAAACTTTTACCTCTAAGATTTTTTTCTAAATCTCCAATTCCTACTAAAGTTGGGAAAAAGCTTTTATTATCTTCCCCTCTAAAATATAAATGGGAGCCTTGTAGTTCAACAACAGGATTAATATTTTTAATATCTAAATAAAATCGCTTCATTAAAACTTGTATTTTATAATGAAGATCCATTTTATTTTGTCCCCATGACATAGTATTTAGATTATTTCTAAATACAGACAGCATAATTACAGCCAATATACTAATTATTGCTGTAGAGACAGCTACCTCTATAAGCGTAAAACCTGTTTTATGTTTATTATATTTCATAAAGCAAACTCACATTCTCGTTGTAGACTGTACAGTTTTGTCATCTAACAAGGCTTTGTAAGTAGAAAGATTAGCATTGCAAGTTTTTCCATGTTCCTGCCATGTAATATGAACAGAAATCTGAAGAAGATTGTGCTCTATTGAGCGATGAGGATATACGGTATGACCAGGAGCTTCTTCAACTTTAATTAAAGCCCTAGCTTTATAGTGTTTTATAAAATTATTCGGAAGTTGAAACTGTGGATATTTATCACTTTGCTCAGGTATAGATACAGTATTTGGAATTTGCTCCCAAATAAAATCGTTACTCCTAGCAACGTCAAGAAGGTTTTGAGCAGCCATAGAAGCAGTAAGTTCTTCTGCACCTCTTTCAATATAACCTGTTCCAGATAAAAACATAGATAAAACAGGAAGAAGTCCAAAACCAACAATAACAATAACAATCATAACTTCACCCATAGTAAAGCCCTGTTTTGCAATCATCTTCTTCTTCCTCCATCTCTGTCGTATTTATCAACAGGTATATGGTCTTTCTCATATTTTTTGAAATCTTGTAAATATTGAATTGCCGCCTTAGCATTTTCCGCAGCAGGTGTAAGAGGAAACTTTTGAACTATTGTTTTATAATATTCAATAGNNAACGCTTGCTTCTTCACTATCAGGATATTGAGCAATTATTTGTTTAAAAACTTCTATAGCTTTGATATAATCCCCAGCTTCCATATATGAAACGCCTTTTCGGTAATGATCTTCAAAGAAACTCATACCTACCGGAGCGATAGTAATAGGTTTAACTGGAGCACTTGGAGCTATAGAAAAATTTAAACCTGTTCCTTTCATAACTTTAGTTGGTTCTGTAGGAGCAACTACTTCCTCAGAATCAGATTCTTCTTTCATCTCATCCAAGAAAGTATCAGCTTGTGACATTTTCATCTTAACTTTCCTTTTACAGCACCCTACTGTGCTTACTAAAATCAAAATTAAGATAAAAATACAAACAGATTTAACTATATTATTTTTATATGGCAAAGAAAATCTCCAAAAATTAGCAAAGATGCTTCTTTACAAGTTCTGCTATATTGTTAACTAAGATTTTTAATTCGTCTTCGTCTGGACCTTCTGCCATAACTCTTATCAAATCTTCTGTACCAGAACATCTGACAAGCAATCTACCACGTCCTGACAGCTTTTTATCAACTTCTTTAATAACGTCAGTTATTTCTTTAACGTTTTCAAAAGCTTTATTTTTTACTCGTATATTTACCAATACTTGAGGCAATTTACTCATAATAGAAGCAAGTTCTTTTATATTTTGTCCTGTTTCATGCATTATTTTAAGTAAATTACAAGCAGTCATAATTCCATCGCCTGTCGTTGCATATTCATATAGAATGATATGACCGCTTTGCTCTCCGCCTATCATAGCACCGAGCTTTTGCATTTCTTCTAAAACAAACCTATCGCCGACTTTGGTTTTAACTATTTTTATTCCGTTTGCCCTCATAGCCAAATCTAAGCCTAAATTAGCCATTACAGTTGTAACCAAAGTATTTCCAGGTAATTTATCTCTGTCTTTCAAAAATTTAGCGGTTATAGCCAAAATAAAATCGCCATCTATAATCGAACCATCAGGAGCTACCGCTATTACCCTGTCTGCATCGCCATCAAAAGCAAAACCAATATCAAAACGTTCTTTTTTCATCATATTAACCAAGTTGCCAATATGAGTAGAACCCACGTCTTTATTTATATTTATTCCGTCAGGGAAATTGCCTATTACATCTATACTAAAACCTAGCTCTGCAAACAGTTTTGGAGCCCATTCAGAAGCAGCGCCATTTGCGCAATCTAGAGCTATTTTTATTTTCTTTGTTCCAAAACCGCTGTCACCACATACTTTTTTTAAGTTAGACAACCAAAATTTTACAGAATTATCGTCATAAGTAACTCTTCCAACACCCTCACCAGTTGGCATAACAGGTCTTGTTCCTGCAACAAGGTCTTTTTCTATAGCTAGTTCTATATCGTCGCTAATTTTAAAACCATCTGGCCCAAATATTTTTATTCCATTATCTTGAAAAGGATTATGGGAAGCACTTATCATTATAGCTCCCATACCTTGTAATTCCTTTGTTATATATGCTACAGCAGGAGTAGGAATTACACCTAATAAACGTGCTTCTACGCCAACAGAAGCAACGCCTGCCGCCACAGCATGTTCCAACAAATCACCAGAACGTCTTGTATCTTTAGCAATAAATATAGGGCGCCCGGTTTTTTTACGATTTAAAAGCAGCTGATAAGCCGCAAACTGAGCAATTTTATATGCAGTATTCCCATCTAGAGGAAACTTATTAGCAAGTCCTCTAACACCATCGGTACCAAACAAACGACCCATTAAGAAAACTCCAGTAAAAAAAGTTTAAGTATTATATCATGAAAGCATTAAAATTTACAAATTATACTGTTAGAACATAGTTATTGCCAAAATTATTGTCCCATTTACCAGAAAGCTTTCCACTCTGATCTGTAGAAATTAAATTAAAGCAATAATTAACTTTTTCGTTCATTGGAGCCCAAATTAACGCCTTATATAATCTAGGAGCAGGGATTTTTGAAATAACTTGAGCTCGTCCTTTTTCATAGTTTTTATCGCCTTTTCGATATGCACTTTGACTTACAGAATACTCACTACCCCACTCTATATAATCTAATTCCATTTCAGTATCTTGAGGATAAGACCAATCTTCCAGACTCCAATGTAGTTTTACATGCGTATATGCGCCAGCATGATCTATAAACTGTATAGTTTTTGGAACAATTAACTGTGCATAATTTGCGCTTACTCTTTCGTNNAGGAATCCTTAAAACCCATGTTCTACAAAGTGGAGACGTACCCCATTCAGGCATCATCTCATATGATTCTGTTTTGTTCCAGTTTGCAGGTTTATTTATGTGTCCATAAGCAACATTTAGCTTTACGGATTCTATGCCTTCTTCATTATCAAGCCAAACTTTCTTAATAAAGGAATAACCTTCGAATGGTTTTGTTATAGGTATTTCTTGCGCGACTTCACCAGTATTGGCTAATTTTTCCGTTGTTAAAGTATGCGGTTCCATTTCGACCGCCAATGCCAACTGACTAATTGTCCCCATTTTTATATCCCTTTCAGAGNNTATCCCTTTCAGAGTAACTTAACCATATGTTTTTTTAAAGTATATCAAATAAATAAATATGTAGCAATAAACATTAATTTTAAGATATATTATTATAATTAAAGAATATTTACATTTTAATAATGAAAAAAATATTTATAATTTATTTAATNNGTCTATATCAGGTTATTCACAAAAATTTATAGAATTAAATTTTAAAATCAACATTAATTCAACATATCTGATTGCTTTTTTTATGCTTATAATTTTATTTGCTGCTTTAGGTTTCAATGACTATATAAAAAATAATAAAAACCATGAAAAAGAGAATAGCTTGATAAAAAAAGAACATGAAATCTGTGTTATATATTCAATTATCTATTTTGGCACATTATTTTGTTTGAGTATACTTACAAAAAATAATGATTACCCACTTTCTTCATTTATAACTATAAATTTATTCAGTGCATTATTTGTATCACTTATTTTTTATATTTTGTTTAATTTAATAATCTGGGCTAAATATGGATTAAAATTAATTATTATTTCACAATATGATTCCTTTAATGAAAAAGCTAAANNTATATTACTTACATTATATTTTCGATACCATTAACATTTTTCATTTTTAGAATGTTAAAATAATTTTTAAAAAGTGTTTTTCTTATCCAAAAGAAACTAAAAAATAATTGAAAAATAGTTATATACGTTGTATTCTTTTGTTTATCTCTTCTATAATCGTATTAAGTGCACATCATGAACGGAGGAAATAACTTACCGCAATGTCTAAAGTATTAATGAAAGGCAGTGAAGCACTTGGAGAAGCCGCCTTACTAGCTGGATGTAAATTTTATTTTGGCTCACCAGTAACCACACAATCAGAACTTCCTTCTTATTTAGCAAAACGTATGCCGCAAGTTAACGGTATATTCTCACAAGCAGAAAACGAAGTTTCTGCAATAAATATGGTTTATGGCGCAGCTTGTGCCGGAGCAAGAGTTTTAACGTCTAATTCCGGTCCAGATGTAAGCGCAAAGCAAGAAGGAATAGCATATATAGCTTCTTCTGAACTTCCATGCGTTATAGTGAATATAATGAGAGGTGGGCCAGAAGCAAACAACAACAATCCTTCCCAAACAGATTATTGGCAAGCAACAAGAGGCCATGGCGATTATCGAACCATAGTCTATGCACCAGCTAGTGTCCAAGAAATGGCAGATTTCACTGTTTCAGCTTTTGATTATGCGGATAAATTCAGAAACCCAGTAATCATTCTTGCAGACGGCATTGTCGACAGCATGATGGAACCAGTTGAATTACCTCAAAAGATTGAATATGATATTAATTCTAAAGAATGGGCATTAGGTTATCCAGGCAATCATCGTAATATATGCGCTTCTGTTCTAGAAGACAGCCAAGAACAAGAAGTAAAAAATTGGACTTTATACCAAAAATACCAGGAAATAGCAGAATATTTTGCTAACAATCAAGAATTAGCTGTAGAAGAATTTATGTGTGATGATGCAGATATAGTATTAGTCGGTTACGGAATTATAGCCAGAGTTCTAAAAACTGTCGTTGAAAAGTGCCGAAAAAGAGGCATAAAAGCAGGCCTTATAAGACCAAAAATATTATGGCCTTTCCCAAGTGAAGCTATTAGAAAAGTTGCCGATAAAGTTCCACTGTTTATGGTCGTAGAAATGTCTTACGGGCAAATGGTAGAAGACGTTAAAATTGCGGTTAACGGTAAAAAACCTGTTTATTTCTTTGGTCGCACAGGTGGAGCTGTTCCATCTGACTTTGAAATTTTAAGTGAAGTTCAAAAATTAGTTAATCCAGACTAAGCAAGGAGTGAGCACATGAAAAAAGAAAATAGTTTTGCAGATAAGAATTCTACTCACTACTGTGCAGGTTGTGATCATAATACTTTGCATGAAATAGTAGCAGAAGCCATAGAAGAACTTGGAGATAAATATAAAGCTATTTGCGTTTCTCCAGTAGGTTGCGCTAGTTATGCCTATAACTACACAAATATAGATTTCTGCCAATCCTCTGGAACTCATGCCGCTTCAGTATCTGTAGGAATAAAAAAAGTCCGTCCAGAACATATTGTCTTTACATATCAAGACAATAGTCAAACAGGATTAGATGCTGGAGAAATAATACATGCTGCAAATAGAGGCGAAAATATAACTGTTATTTTTAACAATAATGGCACTTATGATTTAAACGCTAATAAAGATGATGTTACTGCAAAAAAGCCAATAAAACTAAGTGAAATTATTGCAGCCTTAGAAACACCTGTTTACGTTGTTAGAATAGCTGTTGACAACGAAAGTAAACAATCAGCAAAAGAAACTATTAAACACACTTTCAGGCTTCAAAAAGAAAATAAAGGATTTACTTTTATCGAAGTTGTCGGAAAATGTTGTGAAAAAGAAAGCGCTAAAATTTTTCCGCTTGGCGTATTTAAAGATAAATTTGGGTCAAAAGCCTAATACCACAAAATTAAGGAGCAAAGAATATGTCATCTACAGTCGAAAGAATTATTCTAGCCGGATTCGGTGGTCAGGGTATCCATAGTTTGGGAAGAATTTTGGCCGAAACAGGTATGAACGTTGGCAAAAGCGTTTCTTGTATAACCTTTGGAAATGATGATTTAAGTAACTGTGATTCAAATTGTTCTGTCATCCTTGCAGACAACGAAATCGCATCTCCTATGGTAACAGTTCCAGATGCAGTTATTGCAATGAACAAAGATGCTTTAAGTAAATATAGCTATAAAATTAAAGCTGGCGGCATGTTAATGTATGATTCATCAGTTATTGAACGTCAACAATTCAGAGATGACATCCGATTATATGAAATTCCAGCAAATGCTATAGCAAAAGAAATAGGCGATGTAAGCCTTGCAGGTTTTGTTATGGCAGGAGCCTATGCTCGTTTTAGTAAACAATTTACTCTGGAAGATGTGATAAATGCACTTCCACAAATGTTAAAAGAATTTGATGAAAGCGCAATAACCTTAGATAAAGCAGCAATAACTAGAGGTTATAATTATGTCGCTGAAAAAAAATATATGTTTGGAAGATATGTCCATTCAATCTTTAAAGGTATCTAAGTAAGGAGTTCTGTTATTCATGTCTTCTAATATTCCTGAACTAGTTAAACTTGTCGTAGAAACTCTAAAAGATAAAAAAGTCGAAGACCTAAAAGTTATAGACGTAAGGAAAGTAGTATCTTACACAGACTATTTTATAATTGGTACTGGCAATAGTTCAACACATGTACAAACTATGGCCGATGCCATAGCAAAACTTGTAAAAAAACCTAACGAATCAGGTATTAAACCAGAAGCAGATCAAGGTTCGAACTGGGTTTTATTTGATGGAGACTTTTTTATATTAAGTCTTTTCCAAGATGAAGCAAGAAAACGATATTCACTTGAAGAACTTTGGCATGACGGTGAGGAAATTGAAATTTGATCAAAAAAGATAGTGGCTGGCAAAAAATGGTTCCACATGCCAGAGTTATAGAAAACGATTTATGTGGAATTCTTAGCAAAGATAATAAGCACCGGATTGAAAACGTTTTAAGATTAAGAGAAGGCGATAGTTTTGTTATCACAGACGGATTTGGACATGAAGCTAAAGCTATTTTAGGCAAAAATAGCGAATATTCTGCTGATAAATGGACCGCTCCTAATAGAGAGCCAAGCTTAGACGTTACGCTTTTCGCTGCTATTTCTAAAGGCGAGCGACTTGAATGGGTAATAGAAAAAGCTGTTGAAATGGGCGTTAAGCATATTGTACCTATAATATGCGAACGTTGTATAGTAAAGAATCCAGGAAATACAAAGCTGGAAAGATGGAAAAAAATAGCCGCTACAGCTATGATACAATGCGGCGGTTGCGTTCTTCCAGAAGTAATGGAACCGATTGAATATTCAAAAATGCCTGTTCCAGGTGAAGAAACTCTTCCTATACTTCTCCATGAAAAATCACTGACTATTTCATTAAAATCACTTCCCAAAGAAACTAAGAATAAAAAACAATTATGGTTAGCTTCTGGTCCAGAAGGCGGTTTTACAGACGAAGAAGTAAACAGCTTTATTAAAAATAATTGGCAACCAGTATGGTTAGGAAGACGACTATTTAAAACAGATACCGCTCCAATTGTTGCTCTTTCTATTATTTTATCAACTTATTGGTTTGGAAATGATAATATTTGAGTTTAAAAACTTTTTTTGATAATATGTTACAGCAATGACAAAAGAAATAGAATTAAATGAAACGGTAGAGAAAAAGAAATATAAGGTCATAATACCTTATACAGAGTCTGCTACGCCAAAAAAAATTTTTAAAATAGAATACGAAATAACAGCCAGCAACAATATGCTTGCTAAAAGACAAGCAGAGAACCAATTTAACTTATATAATGATTCCTCAAGCGCTTCATGGGTTAGAACCATGAATAAAGGTGGAATCAGAGTTATGCGCATAATTGATGACGTTCCTCAAACAGTAGAAGAAATAGACAAATTATGCGAACAACTTATTAATAATACAAATAAAGAAGAAATTTGTGATATATTAAAAAAGCTTTCTATGCTTGAAGACGCTTCAACAACATCGTATATTTTAAGACAAACAAAAAATAAAGATGTGGAAATAGCTTCTTTAGCAGTAGAAGCTCTTGAGAATATAGGAGACCCTACAAGTTTATTAGCTGTAAAAAATCTTTACCACGATGAAACTCCGGTAAAGCTAAAAGTTAAAATAATCGCTGCTATCAGCAAAATTGCTCTTCCAGAAGACAATATACTAGATTTCATGTCTAATGCTCTTAAAGACGATGTAAAAAAAGTAAGAGACGCCGCCGCAAGAGCTTTCGATATACTAGAAAACCGTGCACTTGCGTCTGGATGGGTTAACTGGATAAAAGCAAGGCAAAAGCGAATAAGTTGCGATTCAAATTAATTTAAAAGGCATTAAAAATGAGACAACCACCAAGAAATCCAATGAAAAATTCAGCATTATATATATTGTTCTTACTTATTATAATAATTTCTATTTCTAATTTTAGTCCAACAAACAGTAGTTTTATAACTCTGGATTACTCTGATTTCATATCAATTATTAATAAAAAAGACCCAAGAACGATATTCACCGTAGAGATTGGCGAACGAGAAATTCATGGAAGTCTAGAAATACCAGATCCGATAGTCCAAAACAAAAATAACACACAAAGCTATAGAGTTATTATACCTCAAAATGACCCAGATTTAATGGATATTTTAAGAAAAAGTCCATCTAAACCAAAAATAAAAGTTATTGCTCCTGAACAAACTGCGTGGTGGCTTAATTTACTTATAAATTGGTTCCCATTCCTATTGCTTATCGGTGCTTGGCTTTATATTTTAAATAAAATGCAAGGTGGCGGTGCGAGAGCTTTTAGTTTTGGAAAAAGCAGCGCCAAAATGATAGATCCATCTGAAAAACGCATTATGTTTAAAGATGTAGCAGGCGTTAATGAAGCTAAAGAAGATTTAATAGAAGTTGTAGATTTTCTTAAAGAACCTAAAAAATTTACAGATTTAGGTGCCAAAATACCTAGAGGCGTTCTTTTGTTTGGGCCTCCAGGCACTGGTAAAACATTGTTAGCAAGAGCAGTCGCAGGGGAAGCTAATGTAGCGTTCTTC
>LXOW01097208.1_pt1 | contig 16221 bp, 5 predicted proteins | sample 1368591 | NCBI WGS metagenome assembly LXOW01 (sample SAMN04884650, study PRJNA319009) | bovine gut metagenome | isolation source: Cow rumen | host: Bos taurus | place: Italy: Legnaro (PD) | collected 2014-07-09 | reverse complement strand
ACTTTGACGTGCAGGATGCACCGAGTACGTCTATTCCTTTTTCGCTGATGTGCGCGGCAATGCTGGCCGCCATTGCAACGCGGTGGTCGCCTTTGGGATCGACTTTTCCGCCTTTAAGCGAACCCGTTCCCTTGATGATGATGGTACCGCCGTCAGCAGCGCCATCGTATTTTGCATCACCGCCCAAGGCATTGATCATATCAACTGTAAGAACGACCCTGCTCTTTTCTCCGTCGGCAAAGGCCCCGCAGCCGGTGAGCTCTGTCGTGCCGTTCAGCTTGCATGCCGCGACCGCAAGGAGAGGGATCAGCGACGGGATCTCGGAAACATCGACTTTTCCGCCGAGGCCCTCCAGTGCCTTTCCTATGCACTTTTCTCTCTGCAGGCTCTCGTCCGAAAGGCCGTCCATTGCGACATCGGATCCGAAATAGTTTGCGACTATATAGTTGGCCGCGATGGACCAGTCGCGTTCACACTTGATGCCCAGGCCCGGCGATGTCGGGTTCTGGTGTTTCTTGAATTTATGTTTGTAATTGGGGTTCACATATTCGTAGGCCTTTTTCGGAGGCTCGGGAAGAACCGCCTTCTGGCCGCCTTTGATGATCCAGTCACCGAAGGTGCCGCCGACTTCTATCTCGAAATCCTTTAAGGCTTTGATCGTGATCTCTATAGCCGCCCTGTTCGCAGGTTCATTCAACAGCTTTAATTCCGAATCGCCGCCCAGCATGGGAAGAGCCATCAGAAGGCCGCTGATGAAATCGGCATCCGTAAGATCGATCTCGTATTTTCCCGGCTGCAGCTTGCCCGATGAAACAAAGGGAAGGCTGCTGCCCTCAAAGCTCATGCCGTGGGCGCAGAGCACATCCGTCAAAGCTTTCAGATCGAGCCCCTTTAATTCGTCTTTGACATCAAATAAAAACTTCTTGTCAAAGAGGCCCGATACCGGCATTATCATCTTTACCGCGGCAAGGCTGGCCCCGCAGCGGAGCTTTCTTACCTCCGGTTCCTTGCCGTCGGGATAGGTCCTGACAAGACCGTAGCTTGCGTCAAAGCTTGACTTTGTATCGTCACAGTCGTCGCTGCCGTCGATGCGGCCCGCGCCGGCCAGTGTTCCTATAATTATCTTTCTATGCATCTCCTGCCTTGACGGCGGCAGGTTCACCTTGCCCCAGTATTTTCCGGGCTCTATTCTGACGTCCATATATGACCTCTTTAATAAACAGCGTGCAAATGCTTACAGAAACATTATACCATATCAAAAGGACAGCAGTGCGAACTGCTGCCCTTTTACATTGATCTGATAGGTTTTGATTTGTCCTGACGGATCTGATCATTCCTGATATATCTGCAGATCCGTAAAAACAGGCATTAATTATTTCTTGCTGAAATAGCCCTTGATGAAGTCATTCATCTGCTTTCCGAGATCATCCATGAAAGCCATGGTCTCTTTCATAGCTTCTTCCTTGTCGAAATCGATCTTCTGCTGTGCAGCAAATTCCTCGAGCGACTTGATATTGAAATTATTGATCTGGGTCTGGAATTCATCGAAGAGAGGGACCAATTCCTTGTCACGCTCGTGCATGTATTCAACGAAATCCTTCTGTACTTCGGGATTTTCCTGTATTTCCTTGATTAAGAATTCTGACATATTGCAATACCTCCTGAATAGCAGCGTGCACGCTGTACTGTTACAAATTCCTCTGTATCTATTATACATTAAATCCGGCCCGAATAAAGAAAGTCTTTTTGATCAGGCTTCCGGATCCTGAAGTTTCTCTTTATCGATCAGCCCCAGTTTATTTGCCTGCCAGGTTAGCTCCATCTGAAGCATTCCCACCCTTGCACCCGTGCAGATGAAATCCATAAGTATGCTCAGGGTCGTTGCCAGCGCGATAGCGGACGAGGGTATGCCGAGCTGACTGAAGAGCACGCCCATGCAAACGAGCATGCCGCCCGATACCGGAGGACAGGCCATGGCTACTATCGAACATACGAGCCATGCCATGACGTACCAGACAAAACCGCCTCCCACGCCGTAGCTCTCCGCGCTGTAAAAGGCCAGCAGAACGAAAAGAGCCGTATAGCTGGAGCAATATAAAACTGCACCGATCGGTATGCCCATGTTGTCCAGGTGATCTTCGATACCGAGCTTATGCTTGCCGATCTCGCTCATAGTGCCGAAAGCCGCAGAGGATGATGCGGTTGTAAAACCTATGATCATGGCCGGGAATACTTTTCTCAGAAGCAGAACGGGACTTACCTGCGCGCTGAGTCCGACCGTGACAGCCTTGACGATCACAAAGACCGCAGATATCAGAATACAGATCAGAAGCGGTTTATATAGCCTGATAAACATTTCTGCGCCGCTTTCCCAGAACTGCAGGGTGACAGAGCAGAATATGTATATGGGCAGCAGTTTGCATACTGCCGTTATCCCGCGCGTTACTATCTTGTTGAACTGGAAAATGAGATCAGTGAAGGCTGCGGTCTCGTTTCCGATCAAAAGGATAATGATACCCAGAACCATGGCTATGAAAACGAGCTGCAGAGTATTGTCGTTAAGAAACGGCGATATGGGATCTCCCGGTATTATGCCCTCTATCATCTCGATCAGACGAAGAGCGGCATTGCTGCCCTCAGTATGCATCGACGGGGCCAACGAAAAGAAAGGCCGCGCCATCAGAATGCAGACGGCGCATCCTATGAAGGTCAGGGACAGATAACGTGAGAGCATGAGCTTGCCAACTCTTCCGAGTTCGGCAGCGGAACCTATCCCGCATATTCCGGAGACTACAGATAAAAAGATCAGCAGCCCCGCAAAGAGCCCCAGAAGACTCATGAACACATCGGAGACCGGGGTGAATATATAAAGGGAAAGGAATTCTCTTAAGCCATCCGGAAGAGCCGGTCCCGCAAGGCCGAGTACGGCGGCAAGCAGCGCGGCAAGCAGCATCATGAGCTCGATGCTCGGCCCCTTTCGGGGTTCACGCAGGATCAGCTCGTTTTTACCCTGATGATATGACCAGCCGGGACTTAGGCCCATACTCTCGGTAAGATAACCTGTCCATTTTTCAAGACTGCTTTCGTTCACATTAAGCGGGTTGTAAGGGCCTCCGCCGTATCTTATGCGCATATAGGGAGTGCCGAAGCGTTTTCCCAAAGTCATAGTAACGTTGATATCCTGATCGTAATGATCGGATATCTGAAGCATCAGATCTTCCATTATAAAGGCTGTCTTGGCTGCCGTTGCCTTTGTGACACCGACAGTCCCAAGCCATGACTCTGTTTCCTTCCCTATTTCGGCTACGCCGTTGTGATCAAGAAAAAACTCTTTTTCCATTTAATAATTATCCTTAACTGTATTTATTATTTCCTCAGGTAGGTGGGATGTTTCCTGTAGTATTCTTTTTTGTCTTCGTACATCAGGTCGTCTGCGCGCTTGATGACGTCGCTCGGGTTGTCCGATCCATCGGACCAGCAGGAACCGACGGCAAAGCTGATTCCCGGGCTTTCCGACATTACTGCGCGGAACTGTCTTAATCTGTTGTTCAGTATCTCTTCGGTGATGCCTTCCGCAATGATGACGAATTCGTCGCCGCCCACGCGATAGACTTCGTCGCGGCGGAATACTTTCAGTATGGTCGTTGCAGCCTCGATCAGGAGCTCGTCACCCTTGTCATGGCCGTGATTGTCGTTCACGTATTTAAGACCGTTAAGATCGAGATTCACTATGCCGAACTGTTTCGGGTTTTCTGCCTCGTTCATCCTGCGTATGCGCTGCATCATTGCATGCCTGTTGTTGAGACCGGTCAAGGCATCGCTGTGGCTCATCTCGTCGAGCTTGTTTACGAGCATATAGTTTGAGATCTCGGAGCCCATAAAGAAGGCCATGAGTTCGATGAGCTCTTTGACCTCTGTGGTCTTTTCGGTATTGTAATTGACAAGATAAAGATAGCCTATGATCTGTCTGTTTCTGCGAAGCGGCGTCAGCACCAGATTCTTTACGCCTGCCATGGTCATGCTTTCCGCCCACTCGGGATCGATCTCGCCGAGCAGTCTCATATCATAGTCATCTTTTACGATTATGTTGTTGCTGACTCCGAGCACTTTTTCCCAGCCTGTGACCAGATCGTAATCTATCACATCCGGATCTGTCTTATCGCGGTCGGGCCATGCATCATCATCTATGATGTCACTTAAAACATGGACCTCTTTATTCTCTCTGTCCAGAACAAGGACTCTTGCCGCCTTGGCCTCGGCGGCATTTTTCATATCGGTCACGACTTCGTTGAGACTGCTGTGGAAGTCATCGGCACCCATCAGGTTGATGCAGGACTTGATGATAAGCTCCGACAGCCCTATCGATACATTTGCCATACGGTCTGCCTCGGGGCCCTTTGTGAATTCGAAGAGGAACTGGCAGAAGCCCACACCTTCCTCATCGGATGTGAGAGGCACCAGGGTCTGATCCGTCCATGCATCAAGAGCTGTGGTCTCAACATAGGCGTGCATGCGTCTTCCGTTTATCGCGGCATGATATACAAAGTCCTCGAACTTGTTGTCTTTGGGAACAAGCTCGTAATATATCATGCCGTCGTAATAGGCGGGACCCATCATCTTTTTATAGACCTCGTTAGAGCAGAGGATGTATATATCCCCGCAGGTCCCGTCTTCCTTCTTTTCACACGACATTACACAGCACGGCATTTTTACCGCATCAACGAAAGGCTGAAAACGCTTTGTGTACTTTCCGTAATCCATGGCATACTCCTTTAAAATACCAACTGATCGCTTGCGTACTTTAAACCGGTCGCACCGACACTTTCCTTTGCAGCGTTTGATACATGATAAGCAACTGTGGACGCGTTGATCTTTTCACCATTGATCTCTTCTGCTGCTGCTTCGACGCAGTACATGCTTTCCTTGATCATGTTCCAGAAGAACTGATAGTCATTGCGCTTGCCGTTCTTAAAGGCCAGGGCAAGCAGGTTGACGCATTCATCGAATTCCTCTGTTTCGACATCGGTGGTTCGTAGTTTCATCTCCGTCAGCAGCGAACCGATGAGTTCGCCGTCTTTGGTGGAGAGTTTAAGTACCCCCACCATGATCTTTTCGGTAACGGAATCAGCGCTTCTGCCGTTTGCTTCGGCAAGGCCTGTGAGAAGCTTTCTTGCGGACTGGACCGCATGCATTTTGTAATCAAAGAATCTTGAATTCATATTCTGCCTCTTTTATTTATGCATAAGTTTTACGAATCTCGTCAACATAGTCGCCAGCTGTTCGCGGTCCGTGGAGCCCTCGGGAAGTATCCTTCCGCCGTCTCCGTTGATGAGGCCGACAGCAACAGCCCATTCCATAGCATCCCTGCTGTAGTAACGTACCGAAGCACCGTCCGGGAAGGAGCTGAGCGATGCACGCTTTGTCGTATCAAGCCCTATCAGATTTGCGTAACGATATAGCATGGTCACAGCCTGCTCGCGATCGATATCATCGTTGACACCGAAGGATCCGTTCGGATTACCGGTCACTATGCCTTCTTCCGAAGCCCAGCCTACGGCATCTTCGAACCAGAGCAGTGCATCACTGTCTGTGAATTTGTCTGCATTGCCCGGTGCCGACTTTCTGTCGAGATTATAAAGCACCTGGGCCATCATGCCTCTTGATACAGCTTCGGACGGGGTAAATGTTCCGTCACCGTTTCCGTTCATGATCTGACGGCTCGTTACGAAGTCTATGGCATCAGCCGACCAGCGTTCGTCTTCCACATCCCTGTAGACCTGCTTGTTGTCACGCATCACGATAGTGCAGTCGGAATCGAGTTTGACTGAGATAATACCGTTTTCCACATCGCAGTCCTTTACGAGTTCTTCTGTTCCGTCAGGCTTTACGATATACACAACAGTCGTAGTCTTTGCACCGGCTGTCGGGACAGCGACATCAACAGTCGTTCCGTCGGGTATGTCTACCCTGATCTGAGTATCCTTTCCTGCCGTTGTCGGGAGCACCACGGACTCACCCGTCTTTGCGGCTTCTGCAGCTGCTGTCTTGCTGACCGCTGCAACGACCGATACTACGCTGCCGCTCTTATCTGTTGTAACGGCTACGCTTGTTCCGTCAGTCTTCTTTGTCGTTTCGGTCTTTCCGCCGTCGGCATTGTTAACTGTGGCAGTAGTCGTTGCGTCTGCGTTCGGCTTGGCCGGTGTAACGACTGCACCTGCTGCTCCGCCGCCACCGGAGCTTCCTCCTGATGAAGAACCTCCGCCGGAAGAACCGCCTCCCGACGATCCACCGCCGGATCCGCTGTCACTTACGGTCACTTTGATCGTCTCATAAAGTGAAATTCCGTAAGCCGTATCTCTGACATCGATATAGGCGGTTCCGGCCTTTAATGCCTTGATATTGCCGCTCTGATCTATGTTGATAACGGGATCATCCGAATCAGAAGCGTTGTATGCCAGGTAATCGATAACAGCCCTGTCCTTGTAGGGATAGGCTGTTCCCGTGAGCTGTACGCTTTCCCCTGTCAGCAAGCCGAGGGTCTTTGTTCCGTCATCTGATTCTTTTATCTTTTTAGTCTCACTGTCTGTGTCGAGCAGTACCTTTACGTTATCCTGGGTCCTGTATCCGAATGCGACAGAATCATTATCGATGCGCTCGCCGCCGCAGCTCACATTGACATAGAGCGTGCAGCCTCCGAGATCGCCTATCATATCGGGCATCAGAGTGACCAGAACAGGTACAAAGCCTCTTTCTCCGGCACCGAGAGGATCACAGCTTGCCTTTCCTACGCTCTGCTGAATGATCTCGGTCTCACCGTCATCTTTGGTCTTTGTCGTCTCTTTTATGACTTCAACTTCGATCTTGTCGGAAGTCTTGTTTCCGATGTTCTGCATCGGGATAAAGGCCACAAAGGCAGATTGGTGAGATCTGGTCCTTCTCCTGTAGATCTCATCTGCCAGATCTTCAACATCCGGGAAAGCCCAGTACATGGAGGCTATACGCGGATCGGTCTTTTCGACAGCGTCCTCTATCTTATCCAGTGATTCTTCGCTGTTTACCAGATCGGCCATCTTTGCTGCATATGAATCGGCAGTATTACCGAATTCCGAAACGACTGCATAGATATAATCCTCGGTCATGTAGGACGGATCCTGACTTTCATCGGAGATCACCGGTGAAAAGTCGATCATGGCCTGTCTGTTTAAGGTATATTCCAGAGTATCTTTGATCTGCTGACCGTCTCTGACATAGGCCTCTTTAGTCTGTGGCTTGTATTCCTGAGCCGTAACGCTGAACTTTATATTCCTGCTGAATTCGGGAACGGTATAATCACTGACATAGAACGTCATACTGTCACCGGCATAGATAGTATCCTCATCGCCGTCGCTGTAAGTCGCATCTATGGTCTTTACTGTCTTTGCGGCTTTGCCGTCAACGCTCGCGCTGACTGTTATTCTGTAATCTTTTGCCGCCAGCAGACCATCGTTTTTAACAGTGAGAACTATATCGTTCACGGATCCCGGGACAGGATAGTAATTGTGCGAATGATCAGCCTGTGATTCGAGGTAAATATCCTCGACCTTGAGGCTGCCCTCCGATTCGCAGGAGACCTCTGTCAGGTTATGGCTGCTGTATACGATATTGTTGTCTGCATCATAGCTGATGCCGTATGAGTTGCCCAAAAAGAGCGCACCCGAATCCGTTCCGACAACGGGACAGATCTCGTCTATCACTCTGCCGTTGGGATATTTTGCAGCATCAGCTCTCTTCTGATAGTCGGTGACCTTTACGGGGTCTGACCATCCGAGGCTCTTTTCTATGCCTGAACCGCTGCTGACAAGGGGAGCATCGGTCTCGTATGATGAGCCCCAGATCTCGTTTCCGGTCTGTACCTTGCCTTCCTTATAGTCGGTCATTGAAAGCGGCCAGGTCCAGAACATATAGACATGATCGTCATCGCCGGAAACTATGTGATAGGATTCAAGCGAAAGACCCGAGGATACGTTTTCGTATACATCGTTTCCTGCATCATCCAGCTTTGTCCGAAGAACGATTTCTCCGAAATCCTTTACAGTGCCCAGGTCTTCCATCCAGGCAGAATCATCGGTCATTGCATTCAGGATAGGATAGCGCAGATCGAACTGCGCTTTGAGCCTGGAATCAATGTGAGATAACATCTTGGTCTTTGCTTTTGCGGGCCAGTTCGGAAGAGATATGTCTTCGGCACTGAGTTCTTCGCGCAGAACACCGAGCGTTGACTTGTTACCGGCGAGAGATTCCTTGTCATCCGGTATGTTGCCGTCTTCGAACTGGATAGCATTAAATACATCGTGTGCGCTTATGGTATGAAGCTTCGTACCGTCCGTGATCCAGGTGAGCATGAGATCCGATACAGTTCCTGTGGTGCCCTGTTTGGGATCGGTCACAGCTTTACGCCTTATCTGGGTCAGTTCTACCTGCGCGAGGCTCTCCGAACCCTGGCTTATCTTGATGGGATAGAAGCTGCGTCCCCTGGTCAGATCATCGATCTTTGCCCAGAGCTCTGCATTGCCGGACTTATCGCTCTTTGTCACCGTATATACAGCTATACGGTACTCGCGCGAGTTAGCCAGATCATAGGTCCCGACCAGATACTGCGAAACGAAGGGGTCTTTAAGATCCGGGTGCTGTATGGGTATCAGATACTCATCAACATCAGCACCGGAAGCAGTCTTCTGCGGAATGATGCTTCCGTCTGTATTTATGAGAGTCCTTGCCCAGGTGCTGTAATTCGTTTCAAAGTCCATGATCTCATCTGCCGTATCCGCTTTTTCAATATCTTTTTTGAGGTAGTATACGGCGATCTTTCCGGCTTCATTTACGAGCCTTGTGTTGTAATTGAGATACTTGTCTTTGTATCCGGAATCATCGCATACGGTCACTATACCGTTTTGTCCGAAATTATTGTCGAGTCTGTAACCGCTGCTCTTTTTTATCTTTGCCAGATGGATCTCCATGTTCTGAAGATCTTTCTTTACCTGATCCACATCGGTGCTGCCCGATGCATTTGTGCTGGACCATGCAACATATACGTCATCACCGATCTTTACTGCCGAGGGCAGGGTGTCAAAGCTGCCGTCTTTTTCTATCTCGGTGATATTGCCCCATGCCATAGTGGCATTGCCGTCGGAACCTGTGATCTTTGTTCCGATCGAATAGCAAAGGCTTGATGCATTTGCAGTGTCTCTGTCCGAATCAGACATGTTCTTTAAGAAGAAGAGCATGAAGTGATCGTTATCAAGCTCGACTGTTGTCGGTCTGATGTATTCAAGTGTCCCCTGCATGATGTCTTTTTCCGCCATGGGGACGAGGGTGCTTGCAAGAGTTCCGCCTTCATCTCCGAAAGCGCTGTAGGTCTCGCTGCCCATATCGAGTTCCCTTAAAGTGATCCCGGCCTTTTCCGATGAATAGCCTTCCGCGGGGCCTACCTCGGAAGAACTCAGCGCTAAGGTTTCTTTCTGTGTCTTGTTATTCTGGAAGGTCGGAGTGACCTGATAGATCGCCCCGTAAAGTCCCTGGTAGCTGCCGAACAATATATTGCCGCTTACAATGAAAAGGTCAAAACCTATACCTCCCGCTGCGCCCCAGGTGAATCCGAGATTGGGAGACCATCTTTCATCGAAATTCCATTTGACAGCAAGATTGACGTCGCCGACACCTCTAATTGAAAATACGCCGTTAACGCCGAGCCCCAGATAGAAGGTGATGTTTCCCGCGACGGTGAACCAGGGAGAGCCCGAGGACATAACGGGCGTGATATTACCGGATTTTCTCTCCATCTCCTTCATGCGTCTGCGCATCACAAGGCCTTCTTTTTCCTCGGCACTGTCATAGTTGAATGCGAACTCAGCGCTTATCGATACCTTGCCTCCTACATAGAGGTATACCGGGACGATGCCTAAGAACAGCATCGGGAAGGTCTTCCCTGCGGAACCGTAAACATTTATATACATTCCTGTTCCGGTCCATTCCCAGCTGTCTGCGCCCTCATCATAAAGGAATTCAAAACGGAGCAGCAGAGTGAAGCCTACCGTGATCTTGTCGCCCGCCATCAGGCCCAGGCCGTTTTTATACTGGGTATCTTCGTAATTCTTGATCGGATGGCCCTGATCCCAGGCATCCTTTTGCGCCTGCCTTTCCGCGGGGTCAACAACGTTATCGTCGATAGTATGGAAAGCTGCGTCCCTCTGCCCTGCACGTATAGCGGCTGCTCTGTCAGTATAGCTTGCTTTGGCATCGACCGCGGCCTTTTCGCCTCCCGTTCTGAATATATTGTTGAGCTTATCTTTCAGATTCTGCTGCAGCAGATCTCTTCTCGCCTGGGATGCTTCATCGATATCCCTGGAGAGGCTGAGACCTACTGTCCTGTATTTATAGCCCTTTTCAGGGTTGGAAGGGTATTCGTAGCTCTGTTCATAGATCAGCTTACCGCTTCCGACAGAATTCGAAAGATTGCCCAGGAGCGGCAGTTTTCCGAGCTGATCGGGGATATCGACCGAGATCTCCTGCGATGGACCTGCCTCGTCGGGAACGTAGAAAGAAAGTCCGCTGTCTATAGAGGGGAAGACCTTATCGACCAGCTGGCCTTCCTGTTTTCCTTCGGTATTGAACTCTACCCTGTTCTTTTCGGGGGATTCTATCTGGAATTCCAGCCTGTATCCGGGCATGAGCCTGGTGGAGCTGACACTTCCCTCAAAGATCCTGCCGTCTGTTGATACAGCCTTTTCGACGAACTGTTCCTTTCCGTCTCTCATGAAACGCATCTTGACCGCGGAAACAGATACTCCGTTGGTCACGACTTCGATATTGAAGTGTACACTGTCGTCATCGACTATCTCGCAGGTATTGCCCAGAGTGCTTCCCTTGGGATAATTCGTATGTGAATAATAGAAATTGTTGATATAAGGCGAGTAATTGGTCCTGATCGGAAGATCGATAATGCCGGATGCATCGCTTTCCGGACCGCCGCTTCTGCGCTCGGCGGACATCAGATTGATCACCATGGCCTTTGCGTTTTTCTCTTCGTATTTGATCTTTCCGCTCGCAGGGTCATAGGTGCCCACGTATATATCACGGTATTCATCGATCGCCGATTTGGGCAGCTTAAAATATCTTACCTGCCATACGCCTTCGTGCTGGCAGAGTATGGATACGGTATCGCCCGGGATCGCGCGTACGCCGTTGATCGAAAATGCACCGTTATGATCGGAGCTTGCGCTGATGCGGACCATATTCGCGCCCGCGGGAGCACCTGCAACAGGGCTTGCAAAGCCGTATATCACAACGCCTTCGGCGGGAACGTTTCTGAGGTCCTGCGAGGAATCACGCAGCGATACGCTCGAATACTGGACCTTGCCCTCGAGCACCATATAGCGGTATTGGTTCGGGTCGACCTTTTCGGCGCTTACCGTGATGATGTTCCTGGAGTAGTTTGACGACGCAAGCAGATCAAAGCTGAAGCCCTGCACTCTTGCATTGGCCCAGTTGTTGGAAAATACCGGGCGGTATTTTCCGCCGTTTGCAGCAGTCTCAACGAGACTTAAGCTGTATGCCATCGAAGGAGTCGGGGTATACATCTTTTCCCCGGCAGTATCGGAAAGCTTCAGGATCTTGTATCCCTGTGCCGCCATATCCTGCATCCTGGCATTTCCGTAGTTATATATCTCAGCATCCGAAAGAACGTCGCCGCTTTGGAATGCAAAGTATTTTGATGCGTCCCCGTCAAGTTTTACCGCGATAAAATTGCGTTCCTCACTGAATTCGGGGACAACATAGTATTTTTTCTTTTCAATGGTGAAGCTCTTGTGCTCCGTATATCTGTCCGGATTGATCTTTACGGCATAGGCTGCCTGGGGGTCTCCCGGGTTAGAGCAGCCGTAAGCGCTGTAGGTCAGATATGAGTATTTTTCTTTATATGCGTCCTTTACGACACCGGCCATGGGCAGCTGATCGCCTACATGCCAGGCCCTGGACTTCATCTCTTTTTCATATTTAAAGCTGCCGACGGCCTGTCCCTGGTCAGTGTTATCGTTTATGACTTCGATCTTTGCATCTTTGTACTGGAATACAGGGGTCACGTAAAGACCGGTCAGATAGCCCGCACCGGATCTTGTTGCCGTAGCACCAAGTCTGTCGATCTCCTTAAGCAGGGCTTCATCGATGGTAAAGCCGTCATCTCCGCCCTGGTTTTCATTTGCACGGAAAATGACCTTGTCTGTTCCTTCGGGCTTGATGTTAAAGCCGATAAGAGTTCCGCCTATCACACTTGATTCATAGGGTGAGCATGCAAAAGTGACCCTCTCGTAGGGATAACGTCTTTCCGTTGTAAGCATCCTGACCTGTGCGGGTTGGCGTTTGGTCGTGACCATATTGCCGTCGCCGTCAACGCTCACATATTCCATCTTGGCGGGAGCGTTCTGTATTATCTGGAACTCCCTGAAGAAACAGAATGCACCCCAGAACCATACCTCGGGCCTGCAGGCTGAGATGCCGTTCCTTTCGGCGACCACATGCAGCAGCAGTCTTTCACGGTCATGAGAGGCTCCGTATTTGTAAGTGCCGCTGCCAATATCCCTATAGGTGGTAACAGGTCCGGATATATTCCTTTCCTGGCTGGCGGAAGACCTGAAATCGTTAGTCCATAACAACGAGCCGCTGCTTTGGTTTCCCATAAAAGTCGCGGCAAAACCCATATTGACACTGTTGAGTCCGCTGTCTGTCTTAAGATCCATATAGGCATTCTGGAACAGCCAGGGGTTTTTGATCTCCATATAGGCTTTGGCATAGCCTTCATCCCAGATCCAGTTGCTGTACCAGTATAGATAGCCTACGGGACCGGGCTGGTTTTCCACTCCGCCCGGGTAATAATCCCACTTTGAGTCGCTGTTTGGTTCATCTCCGCAGTTATAGTAAGAGAAAAAGTCCTTGTTGGGCGGATAGAAGATGCCTACATATCTGTCGCCTACAGCAGTCGTTTCAATGATCTTAAAGGCGCTTGAGCCTCCCATCGAGGCAAGCTTGTATCTGGTGTCGTTGATAATGAACTGGGTGCCCGCACCGTATCCTCCGCCGGCCGGAGAACTGCCCTCAAGAGTACCGCTTTCAAGTAAGAGGACGCTTGTATCCTCGGGGATGATCACGGCAGCCCTGCTGTTCTTTCCGAGTTTGCAGCCGAGAGCATCGTAAAGCTCTACGGAAAAGCTTCTTTCCTCTTTTCCGCTCACAACGGGGATGGTGATATTGGTCTCTGTCTGATCGGGCAGGAATTCGACTTCCATATCGACGGCGGCAAAATCAAGACCTTCCCTTGCATTGCCGTCGGCAAGCGTTCTGATCTTGAATGTTGCGTAAGTGTATTCTGCGCCTCTTCTTTCGATGGTGATCAGGGCATCATCATTTTCGGCAGTGAACTTCGATGATGTCAGATATATTTCGGAGTGTTCGACCGGTTCGTCGTCTTCGATCGCTATGCTGAGCATATAGGGGCTGACTGCCGCCGTTGTATCATCGTCAAGCGATTTGATATCCAGATCGAATACTTCTTTTCCTTCGGATTCGGAGTCGTTGATTATTTTAAAGAAGATCTCTTTTTCGGTCTCGCCGGGGGCGAATCTTATGGCCAGTGCGGCTGAGGGATCGAAGACCTCGATGGGGTTGAGCCCTATAGTCTGCAGCAGGGTATCCGCTGTTGACTGAACGCTGCCGGATGTATCGCGTGCAGACTCAAGAGTCTGTGCCTCTTTTAGCTGCGCGAGACTGCTCTTATCCTCATCGTCTTCAGCGGGAACTTCAACTGTGAACGACTCGTCCTCAAGAGTGGCCGCAGTCTGAGTTTCCGATGTCACCTCCGCATCTGTCATCGCATTTTCATCGACTACATTTGCGGGGTCCATCGCCTGCTCTAAGATGGTCTTATCTGATCCGAGCTCTTCGATGATGTAGTCGCCTTCGAGGAACTTATAGTCCTTGCCGTATTTTGCGGACACATCCAAAGCGCCGACCATGATGATGCTCTCAAGACTGAGATCGCCCGCACGGTAGACTTTCACGGAATATGTTCCGCTTTCGGGAAGGGCGTATTCGGCGACGGGGATATTATCATCGCTGACGCCGCTGGCGCCGAAGGCAACAAAGTTGATGCCCGTGCTGTCGAAGCCTTCCTGAAGCGTGATGCCGACGCCCTCGAGCGCGACAGGTTCATCCTGCGCAAAGGCCGCAGCGGGGACCATGCCGACAGTCATTACTATTGCGAGTAAAATACATAGGAAGCGTTTCATAGTAAACTCCTTGTGAACACCTGTTGATTATTTACAGATCACTTACTGATCACTGTTTGTTCGTCAGTTTTACGAATCTCATTATCATGGTCGCGAGCTGTTCGCGGTCTGCTGAGCCTTCGGGTTTTATCTTTCCCTCGTCTCCGTTGATGAGGCCTACCGCGACCGCCCACTGCATCGCATCTCTGCTGTAATCACGCACCGACCCCGCATCCGGGAAGGAGGCAAGTGTTGCACGCTGTGTAGTATCAAGCCCTATCTTGTTTGCGTATCGGTAGAACATAGTTACTGCCTGTTCGCGGTCGATATCTTCATTTACGCCGAAGGATCCGTCCGGATTGCCTGTGACTATGCCGGCATCTGCAGCCCAGCCTACGGCGTCTTTGAACCAGAGCAGCTTGTCACCGTCGGTGAACTGAGCAGTACTGCCCGGCGCAGAATCCCTATCGAGGTTATAAAGCACCTGGGCCATCATGCCTCTTGATACCTTTGCGAAGGGTTCGAAGCTGCCGTCACCGTTTCCGTTCATTATTCCGTTTGAAACGCAGAATGTGATGGCATCAGCCGACCAGCGTTTGGGATCTATATCCCTGAAGTTTCCGGCTGTAAGGCCTGTCTGTGTTAGCTTGATGTGATCGGCAGGCTCACCTGTTGCTGCCGGTTTAGGTGTTACAGCACTGCCTGTAGCTGCAGCGCTGCTGCCCGATGATCCGCCGGAAGAACTGCCGCCGGACGACGATCCACCGCCTCCGGAGCTTCCTCCGCCGCCGGATGAGCCGCCTCCTCCCGATCCGCTGTCACTTACAGTTACCGTTACTGTTTCATAAAGGACGCCGCCCTGTGCAGTATCACAGATATAGACATAGGCCGTTCCGGCTTTTAATGCCTTGATATTACCGCTCTGATCTATATTGATCACAGGATCTGCAGCATTCTCATCCGAGTCATATGAGCAGTAACTTATAGAGGCCTTGCTGTCGTAGGGATAAGCGGTGCCCGTGATCTTTATGCTTTCTCCTGTTTTTATACCGAGGGACTTGTTGCCCTTATCATCCTCTTTGATCTTATAGGACTCACTGTCGGTATCGACCAGGATCTTTATATTATCTTTGGTCCTGAATCCGAGGACAAGGGAATCATTATCAACACGCTTTCCGCCGCTTGTGGCATTGATCCTGAGCAGGCAGCTTCCGATGTCACTGATCATATCGGGACTCAGTGTTACGAAGACAGGTATATAGGCATCTTCCAGGGGACCCATCGCTCTGTAGTTTGCTTTCCCGACGCTTTGCTGCGTTGTCTCTGTATCACCGTCGCCCCTTGTCTGATAGCTCTCCTTGTATACTTCGATCTCTATTGCTTCCGACTCCTTGTTTCCGACATTTTCTACCGGAACAAATACGATAAACGAGACCCTATGACCCCTGAGTTTGTTCCTGTATATCTCGCCCGTCAGATCGGTGAGATCGGAATAGGCATCGTAGAGGAAGACTGCACGGTTATCGATCTTGTCAAGAAGCTCTTCCAGCTCTTCAAGAGACTGAACACTTTCGATCAGATCGGTCAGCTTTTTGTTGTAAGATGCTCTGTCAGATCCGTATTCGGAAATAAGGGCATCTATTTCGTCCCCGGTCATATAGGACGGTTCCCGCATCATATAAGGGTTCGAAGGTGAGAAATCAAGCTGACTTTCCATTCGGATATTGAGCTCTTTGCTGTCTTTGACCTCTTTGCCGTCGCTTATATACGGAGTGGTCGTTCCGGGTTTGTATTCCTGAGCGGTCACCGTAAATGTCAGGCTCTTTTTGTAATCGGGGATCTCGATATAATCGAAATAGAACTCCCGGCTGTCTCCCGCATATATCGTATCGTTGACAGCATCTTTTCCTGATGCTGTCATACTGCC
>LXOW01015010.1_pt1 | contig 16223 bp, 16 predicted proteins | sample 1368591 | NCBI WGS metagenome assembly LXOW01 (sample SAMN04884650, study PRJNA319009) | bovine gut metagenome | isolation source: Cow rumen | host: Bos taurus | place: Italy: Legnaro (PD) | collected 2014-07-09 | reverse complement strand
CCTGCGAGCGAGTATGGACTTTCGCTATCCGTTTGCTGCCGCACAAACGGTCCCATCCAAGCTGACGGCAACTCAGTTAAAGGGTCGGGAGTTGGATCGGGAGGCGGACGATGGCGCGCCCCGGGAGGATTATGTGCGTATAAAGCTGCGCAGGCCTATGCTCATGCAGCAGGAAAAGCCGTTGACCCCGGCCCAAAAGGGAACCGCTGTACACCAGGCCATGCAGTTTTTGGATTTTTCCCATGTGGATACGCTCACGGACATTCAGAATCAACTGCGGCGGATGGTGGAGGATGATTTCTTGACCGCCGCTCAGGCTGCAGCGGTTGCGCCGGAGAAGTTGCTTCGCGTGTTCGAAGGTCCCCTTGGAACGCTGATCCGGGAGGCTGACTGGGTACTGCGGGAATTTAAATTCTCTGTACTGGCCTCGGCGGAGGCCTGGTATCCGGAAGCGGCGGAAGAACAGATTTTGCTCCAGGGCGTCACAGATTGCTGCCTGTTCCGATCAGGTGGGATTACCGTTGTGGATTTCAAGACAGACAGCGTTAAGCCTGGGGATGAAAAAACAGTAGGGGAGAAGTACCGTCCTCAGCTGGAGGCATACGGGGTAGCGCTTAGCCGTATTTTCGGAGAACCGGTGCAGAAAAAGCTGCTGTATTTCTTTTCCACGGATACTTTAATAGAGCTGTAGCACATAATAGTATAAAACGAGAGGCATCAATTACGATGCCTCTCGCGATTATTTTGATGGATATGTGATTAGGACTCGCTGCTGTTGTTGTAGAAGGTCAAGTCGGTGTTCGCATACTGCATCATGTTCTCATCGACCTTCACTTCGTCCTTGGAGATAATCTCATTGTATTTCTCGTTCAGCAGAACGTTGGAGATTGTCTGGTTGCGGTAGAGTTCCTCTTCCCGGGAGGCGAAGCGAACCACGTAGTAGTTCGTATCATTTTCGTAGGTGGTGAGCAGATCGCCGGCCTTGCGGCTGTCGTCGTAGAGGAACGAACGAATCTCTTCGACGGAATAGTTTCTGGAAATGGACATGGGGCTGGCGCTGTAGCCAAGGGCGGTCACAGCCGTGTTAAATTCCTCGTCGGTCATTCCGTCGTGGATGGCGGCCAAAACCTCGTCACGCTTCTGCTCGGCGGTCTTTTCGCCCTCCTTCACTTCGGTGCCTTCTGCATCCTTAGCGATGGTGAAGAGATTGCCTTTGACCATGTAGTAGTCGTTGGTCTCCCGGCGGTCATAGCGGACGGTATAGAACTTAGTCTCATCCTCATTTGCCGCAAAGCACTTGGAATCGCCTTCCTTGCGGGAGGAATCAAAGAGCCAGTCGGCAATTTCCTGGTTGTACACGCTGACAATAGAGGACTTGCCGTATGCGGCGGGTGTGCTGTCTTCAGGCATTTCCTTCGTGTAGCCCTCGGCCTTTTCCCGGGCGGCAGCCTTTGCCTCATCGGTGTAAACGGTGGCAGGCTGGGTAGCTTCCGTGGTCTCTGAGGTACCCTCGGAGGACTCGCCTTCCGTCTCGGCTTCCACGGTGGTGGATTCCGCTTCCACCGTTGCTGCGGCGAAAACAACCAGATCGTAGGCATCTACGTCTTCCTGATACTTCTTCTCAATATCCTCTTCGGAGGGATGAAATTCAGACTGGAACTTTTCGGAGTAGTTAGAAGCAATCATAGACAGCGTCAGAAATTCCTCGTAGGATTCCAGATCGCAGCCTTCTCCATATACCTCATTTAGGTACTTCTCCAAGCTGGGGAAGTTGGCTTTATACTGCTCGGCAGTGGCTTTCATTGCCTCCACAGAATCAGAAATGGTCTTTTTGTCTTCCTCAGAGAGCGTATAGCCGTTGGCCTTCGCCAAAGCGACAAGGTTCAAAACGTTTTTCACATTCTCGTTGGTGCTTTGCTTCAGGTAATCCTCAAGTGTGGTTCCTTCGCCCATGCTCTGCTGGGAGAAGGGAACACCGGACTGAATGACCTGGGAGTACTGGGAATAATAGTTGTAGAACTGGTTTGCGTTCCAGTTGTAGAAATAATTGTAGACTGGAACGGTGAGTTTTTCCTCACCTACCGTCAAAACAGTGGCCTTGGTATCGTAACTGGGACGATTCACAAGCTTGATGACGGCAAAGACGGCGGCCGCGCAGACAATCAACACCAAAGCAACGATCAAAACGTTTTTCAACGTGCTGTTCTTTTCCTTGCGGGACTTGTCGGCGGCAATGTTCTTGCTGGAAAGACCCTGTCCTTCCAGCTCCTTGCGCTTCTTTTTGGATGCAGATGCGCTCATTTGATTCATCAATCCTCTCAATTTTTGCTGTAGCCCTCTTCCGTGGGCCGATCGTGGCTTATTATACAGCTATTTGATACAACTTGCAAGAGAAAGTTTTGCAAATGAAGAAATGTTCACAAAAAAACGAATCGCGGCCTTAAAAAAGGCCGCAAAAGATATATTTTCTTGTTGATTCGTGCTTTTCCCAAGGAAAAAGCGTAAAAAAACCCCGCTCAAGCCGTGTGCACCCATTTATAACCTGCACCAAAAAGGCAGGTGGGTCGCCGCTCCGGGGCTTCTCTGTTCCCAGCATCCGCGGGCAAGCCACGCGGGAGGTCTACAATCCACCAAGGAAGCATCAGGCGTCCCGTAAAAATGTTGTGGGTCTAAAAGGGCACATCACGCACCAAGCAGGGTGTTTTAGCAGTTTTTAAGACGTAAAAACAAATCCAGGTGATCAGGGATCAAGCATTTTCGTCCGCTTTTTCATGATCCGTCTCTTCTTCGTACTCGTCCAACAGGAGATCGTAGACGGCGGCAAGCTCATCTTCGTCGGTAACCGCTTCCAAGATTTCTTCACCGTTTTCCATCACAACCTTGAGAACACTGACCTCAAGCTCTGCGTCCTCTTCCGTATCGGCAGGACACACACCCAAATAGGTGCAACCCTGATATTCTACGGAGCACAGGACCTCCAACTCATATTCGACTCCGTCCTCGTCGGTAATTGTGATATAATCGTCTCCGAACAGTTCACTCATGCAATTTGCCTCCAATTGATTTCTGGTTATATTNNAAAACAGCATATTTCGCAAAGATGGCGGGCATTTTTTGTGCAGATTTACAAATTATTAAGAAATTGGGGCTTGGCATTTGCGTCCGGATGGATTATAATGTAAAATGAAAAGAGTGCGGGCAGATAGTCCGCCGAACCAGGAGGATGCTTTGGAAGATTTAAATACAATTGAATTATCGGAACAACATAACTTAGTGAGCCAGATCAAGAAACCGAGTCCATACGAGCCAAAGGGTTTTGCTGGCTCTGTTTATTCCGTGCTGCACGACGTGGTTTGTATTTTGGCTGTTATCGTCGTATCCTTTGTTTTCGCCGCACGGCTGGTGGGCGTCTCGGGAAGCTCCATGTATCCTACCCTTGTTGGAGAAGAGTCAGAACGCTATGGGACCAAGGGCGATTATCTGGTGCTCCGCAGTAATTTTCTCTGTTCGACCTATAAGCAGGGAGATATCGTGGTGGCCTGCGTTCCCAGCTTTCAAGATGGAGAGCCCATTGTAAAGCGCGTGGTTGCCGTGGGTGGACAAACTGTCAATTTCTGCAGCGGCGATGACGGACATTATCACCTTTATGTTGACGGCGAGCTTCAGAGCGAGGACCAGATTAACGGTCCTATGGACGCCTTTTTTAATCTGGATGACAACTTTACCGCTACAGTCCCGGAGGGCTGCTATTTTCTGATGGGCGACAACCGAAACCACTCTTCCGACAGCCGGGACTCCAGAATTGGCATGGTTGATGGGCGCTACATTGTGGGCAAGGCCCTAATGGTGATTTTTCCCGGTCAGGATTTCCAGAACGCCAATGCCAGGAACTGGAAACGGTTAGGAAGCATTTACAGTTAAGCGGGTCTTGCAAACAGGAGCATATGTGAGCAAGGCCCTGACGCAGGAGGCTTTTATGGAAGATTTCGAAAGTAATGTTTCGCAATATAGGAATGTAGGGAAGAAGAGCCATTCTTTTGAACCAAATGGTTTTAATGGGATGGTGTATTCTATGGTTCATGATGTGGTTTGCGTTTTGGCCTTCGTGGTGATTGTTTTTGTCCTGGCCGCACGGCTGGTTGGCGTTTCCGGCAGCTCCATGTATCCCACCCTTGTGGGAGCGAATCAAAACCAGGGGACTACTGGAGACTATCTGGTGCTTCGCAGCAATTTCCTCTGCGGCTCCTACAAGCAGGGAGATATTGTGGTGGCCTGCGTTCCAACTCACGAAAACGGCAAGCCCATTGTGAAGCGCGTGATTGCCACTGCAGGACAGACAATCGTTTTTCAGATCGGCACGGATACCTGCATGCACGTCTATGTGGATGATGTGAAGCAGACGGAGGACTTCCTCAACGAGTCTATGACCTTCGACCTCTCGTTGGACGGTTATTCCGTCACCGTGCCGGAGGGCTGCTATTTCCTTATGGGTGATAATCGCAATCAATCCCTGGACAGCCGTTCCCCCGATATTGGAATGGTCGATGGCCGCTATATTGTTGGAAAGGCCCTATGGCTCGTGTTCCCAGGCCAGGATACGGAGCAGAACAAGGCCAGAAGCTGGAAGAGAATTGGTGATATCTATGGCTGAGGATCTGAATGTTCAATGGTATCCCGGGCACATGACCAAAACCCGGCGGATGATGGAAGCGGAGCTGAAGCTGGTAGATGCTGTGTGCGAGATTATTGACGCACGAATCCCTATATCCTCCCGGAACCCGGATATTGACGCTATCTGCGGAGAAAAACCCAGAATGATCATTCTCAATCGCGTGGATATGGCCGACCCAGCGCGGACCAAAGCCTGGGCCGACCATTTCAAGGCCCGGGGCTTTTCTGTGATTCAGACAGACTGCAAGACACGGAAGGGAATTGCGGATTTTTCCCCCGCGCTAAACAGGCTGCTGGCGGAGAAACGCAGACGGTATGCGGAAAAGGGCATGAGCGGAAAGCCTTTAAAGGCTATGGTGGTTGGGATTCCCAATGTGGGCAAATCCACCTTCATCAATCAAGTGGCCGGGCGAAAGGGCGCTAAGGCCGAAAATCGGCCTGGTGTAACCCGGGGCAAGCAATGGGTCACGGTGGACCAGGGGCTTTTGCTGCTGGACACGCCGGGGATTCTCTGGCCCAAGTTTGAGGACCCGGAGGTGGGCCTGCGCCTGGCCTGGACCGGGGCTGTCAAGGATGATATCCTTGACACGGAGACCTTGGCTGCCCGGCTGATGGCTCAGCTCTGGCAGGATTATCCCCAGGCCCTGCGGGATCGTTACAAACTGGACGAGGCCCTGCTTCCAGCAGATTTCCACCAGGCGTCACTTTCCGCCCAGGGCTTTGCCCTTATGGAGCAGGCCGCGAAAAAGCGGGGCTTTCTGCTGCCCGGCAGCGAGTTGGACCTGGACCGGATGGCAAACGTGCTGCTGGAGGAATACCGTTCCTGCAAGTTGGGCCGGTTTACGCTGGAATTGATGCCGCTCGGAAAGGAGTCGTCGTAATTGAACGAAGTTGACAAATCTTTTTTGCTGCAATCCTATGGAGAAGAATATGGTCCCGAAGCAGGTCCATGGAACACCTCTTTGGAAAGCAAATACCTTGAATACCGTATTACAGCCTTTTTTGAAGAGAATTTCGAAATCGGACAGGGAGCCCAGCTGTGTAATATTGGTATTGGAGCCGGAAACTGGGACAGGTATCTTTCCTACCGATTGAACGGCGGCAATTTGACGAGCATTGATCTGGATGGTACGATTTGCCGTCAACTCACACTCCGCTTGCAAAATGAAAACAATTCCAATCGTGTACGGATCATTCATTCGGATGTGATGCTTGTAGATGGACTAGATTGCAGCTTTGACCTTGTTACCATGATAGGCAGTACTCGGATGGAGAGCGGACTGTTTGATCATATTTTGCGCAAAGCAATGGGAATGGTGAAACCTGGTGGCGCATTTTTTTATCAAACGCTTGACCGTGAGGAAACGAAAGAAGCATTTATTAAAATTTGTGAGTCTAATAGCTTCCGGCTTGAAGCCTATTTGATAGACACGATGTACGGCTATAAGGCTCAGTATTATAAAGCAGTGAAGAATTGAAGAAAAGCAATTCAGGAAAGACAAAAATGACCATCAACTTATTCGAATACGAAGCCGCCCTGCATGCTGAGGGGTTCCATTTGATTGCCGGCATCGATGAAGCCGGAAGGGGTCCCCTGGCGGGGCCGGTCTGCGCGGCAGCCTGTGTGCTGCCGACCGGGCTGGTACTGGAAGGCTTGGATGACTCCAAAAAGCTTTCCGAGAAGCGTCGGGAGGCCCTCTATGACCTCATTACGGCCCAGGCCCTGGCCTGGGCCGTCTGTCTGGTGGACGAGAAGACCATCGACGAGATCAATATTCTCCAGGCCACCTTCCGGGCCATGCGGGGGGCAGTCTCCAAACTGGCCCTTTCCCCGGACCTGTGCCTGGTGGACGGCAACCGGGACCCGGAGCTGGGCCTGCAGACAAAAACTGTGGTTAAGGGAGACGCTACCTGCGCCTCTGTGGCCGCAGCCTCCATTTTGGCAAAGGTGACGCGGGACAGGCTGATGATTGAACTTGACGCACGATATCCCGGCTATGGCTTCGCCGTTCATAAGGGTTACGGCACCAAGGCTCACTATGCTGCCATTGACAAGCTTGGTCTATGTCCCATCCACCGCCGGACGTTTTTGAAAAACTATGGATCGGCGTAACGGGATCGGAGCCTGGGGGGAGAACTTGGCCGCAAAATATTTGAAGAAACAGGGATATCACATTCTGGAACGAAATTTTACCTGTCGATTCGGAGAAATCGACCTGATTGTTTCCAACCGAAGCTACTTGGCCTTTGTGGAGGTCAAGCTTCGAAAATCGGACGCTGTGGCTCGTGCTGCCGAGTTCGTGGACTTTCGCAAACAGGGCCGTCTGCGCACAACAGCCCAGCTTTGGCTCAGCCAGCATGAAACAGAGCTCCAGCCCCGCTTTGACGTGGTGGAGATCTATGCACCCCAAGGGGAGCAAACAAAGAATCCAACGATACATCATTTGGAGGACGCCTTTCAATGAGAGAACAGTTTCCTGTGTTTGATTTACACTGCGATACCGCAACCGAGCTCAGCCTGCAGCAGAAAGCCTGGGCTTCCAACGATTTACATGTTGACCTGGATCGGGCTGACAGGCTTTTCACCCATCAACAGTTTTACGCCTTTTGCTGCGTCTACGATCAGGGCGGTGTTCCACTGCCCGGTCCCTTGGCGGAGGCCCGCTTTTTTCAGGCCCTTTCTGATTTCTACTCCCAATTGAGCCAGAACAGCGACAGGACGAAGCTCTGCCGGAATGTGGAGGACCTGATTGCGGCGGCGGGTGCGAAAAAGCAGGGCGTTTTTCTTTCCCTGGAAGGCCCGGAAGCCATCGACTGCGACCCGGATCGACTGGAAGAGCTGAAGGACCTTGGCTTTCTCATGACAACCCTGACCTGGAATTTTCCCAACGCCCTGGCAGGCCCCCACGGCACGGATCAGGGCCTGTCGGATCAGGGCAAAGCTTTTGTGCGCAGAGCCCAGGAGCTGGGAATCGTCATTGACGTGAGTCATCTCTCTGAAAAGGCATTCTGGGACTTGATTGACATTACCACCGCTCCAATCGTGGCCTCCCACTCCAACAGCCGCACCCTTTGTGACCATACTCGTAACCTGACTGACCAGCAGTTCAAGGTTATCTGCAACCTTGGGGGTCTGGTGGGCTTGAACCTCTATGCGCCTTTCCTGAACGAGAAGGGGACTGCCGATTTCTCCGACTTCAAGCGGCACATGGACCACTTCCTGGCGTTGGGCGGGGAACACCATCTGGCCATTGGCGGCGACCTGGACGGCTGCGACAAGCTTCCAACGGGTTTCACTGGGGTGGAGAGCTGGAACGATCTGGGCCGCTGGTTGATGCAGCAGGGGGAAGAGGAAGAGATCGTAAACAACGTATTCAATAACAACGCGGTCCACTTTGCCCTGAAGCATTTGCAGCGTTCAAGAGTGGGAGGCTGATATGGCACTGTACGCCATTGGCGACCTGCACTTGTCTTTTGAGGCCGACAAACCCATGGACGTGTTCGGTCGAAACTGGACGGGTTATGTGGATAAGCTTCGCGCTGGCCTGTCCTGTGTGAAGCCCGAGGACACCACCGTCCTTCTGGGGGATTTGAGCTGGTCTATGGATTTGGAGCATGCCCGTGCGGATTTCGCGTTCATCAACGAAATTCCAGGTCGGAAGATCATCCTCAAGGGCAACCACGACTACTGGTGGACCACTGCCTCCAAGTTCTACAAATTTTGCCAGGAACAGGGATTTTCCAACCTCTGGGTATTAAATAATAACTGCTACGACTACGAAGAGATTTCCATCTGTGGTACGCGGGGATGGTTTTTTGAAGAGGAACGGGGTACCGCCCACGATGAAAAGATTATGAACCGAGAGCTGATTCGGTTGGAAAGTTCCCTGAAAGCTGCTGGGGGTCGGGAAAAAATCTGCTTTCTCCATTATCCGCCCATCTACCGGGGCTATCGGTGCCAGCCTATTCTGGACCTGCTGCACTACTATGGTGTGAAGCAGTGTTGGTACGGACATCTGCATGCCGAGAGCCACCGTCTTGCTGTAATCGGGAACCTGGAAGACATTGATTTCCGACTGGTTTCGGCGGATTATGTTGACTTTGCCCCAATTCCCGTGAAAACCTGTGAAAAATAANNTTACAGAACAGGCGACCAGTAATCGGAGACGCAAGATACGGGCTCTGAACGTCGCCAAACAGGAGGAATCATAACAATGAATGTTAAAAGCGCAAACAGAGAGAACAACAAGCTGACTGTCAACGTCGAAATCGAGAAGGAAGTCTTCGAGGCCGGCATCTCCAAGGCCTACCTGAAGAACCGCAAGTACATCGCCGTTCCCGGCTTCCGCAAGGGCAAGGCTCCCCGGAAGATGATCGAGAACCTCTACGGCGCCCAAGTGTTCCATTCTGACGCAGTGGAAGAGATTTTCCCAGATGTATTTAAAGAAGCGGTTATTGACCAGGGCTGGAAGGCCGTGGGTCAGCCCTCTGTTACCGATATGAACGTCCGGGATGACATGACCCTGGAGCTGACTATTGAGACCGAGCTGTATCCCGAGGTGGAGTTGGGCCAGTACAAGGGAGTTGAGGCCCCCAAGGCTGCCGTTTCTGTCACCGACGAGCAGGTAGAGGCTGAGCTGGACCGCAAGGCCAACGAGGTCGCCCGGATTGTCACCGTAGAGCGTGAGGCTCAGGATGGGGACACTGTTGTTATCGACTACAAGGGTCTCAAGGACGGCGTTGCTTTTGACGGCGGCACGGCTGAGGGCTATGAGCTGCGTCTGGGCAGCCACACCTTCATCCCCGGCTTCGAGGATCAGCTCATCGGCGTCAAGGCCGGTGACGAGAAGGACCTGAACCTGACCTTCCCCGAGGACTATCATGCCAAGGAACTGGCCGGCGCTGCCGTGGTCTTCCAGGTGAAGGTCCACGAGGTCAAGGAGACCCAGGTTCCCGCCAAGGACGACGAGCTGGCCAAGGACGTGTCTGAGTTCGACACCCTGGAAGAGTTCCGTGCGGATATCCGCAAGAACCTGGAAAAGAAGCAGCAGGAAGAGGCCGACCGTGCCTTTGAGTCTGCTCTGATGGAGAAGGTCTCCGAGGCTGCCAAGCTGGAACTGCCCACCTCTATGGTGGAGGACGAGGTAAACACAGAGCTGCAGAACTTCGACTATCAGCTTCGCTCCCAGGGCATGAGCCTGGAGCAGTACAGCAAGATGCTGGGCGGCGATCTGTCCGGCTTCAAGAACAGCATTCGTCCCTCTGCCGAGAAGCAGGTCCGTCTGCGTGTGGTCCTGAATGCCATTGCCGAGGCTGAGGGCCTGGAGGCTACCGAAGAGGATCTGAACGCCGAGTATCAGAAGCTGGCTGAGCAGTACGGCATGGACGTGGAGAAGATTAAGGCCGCTGTTCCCGCCGAGGATATCTCTACTGATCTCAAGGTCCGCAAGGCCCGGGATCTGGTCGTGGCGGAAGCCAAGGCAACTGCCCCTGTGGAGGAATAATTCTCTCCCAGAGCGGTTACAATGCATTAACAACACTGTGGCGGGGCCGATGTCTCCATCGGCCCCGTTATCTGAAAGGAGAATGACCATGAGCTTAGTCCCCTACGTGGTAGAGCAGACCAGCCGCGGCGAGCGGTCCTACGATATTTTCTCCCGTCTGCTGAACGACCGGATCATTATGCTCTCCGAGGAGGTTAACGATACCACTGCCTCCCTGATCGTGGCTCAGTTGCTCTATTTGGAGGCCCAGGACCCGGACAAGGACATTCAGTTCTATATCAACAGCCCCGGCGGCGTCATTACCTCTGGCCTGGCCATCTATGACACCATGCAGTATATCAAGTGCGACGTGTCCACCATCTGCATCGGCATGGCTGCATCCATGGGAGCGTTCCTGCTCTCGGCCGGCGCAAAGGGCAAGCGGATGGCTCTGCCCAACGCGGAAATCATGATTCACCAGCCCTCCGGCGGCGCCCAGGGCCAGGCCACAGACATTCAGATTCAGGCCCGCCGTATCCAGGACATGAAGCAAAAGCTCAATACTATCCTGGCAGCCAACACCGACAAGCCCCTGGATCAGATTGCCGCCGACACCGAACGCGACAACTTTATGACTGCCCAGGAGGCTCTGGCCTACGGTCTCATCGATAAGGTAATCGACCATCGCTAACCCGTTCTTTGGGTTATTCCGTCCTCGCTCGAGCGGTTAGACCCCACTCCGCCCCGGGCGGAAAACAAAACGCGACCCCAACCGAAAGGAGGGCATTCCATGCCCAGTGAAAAAGGCATCCGCTGTTCCTTCTGCGGCAAGCGACAGGAGCAGGTCAAACGGATGATGTCCGGTCCCAACAACGTCTATATTTGCAATGAGTGCGTGGATCTGTGCAATAGTCTGATCCGCGAGGACCTTTACGAGACCGATAATCGGTTTGAGCATGACCCCGAGAAGCTTCCCACCCCCCGGGAGATCAAGGAGTACATGGACAACTATATCATCGGCCAGGAGGACGCTAAAATCGCCCTTTCTGTGGCGGTGTACAATCATTATAAACGCATTTACTTCGGGGATGACGCCGATGTGGAGATGCAGAAGAGCAATATTTTGCTTATCGGTCCCACGGGCTCCGGCAAGACCCTCTTTGCCCAAACCCTGGCCAAGATTCTGGATGTACCCTTTGCCATTGCGGACGCTACCACGCTCACCGAGGCGGGCTACGTGGGCGAAGACGTGGAAAACATCTTGCTTCGGCTGATACAGGCCGCCGATTTCGACGTAGAACGGGCTGAACAGGGGATCATCTATATCGATGAGATGGATAAGATTGCCCGGAAGAGCGAGAACACCTCCATCACTCGGGACGTGTCCGGCGAGGGCGTTCAGCAGGCGCTTCTGAAAATTGTGGAGGGTACGATTGCAAACGTTCCGCCCCAGGGCGGACGCAAGCATCCCCAGCAGGAGTTTATCCAGATCGACACCTCCAAGATACTCTTCATCTGCGGCGGCGCTTTTGACGGCTTGGATAAGATTATTGAACGACGGGTGGACCGCAGCTCTCTTGGCTTCGGCTCGGAGCTTTCCAGCAAAAAGGACCGGAAGATTGGAGAGCTCTTCCTCCAGGTTCAGCCCCATGATCTGTTGAAGTTCGGTATTATCCCCGAGCTGGTGGGCCGTCTGCCGGTGATTACCAGTCTGCACGATCTGACCCCCGGAGACCTGGTCCGCATCCTTACGGAGCCCAAGAACGCCCTGTGCAAGCAGTATAAGCAGATTATGTCCTACGACGGCGTGGAGCTGGAATTCACCCCCGAGGCCCTGACTGCCGTGGCGGAGGAAGCTGTGGAACGGAAGATCGGTGCCCGTGGTCTGCGGGCAGTCATGGAAGGAATTCTGACTCCCGTAATGTACGAGATTCCCTCCGATAAGAGCATTACGAAGGTCACCGTCACAGAGGATTCCGTCCGCTCAAAGGGCTCACCTCTTTTGGAGCGCGGGGACCGTAAGCGGCTTGCCGCACCCTGAAATACACATTGCATGACGCGAAAAGGGGGGGCGTCTCTCCCTTTTTGCGTCTTTTTACTCCTGAAAGGAGGTTTTTTCCATGGAAGAACGCATTGAATACGAACAATTTCCCGTGATTGCCCTGCGGGGACTGGTTGCCTTTCCTCATGCGACCATGCACTTTGAGGCAGGCCGGGAAAAATCGCTGCGGGCCGTTGATAAGGCCATGAAAGCAGATCAGCGGGTTCTGCTTTTGCCCCAGCGGGATCTGCTTGACAATGATCCGGATTTTAACGGCTTGAACGTTGTAGGCACTGTGGCCCAGATCAAGCAGGTTGTACGTGTACCCGGAGAGGCGGCCCGTCTGTTGGTTACCGGTCTTTATCGTGCGAAGGTTGTGACCGCCCTGCAAACCGATCCTTATCTCTGCGCCAGAACCCTGGCCCTTCGCGACGAGCCGCTCTCCTCCACACCCAAGCTGGAGGCTATGATGCGCACGGCCTATCGTCTGTTTGAAGAGTATATGGACGTAAGTCAGCGGCCCCTTCACGAAGAGCTCCTTCGCATGGTGTCCAGCAAGGACCCGGGGGTGGTCAGCGATATCATGGCCCAGGCTGCTTCGTTCCGCTTTGAAGAAAAGCTTCAGCTTCTGAGCATGGTCCACGGAGGAAGACGGCTGTTCCGCTGCAATCATCTGATGAACCACGAACTGGATATTCTTTCCATTGAGGAGGAGATTCAGGATAAAGCCCAGGAGAGCATGAACAAGGACCAGCGGGACTATTATCTTCGGGAGCAGATGAAGGCCATTCGCCAGGAACTTGGGGAAGAGGACGACGACACCGACGACTATGAAGCTCGAATCAAGGCCCTTCATCTGGCCGAGGAGTCCGAGGAAAAGCTGCTTAAGGAGGTCAAGCGCCTGCGGAAACAGCCCTTTGGTTCCTCTGAGGCCTCTGTGATTCGCAATTACCTGGACGTGGCCTTGGAGCTTCCCTGGAATGAGAGTACAAAGGAACGGCTGAACGTGGAGCAGGCCAGGAGACTGCTGGATCAGGACCATTTTGGTCTGCAGCAGGTGAAGACCCGGATTTTGGAATTCCTGGCGGTGCGCCAGTTGGCCCCCGAGAACCGGGGCCAGATTCTCTGCCTGGTTGGTCCTCCGGGTGTTGGCAAAACCTCAATTGCCAGCTCTATTGCCGGCTGCCTGAATCGAAAGCTGGCCCGTATCTCTTTGGGCGGCGTCCACGATGAGGCGGAGATTCGAGGCCACAGGAAGACCTATATCGGGGCCATGCCTGGCCGGATTCTGGCAGCGCTGACCCAGGCCAAGAGCAATAATCCTCTGATTCTCTTTGATGAGATCGACAAGCTGGGCTCCGACTATCGGGGGGACCCCTCTGCGGCTCTGCTGGAGGTCCTGGACCCGGAGCAGAACGCCTCCTTCCGGGATAATTTCCTGGAGCTCCCCTTTGATTTGAGCAAGTGCATGTTCATTACCACTGCCAATACAGACGATACCATTCCCCGGCCTCTGTTGGACCGGATGGAGATTATTCATCTGGATTCCTACACAGACGAGGAGAAGGTGATGATTGCCAAAAATCATCTGCTTCCCAAGCAGAAGGAGCGCCACGGCCTGAAAAAGGCCCAGCTCCGCGTGCCGGACAGCACTCTGCGGGAAATCATTTCCTGCTATACCCGGGAGTCTGGTGTGCGCCGCCTGGAACAGGAGTTGGCAAAGGTGTGCCGTCGGGCCGCCATGGAGATTTTGGAGCATCCGGAGACCACACGTATTACCGTCACCTCCGCGAATTTGGAAAAATTCCTGGGCATTCGTAAATTCCTGCCGGACCGTCTGCCGGAGGAGGACCCCATCGGTCTGGTAAACGGACTGGCCTGGACCTCCGTTGGCGGCGAGATGCTGGAGGTCGAGTGCAACGTGGTGGAGGGCACCGGCAAGCTGGAGCTGACGGGCAACTTGGGCAAGGTGATGCAGGAGTCAGTCCAGGCCGCCATGAGTTTCATCCGCTCCCGGGCCAAGAGCCTGGGGATTGCCGAGGATTTCTATAAAACCAAGGACATTCACGTTCACTTCCCAGAGGGCGCCGTACCCAAGGATGGACCCAGCGCAGGCGTCACGGTCTGCACCGCTCTGGTCTCCGCCTTGACGGGAGCCAGAGTCCGGCGGGATATCGCCATGACTGGCGAAATATCCATCCGGGGTCGTGTCCTGGCCATCGGTGGTCTGAAGGAGAAGACCATGGCCGCTTTACGCCACGGGATTAAGACCGTTATTATCCCCGAGGAGAACAGGAAGGACCTGGAAGAGATCGATCAGACGGTCCGCAAGGCCTTGAACTTCGTCCCGGTCCGCACTGCGGATACCGTTTTGGAAACGGCACTGATTTTCCCGGAGCCAGACGCCCCGGTGGTAGTTTCTGCCGAAACCCCGGCGCTTCCCATGCCGACACCCCCCGTTCCCCACAAGCGTAAGCCGGATATTCGGCAATGATCCCGCCTGCGTGGAATGTAGGGACAAGCAATGTAAAAGGTAAAAGGGAAGAAGTAAGAGGTAAGGATAGCCAATCATTCTTACCTCTTATCTCTTACTTCTTCCCTTCACAGAGGTATTGACCATGAATCTACAAAAAGCTGAATTCCTGACATCCATTACCGGTATGGAAAAGCTGCCGCGGGACGGCCTGCCTCAGATTGCCTTTTCTGGCAAATCGAATGTGGGAAAATCCTCGGTGATTAATCGGGTTTTGAATCGGAAAAATTTTGCCCGAGTAGGGGAGACCCCCGGTAAAACTGTTCACATTAATTTCTTCCGCATCGATAACAGAGCCTACTTTGTGGACCTGCCCGGCTATGGCTATGCCAAGGTCCCCCAGGCGGAAAAGGAACGCTGGGGTAAGCTCATGGAAGAATATTTCTCTGCGCCGGAACGGATTGCGCTGGGGATCTTGATTGTGGACGCCCGTCACAAGCCCACGGAGAACGATCTTACCATGTGTCGTTATTTTCAGGATTCCGGACGTCCCTTTGTGGTGGTTGCCAATAAACTGGACAAGCTGAAAAAGTCTGAGCTTGAGCCCAATATGGCCCTGATTCGTCAGACTTTTGATCTGTCTGAATCTACGGTTTTGATTCCTTTTTCTGCGGAGAAGGGAGACGGGCGGGAACTGCTGATTCGAGAAATCCTCGCGGCCTGTGAGGCGGAATAACGCATTTTATAGAAGGTCGGGTGATTGCAATGCCAGTAGTAACGGTAACACGGATTTGTAAAAGCTGCGGGCGAGAAATTCAGGTTCCCTCGGAACTGCCGTCCTTTTCCTGCGTCTATTGTGGCACAAAGCTGTCCATGGCGGATTATGCTGTCTCTGCCTGCCCCTCCGATCCGGCGGACCTGGCTTATGTGGAGGCCCATCTTCTGGACTGTGTTCGGGATTTTCCTGACGCATTCAAGCAGTTCAACCGGAAAAAATACGAGCCCTTCTATCAGACCTATCAGGGGGCTGTGGCGCCGGTTTTTGAGGCCATGGATCGATGGGTCTGCGCCCATCCCGGGGATCGTCAGGCCCTGTTAGCGGGCTTTGTAGAGCAGTTTATGGACCAATGGGAGTCGTTTCATCAAAATCATCCCAAGGCCAGGTCCAAACGGGCCCGGGAAAAGATGGCCTTTTCCAACAAGCTGACCCTGGCCTGGTTTACTGTTCCGGCCATCCGGGGCCTTGGCCTGTCTGTCAGCGAGGATTTCCCTCGGCTGCTCCGGGACCGCTTCCGAGATGCATACCCGGATAATGGCTTTGAGTTGGCCACGTTCGAGGAAATTCGGGGCGGTTTCCGCAAGCGGTTCCCGCTGTTCGGCAAATAATCCCTTAGGCTCTGCTGTCAGAAAAAGCATGGAGAAAAGGGAACTATCAGGCTTTGAATTGTTCCATTTTTTTATGTTCGAATGTTTCGGCGCACAATGGAACTGAGGGTTCTCCAGATTGGGATCAGCCATAGATAGAAGGCTGCCAGCATGGCGCTCAGATGCGCTC
>LXOW01368055.1_pt1 | contig 16230 bp, 17 predicted proteins | sample 1368591 | NCBI WGS metagenome assembly LXOW01 (sample SAMN04884650, study PRJNA319009) | bovine gut metagenome | isolation source: Cow rumen | host: Bos taurus | place: Italy: Legnaro (PD) | collected 2014-07-09 | reverse complement strand
GTTCAGGCGAGCATGGCTCGGAACGTGGTCGTTAAAGCTCGGAAGCGTGGTCGTTATAGACTTCCGAAAGTTGAGTTGTTTTACTTTTTCTCTTTTTATTCCTCGTATTCTGTTGTGTCGGTGATGCCGGCATCGCGGAGTGCTTCTATTCTCTCGGTGCAGGTGCCGCATTTTCCGCAATGTTTATCGCCGCCTTTGTAGCAAGACCATGTGAGGGCATAGTCTATGCCCAGCTGCTTGCCTCGGATGGCGATATCGGTCTTGGTGATGTTGGTGTATGGTGCGAGGATCTGCAGCCCTTCGTAGGTTCCGGCGCTGATGGCGCTGCTCATGGCGCTGACGAATTCTGGTCGGCAGTCAGGGTAGATGGCGTGGTCGCCCCCGTGATTGGCCATCATGACGTAGCGCAGCCCGTTGCTCTCGGCCATTCCCGCTGCTATAGCGAGCATGATACCGTTGCGGAATGGTACTACGGTCGATTTCATATTCTCATCGTCGTAGTTGCCTTCGGGGATGTCTTCGCCGCCTATGAGCAGCGAAGACTTGAAGTATTTGAGCATGAAGTCGAGGGGTATGACGATATGCTGGATGCCCAGCTTCTGACAATGCTGACTGGCAAAGGCTATTTCTTTGTCGTTGTGCTTGGAGCCGTAGTTGAAGGATACGGCAAGGGCTATACGCTCTTTGTATTCGTATAGCATCGTGGTGGAGTCCATGCCTCCAGAAAGTATGAGAAGGGAATCTTTCAAATTAACAAATTAACGAATTAACAAATTGACGAATTGACAAGTTAGAGAATCTCATGTAATCATAACTTTCAATTTTCAACTTTCAACTTTCAATTTAATTATAGAAAGACCAGCTGAGTCCGAGTCGGAGTGTGCGCTGGTTTTGTGGGTGATGTGGCGTGAGGAAGTAGTTTTTGCTGCCTGAGCCTGCATTGACGTGACTCATCATTACGAAGAAGCGGCAATGCTTCAGTTTGAAGTTGGCATATACGTCAATGAAGGGGTATCCTCCCACCTCTGTCTTCACCTCGGCGTTTTCCTGTACGGCATATTGTCCGAGTTGCGGGCAGTATTCCGGTGCGTAGTATTTAGAGAACCAATACATGTCAGCTCCGAAGTTGACGCTCAGCACGCGAGCTATCTTGAAGTCAAGGTACAGGTTTGTCCAGTAGTTGAGTTTCGGTGCGGGCAGAATGTCCTGATTGCTGCTGCTCTGGAAGGTGATGCGGTTTTCCCAGTTGAGCACTCCCAGTTTGAAGTTCTGCTCAAGCATGGCGGTGAAGAGGCTGATGTTGCTTCCTGCCTGTCTTACGTTGGCCGTATATCCCGTTATGCTGCTGTCGTCGAGGGCGTAGCTCTCGGCCAGGTAGACGTAGTTGTTGAAGTTGTCGTAGGCCACACGCAGGCTGGTGCGTGTCCTTGACAGCGACAGTGTTCCCTCGATGTGGGTGTGCATCTGCTTGCTCAGCTCGGTGTTGTCCCACCAGAAGTGCTTCGAGTGATAGTGCCTCCACAGGAACGAAGGGTTGTTGAGGTGGTAGAAGCCTTTCAGGTTGAGGTTGAGGGAGTCGCGCTTTCCCAGCTTCAGATTCATGTCGCCGTTACCATCGACGAGGATGCTTCCGATGTCTTCGCCTACGACGAAGAATTCAGCGCTTGCAATGTATCGCAGCAACGAGCCCTGCTGCCTGATGAGCTGTCCGCCAATGGAGACGTTGCTCTCGTTATAGTCCTTAAACTGATACTCCAGCTCCGGCAGGCGATAGTGTCGCAGCTGGTGGGCCGCGAAGACCTTCAGACCCATCGGCACGTATTTGTTGAAGCCCTCAAGGAGTCCTATGGCGAGAGTATTCTTGATGGCATACTGACGGGTGTAGTCAGAGATGGAGTCACCGACGTTGCCTTCCTCGGGTACGGTGAAGGTGTTCTGGTAATAGTCCTTCGGGGAGTCGTAGGCGCGGTATTCCCTTGTGTTCTTGTCGAACTGCAGGGTGTGGATGAAACTGGTGACGGGCACATACTCGTCTTTCATCCAAGATGTGTCGGCCTTCTCTTCCTCTTTCTTCGCTGCAAGGCTGTCAGCGGCATTACGCCTCATCTCTTCCTGCTGGCGCTTGATGGCAGCACGGACGGAGTCGTTTGACAGGTCGCCGGCAATCTTCGCGTCAGAAGGACGTCCGGCAAACCTGCCTTCATCCTTCTTGCCTGAGTCGTTACCTTTATTTCTCTTACCTTCCTCCTTCTTCTTCTGTTTCTCCTCCTTTTCCTTCTGGGCCTTCAGGGCAAAGCGCTTGGCCTCGATCTCCATCTCGGTCATCGGCACCTTACGGTAGAATCCCACGTTGTAGCGATGGGAGAGCGTTGCATGGAAGGCATCGTTGCGGTTCCAGTTTCTGCTGAGTTGGACTGGTATTTCGTTTGATGAGTACTGGTCGGAGTAAGCCTCGGGATGAGTAATGTAATCGTCGTTGGTGATACCGCCATTCTCAGCCGTCTTCATGTGGTCGAAGGAGAGGATGAGGTGTGCGCCGTATCGCTCACCGACGTATGAGCCCCATAGAGAGTAGTCGAAGAGGGCTATGTTCTGGTTCTGGTAATAACCGCGTCCGTAGTCATAGTCGAACTTGAAGCCTATGCCCGCCTTTTTGTTGATGTTTGTTGCGAAGAGCACCTTCAGCTTATCCTCGCCGTCGGTCTTGTCGCCGCACGAGAAGTATGTGGCGTTGGTGATGGGCGAGAGTGTGTTGGTGAAACGTATCTCCGTGGGCTTGGTGATGAAGTATCCGTATGGCTCGGTGAAGGCGAACTCCGGGTTGAAGTCGCGGTCTGTCACTATTCGTGAGATGCGTGGTGAGCCCAGGTTTCCTGTGGTGTTGTATTCTCCGTGCATGCCTGTGGTGAACTGTTTGTTCATAAAGAGGTGCATGGAGGTGTCGGGCACGGCTTCGAGCTGGTCGCCGAAACGCTCGCTGATGGTCCACACCTTCAGGCCTTTCGGTACCTCCTTGTGTGAGGAGTTCAGCGAGTCCAGTGCGCGGTTGGGGTTGAAGGTGTTGTCGCGCACGGTGAAGCCGTCGTCATAGTCGGAGTTGTTCACCTGAGCCATGAGGCTCAGCGTGTGAAGCATCAGCAGCAGTAATATGTAGGTCTTCTTGCTCAATTTAGCTTGTTGATATATCTGAGTACGCATTCGCCCATCTTCATCACTACGGCGATGATGGCGATGATGGCTCCCTTCATGACGGTGTTGTCGTCGCTGCCCAGGAGTCCGGAATACATCAGGCCGCCAATGACGGCCAGGATGATGAAGAGAATGTTCAGCACCTGTCTGATGATGAAAATGACGCGGTGTGTGCGTTCGTTGGCTATGGTACCGGCATCTTTCTTCCTATGGTGTACGGGAGGCATGTCTTATTGCGTTTTTTTTTGACGGGTTTATTTCAGGGCGTCGCTGATCTGTTGCATTATCTGGTCCTTACGGTCGATGGTCTTTGTGCGGAACTTCTTGTGTCCGCCCAGGTTGAAGCCGTCGCCTTTCTTGTTGAGGGCGTTCTCGTCGGTCAGCATATCCTCGCCTGGGATGTATCCGCCGCCGCGCTCTTCGTCGTAGACGTAGCTGATGTTACGTATGGTGACGTCAACGGAGCCGTCCTTGCAGTCGGCAACGAGAAGGTAGTTGAACTTCGTGCGGTCGAGCGAGAGCAGCTTGTCCTCAAACACCAGCCACTCCTGTATGCGCAGCACTATCTGGTGCTGGGTCTCGTCGACGAGCGTTACGTTGCTCTTCTCTGTCTGGTTGGGTTCTTTGCAGAATGACATGAAGAAGGGCAGCAAGCGGTCGTAGGCTGCTTGGGCACTCATACCCGGGGCTTCGATGGTCTGCGTCCACGTTACCTTGCCGTCAACCTCTGGGCATGCTCCCGCAAGGTATTTAGGGTCGATGGTCTTCTTCTTGGTGTCGATGAGGGCACCTTTCTTTACTATCTGGCCGTTGCTGTCAAGGGTGTAGGTTTCCTGCTGCTTGGGCTTGATGAGCTGGGCCTGTGCCGTCATTCCGAGGAATGCAAGGCAGAGAAGTATGATGGTCTTCTTCATAATGTTGGGAATATGATATTGTCCTTGTCTGAAATGTATGCGATGTCCTTGTCTGAAAAGTTTGCGATGTCTTTATCTGAAATATGCATAATAGAGGTATGCCAGAATGGCCATCAGTACTATCGTCACGATGCTTCTGATGAGGCAGCTGACGAAACGCTTGATGAGCAAGGCTGCAATGACGATTGCAATGATAGCAATGATGTATTGTGTAAAGTTGTCCATGTTTCAATTTTCAATCTTCAATATAGGTACGTGGGCGTCTCGCCCGCGATAATTCTCCCTCCCCTTGGGGAGGGCCGGGGTGGGGCTTCAATCTTTCTTAATCACCGCCTTGAACTGTGGCGGGATAGGTGTGGAGAACTCCATTGGCTTGTGGGTGATGGGGTGGTAGAAGCACAGCACGTAAGCATGCAGGCACAGTCGGTGAAGTGGTGAGTCGCCGTTGCCGTATTTTAAGTCGCCGCATACGGGATGTCCCATGTCAGAGGAGTGAACGCGAATCTGGTTCTTGCGCCCTGTCTCCAGTTTGAACTCCACCAGCGAGTGTTCCGTGCTGCGGTCGAGCACGGTGAAGTGGGTTACGGCATATTTGCCGCCGTTGTCTACGGGTGAGGAGTAGGTCACGTAGGCCTTGTTGTCCTTCAGCCAGTTGGCTATGGTGCCTGTGTCCTCGGTTATTTCGCCGCTGCACAGAGCCACATACCTGCGGTCGTAGACGATGTCGTGCCATTCGTGCTCCAGTATCTGCTCCGTCTCCATGTCCTTGGCGTAGATCATCAGGCCAGAGGTGTCGCGGTCAAGGCGATGCACCACGTGGGCGCGGCATTTCTGGCGGCGTTTCTTGAAGTATTCGTCGAGGACCGTCTTGACGTTCAGCGAAGAGTGGCCGGCAGCCATCGACAGGATGCCAGGCTTCTTCTCTATCACAACGAGGTACTGGTCTTCATACACGAGGTTCACGTATTTGCTCTTGAAGGTGTCGTTGCGCTTGGAGTTGGACACCTCTACCCTCATACCGGGCATGAGGGGGTAGTCATACTGCGTGACGGTCTTGCCCTCCACCTTGATGCCGCGACCCTGAAGGGTATCTTTGATCTTATTGCGGCTCATGGGGAGAGTGGCCAGAAGATACTCCAGCAGGGGCATCTCGCGGTCAACGGTATATCTCTTGTATTCCTTCAGTCGTGGATTGTAGGGCACTTTCGAATTAACAAATTAACAAATTATTTCAATATCTCGCTCACGGTATTCACCTCCAGCATCGACACTCCAGCCGTCTTGTCGGCTATGCCTATGCTCATGTGGCCTGAGAGGTATGTCACCTTGTCGTCCATCGTGATGAGTCCCATGTTGTGCATCTTCTGCACCGTGTTGTAGAACATCTTGTCGAGCTCGTCCTGCTTGGGATAGGTAGCGAATACTCCGTAGGATAGTGCCAGCCATCGCTGCAGCTTGTCGGTCTTGCAGATTGCCACAACGGGCTGCGGACCTCTGTAGGCAGCAAGGGTGCGCGCATCGTCGCCCGTGCCAGAGTCGGTGAGGATAGCCTTCACGCCCAGCTTCGACGTTGTCTCTATGGCAGCTTTGCAGAGGAAGTCGCGAAGGTTCTCGTCGGCACCGTCCACATCCACCTTCGGCATGTGAAGGCGGCGGTCCTCTTCGGCCTGCTCCGCTATGCGGGCCATTGTCTCTACGGCCTCGATAGGGTAGGCGCCGCTGGCGGTTTCGCCAGAGAGCATCACGGCATCGGTGTTCTGGAAGATGGCTGTGGCGATGTCGCTCACCTCAGCACGCGTGGGGCGAGGGTTTTTTATCATCGTATGCAGCATCTGCGTGGCAACGATGACGGGCTGCTTCCTGAAGACGCATTTCTTGATGAGCATACGCTGTATGCCCGGGATGCGTTCTGCGGGAATCTCGATGCCCAGGTCGCCGCGGGCCACCATGATGCCGTAGCAATGATCCAGGATTTCGTCGATATTGTCTACGCCCTCCTGGTTCTCTATCTTCGATATTATCTTGATGTCGGAATGGTGCTCGTCAAGAATCTTCTGCACCTCTATCAGGTCGTCCTTCGAGCGCACGAAGCTATGGGCTATGAAGTCGATGTCCTCTTCTATGGCCAGCAGAATGTTGCGTTTGTCCTTCTCCGTCAGGGCGGGCAGGTCGATGTGTTCACCGGGCACGTTGACGCTCTTGTGCGAACCCAACAGTCCGTTGTTCTCCACCTCCACCGTCAGCTTTTCTCCATCGTTCGCGATAACCTTCATGTCAAGCTCACCGTCGTCGAAGAGTATGTCGTCGCCCACCTTCACATCCTGGCAGATGTTGGGGTATGACAGGCAGATAACGTCGTGCGTGGTGTCCTGGGCGGGGTTGCCTATGATGCTGACGGTCTCGCCCGTCTTGTATTCTATGCGCTCGTCGGTACCGGTGGTGCGCACTTCCGGACCCTTGGTGTCGATGAGGATGCCCAGGTGCGGGCTGACTTCACGCACGTTCCTTATAATATTTCTGAGCCCGTCGGGTGTGGCGTGGGCTGTATTCATGCGGATAACGTTGACACCGGCCCGGTAGAGGGCGCGGATGAATTCTACGTCGCAGCGAAGGTCGCTGACGGATGCTACTATTTTCGTCTGTTTCATTATCTGGGCAGTATGCTGTATGTTGCGTTGAGTATTGTTGATATTAATCGTGCAAATTTACACATTTCCATGCAAATGAGCAAATAAAACCTCCTTTTCTACCTTATTTTTAAGAAAAGTAGGGATTTTTTAGTTAAATATTTTGATTTTTCAAAGCTTTTGCTTACTTTTGCATTGCAATTATGAGTGATCAGATATCCCATGAAGGCATTATCGAGAGCATTTCCAAGGCAATGCTCCGTGTGAGGATAGTGCAGAACAGCGCCTGTTCTGCATGTAAGGTTGCGTCTTATTGTGCTTCTTCTGAAAGCAAGGAGAAAATCATAGAGGTGCCCTGTCTTACTGCCGACAGCTATGCTGTGGGTCAGCCTGTTACAATCGTGGGATCCAGCGCCATAGGCTTCAAGGCAGTGCTTCTGGCATTTGCCATCCCCTCGGTGTTGTTGCTTGCAGCTATCGTGACGGCCATCAAGATGGGCACGGGCGAGCTGCTGGCCTGCGGCTTAGGAGTGGCGGTGCTGGTGGTCTATTACATAATATTGTATGCATGCAAGGCCAAGCTGACCGAGATGCTCACCTTCAGGGTGGAGCCGCAGGCATAACCATGTATCGTTTACGTACTGACAGAAACTATATCCAACTTTAAACCAAATATTTATGAACCTTATCTTTTCATCAGTGTTGACACTTGGCATCATTGCGGCTATAGCAGCAGTGATTCTCTATGTCTGTGCCAAAAAATTTGCTGTAGACGAAGACCCCCGTCTGGGTCAGGTCGCTGCTATTCTGCCTCAGGCCAACTGTGGCGGTTGTGGCTTCCCCGGATGCTCCGGATTTGCTGCGGCATGTTTCAAGTCGGCTATGGAAAAGGGAAACATTGACGGTCTGCTCTGTCCCGTTGGCGGGTCGGAGGTGATGGACCAGGTAGCTGCCATCCTTGCCGGTGGTGGCGAGGCGGCTCCCGCTGCCGCTCCTGCTGCTGAGGCAAAGGCCGATGGTCCGAAGAAGGCTGCCGGACCGCTCAAGCCCATGTCGACAGACCCGAAGCCCTTCGTGGTTCCTGAGGGACTGGATTTCTCCGGCCCCAAGCAGAACCCAGTACCCACAATGCCTGGCGGCCTGAAGCCTGCCGTATTGCCAAAGAACTGGCCAGGGAAAAATCAATAATCCAACATTCAAAATTCCCACCTCAACAAAACGACAATGAAAGTAAGAACATTCAGAATTGGTGGCGTTCATCCTGAGGAGAACAAGCTCAGCAATGACGCCGCAACACAGCCGGCTCCGTTACCGAAGGTGGCAGTGTTCTCTCTCAGCCAGCATATCGGTGCTCCTGCCAAGCCCATCGTCAAGGAAGGCGACAAGGTGAAGGTAGGCACTATGATTGCCGAGGCTGGGGGCTTCGTATCAGCAAATATATTCTCTTCTGTCTCAGGAACGGTGACAAAAGTGGGTGACAGCCTTGATGTGGCTGGAACGATGAAACCCGCCATCACCATCACCGTGGAGGGCGACGAATGGGAGCCCGCCATTGACCGCTCCGACAAGCTGGAGCACCTGAAGGACCATCCCGAGCTGACTCCCGAAGAGATTGTCTCCCGTGTGAAATATGCCGGCATAGTCGGTATGGGCGGTGCCTGCTTCCCAACGCATGTGAAGCTGACGCCTCCTCCTGGAGCCAAGGCCGACTGCGTCATCATCAATGCCGTAGAGTGTGAGCCATACATCACGTCCGACTATCGTCTGATGCTTGAGAAGGCCGACCAGCTCATCGAGGGTCTGCGCATCCTCATGGCCGCCGTGAAGGTGAACCAGGGATACATCGGTATCGAAGACAACAAGCCCGCAGCCATCAAGCTGCTGGCAGAGAAGGTGCAGGACGACCCCAACATCGAGGTCATCGCCCTTGCAAAGAAATATCCTCAGGGCGGCGAGAAACAGCTCATCGATGCTGTCATTCGCCGTCAGGTGCCAGCACCTCCCGCCATCCCTATCAACGTGGGAGCCGTAGTGCAGAATGCAGGTACGGCAGTAGCCGTCTATGAGGCCGTCATGAAGAAGAAGCCTCTCTTCGAGCGCTACACCACCGTCACGGGTAAGGAGATAAAGAACCCCAGCAATTTCCTCGTTCGCATGGGCACGTCCTTCGAGCAGCTCATCAACCTTTGCGGCGGAATGCCTCAGGGTGACTGCAAAGTGCTTGCCGGAGGCCCCATGATGGGACGCGCCGTACCGTCTATAGAGGTACCCGTTGGCAAGGGTCAGAATTCCATCACCGTCCTCTCGGGCGACGATGCTTTTGCAAAGGAGCCACAGCCCTGCATACGCTGCGCCAAGTGTGTCAGCGCCTGCCCTATGGGACTGTCGCCATACCTGCTGGCAAAGGGGGCCGCAATGGAGAAGTGGGACATGCTGGAGGAAGAGATGGTCACATCATGCATAGAGTGCGGCTCATGCCAGTTTACGTGTCCCGCATACCGTCAGCTGCTCGTCGACATACGTAAGGGCAAGCAGACCGTAATGGGCATCATACGTGCTCGCACAGCACCACCGGCAGCGGCTCCCGCACCGGCAAAGCCTGCTGAGCCGGCAAAGGCCAAGGCCGCCGATGGCAAGGAATTCGTGATGCACACCGCTCCGCAGCCGTTCGTCACACCTACCGACCTCGACTTCTCCGGGCCGAAGAAGAACCCCGTACCGACAATGCCTGGAGGCCTGAAGCCTGCCGTATTGCCAAAGAACTGGCCAGGGGCGTAATTTGTTAATTTGTTAATTCGTTAATTCGTTAATTTGTTAATTCGAAACAAAGATATGGGAAACTTAATAGTATCTCTCTCACCACATGCCCATTCCAATGACTCGGTGAAGAAGAATATGTATGGTGTTGTGATAGCACTCCTGCCGGCGCTGCTCGCATCATTCTACTTCTTCGGACTGGGGTCCCTGATAGTATGTCTGGTGAGCGTGGCAGCCTGCATGTTCTTTGAGTGGGCTATCTGTAAGGGCTTTCTGAAGAAAGACCCAACGCTGCTCGACGGGTCGGCCATCGTAACGGGTCTGCTCCTCGGCATGAACCTCCCGTCAAACTTCCCCCTGTGGATGATAATCGTAGGTGCCCTCGTGGCCATCGGCGTAGGCAAGATGAGCTTCGGCGGACTGGGTCACAACCCCTTCAACCCCGCACTCGTGGGACGTTGCTTCCTCCTCGTCTCCTTCCCAACGGCAATGACCTCATGGCCCAAGGCAGCACAGTGGACCTCCTATCTCGATGCAGAGACCGGTGCCACGCCTCTGGCCCTCATGAAGCAGGCCATCAAGGGCGACGCCGATGCTCTCAGCCAGATACCGACAGCATGGGATATGTTCCTCGGAAACCATCCTGACGGCATGGGCGCAATGGGTGAGGTATGTGCTCTGGCACTGCTCCTCGGACTGTGCTTCATGCTCTGGCGCAAGATCATCACTTGGCACATCCCTGTGTCAATCATCTGCACCGTATTCGTATTCTCAGGACTGCTGTGGCTTACCAACGGCGACAAACCCACCTATGCCGACCCGTTCCAGGTAATCTTCGCCGGTGGTCTCATGCTCGGCGCCATCTTCATGGCTACCGACTATGTCACCTCGCCAATGACCCACAAGGGGCAGCTCGTATATGGCGTGGCCATAGGTCTGCTGACAGTCATCATACGTAACTGGGGCGCATATCCCGAGGGAATGTCGTTCGCCATACTCATCATGAACGCCTTCACCCCGCTTATCAACATGAAATTCAAGCCCACTCGCTTCGGCGAAGTGCCTGAGGCAAAATAAATAAGGAGGACATCAAATGGAAAAACTGAAATCAAACCTTACGAACATGGTGTCTGTCCTCACAGGCATAGCAGTCGTGTGTGGTGGTCTGCTGGCCGGAGCCAACGAGATTACCAAGGCACCTATTGAGGCCACCAACGCCAAAGCCCTCGCCGACGGCATCACAGCCGTGATGGGTGGAGGCAACGTGACAGTGGAAGACCCTAACGGCACCGAGGTGACACGCAGCGTTGACGGCAAAGAACTCACCTACACCGTATACAAGACCGACAAAGGCACGGCCATCAAGTCAACCGACCCCAACGCCTTCGGTGGCAACCTCACCATCCTCGTCGGTTTCAACGCGGGCGGCGACATCCTCGGATATACCGTCCTTGAGAACAACGAGACCCCGGGTCTTGGCGCCAAGTGCCCCGACTGGTTCCAGCAGGGAGCACCGGGCAACATCATAGGCAAGAACCCCGGAGCGAAAGAACTCACCGTAAGCAAGGACGGCGGAGAGATTGATGCCATCACAGCATCAACCATCACATCCCGCGCATTCCTGCGTGCCGTGCAGCAGGCCTACAACACTCTCAAGAACGAAAACGAAAACGATAACGTTAACCAAGGAAAGGAGGCCACAAATGAGTAAACTCGGAATAATCCTCAACGGCATCGTCAAGGAAAATCCTACCTTCGTACTGATGCTCGGTATGTGTCCTACGCTGGCCACTACCACCAGTGCCACCAACGGCCTGATGATGGGACTTGCCACAATGGTGGTGCTCATCTTCTCGAACATCATCATATCACTCATCAAGAACCTCACCCCCGATATGGTGCACATACCCGTCTACATCGTCGTCATAGCAACGCTCGTGACGCTGGTGCAGATGGCACTCAAGGCATACCTGCCTGAAGTGGACAAGTCACTCGGACTCTTCATCCCGCTCATCGTGGTCAACTGTATCATCCTCGGGCGTGCAGAGAGCTTTGCAGGCAAGAACAGCGCTGCCGACTCCGCTATGGACGGCATAGGAATAGGACTGGGCTTCACCATCGGCCTCACCATCCTCGGCATCTTCCGCGAGCTCCTCGGCAACGGCACCATCTTCGACCTGCGTATCATACCGGAAGACTATGGCATGTTGCTCTTCATCCTGCCTCCGGGAGCATTCCTCACGCTGGGATACATCATTGCAGTTATTAACCGATTCAAGAAAGCATAACGACTATGGAATATCTATTGATTTTCATCGCTGCGATATTCGTTAACAATATCGTACTCAGCCAGTTCCTCGGAATATGTCCCTTCCTCGGTGTCAGCCAGAAGGTAAACACCTCCCTGGGCATGTCGGCAGCCGTAACATTCGTCATGCTGCTCGCCACATTGGTAACATGGCTCATACAGATCTTCGTGCTCAATCCGCTCGACCTGGGATTCCTGCAGACGCTCTCCTTCATTCTCGTCATAGCAGCATTAGTGCAGATGGTTGAGATAATACTCAAGAAAGTATCGCCGCCCCTCTATCAGGCTCTCGGCGTCTTCCTGCCACTCATCACCACCAACTGCGCCGTGCTCGGCGTGGCCATCAGCGTCATACAGAAAGACTACAGCCTCCTCATGTCACTCGACTATGCTATAGCATCGGCATTGGGATTCGGACTGGCACTCATACTCTTCGCAGGACTGCGTGAGCAGCTCGAATACGCCGATGTGCCAAAGGGCCTCAAGGGCGTATCCATCACGCTCATCACCGCAGCACTCCTCTCTCTCGCCTTCATGGGATTCTCAGGAGTGGACCAGGGACTAAAGGTCGTATTCGGAGTGGAGTAAAAGAAACCCCGTGTCTCTTGCATTTGGAGCACGGTATATTTGTGTTTGTGTTGTTATCTCCTCTCAGCGTGAGCTGGGGGGAGATTTTTTTTGTTGCTTTCTCCTCATATCTGTGGAAAAGTGTTACTTTTTCGTCATTTTATTGTTGAAATTAAACAAAAANNTAAACAAAAATTTGTATCTTTGCAACCAGAACGTTCCCATCCACGGGAATAGGAACCTAAACAACCACATGTCCGAAGAATGAAACAGACCTTATACCACTTGATATTCATAGCAATGATGGCGATATCTCAGCCTGCAGCTGCACAGGACGAGACCATCGTGTTTACGCCCCAGTGGACGGCACAGGCCCAGTTTGCGGGCTATTACGTGGCCGAGGCAAAGGGCTTCTACCGTGAGGCGGGAGTGAAGGTGAGGATAGAACATCCGTCATCCACCCAGCCTGCCATGAGCCGCCTTCGTAAGAACCTCTGTCAGGCCACGACGCTGCAGCTCTGTCAGGCCATGGAGATAGTCGATGGCGGCATACCCCTGGTCAACATCCTTCAGACCTCGATGAACAACGCGATGGTCATCGTCTCTGCCCGCAACAAAGACCCGCTGACACAGAAAGGGGCCCGCGTGGGAATATGGAGCGTGGGCTTCGGACAGCTGGCCATCTGCATGAGCATCAAGGATCATCTGAACTATCAGTGGGTGCGCTTCGCCCAGAACGTCAACCTGTTCGTGGCAGGAGCCTTCGATGCCACGCTGGCCATGAGCTACAACGAATACTACCAGCTGGTGCAGGCCGGCATCAAGATGACCGACAAGAACGTCTATCGCTTCTGCGACCACGGCTACAACGTGCAGGAGGATGGCGTCTATATGACCCGCGACTATTACGTCAAGCATAAGGAGCAGGCGCGACGCTTTGCCCAGGCCAGCCGAAAGGGGTGGGAGTGGGCTGCCAAACATCCCGAAGAGACGCTCGATATCGTCATGCGCTATGTGGAGAAAAACCATATCGCCACCAACAGGGTGTTACAGCGGCTGATGCTCAAAGAGGTGCTGCGCCTGCAGGTTGACCGCGAGTCGAAAAAACGTGAGTTCCGCTTGCGCCCCGACATGGTGCGGCAGGCAAGCCGGCTGATGTTTGAGAACCAGATGCTGGGTCGTGAAGTGACCTACAGTGAACTCATAGATGAAAAGTGAACAGCCCCCAAAAAACAATGAAGAATCTGCTACTGCATTAATATGAAAAGACTGCTGTCATATATCCGTCGCAAACTATCCGTCAGGGTCAGCCTGTGGGTGGTATTCTTTGCTGCCATCATCTTCAATGTCGCCCTCGGCTTCCTGTTCTATCAGGCCCGTGAGGCAGTGCGTCAGGAGGCTGTCAGCCGTGCTACGCAAATCCTCGACAAGACCTCCTTGCGCGTAGAGGGCATACTCAACCGTGTGGAGGTGGCCTCAAACATGACCAAGTGGCTCGTGATGCGCCATCCCGACAAGGCCGACTCGATGTTCGTCTATAGCAGGGGACTGTTGCTGAACAACCCCGACTTCTATAACTGCTCCATAGCCTTTGAACCATACTACTTCGAGGACAAAGGCCGTTACTTCTCTGCCTATACCAAGCACGTCGCCGACACCATACGCACCATACAGGGCGGCAGCGACAGCTACCAGTATTTCTTCACTGACTGGTATCTCATGCCCCAGCTGCTGGAAAAGCCCTGCTGGACAGAACCCTATATGGACCTCGACGTGGCTACGAACACCAGCGAGATGGTGACCAGCTACTGTCAGAGCCTTACCGACAAGCATGGTCAGCTCATAGGCGTAGTAAACGTCAGCCTCTCGCTGAACTGGCTGTCGCAGACCATCTCAGCCGTGAAGCCCTATCCCAATTCCTACAGCATCATGATAGGTCGTGGAGGAACATACTTCGTACATCCCGACACGACAAAGATTACGCGCCAGACCATCTTCACCCAGACGCTGGAACATCCCGATACGGCCCTGACGGCCCTGGGCTACGCCATGCAGAACGGCGAGGAGGGCGTGAAACACATGAACATCAATGGCAAGGACTGCTACGTCTTCTATAAGCCCCTCGGTCAGACAGGCTGCTCCATGGCCATCGTCTGTCCTGAGAGCGACATCTTCAGCGGCTTCGACCGTCTGCGCCGCACGATTATGACCATCGTCACGGTGGGACTGTTGCTGATGCTCTACCTCTTCATACGCATCATCACGCGCGAGCTGAGCCCTCTGCGCCGACTGGCCCACGAGGCAGAGACCATCGCCTCGGGACAGTTCGATGCCGTGCTGCCCGACTTCAAGCGCAGCGACGAGATAGGCCAGCTCAGCCAGTCCTTCGGCAACATGCAGCAGTCGTTGGTAAAATACATCGAAGAACTGAAGAACACCACCGCCCAGAAAGCATCGATAGAGAGCGACCTGCGCATTGCCAGCGACATACAGATGGGCATGCTGCCCGAGGAGTTCCCTACGCGTGACGACCGTGACGACGTGCAGCTCTATGCCTCGCTCACTCCCGCCAAGGAGGTGGGGGGCGACCTCTTCGACTTCTATTTCCGCGATGAGAAACTGTTCTTCTGCATCGGCGACGTCTCGGGCAAGGGAGTGCCGGCATCGCTCTTCATGGCCGTGACACGCTCCACCTTCCGAACCGTCTCGGCCCATGAGTCGATGCCTGACCGTATCGTCAACGCCATGAACAAGACGATAGCCGACATGAACAAAAACCAGATGTTCGTCACACTCTTCGTCGGTGTCCTCGACCTGCCCACAGGACGTCTGCGCTACTGCAATGCCGGCCATGATGCGCCGCTGATCGTCGGAACGGCAGTGGACGAACTGCCTTGCGACCCGAACATCCCCGTCGGCGTCATACCGATGTGGAAATACACCCTGCAGGAGACCTCCGTCCCCCCCGGCACCACAATCCTCCTCTTCACCGACGGACTCACCGAGGCCATGGATGCCCGGTATGAGCAGTTCCAGATGGATCGCGTCAACGAGGTGGCAGCCCGCGCATTGGCTGATGGCCAGCAGGAGCCCCGACAGCTTATCGGCCAGATGACCGAGGCCGTACATCAGTTTGTGGGCGATGCCGAACAGAGCGACGACCTGACCATGATGGCCATACAGTACATCAAGCAACAGCGTGACGTGCGCATGAGCAGAAACATCGTGCTGACAAACGACCTGCAGGAAGTGCCGCGACTGAACGACTTCGTAGAAGAGGTCTGTCAGGACGTGGGATTCGACGATGCCGTCACCACCCAGGTAAAGGCGGCAGTAAAGGAGGCAGTGGTCAACGTGATGGAATATGCCTATCCGCCCGGAGAGAGCGGAGATGTGAGCATAGAGGCAGCCGCCAATGATGTGCGGCTGAAAATCACCATCATCGACAGCGGCAAGCCCTTCGACCCCACCGTACAGGCCGACATCGACACCACCCTCACAGCCACAGAGCACAACGCCAGCGGCATGGGCATACACATCATGCGACAGAACATGGACTCCATCAACTACGAGCGCATGGACAGCCGCAACGTCCTGACACTAAGAAAAAAAATAAAGAAATAGAAGTTTCGGATGTCTATAACGACCACGTTCCGAGCCATGCTCGCCTGAACTCCGCTGATAATGAACAATGTGTGAAGAACCCCGAACGAGGCGACTATGAAACGCTTGCCGTTTCAAGGAGCATCCTGAGCGGGTCAGCGAAGTTAACCCCGAGCGAAGCGACTATAAAAAGTTGCCCGTTGTTGCCCCTGCGGGACGGGCATGCTTTTTAAGAAGCATTGTGAGTGGGTCAGCGAAGCTAATT
>LXOW01220684.1_pt1 | contig 16234 bp, 14 predicted proteins | sample 1368591 | NCBI WGS metagenome assembly LXOW01 (sample SAMN04884650, study PRJNA319009) | bovine gut metagenome | isolation source: Cow rumen | host: Bos taurus | place: Italy: Legnaro (PD) | collected 2014-07-09 | reverse complement strand
GGTCAGTCCTTTCTTGTAATAATTCATTCCCGAACCTAAATCGGTTATAAGTTCATACTTATAACCGTGCTCAGCACAGTAAAGTTCCAAAACCTGAGCCTGCCTTTTGAGCTCCTCTTTCTGATCCTGAGAACTTACTCTGGCATAAGCGATGGTGACCCTGTCATCTTTTTCAATTTGAGGAAGCTCTTTACCGCTTATCCTCATTATGGTATCACTGTTATATCTTCTGGTTCCTCCAGGAGATATACTGTCAGGCTTTAGCTTCCCTGATTTTTCCCAGTTACGTAAAGTCTGAACATGAACACCAAGCAATTTAGCAGCCTGTCCAATTGAAATAATCTTATTCATTACAAATAAACCTATAACTATTTTAAATGTATTATAAACTATTTATAGATTTAGTTAAGCAGCTGTTAACCCCGGTCGCATCAAAACGGTGGTCAGGAGGGAACTTTCTTGAAGAATCTGTGCATCATGATGGATGTCATGTTGATGCTGACGGTCGTAATGCCTTTACCCTGACTTGAATTGAGGTGGGTTCCGTGTCCCAAAGCCCTGGTACCGTCAAGATAAAGCTCCCTGACAGTTTCTGCGTCTATTTTCAGTTCGGTATGGACGGTGAGAGGTCTGTTGAGATAGGAGGAGATGATTTCATACATCTGTCTGAAGTTAGGTGTTCCGGGCATATAGTCAAGACTCTCTTTATAATTTATGGGGCCGATTTCCACGATAATGTCCTGTGTCCGAGTGGTATATCTGCTTCCTATCTGGGCATTGAGTCCCAGTACGGAGGTATCTCTGTTTCCAAGATGCATCCTAACCTCTTTCGGGATGAAATGCGTTTTTTCCACAAATTCCCTGATGTTTATATGTATGCCAAAATATGATTTGAGGATGTTTTCCAGCCCGAGAGCCGAGCGTCTTCCGTGAAGAAACTCTGTCGTGAAGGCAAATTGGGCATATTCCGGAAGACTTGTGCTCTTTTTGTATCCCTGACGGTTGAAGCTTCTGAAGAAGTTCATGAGAGTCGGATCCTCTCTGTCAAAACATACCGGCATTTCACACATGCTGAAGGCCCGGTAGTAGAGGGACAGGAAACGGTGATTTATGATGTCAAGAAAACGTCTGGTCGTGGCATCATAGTCATTGATGTTCTGATGGTAAATAAAATCGGTAAGCTCAAGGGGCATTGGACCGTTTGGTCCAAGAAGTCCGAAGAAATAAACAAGAACCTCATAAATTCCGTACCGGCCTTCGGCTGATTTTTGGGTCACCGAATGAATGTCTGAATCAGTATGTTTCAGAAAAGGCATCTGACCGAATCGTAATGCTTCGGCATTCGGATGCTGTGCCGTACCAATGCGCGGCAACTCCTTCATCTGATTTTCCAGAAGGCGGACAAGGTAGAAAAAGTCGGCTTCCGTGCTGCCGTCATCTTCTTTTGCCAGGGATTTAATTATTCCATCAAGTTCTTGCATGAGTATACAAATCCTTTTTCATCCGAATAGACGTCAACGCATACCGGAATGTTCAGATCCCGGTAATTTATGATGAGAGAGGCAATGATTCTGGAGAAGGTGAAGAATCCGATACCTTCCAGATCCCTGTGACTCAGGGTAAGTTCAATCAGATAGCCTTTCTCAAAAAACACCACTCCCTTACTGATGAAACGGTAGACTTTGGAATTGATTTTTACCTTTCGCAGGGCTGATTTCATGCGGGCGGTTTCCTCCGCGTTTTTCATTGAGAAGGCATCCATAAGCTGTTTCAGATTGTACAGCAGTCCATCATCGCCACTGGCAAGAACGGAGGCAAAGTTACACATGATAAAAGCCAGTCTTTTAAAGTCATCGGAACTGCCGGATGATATCAGGGGAGGCATTGGCTTTGTAATCTGGCCTATGATCTGAACCTCGTGCAGATCGCCCAAAGATGCGGTGTTGAGACGATCGTGATTGGTCAGACAGCATGGAAGGTCGGCGTTTGTTACCAGACAGTCCGCCACGAACTGCAGGTTTTCATTCATCTTCTGAACATAGTCCTGACCTGAGAATGATATGAACGTCTCCTGCTTTTTATAGAGACGGTTTTTATATCCCGTGCTTCCTGTCTGTCTCTGTCTGCGGTGTACGCTGAAGAAATTGCGGTATGTCCTTCCGTCTCCCTGATCGGAGCCTGTTGAAAAAAACGGATACGCGCTGAAGATGGGCTGATTTGAGTTGTCAAAGAAGTCTGCTCCGATAACGTAGTAAATTTCATAGTCCAGCTGATGGGTACTGTCAACGCTTACGTTTATCTCAAAGTCATGGTTGGTGAACATTCTCTGGGTTCTTTTTCTGAACAGATTTATGAGAGGAATGACATTGAGAAGAAGTGATTCCCGATGCAGTTTGTCACTGTTTCCGAAATTCTGCTTTTTATCGAATATGAATACCAGTGAGATTTCCTTTGAGGTTATGCCGTTAAAGGCATTCTTCAGGCCTCTGATGCGCAGAAATTTCACGAGCCCCGGATACTTCATGTAGAGATTCATGTTGTTGATGCCGCTGATGGCAGGGGAGTTTGCGGAGTAGACATTGCTCTTTGCATCAAGCAGTGAAAGTTCCACTGATACTCCGTGAATCTCCACGTAGCTGTTGTCCGGAAGTTTTATGAATACTCTTTTCAGACTGGCGAAGAAGTATTCGCACAGATTGGATGCATCCTGATCGGTAAGATTCAGGTAAATGTCCAGATATTCCGGATTGATGGATGCGAAGGTGGCATTGCCCTCGGTATTGAGCGTCATGGAAATTGAGTTTCTGTAGCCTTCTCCCGTGAGATTGGTAATGGAAATGTCGTGTTCCATTGTTTTTACGTCTTTGAGTGACAGAGCGTGGATTTCGGTTTCAAAGAAACTCTCGAAACAGATCTGTGTGGTGCTTTCGGATTTTGTCTTGGTGAATCTGCATCCGGGGGAAACACGGAGACAGCCGCCGGTTATTTCCGGAAGTGATGCTTCGGGAATCTGAACGTTGCACATGGACGGAATTGGAGCCACGGCATTTGGATTAACAGAGTTCAGGATGGATTCAAGGAAACGTTCGTATCCGTGATCGAGCCTGTTTTCAATTCTTGCACTGAGAAAAGCCGTTCCTTCAAGCAGTCTTTCAACAAAAGGATCCTGACACTCGATCGAGGACAGATCAAGATGAGACGCGGTTTTTGGGAATTCCCTGGCAAATTCTTGGCCGATCTTGCGGATGTATGCCAGGTTGTCACTGTAATACGCAAAGAAGTCTTTTTTCATTTACTTAAGCATCTCCTTTAACGGCTGCCCTTCCTGTTTCCAGTTCTATGTAGAAATTGCAGGAAAAACCGTCTTTCAGCTCTGATATCGCAAAAGCTGCTTCGATGTGCAGGGATAAACTGCACTTGTCCGCCTCCTGAGTGTCAAGTCTGGTAATGACCAGAGTGTCCGGGTTAAGTCTGGGTTCAAAGCATCTGATTTGCCATGATATTTCCTTTTTTACCATGTCAAAAATTCTGTCACTGTTATCCAGTCCGCAGAAGTCGGACAGCCCGTAGCCGAGAACCGACGTTCTTACCTCCGGCCATTTGTCCAGATCATCGGCCCCAGGATGCATTCTTGAATTGAACAGCATTTTAAGATTCAGCAGAATTTCCCGATGAATGCGGGAAAGAAGCGAATCTTCGGCGGATCCGTTCCCGGTGAGGCTTCTGTCAGTGAGTCTTGACAGAATGCACGGCTGAAATTTGTCCTGAATGTGTATTTTCTGTACCATGTCGGAGTTCGTCCATGAATCATTTTATGAAAATGCGATCCGGACACTCCGGATAACCTAATTTTAACATGCATGACTCATTAAAATTTTGCGTAATGTTTTAATTTAAGCGGTAAAAATAGCATCATCCTACCCGTTGAGCATTCTTTCAGGCGTCACTGTGATGCGGGACGCGGAACCTTTGTGGTAAGACACAGGGTGGTGGTCAGACCTTCTAGCTGATAATGCGGTTTTAGATAGAATTTAACGTTATAGTATCCCGGCTGGTTTTCAATGTCGTCAATGCTGACTTTTGCTTCCGCGAGCGGATAACGGGCCTTGATGTCCTCATCGGCGTTGGGGTCGGTGGTTACGTATTCACTGCTCCAGTCCGAAAGCCATTTTGTCATGTCCTCCTTTGATTCGAAGGAGCCGAGTTTGTCGCGTACTATGCATTTGACGTAGTGGGCGAATCTTGACACAGCAAAGAGGTATGGCAGTCTTGATGACAGCTGGGCATTTGCCGAGGCATTCGGGTTGTCGTAAACCCTTGGACTGTTAACGGTCTGACCGCCGAGGAATACGGCGTAGTCGGTATTTTTGCAGAAACACAGCGGGATGAAACCGCATGAGGAAATTTCAGCCTCTCGGTGATCGGATATGGCAATTTCCACGGGAACCTTCATGTCCTCGGCCGGATTGCCAGTAAGTCCGATGAATTTGGACAGGTGGTCAACGAGACCGCCTGATTTTATTCCGCGGATCTTGGCACACCAGCCGTATTTTTCGAAAGCTCTGTTGATGTTGATTCCCATGGCATAGGCTGAATTCATCCATACGTGGTTGAGGCTGGCGTTACCGGTCGTATCCTCAGTGAAATTCAGGCCTTCAATGTGATTTGAATCAGGGCCGTAGGGGAGTCGTGCCAGAATTCTTGGCAGTGTCAGTGCCACGTATCGGCTGTCGTCTGAGTTGCGGAAGGATGTCCATGAGGCATATTCAGGCGTGCTGAATATTTTTGATATACCGCGAGGATTGGCGAGTTCTGACCATGAATCAAGATTCATGACGGACGGATCCGCGGCACTTATGAACGGACTGTGTGCGGCAGCGGCTATCTGGGAGATTCCCTTTAAAAGTTCAAGATCCGGTGCCGAATGATTGAAGTAGTAGTCACCGATAATGACTCCCAGCGGTTCACCGCCTGCGGTTCCGTACTCGTCCTCATAGAGTTTTTTGAATATGGGACTCTGATCCCAGGATGTTCCCCTGAATTTTTTAAGGGTTTTTCCGAGCAGCTTTTTGGAGATGTTGAATACTCTTATCTTGAGGTTAGCCGAGGTGTTGGTGGAGGTAACAAGATAATAGAGTCCGCGCCATATTCCCTCAATTTCCAGAAAATCGGGATGGTGAATGATGAGGTTTATTTCCTCTCCTATCTTTATGTCGGTTTCGGCAATGAGTGATTCAATGAGATAGCGGGGATTCTGTGTCGCAAGCTCAGGATTTCCGCTTATGACCCTGACACAGGTCAGAAGTCCTTTTTTCTGTTCGGCGTCAAGCGCAGACAGACACTTCGTGATTTCCGAAGTGTCCACTAACGCGGTAACTTCCGTATCGTTTTCCTGCGGATCGGACAAAATGCTTCGGGTTTCGTTTTCCGCAGTTACGCCCTGCCCGGGCTCAGGTTCCGTGAAAAAGCTGAATCTGTTCATGAGCTGTTTCCCTGCTGTCATTTCTTACCGGTCGGTATTCTTTCTGCCTCCGGAGGTTTTGGCTTTTTGAAAAACGGTTTTTAAGGTACCGTCCGATCTGCTCCGGAATAAACGTAAAAGTCCGCATCTTAAGAATAATTAAATACCGGTAAGGTTGGCGTTAGATCTAAGGTTTATTGTATTTCAAACAATGCCGATGGTGACTGATTTACATGCGGCGACGTTTAATTTCCGTGATACCTGAAATAGAGTTGGAGTTTTTGCCCCTAAAAAACAGTGAGGCCGCGGAGGAGACCCCGCGGCTTCACGCTGAAACTGCTAAGGCAGGATCATGTCTGTCTTACTTTTCGGTAAATTCAAACACGAACTTTCCGTCGGCCGCGTCAGCCTTTACTGACGCAAGTTCTTTACCCTCCATGGTTACCTCCAGGAATTTCTCACTGATGTCCGGAAGCAGATCGTTGCTTATCACGGCATCGATGAGGCGTGCACCTGAGGCCGCGTTATCACAGCGGCGGATGATTTCATCACGCAGAGCCTGCGTGCAGGTGAGTTCCGCATGATATCCTTCCATGACGCGTTTCCTGATCTTGTTGAGCTTGAGATCAATGATTCTGTTGGTGGCTGCCTTCCCGAGAGGATAGTAAGGCACGATGGTTATGCGGCCAAGGAGTGCTGCCGGGAATACCTTCATCATGTCATCCTTTATGGCGTTTGCAAGCGTCATGGTATCAGGCAGATTGTTCTCGTCAGCGGAAAGCTCCATGATGGTTTCATCACCCACGTTGGTGGTGAGAATGATGACGGTGTTGCGGAAGTTAATGAGTCTTCCTGAGCCGTCTTCCATCTGCCCCTTGTCAAAGACCTGGAAGAAGATCTCATGAACGTCCCTGTGGGCTTTTTCTATTTCGTCAAGAAGCACCACACTGTACGGACGACGTCTTACGGCCTCCGTAAGCACACCTCCTTCGCCGTAACCCACGTATCCCGGAGGGGCACCTTTAAGGGTTGACACGGTGTGGGCTTCCTGAAATTCACTCATATTAATCGTAACCAGATTGTTTTCGGTTCCGTACAGCTGTTCCGCAAGCGCGAGTGCTGTTTCGGTCTTACCCACGCCTGAAGGACCGGCAAGCATTATTACCGCAATCGGCTTGTTCGGATCGGCAAGTGATGCCCGAGCCGTGAGGATGCGCTTGGCTATGAGGTCAATTCCCTGATCCTGACCGATGACCCTCTCCTTCATGTAGTTGCCAAGATTAAGCACGGAGGTGATTTCATCCTTCACCATGCGGCCTAAAGGAATGCCCGTCCATTCCGAAATAACCGTACTTACGGCCTGTTCATCGACTTCCGGAAAGATCATCGGACTGTCGCCCTGAAGCTCGTTGAGTTCGCAACGGGTGCTCTGCAGCTTCTTTCTGTCCTCATCGGAGATTATACCCTTATCGGGAGTCTGAGCATTTGATGCTTCTGATTCAGTAATGGTGCCGTCAGCCCCCGCATCGGCACATGATGAACTGTCTGAGACAAGTTTTGTTCTGAGTCCGATGTATTCAGCTGACTTCTTTTTAATCAGCTCAAAGCGTTCGTTAAGTTCTTTGAGATGCGCTTCGCTTTTTTCAATTGAAGCGGAAACTTCCGCAATCTGTTCTTCTCTGTTAAAACCTTCGCGATGTTCCTTTGTGAGAATGTCCTTTTCGAGCTTCAGAGCCTCAAGCCTGCGGCCGGTGAATTCGATTTCGGCAGGTATCGTACTTTGGGAGAGCGCTACCTTGGCGCACGCCGTGTCAAGAATGCTTACTCCTTTGTCAGGAAGCTGTCTTGTCGGAATATAGCGGCGGGACAGGGTAACGGTGGCTTTAACGGCTTCGTCAAGAATACGAACCCCGTGGTATTTTTCGAGAAAGCCCGTCATGTTGCGGAGCATTCTGAAGGCCTTTTCGTCATCCGGTTCCTGTACCAGAATATTTTCAAAGCGTCTGGTAAGTGCAGGATCCTTTTCGAAGTATTTTACGTATTCGCGATATGTGGTGGCGGCGATGCACCTCAGTTCGCCCCTCGCAAGTGCCGGTTTAAGGAGGTTTGCCGCGTCATTCTGACCGGCCGTGCCTCCGGCACCTATAAGGGTATGGGCTTCGTCAATGAAGAGGATAATCGGTGTGTCAGAGGCTTTGACTTCTTCTATTACCTGTTTCAGTCTGTTTTCAAATTCCCCCTTCATGGATGCGCCTGCCTGAAGCAGTCCCAGGTCAAGGGAACGGAGTACGGTACCTTTTAGGCAGTCAGGTACTTCTCCTCTTGCCAGTCGCACGGCAAAGCCTTCGACTACGGCTGTTTTACCTACGCCGGCTTCCCCCGTAAGTATTGGGTTGTTCTGACGGCGACGGAGCAGTACGTCCAGCATTTTACGGATTTCCTCGTCTCTTCCGACGATGTTGTCGATTTTGCCTTCCTTTGCAAGTGCCGTCATGTCGGTAGTGTAGAGTTTAAGAGCTTCTCCCTTGCCGAGAGACGGATCTGACATTACGGATGCCACCTGCCCGGTACCGGCATCAGACACCGTATTGACGTGACCTGCTTCGGCTGAGTCACTGACTATTTCTGAAAACTTTTCCTGCAGGAGATCTCCGTTCATCTTAATGAACTCGCCGCTTATTTCATGAAGCCTGCGGGCAAGGTCTGGATTAAGCTTAAGGGCCAGAATGATGTGTCCGGTACGGATGGCTCCTGAGCAGTATACTATGGATGCCGCCATCCATGCTTCCTGAATGGCTGTTTCCACAAGAGGTGAGAATCCCGATATTGAACTGGCACCGCGAGGCAGAAGATCCAGTGTTTTGGTAAGATCGTTTGATAGTCTGGCCTCGTCTATGTTGAAGTATTTAATGATCTCGTGGAGATCGTTGGGTTCGCTTAATAGTATCTGGTTAATGTAATGGGCTATGTCAACGTAAGGATTTCCTCTGGTTTTGCAGAGGGTGGTGGCACTTTCGAGTGCCCTGTATGCCACGTTTGACAGCTTTGAGAATAACTGTTTTTTCTTTAGTTTTATCATAAGAAGAATCCCCTTTGATTTATTCAGGGATTGGACGTTAAGCGCCTGTATGCCGTCATGGGGCCGGCGGATCATCCAATCTTCTGAGAGATGCTGACCTGATACTATGGTAACGAATAACGGGGTATTTAAACCGCGATCAGTTCAACAGTTTCAAATGTTTATATTGTTTTGACGAAGGTAATTGACGTATTAGTCAAAAATATTTGGAGAACGATAATAAATATGCATAAACGCGTAAAAAGGACGGATTTTAAATTATCCGTCCTTTTTTATGCTGTTTACCTGAAAACCGAGTGTCGGCCGGCAGGTGTAAACTTAGGCGTTTTCTATCTGGTTGAATGAAGCTTCAACTGCGCCGTCCTTGGTGTTGTCAGGCTTGATTGCGGTGAACTTCCAGGTGATCTTGCCGGCAACGATGTCAACAACTTCCACAGGATAAGCGGAATTTTCTGGAGGAAGGATGATGTCAGGTGCTGAACCCGGAGCGGTTGAAACAACTTCTGCCTTAACGATCTTGCAGTTTTCAAGGGTAACTTCGTATACAGGTACCTGAGCGCCTGCGATGGCACGGCATACCTGGAAGCTGACCTTGGCGATCTTCTGACCGTTCATACAGAACTGCTGGATTTTAGGGGTGGCCTTGTCCAGAGCATGGGTAAAGCTGAACGGGGTGAAGGTGCCTCTGCCTGAAACATCGGTTGTACGGCCAGAGGTTACGTTCTGTGCAGAGCCGTGCTTGAAGTTAACAACTTCGATCCACTTTGCGTGTGCCTTATCGTTGGATTCACCATCGATACCATCGAGTTTGATAAAAAAGTCAGATGCCATAACAGTACTCCTGCTTTCAAAATTAAAACACTAAAATCACAAAATAAAGCTTTGGTTCATTGCTGAACCTTCGCGTTCATGGCTTAATTCTTGCACAAGGTAGGGATTGTTGGTAAATATTTGATCTCGTTTTTTAACATGGTCACACCTTTTATTTTCATGTTGTGAAGCCGTTTCAATATTTTGTATTTAGTTATTAAACGGTGAAAAGTTGGTATGATTCTTAACCGAAAAATCAGTATAAATAAAATAGCTTAACATGCTTATTTTTCAACGGTTTCAGGTAGATTATGACTGGATAAAAATCGTCATGAAAGAGCATCTTTTTGAGGGGGACTGTCCCAAATTGAGTTCCTGTTGAAGGACTTTTTGAAACGGAATGAAATAATTTCATGGAAAACGGGGGGAGGGGAGCTTTACCTTAAAAATAAATTGCGCGAAGCATATGTCAGCTTCGCGCAATTATCACATGGCGTGATGCAGGACTATGACCTATTTGCCTGCACTAGGGATCTTGGTGGTAAGTCTCAATGATGTGGTGAGACCTTCAAGCTGGTAGTGCGGTCTTAAATAGAATTTGGCATTGTAGTATCCCGGATTACCTTCCACGTCTTCAACCACAACCTTGGCTTCGGCAAGAGGGTATTTGGCTTTTACCTCTTCGGAAGCGTTAGGATCGGATGTTACGTAGTTTGAAATCCAGTTGGACAGCCATTGTTCCATGTCGGCTCGTTCCTTGAATGAGCCAATCTTGTCTCTTACGATGCACTTGAGGTAGTGGGCAAAGCGTGAGGTGGCAAAAATATAAGGAAGTCTTGCCGACAGATTTGCGTTCGCGGTTGCGTCCGGGTTGTCATATTCCTGTGGCTTGTTCACGGTCTGGCCACCGAGGAATACCGCATAGTCGGTGTTCTTCCAGTAACACAGAGGCAGGAAACCGTTCTTTGACAGTTCGGCTTCGCGACGATCCGTAATTGCGATTTCGGTAGGGCACTTCATAATCATGCCGCCGTCATCGGTAGGGAATGTGTGGGTAGGAAGTGATTCAACAACACCGCCGGACTCAACGCCGCGGATGTGTGCACACCAGCCGTAGTCGGTAAACGAACGGTTGATGTTGACGCCCATTGCATATGCGGCATTCATCCAGTTATAGTTCTGTGAATCTCCGAGGTTGGTGTCTTCGTTGTAGTTGAAGCCTTCAACCGGATTGGTTGTTTCACCGTAAGGAGCACGTGAAAGTACGCGTGGAAGTGTCAGAACAACATAACGGCTGTCATCAGATTCTCTGAATGATCTCCATGCCGCGTATTCAGGGGTCGAGAACACCTTGCTGATGTCACGGGGCTTTGAAAGATCCTGCCAGCTGTCAAGGTTCATGATTGAAGGATCTGCGGCGCTGATGAAGGGAGCATGGGCAGCGGCGGCGATCTGGGAGATCCCCTTTAACAGTTCAATGTCCGGACCGGTCTGGTTGAAGTAGTAGTCACCGATGAGTGCACCGAAAGGTTCACCGCCGGCGGTGCCGTATTCGTCTTCATAGATCTTTTTGAAGATAGGGCTCTGATCCCAGGAGGTGCCCTTGAATTTTTTCAGGGTCTTGAGCAGTTCTTTCTTGCTGATGTTCATCACGCGAATCTTCATTGATTCGTTGGTGTTTGTATTGTTGACAAGATAGGATACGCCTCTCCACGCACTTTCCATACTGGTGAAATCCTTGTGGTGAATGATTTCGTTAACCTGGGTGCTGAGCTTCTTATCCAGCTCGGTGATGATGCTTTCAATTGTCTTGATTGCATCGTCACTGACGATATTGGCATTCTCGAGAGCCTGACCGACAAGGGTCTGTACGGCACTCTGCACTGCGGTCTTGGCTTCTGCTGACTTTGGCTTGAATTCCTGTTCAAGAAGCTGGTCAAATTCAGAAAATTCAATACCTGAAGCAGCCTGTCCCTGTTCTGCTGATTTTTCAACTTCGCTCATGTTTTTCCTCCTTATTCAGCCTTGTTTTCTTCGTCTGCCGGTTTTGCTTCCTTGGCAAGTGCCTGAAGCAGTGCGGGATCCTTCAGAAGCTTGGCAATGAGTTCCTCCGCACCGGTCTTGCCGTCCATGTAGCTTAAGAGGTTGGAAAGCTGTTTGCGGGCTTCGAGAAGCTGCTTGAGTCCTTCTACCTTTTCGGCTACCTTGTCCGGAGAGAAGTCATCCATGCTTTCAAAGGTAATGTCCACGGCAATGTTGCCTTCACCGGTAAGGGTGTTGGGTACTGAGAAAGCCACTCTCGGCTTGATGCTCTTTAAACGGTCATCAAAGTTCTCGGCGTTGAATTCCTGAAAGTTTCGTTCTTCCACGTTTGGAAGCGGTTCTGCCGGTTTTCCGGAAAGATCTGACATGACTCCCATTACGAAAGGAAGGTTTACCTTTTTCTCTGAGCCGTAGAGTTCGACATCATATTCAACCTGAACGCGAGGGGCGCGGTTCTTGCCCACAAACTTTTGAGAATTTGTAATTGCCATTGTTAAAATCTCCTCGTTCTACTGTTCATCCTGAATGAACTACTGGTAACAATTTTTAAAAACGTTTTTGATAATCCCGTATTAATATTCCTGATTCTGCTCTGGAACTCCAAGCTGTTCACGAACCTTTTCGAGTGCTCCCTTGTCGATTTCAGTGAGAATCTCGATAAAATTCATGTCGGACATTTTCAGGACCCTGTCCAGAAGGTACGGCAACGGGCTTGAAGGTTCAGCTTTGCGGAAATATTCGGCGCTTTTCTTTACCATCATCAGAGCATCATTTCTGTTAGTAATGATGACGGTACTGAGATTCGTTACCCCGCATGCCGTCTTGGATGCTCCGGCATTTCCCTGCTGGGACGTGTCTGCCGTGACGGGAACTGCAGTATCTTCATTTGCGGTATTTTCTTCAGGGAGCAGGGTGTCAAGAAACCTGTTCATGTGCCCGATTTCCCGATCAAGGGCTTCGAAGTTAAGCAGTGCAGAGTCTCCAGTTTTGGTGTTAATGCTGTTTCTGATGTTTTCAAGGAGCTCTTTTATTTCACCAAGCAGTGCGGATTTCTGTGCAATAATGTTACGCGGTAGGTTTCTGAATTCGGACACCATCAGTGAAAAATCAGTTTTTGCTTCCGCCGTGATAATCCCCTGAGCAATGAGAACGTCTCTCAGGGTGTAGGGCAGTTCGTCGCATATTCTGTGTCTGCGGAACTGACCGATGAAATCAATAGGGTCGTTGTAGCTTCCTGTCTTTGGGGAGAGCATGCTCAGAATGTTGATTCTTTCGGTAGGATCGTTGTCATCGTCAGGATCCAGTTCGGGATAGCATTTATCCCATAAAGAACCGCACAGATAATTTATCATTGAAAGGCCCTGCTTCATGCCTTCAAGTCCGTTAAGACAGAAGGCGGCCAGGGTGTGATAAGCCGCAACACGCAGATCCCTGGTTCTATTCCAGAGCTCAATGGTGTTCTTTATGAGAGACCTGTAGTCAGGTTCTTTTCCTTCGCTTACGCTGTCGCCGATTTCAGTTGGCGGAACGGCAAGAGCAAGTTCTTCCATCTGCAGATACGCGGAATCGTATTCCAGATTCTCGCCGGTGTCATTATCGGGAAGAGGGGTAAGCAGGGATTCTGTGCTTGGTAAATCCATTTTCCGTTTCTTTAAAATATCGCTAAGTGTATTGATTCTGTTGGCCGTTCACTTATAAGGCCAATTTACATGTTACACGAAATCATACGGGTATTAGTGACATGTTTCTCATTTCAAAAAACAGAAAATAAATATTATTCAAAAGTGAGAAGTGTGATGTTTTTAAAGGGTTATGGGGAAGTCGTGATTGTTGCCGGGCCGTGGGTTGCGGAGCTGTGGATTCTTTGATGATTATGAGAAAGGAACGCTTTTTCGGTAAAACCTACTGACACCGCCGGGAGTGTCAGCCAGAGCGTGCGGATGCAGGGGAATGAGGCAGTACGGCAGCATAAAACGGTCAGTCATTGTGACCGTTTTATTATTTAAATCCATTTTGAGCATGGAGGTTAGCCGGCCTGCGGAGAAAAGATGAGGCGGGAAGATGATACGATCTAGGCTACGGGCCCCAGCAGCTTAAAACTCTTCTTTGCATCCTCAAAGGCTTCCGTGAGCATTTCAAAAGCGGATGGGTGGTAGAAGTTGTATCCTATGAGGTCATCCTGAGTCTGTCTGTTGTACAGGGCTCCGTAAATGAACTGCGACATCTGCTGTGCATAAGGAGCGCAGATTTCCGCACCCAGAAGCAGCTGGGTTTCACGATCAAAGTATACATGAACCAGACCGTGTCTGTATCCCTTTATCACGGAAGTGGTGTTGTCTGCAGTTGAGCTTTCACCAAGTATGAATTTATGTCCTGTTCTTGCACGCTGCTTTACTTCCTCAAATGACAGACCGGTAACGGTGATTTCCGGATCCGTGAAGGTTATGTCCTGATGCGGCATGTTGCAGGTCTGATACAGTCTAGGATATGTTGCGGCATTTGCTCCCGCAATCTTTCCCTGGTACAGGGCCTTCTGCAGGTTGCTTCTCGTGGATGAGGTGGTGTCACCCGCAATAAAAATGTGCGGAACGCTGGTCCGAAGAGTTTCCTCGTCACAGTATGCCTGATTGAGGGAGTTAAGCTGAATGCCGGCAGTTTCAAGCTGCAGCTCATCCAGATTCGGTATTCTTCCGGTAGCACAGAGAACATAGTCCACCTTCAGGTAGCATTCGTGATCTGTTTCGTCAAGGTAGTATATTACGACGGAATCATCGGTCTGTTCCATGGTGGTGAATCGACCGTAAGGCACGATGAACACGCGTTCCTTTATGGCATTCAGTGCGGAGGCCGCAACCTTCGGATCTGTAAGGTGACCGATATCTCCCTTCCCGAATATTACCGTCTTAACATTTAATCTTGTCATCGAACATGCCCGTGTGTGGTGTAAGGGCTACTACGACTGGTATAATAAAGAGCATCGCCACAGTGGTATATGCTACGTTACGCCGGCATTATGTTTTGAAGGTAAGGGTAGCGAAATAATGGAAAAGCGAAACAGAATAATCGCTGATTTCTACAGAAGACACAAGACCCTTGATATCAAAAGAAACAACGCTGGAGGAAACAGAGCCACCAAAAAGGCTTTTATATGGAAAATGCCTGATAAGGCTGAGGTTATGCCTTTCTATACTAAGAGAAACAAGGTAACAAAGGGAATCAAAAATGCCGGTTATAACGGCATAAAGCAAGAGTGATATGAAAGTATAAATCAGATCAAATTTTTTGATTTTTTGTCACAAACAAGCTGTACATAAAGCGAATCAATACATGTTTTTAAAAAACACCTAAACCGCATGGATTAAGGTTGCGCTATGTTTTTCCACTCAAAATCATGTGGGAAAGTTGAGTAAGTCATTATTTCTGTTGTGGTATAATGCATGACAGTTAAATGGCTGTGCCTGTTTGCAGCTTTGTTTTTGTTTTTTTTAAGGTTTTGTCGTATGTCAATGGTAATTATTAAAACAAATGTCGGTGATATCACTCTTGAATTAAATCCGGAAAAAGCTCCTGTAACCGTAGATAATTTCTTAAAATATGTTGCTGATGGTTACTACGAAGGAACTATTTTTCATCGTGTAATCAAGGGTTTTATGATCCAGGGAGGAGGACTTACAGCAGGTTTAAAGGATAAGGCTTCCCGTAGAGCTCCGATAGAAAATGAGGCTGATAATGGTTTAAAGAATGATAAGTATACCATTGCAATGGCAAGAACCATGGATCCTCATTCAGCTACCTCTCAGTTCTTTATTAACACCAAGGATAATGATTTTCTTAATCATTCAGGTAAAGATCTTCATGGTTGGGGTTACTGCGTTTTCGGTAAGGTTGTTGATGGTTTTGATGTTGTTGATAAGATTGAATCAGTAAAAACAACCAATAAGTTCAGACCTTACGGCGACGTTCCTGTAGAGGATATCGTAATTAACGAAGTAGTGGCCAAGTAAAATAGTGAGAGTCTTTGTTATTGCAGATCTCCACTTGTCAGTGGATACTCCTGAATTACTCGATAAATTCAGGGCTTTCGCTGACGAGATTTCGGTTGAGGATGAACTGTACATTCTAGGGGATCTTTTTAATTATTATGTCGGTATAAATCCTGATGATAAGGTGCATGCTGCTGTCAGGGAAATTAATTCATCCATAATTTCCAGAGGTGGCAAGGTGTATTTTATCCATGGAAATCGAGATTTTCTGCTTAATAACAGAGATGCCAGTTATTTTAAAATTCAGCTTCTTAAAGATATCAGCAGAGTGGAGATTAATGGTTCCGTAATTGCCATGGTTCACGGTGATGAACTCTGTGATGAATCACTGGGATATCGTTTCTTCAGGTGGTTTAGCCGTTGCGGTTTTATGCAGTGGCTTTTTAATGTGTGCACCTCGTACAGTTATCGGGCGGAAATCGCCATGAACATGCGTGACAGGAGCATACGTAATTTTGCTGCTGCCAATTTTGTTAAGCGGATGATAAATACTGACAAGGCTGTTAAGCTTATGAAAAAAATCAGAGCAGATGTGTTAATCCACGGGCATACCCATAATGCTGAAGAAGTTATGATTGATAATCAGTATCTTATTATGGATACAGGCGATTGGAATCAGAGAGGATTTTCTTATATAAAGATTGAGTATGATAAGGTTAATCCTGAAAATAGACCTTCAATAACCATTGAAAAAAGGAATTTCTAATTTTACCCTAATCATATAATTATTATTCAAAGAGAGTGAACGCGATTCCGTGTAAACCCTTGTTAAGCCCCTTTTGAAAAATTATCTAATGT
>LXOW01069501.1_pt1 | contig 16256 bp, 16 predicted proteins | sample 1368591 | NCBI WGS metagenome assembly LXOW01 (sample SAMN04884650, study PRJNA319009) | bovine gut metagenome | isolation source: Cow rumen | host: Bos taurus | place: Italy: Legnaro (PD) | collected 2014-07-09 | reverse complement strand
AGGGTGGCATCTTATGCGAGCCCCTTGCCGAACGCGATTGCAAAGGTACAAAAAAGTTCTGATATTTGCAACTATTTTTGTATGTTTTTGAGCACATTTTTGCCAAGGCTTTGATAGTCAAAAACAAAAAAAAGCACTGCTCATCTGAGCAATGCTTTTTTCGCTAATTCCCTAATTCGCTAAGCGCTAAACGTTACTTAACTTGCGCGCCCTGGAGGTTGTAGAGCTTGCCGTTCTTCTCGATGAGGAGCTGGCCGTCACGGAGAATCTTGGTAGCTTGTACTTGGTTGGTTTGTACATTCTCTACGCCTGTCGGTTGCGGTTCGTCACCCTTGATAGAGATGGTGATGCTATAGTTATGTGCTCCTTCCTCACCAGTAATCCAATCAAAATAATCTCCCGTTACTGTGGCAGTACCTTCGAAGACACCCTTAATGGTGATGTAGTCATTTTTCGGATCCTCTTCGGTACCTACCTCAACTTGGTCGCTACCCGATGCATTCATGTTGCTGTTGCAATAATAATAATCATTATATAGCTCATGAATGATGATGTCGAGTTCATCGGGTTCATCCATACCAGCAGCCCAATCACATTTGAAGGTGTGCGGGAGGGTGACTGTTCTCTCTACGGTTTTGTTGTTAGCTGCAAACACAACCGTAACTTCTCCTGCCGGTTCGGGAGTGGAAGCGGGTTCGATGGTGAACTTGAGAGTGGTTCCCTCTTCATTACCATTAATATCGCCAGTGAACGATACGCTGGAGGCATTGCCGGTCCAGGTCTTGTGTTCAGAATCGCCCGACCAACCTTCGCCTGATATAGTAGANNCATTTCAGCCGAAACGGTTACGCCGTCTTTAGTGAAAGAATCGCCCCACGCGGGGAAGTCGCTGTCGGTAATGGTCACCACGGTGGTTGCACACATGCCTACGCTCATGAGCGCGGCAAAGAGAAATGTAAAGATTTTTCTCATACTTTAAATGATTTTAGTTAATAAATATTAGTTAATTTGTTGCTTTTTCAAAAAACGCTACAAAGTTACTGCTTTTTTTTGATATTTGCAAATTTTTTGCCAAGAAAATGCTATCAATTTGCGCCTTTTTGTTATCAAAAATCGTCTTTTTTCGTGTCTGTATGAAATTTTGATTTTATATTTCTTATNNTAATTAGTACCTTTGCACTCAGAATTAGTCAAAAGACAAAAAAGCGGCATCCGCTTGAATGGATTACCGCTTGGGGGGCATTGGCGATTTTTATCGTACAACTGATTTCTTACTTAATCGAACAAATCATCCATCGTCAACTCTTCTGCAACTTCGGAGGAATGGGTATTGTGTTTGAGTCCGTAGCTCGTAATCATTGTCAATCGAATAGCTTGGCGGGATTTGGTCTCGGAAATGAAATTGCGCTGGCGTGTGTTCAGTTTCTTCTCCTCGCCTTCCTTGATGGCATATTCGCCCTGCGAGTACTTGATCTCGCACAGGTTAACGATACCGTCAGCACGATCTAACAGCAAATCAATCTGTGATGCAGGCGTTGAGAACTTACTGCGCCATGCATAATATTCCACACCGATTCGGTCGATACCAAGCGCTTTCTTAATAGGCTCGATATGGTGTAGTGCTACACGCTCATATGCAATACCTTGCCATGTGTTTAGATCAGAAGTATTGAGATGATTTTGCCAGTAATTGCCGTCCGTGATGCCTTTCTTTGCAAAATGGATATGGAACAGACAGAACATGTCCGTTAACTGATATACCTTTTCGGTACGCTTGATCTTCTTTTCGCGCGTGAAGAACGACCGAACAAAGTCGCATTGCTCCAATTCCTTGAGCAGTTTGCTCAAATTGCCGCCGGTCTTCATCTTCAACTCATCGCTGATATCGTCACGAGTCATTCCGTGTTTGTGTTGCGAGAGAACCTCAATGATCTTGCGGTAAGGTTCGGGCGACCGGAATAGAGAAGCCAACATGCGGCTATACTCTCCACTCAACGGTGCGTCTTTCCGGAAATACAACCGATCCACAGCTTGCGGAAGACTCTCCTTGGGATTGACCAAACTCAGATAGAATGGTATTCCGCCAAATACCATGTAGAACTGTAGAACCATATTCCTATTCCACAGCACGCGGCGTTCGCTAAGATATTGCTCGCATTCTTTGAGCGTGAACGGGTGAAGATGAATAGTGCCGGTGATACGGTCATGTAAGCCTCCGTGGCTGTCAATGAGGTTTTTAATCATCCATGATGTTGCACTACCGCACACGATCAGTTTGACATTCGAGTAATTGGAAGCCCATGTGTTCCAGAAATAATCCAATGCGGGGACGAAACCCGAACGTGGCGTATCCAGACATGGCATTTCATCGATGAAGATGACGCATGTTTCTCCGCTTTCTGCCTTTGGTTGGAGTAACTTGCGCAAGGAGTAGAACATGTCCATCCAAGTTTCTCCTTGCGGAATAGGTGCACCGTAGGAGTCTAACGCCTGCATGAACGCTTTCACTTGCGTGTGCGTTTTTTCGTTAAGGACACCCGACGCGTAAAACGTGATTTGGTCACCCAGATGTTCCTTGATCAGGAATGTCTTTCCAACACGGCGACGACCATACACTGCGATAAACTCTGCTTTGCCGCTGTTCAGCAACTGCGATAACTGTGCTTTCTCTTGCTCTCTTCCAAATAAGGCACTCATAACGGATACTTCTTAAAAAACCGCTGCAAAGGTACAAAAAAAAAATGACATTTGCAAATAAATTCAGCCAAATCGGCGATTTTTTATTCAATTTGGCTTAATTACAACATGCAAACTCAGCCAAATCGACGATTTTTTTATTCAATTTGGCTTAATTACAACATGCAAACTCAGCCAAATTGACGATTTTAATATAGATTATGTTGACTTGAACATGAAAAGCAGGGAATACAACGAACTCCTGCGGCTTCACAGTCACGGGAGTTCCGAATTTTGACTTTTACAAATATTTCGGCAAAAAATACTATCAATTTGCGCCTTTTTGTTATCAAAAATCGTCTTTTTTCTTGCATAATTCAAAAATAATTAGTACCTTTGCACTCAGAATTGATATAATCGTGCGCTTATGGCTAAGAAAATAACCAAAAATACAGAAAACGAATTCTCCGGTCTGGTACGCTTCGTAGAGCAGAAGGATCTTGTGGTCGAGAAAGAGGTCTGCGGTTTTGCCGTGAAAGGCGTTGATATGTCCTTCCCTTACGTCATTATTCTTTTGTGCCTGCGCGGCTACGCGTCTGCAATGTACGACATGAGGGAGGAGCATGTTGTCAAGAACATGTTGTCGGTCATCATGCCGGGACATATCTTGCGACCGATGGACTGTTCCGACGATTACGCTTACATGCGTATCGCCATTTCCTCAGAGATACTCGGCGAAGTACGGAACCACATTCTCGGTCATGAATACGACGTCTTCCACAAGTCTCCCAGCTGCCAGCTGACGGATGTACAGGCTCAGCGGGTGAAGGCGCTGGCTGAAGTGCTGTCCGCCATAGCACAACATGACATGAACGAGCTTATGCTGCGCAGGCAGATGTTGCAGATCCAACTCGCCATCGCCTATGAGTTTATCCATTATTACCGCCGCGAAGAGGACAAGCGGTGGGACAAGACCAAGTATATGGACGTCTATAACCGTTTCACGGACCTCGTCGTAACCCACTACAAGGAAAACCGGAATGTGAGTTACTATGCCGGGTTGCTGGATTATGACCAGCAGTATTTTACGAAACTGTTCCGCAAACTGAGCGGCGGTGTTTCGCCCCTGGAATGGATCCAGCAGTACGTCGCCACGCAAGCCAAACTGCTCATGGATGCTAACCCCAAACAAACAGTAAAAGAAGTAGCCTACCAACTCGGGTTTCCATCTACCGCCAATTTCTGCCGGTACTTCCTTCGCGCCACGGGCATCTACCCGCAGCAATACAAAGATAGGGAAAACAAGTAAATCCCGAGCTACACGCAAAAAAAAGTGCCCCGCTGAGCACTTTTTTTTTGAATTGGCAAGTGCAGTTCCCTAACTTCGTGAGGGCGGTGTTAGTAAGTGAGAAGAGAGAGGATATCGTTAATTTATAAAAAGTAGCATAGCGGCAATTGTTTGCCGCTATGCTTTTCCCATAACCGGTAACCCGTAACCGATAACCGGTAACCCATAACCGGTAACCCGTAACCGATAACCGGTAACCCGTAACCCATAACCGGTAACCCGTAACCGATAACCGGTAACCCGTAACCGATAACCGGTAACCGCTTACTTAACTTGCGCGCCTTGGACGGTGTAGGTCTTGCCGTTCTTCTCGATGAGGAGCATGCCGTCCACAACAACTTTCTTTGCCTTTGCGAAACGATTTATCCGGCACGGAAGTCGCCGTTGCTGACATAGAACACCCGGCTTGAGCCCAATGGTGCCGGTTCGCCGTTGATCTCGCCTATCGGACGGACGATGTCCGTCAGGTGCTGGCGGTCGGTGTCGGTCAGGAAGATCTGACCGAAACGGTCACTGCGCACCAGACTGACGATGCGGGACACACGCTCCGCGTCCAGCTTGTCGAAGATGTCGTCCAACAGCAAAATTGGCTTTTGGTAATTGACACCTCCCTGCCCCCTCTCAGAGGGGGTGCACATTTCTCCCCCTTTTGAGAAGGGGGGATGGGGGGATGTCTGGCTGTTCAGGTACAAGGCCTGGGCCAGCTTCAGGGCAATGAGATAGGTCTTCTGCTGTCCCTGGCTGCCTACGCGGCGCAGGGGATAGTCGCCGAGCTGCATCTCCAGCTCGTCCTTGTGGATACCCTGCGAGGTCCAGCCGAGGATGAAGTCGCGCTGCCGTGTGCGCTTCAATGCTTCGCCGAGTTCGCGGTCGAAGAGTTGCGAACGGTAGGTGAGCTGCGGCTGCTCCTCCACCTCCGCAATCGTGCGGTACAGATCGGCAAAGATGGGTACAAACGCTTCGACAAACGCCTTGCGGCCGGCAAAGATGTACTCGGCATGCGGCACCATCTGCATCTCCAGCACCTCAAACAGGCTTTCTACCATTGGCCATTGGCCGTTGGCCGTTGGCTGCCGGTGGCTTTCCGCATCGCCGTACTGCTTCAGGAGGGCGTTGCGCTGCTTGACCAGACCGTTGTACTGGCTCAGATGCTCCAGATAGGCGCGGTCGGTCTGCCCGATAATGATGTCCAGAAACCTGCGGCGCTCGTCACTGCCTTCGGCAATAAGCTGGTTGTCCTCCGGCGATACCATCACCAACGGAATACGTCCTATGTGCTCCAGCATGCGCTGGTAGTCTTTCTTGCCGTAGCGGAACTGCTTCTTCTGACCGCGCTTGATACTGCACGTCACTAATACGGGGTCCCCGGAACGAGAATCGTTGTTTTGGGGAGAGCCGAGGCACGCGTCGCTTTTATGCTGCAACGCATCATCCGATGCGACCGCGTTGCCGAAGGTGCCTTGTATCATGGCGAACTCCGCCTCATGCATGATGTTCTGCGAGTCGATGGGGTTGAAGGCGGATTTGGTGAAGCTAAGGTAATAGATGGCATCCAGGAGGTTCGTCTTGCCTTGGCCGTTATGCCCGACAAAGCAGTTGAGCTTGTCGGCAAACTGCAAGCTTGCCTCCCGGATGTTCTTGAAGTTGAGTATGTGCAGTTCGTGTAATATCATGCTATTACTTGAACCATTTACCCTTGATCTGATACTTGGGAGCAGCCGGTTGTGCCTGCTCGGCTTGTGCGGTGCTGATGGCAGCGACAGCCGCCGTGCGGACTATCTCCTGCTGGCTCATGCCGTTGTTCTTCTGCTCCTCGCGTTTGGCCTGTTGCGCAGCTATACGATCCTCGTACTGCTGCATCTTGAAGTCCCACTCCTGGCGCTCTTTGGCATCGAGCTTGGCTGCTATCTCCCTCTCAAGCGATTTGGCCTGCTCAACGCATGCTCCGTCAGCCGGCACTTCGGCAAGCGCCTCGGACGCTGCTTTGGCGTCACGTGCAGCCCAGCATGCTTTGGCCTGCTGGAGCGTATGTTCGCACGTAGCGTCGCGCCACGCCTGATAGGTGGTGACGCTTTCCTCCAGGGCTTTCTCGTAGCATTCGCGGCAGACATTGGGAATGCCGGTGAGGGATGCCAGCGCTTCGGTGAACTCCTGACGTTGCACCATGGCTTTCGCTTCGGTGATAATCAGGTCGCAGTTGGCGTTGTAGTAGGCGATGATTTCCTGTTTGCCTTTATCCACCATAGCTTTGATGGCCGGATCGCCGACCTTCACGTTCTTCAGGGCGCTGATATACGCCTTGTCGGGTGTCTGACCCACACCCTTGGCCTCCACTGTGGTGGATGAGAACAGACGTCCCTCCACGCCGTCGCCCACAAAGAACGTTACGCCCAGCGTGTATGCATGCATAGCCGGAACAGTGGCGGTGATGTCTTTGGTAAGCTCGTCCACCGTGCAGGTGATGACAAAGCGGCTGTTGGCAGTGGCTGCACAACCGTTCTTGGCGGCAATCTGGTTCATCTTGTTGATGAGCTGCTTCTGGGCAACGGGAGGAATACCGTCGGCCTCAATGACTGCGGTCAGCGCCACACGCTGCTCGTCGGCGAGCTTCTCTTCGTCCTGTGCGCGCACGGTCACGCCTGTGCACGCTACAATAAGTAGTAATGCAAATAGTCGCTTCATCTTATTTTCCTCCTAAGATAAGTTGTACTTCTCCCAGCCCCTTGGCGGAAATATTGCTTTCAATGCCGTACTTGTTCTTGAGCATCTTCTGCAGGTCGCGTGCCCAGCTGCGTGCATCCAGGTCACGGCCTTTCTTGTTCTGCAGAGGTATCTTCACCTGCTCGATGATCATGCGGTTGCCCGATGGGCTGAGGTCCGGCGAACCGAACTTGCCGTTGACAGTGTTGTCAGCCACCCAGTCCTCGATGATCTCGTGCAGCTCGTCGCCGTCGAACTCAGCCATCAGTCCGTCCTCGAAGTCCTCCCATGTGAGCACACGCAGCTTGATGGCGCGTCCTTGTGCGGCCAGACCCTCGAAGAACTTCTTCAGGCTGTTGCAGAACGGGTCGAACTGTCCCTGGATGGACGACTCGATCATGACCGGCAGCTGGAACGTGGATGTGTATACCGGCTTGCTTGTCGTGGGCGACACGCCTGCCACCACGACGTCCGTGTAGGCGTCCAGAGCGTTCATGCTGAAGGTCAGGCTCTTCATGCTTCCGCCTTTCTCCTCGGTGGTGAACCATTCCATCTCAATCCAGATGTCCGCCTTGGCTGTACGGCGCAGGATGTCGATGGGCGACTCGGCGATGGCACTGCCTTCCTTGCTGGTCAGCATGGCGTCCTCGGCACTCTCGTTCTTAACGGTCTTGAGGGCTGCCTCCAGGTCCTTGAGCGGGAAACCGCGGTCGGCCATGCGGGCGTTGAGGATATTGATGGCCTGGTTGAGCTCGGCGCTGTTCAGCAGCGCTTTCTCGTAGTCCGGCACATACTCGGTCTTGCCCTGGTTGTCGTACTTCTGCATGTAGCCGTTCTTGTTGCACCACATGTTGCTGGGTACCACCATGATGGTCGGCAGCTTGCCGTCGGTAGCCATGGCGGTGATGATGCCGTCGGTCTCCAGACGCTTGCGCAGCTGGTCAACCAGTACGATGACCGTGATGCCCACCTTGAACTCCTTGCCTACCTTGATCTGGTCGTCAGGTATGCCGTTGCCGATATAGGATACGTATCGCTGGAATGCTCCGCCGGTCTTGAAGAACTCGTTGAAGTATTCGGCATGCGCGTCCTCCACTGCGGGGTCGTTGATCAGCGGTTCGCGACCCGGGATACGCGAGCCGTCCATACTGGCGGGATAACCCTTGAAGATTATTCCGTGTACGGCATTCTTGCCTGCCTGCCCTTCGGCGATAGTCGGTTTGGGCGAATAGGTCCATACGCGCACCAGAGCGCCGCCTTCCGGAGCCTGGCCTACGGCTGCCTGCAACTCGTAGCGCCACTGTGCCGTTTGCTTGTCTGCTTTACGTTGCGCCTGTGCATATACGGCTGTCAGGCAGACAACCACAGATGTGAGTAATAATAATATTCGTTTCATTGTTTGTTAGGTGAGTTTATCCGTTAATCTGCCGGATGAGCATACCCGGCACAATCTCGTTGATGTTACCAGTCTCGAGTTTGAACAGCGAACCGGAGGCGTCTCCGTCATCGTCGTTCTCCAGGAGAGCGTTGAAGCGGTTGTCCCAGATGCGGTTCTTGACCGGACGCAGTACGGCTATGCGCCTGTATTCGATACGTCCCTTGACCAGCCTGCACTCCAGCACTTCGAACTTCATGTTATCCTCCACGCCTTCCTTCTCGCCTATCTGTGCGCGGAAACCGGTCGGCCTGCCTTTCTTGTCATACTCCACCTTGGTGATAGGCGCTTTCACGCGGAAGGCCTCAAAGCGTTTCTGCAGCTTGGCGACATTCTTGTCGATCGAGCGCACGGTAATCATCTGCAGCAGGTCTTCACGCGAGTACTTGCCAACCACTTTGGTCTTCTCGAAGTTGGCGGACTCGGTACCCAGATAGACCAGCTTGAACGAGGTCTTGTCGTCCATGAAGGCGCGTATGCGCTCGGCGTTGGGTTCGGAGGTGTAGTATTTGTCATAGAAGATATTGGCTATGCTGTCGTTCCATACCAGCTGGAAGAGGTAGGAGTGTGTCATCACCTTGAATCCCGTGAACTTGTCGGATATATCCCCGACATCCTCCGCAATGCGTTTGCCCGAGTTGCCGCCTGTCAGTGCGTCCAGCACGCCGCCGATAACGGAGAACGTGGCCTTGGTGGCACTGGCGCGGTCTTCAGCCGTGATGTAGGTCATGTCGCTCACCAGCACGAACGAATGGCGGATAAGCTCCTCGCTCACGTTCTGCAGTGCGGCCATACCTTCGACGGTGTAGCGCGCCTTCTCGACATCCAGCATCGAGGCGTTGTAGTCGCTGCGGTCCTCCAGCATCCTGGTGCTGAAGTGTGCGTCGTCAAGCGTCTTGCCTGTCAGGTTGAACCATTTGGCCACAATGCGCTTGCCTGTCTCCGCCTGGTTGAGCAGCTCGAGCATGGCGTCGGCATTGGCCTTCTTCTCATCGTCCGTCAGGATGATGCTGCTGCCGTAGGTCTGACGGTGGAATCCGCCGGCTTTGCCCCTGACACCGGTTATCCTGGAGTTGTCCAGTACGCGCAGACCTACATCGTGGGCGTCATATCTGTCCATAGGAGGCAGTTCGCTGAAGATCTGATACACATCATACCCGAACTCATCCTCGGGATGATAAACCATCATGCTGGTCAGCGAGTTGCGGTAGTACTTGCTTACGGTCTTTTTCTCCGCCTCTTGTGCATGAAGTGCAGTCGTGGTCAGGATGGTGCCTGCCAGCGCGACAATTAGATACTTTTTCATACGCAGTCAGATTTATTGGAACAATCGTTGATAAAAAGCCTGCACGTCCGACAGCACATACAGGAAGTCTCCCCGCTTGCCGTCCTTGCCGTCCTTGCCGTCCTTGCCGTTTTCGGCCTTGCCTTTGCATCCGCTGCCTTTGCCGTGGATGCCTCCTTCGCCTCCTTTGCCTCCTTTGCCGCCCAGACCGGCGTCAATAGTGACCACCAGTCCGTCCATGCCATAGGCCTGCACCAGTTCCGGACTGATGCATAAGAGGAACCGTCCGCCGTCGGTACCGTCACCTCCGTCTCCGCCGTTCTCGCCGGGCTTGCCGCAGGTGCCGGCAACCGTCTTGGTGTTGCCGTTGCTGTCGGTATAGGACTTCTGGTCGGAGCCGTTGGCGCCGTAGCGTCCTTTCTTGCCGTTGGCGCCGTTGATGCCGTCACCGTCAATCAGCAGCGGCAGTTCGACAACGGTCAGCATCTTGCTATCCAGGTTGCACAGCAGCCCCAGATTGTCCGCGGCCTCGCTCTTGATAGGCGTGAGGGCGAACGAACAGAGCTTGCCGGACAGGTTCATCTTCTTGGTCCAGTACATCTGCAGGTCGAATGTGTATTCGGCATCGGACAGATAGTGCCGGCATCTGATCTTGTGCGAGAGCGGATAGACTCCGCGGGCTATATCCATCGTAGGTACACTTAGCACAATCTTGTTCTTTTCCATGTGAATGGTCTCGCTGCCGGTGGTGAACTCAAACTCGCTCATATCCACGGCTTTGTGCTCTTTGTTGATGATCTGTATCTCGTTGCCGTTGTTGAGTACGGCGTAGGATACGCGGTCCCGCTTGGGATTGAACTTGCCGCCCGTACCCTTCACCTCCTCGCGTCCGTGAGAGGTGTTCACCAGCTTGTAGTTCGGCGCGTATATCCTGTAGTCAGCCGCATGGTAGCGGATGGCGTAGGCATCTGCGCCTTTCTCCACGTATTGGTCCATCTTGCCGCTGATGGCGGCATCTACGCCGGCTTTGGCGCCTTGGGTGGGAGTGATGAATTTCTCGTCACGCTCTTTCTTGATACGTGCGAACTTCTCGGCCATCTTTTCCGGCATCGGCGCCTCGGCGCAGATAGCGTCAGGTGTCGGCGGGAACAGCGCAGGCAGGTGCTGCGTGTAACCTGTTATGCTGATGAGGATAAGGCTGAGTGTAAATGCGGTCTTTCTCATTGTGCTTGGTAGTTAGGTGGTTATTTGATATAACAGCGTGTGGTAATCTTCTTGCCGTTGACGGTATAGGTGATGTCCAGCCAGTTCTGGTCTTCATCGTAGCAGCCCGTCTGGTAGTCGTAGGTGATCACATCCGCAGCCTCCTGCGCTTTCACCTCGATGGCGGTCAGGCAGTTGCTCTTCACTTTCGGCCGCAGGTTGTGCGCGAGCGGCTTGGTGCCGTACATCAGCCGGGCCTGTGCCTCCTCGCGTGTGCTGTTGATGACATCGGCGTGCAGATTGCCGGTCAGCATCCTGTCATAGCTCTGACGGATGGCGGAGCACAGGTTGTGGTACGCCTCGGCGTTCAAGGTCTCGTCGAACTGGCGCAGACGGTTATAGGCCTGCAGTATGTCCGACAGGTTGTCATAGGCGCTGAAGTCCACCGATGCGAAGGACTGCAGGGTGTCGCGGATAGCCTTCTGGCTCTTCTCGTACTCGTCCACCAGCAGTCTGAGCTTGGAGTTACTGAGCGGATACTTAACGTGGTAGTGGTAGTAGGTTGACTTGTCCTTACGGCGTATCTTGGCCCAGTAATACGCCTCGGCGTGCGAGGGCGAGATGTTCGCCAGATACGGGATGTCCGCCGCTTCCACGGTCAGTATGCTGTTCATCTCCTTGTGCGACTTGATCGAACCGTTGTCCGTCACCTCATGCAGGGTGATGGAGGTCGCAGAGTGCACCTTGGTCGCCACAGCGGCGATAATCTGTTCGCGGACGGAGGTGATGGCTTTCTGTTGCGCCTCCTCCAAGGTGCCCGCTTGGGCGGATGCAATGAAATAGCCTTCCTGCATGCCGCCTAACCATGACGGTTGGCGGCGTGCGGAAGACTCAATCACTTTGTCGGCATAGGCAAACGTGCCGCAAAGGATGCTCAACGCGATGCTCAGTAGTATGCGTCTCATTGTCCTATACCGGCATTAGAAACCTAATACCTTGTCCAGTTGGTCGTGCAGGTCCTGGCCTTTCTTCTCCAACTCGTCACGCACAATCTTCTTGGCTGCGGCCTTGGCCATCTCGCCGTTGTAGGCGATACGTACCAGCACTTCCTTGTTACCGCCTTTCTTCACCTCGCGGTAGCACTCCATCACGGGCAGGGTGCGTCCGATGGACTGCGAGATGAGGTTCTTGCTGGACATCACTGTCTCCACGATGGATGCAGCCTCGTTGGCTTCCAACTGCTTGTTGGCTACGGTGTTCTCAACCAGAGCGGTCACCTCGGTCTGGATCTGTGCAGCCAGATTAGTGATAGCTAGACTCAATGCCGATGTCTTGGCGGCGTCGTAGTTCTCACCGATGGACTGGGCGTCAGCCATGATGTACTTCGGGAACAGGTTCTCGTCATACTCCATCTGCATCAGGTACGACTTGTCCAGCTGTTTCTCCAGGGGCAGAGCACCCGGGCTGACGATCCAGCCTTGTTTCTTCAGCACCTTGGCCTGCTTGCGGGCGTCCTTGGACGCCTTCTCGTTCAGCTCTTTCTTGGTCATCTTGCGTACAGCCTGGCGGTCCTTGCGGATCTGCTTCAGGTCAGAACTCTCTGCAAAACTTGCACTGCATGCTACGATTAAGGCCATAGCTACCATCAAAATCTTTTTCATAATCTGTTTTTATTTATAGTGTTATTAATCTTTATTTTTCCTTTTTTGGTATCATCGCGTATGCTATGACAAGCCACAGTATAAGCAGAATACCCGACCACATCAGGTACTTGGGCAGTTCCGTGTTTCGGAATACGAACAGAATCTGCACGCCGGTCAGTATCACAGCGAAGATGGCACTGAATACCTTGAAGTTTACGTTACGTGCAGTATCTCCTAACGTGACAGCCAGCGTGGCCGCCCACGGTAGGAAGATGCATATTCCGCCACCGATGGTCAGAGCCCATACGAGTTCGTCCGAACGGCAGTAATAGTACAGCGCGTATGCTATCAGTGCGGCCATCAGTGCCGCCAGAACAGCTAAAAAGGGATTGATCTTCATTGTTGTACTTGTTTTTGTTTATTGAACTGGAGGAAACAGCGGCGCAATGTCCGGACGCGTAGATGCCGGTGCCCACTGCGGCATGCCCTGGCACCATACCAAGGTCTGGCCGGTCACCTGACCTGTAGGTATGAACTGCTGCAGCTGCGATACCGTATATGGGCCGTATTTCTGCCCGTTGATAGCCAGAAAATATACCGTTTCCTTCGGTAGCGGCGGCGGAGCCTGCTGGCTGGAGGCTGCGGTGGCGGCATTCATCATCTGCGGTATCTGCTGGCACATAGCCATGCCCATACCGAACTCCACCACTTTGTCAAACATTCCTGAATCACTCATAACGATAGTGTTTTAGCGGTTAAACTTGCAGGTTTGCCAGACAGGTCTTCAGGTCCACCCATGCCGGTGTACCTTGTTGCCAAACCATGCTCTCTGGTGTAATCACATCAGCGATGGCCAGACCCTTGAGTTGCTCCAGCGTGAGAGGGCCTTTCTGCTCGTTGTTGATGAGCACAAAGAACACAATCTGCGGAGCTTGTGCGGGTACTTGTTGCTGCGCTGCTTGCTGTTGCTGTGCTATGCGTTCAAATACCGGAGATTTGGGTGGTGCCGGTACGTCGCCCATAGGTACGGGCGTCTGCATGGCCTGCACACTGCCCAATACCTGTTGCGACATCTGCGTATTGACTCCTGAAGTAACCATCTGATTTTGGGTGTAGAACCCTGTTCCGGTACTTACTAAAGCATCAAAATCTTGTGGATTCATAATTAATGGAATTTTTGATTTCTAACTTCCAAATTCTATCCTTAAACCTTCATCACATTGTGGGAGGAGGTGGTGGTACGCTACCCGGCGTGGGAGGTGCCGGAGGTGTCGGGGCTGCCTGGAAGAGTGGAGCCAGCGCCGGTACAGTGCCGGCGGCTGCCCATTGAGGCATGCCGTTAGCCCAAACCATTGTCTGTGCCGTGAATTGTCCTGCCGGCATCATCTGGCGCAGCGTATTCATATCGCACGGTCCCATCTGTTGGCCGTTAACCAGCACAAAGAATGCCATACCCGGCTGTGTGGGAGGTGCGGGAGGCGTCTGCCCGGGCATAGGCGGAGGAGTGGGTGCGCCACCCATCGCTACCTGGTTGCTGAACGCATTGCCCATGTTGCCCATCATCTGGCCCATCTGGCCTGCCATGCCGGAAGCCATACCCATACCCATCATCATGCCCGCAGGGTTCATGCCGCCGCCTCCATTGCCGAAGTTCATCTGCGACATGTTGCCAAGGCTTTCCATACCGGTCTGCATAACAGATCCCTGTACATTGACGGTGTGAGCACCGATATTTGCGGTCTGCGATGACAGGTCGGTGCGGTATGCCGTAGAGTCGGTCTGTGCGTGCTGTGCGTATTGTGCCTCTTCGCGCATGCGACCGAGCATATCTTCCTGATGCTCCAATTGGATACGTGCCTGCTCGGTAACCATAGCGTTGCGGACGTTTGTATCGGTAACCAGTTTGGCAAGTGCGTTGGCTTCGTTCTGCAGGTTGAAGGCAAAGTTCTGGTCAGTCGTTATGCGCAGAAGCATCTGATAATGATCTTTCTCCTCGTTATAACGGATATCCGTCAGGTTGAACTCGCTTGCACATATGTAGAAGTTCGTGTGCAAGCGCTGGGCAAGCGACGGACGTCCGTTCTTGTTGGCAAACATAATCCATTGCGAAGCCTGCTCAATGAGCTTGTTCAGGTGAAGTACGAAGATGTTGTCGGGCAGGTTGGACAGACTGTCCTTCACTCCTGTTATAACCATTGGCTTGATCTTCTCCTGGAATTCCTCAAGCGTGGTATCGTTACCCTCCATGGCCTCATATACGCCCATCACATCTTCTTTGACTCGTGCCAGTCGGAACTCGTCGAACGAAATGTCTGTACGGCCTGACTGCTCGTACATAAAGCGCAATGTGTCGCGTGGAGGCGATACGGAGAACATAAATGTTCCGTCAACAGCTATGTCTATATTGTAGCTGTTATACTCCGGTTGCGGAGATTGGATAGTAAACCACGAGATAGTGAAGTCGAGGTTCATTATCGCGGAGATTGCCACAAAGTATATCTCTGCCTGAAATGGTGTTTTGCCATCATAAGCAGCGCCAAGGATGTTGGCAATCACGGGCAGGTTGTCCGTCTTGACCGGACCGTTGTAAGGCCCGACAATTACATCGCATTGCCCGACGCCGTCTTGCGTGTAGATGAATACTGCCGCCTGACCAGGTCTAACCACTAGGCCGCTGCCCCAACGAATAGCGTTTGCTTTTCTTGTGGTGAGCGCGCCTTCTCCATCCGGACGCCACTTCCAAATAAGAGCATCTTTTGCATCGCAACGAATAGTGTCCATCAGGCCGCCTTCGTTCTTCTTGCCAAAATTAAAAAGTCCCATAGTCGTATTAAATTTTAGATTAATGATTCGATTGTTTTACTGAATGCGTTGCCGGTTAGTAGCTTGCAATCAGTTTGTTGAGTTTCTCTTCCACGCGTGATTTGGAGTACATGCCGGCGCGGTTGCCAGCGAAGAAGACTGACTTGCGTGCAACAAACGCCTTGGCTTCATCTTTCTTGCCGGCGGCGCAGAGCTGCTTGACGCAGTCCTCCATGTATTCGTAATACTCCTGGTTGCTGGGAGTTTCCTCAACGTTGATATACTCTTCTGCCTGGTCGAAGTCGCTGACGGAGAGCAGGTAGTTGTACAGACCGCGGTTGAGCGGCTTGGTGTATTCGCCCTGACCGTAGCAGGTGACGAGTGACTTGGCGTCATCCCAGTTGCCTGCGTCCAGATAGGCGCTAAGCAGACCGGCGTAGCAGTCGATGATCTCGTCCTTTGAGCGCTCATAGGCAAGGATAGTTTTGCGTGCCGCTTTCGTGTCGCCTTTCGCCAGCGCGACCTCCACCGCTGCGGAGCATTGCTCGGGCGTGTTGGTCTTCGTGGCGCGGTTCATGAATGCCCAGATTCCGCCGGCAATAAGAGCGATTACCACCAAGCCGCAGAATACAAGTAGCTTGCTGTGCTCGCTCAACCAGTATTGCTTGTCGGACTTCTTTTGTGCGGCAAGAATGGTGGCTTTCAGCGTCTCATATTCGTCAGCAAACGGCTTGAGCTGCTTGTCGTTGGGGAAAGATACCTTGATCTTCTCAATCAGCTCCTCGTATTTCACCAGATAGGATTCTGCCAGAGGGTCGTTCACACGTTTAATCTTCGGCTTCATCGAGGTGACAAGTTCCAGCAGGTCGGCCTTGGAGTTAGGCACCGGGAAAGTCTCGATAATCTGGCATTTGGCATCATAATCCTCCACCATAGCCAGAGCCATAGCCAGACCCGTTGCAGTCGCGTTAGCCTCTATTCCACTGAACTCGTGTCCGCATTTAGGACAAATAGATGCAGATGCGGGAACAACAGCTCCGCATGCAGGACAGTGCAGAACGTCACCGCCTGTAGTCTTGTACTCACTCATAATCGTATAAGGTGTTAAATGGTTAATACAAATTAAGAAAACAAATATACGCTACAAAGATATAAAAAAAAAAA
>LXOW01428351.1_pt1 | contig 16270 bp, 11 predicted proteins | sample 1368591 | NCBI WGS metagenome assembly LXOW01 (sample SAMN04884650, study PRJNA319009) | bovine gut metagenome | isolation source: Cow rumen | host: Bos taurus | place: Italy: Legnaro (PD) | collected 2014-07-09 | reverse complement strand
GGCTGTACTTCCTGATTCTCCTGGGAATAGGGTATTTGCTGTTCAACAACCAGAAAAGTGCAGCGCCGGAAAAGATAGAGTGGGCGGAGGTCCAGTCCATGATTGCCGCAGGCGATGTGGCAGAAATAGACTTCGTCCGCAACGACTACAAAGGAGAAATCAAGCTGCGCCCGGAAAAACTGGCCAAGTACGAAAGCAAGTTCCCGGGAGGCAATCCGCCGCGCCGCGCACCGCATTTCTACTTCCTGGTGTCGTCCAAATTCGACCCTGAAGCCACGTTTGGCGCGCTCAACGCAGAACTTACGCCCGTAGAGCAGTTCAAGGTAGTCATTAAAAACGAGGACCACATCTGGGGCGAAGTATTCCAGATGATGTTCCCGCTCATTATCATCATCCTGTTCTGGGTGCTGATGTTCCGCGGCATGAACCGTGGCATGGGCGGTCCCGGCGGCGGTGGCGGCATGAACCCCTTCAATGCGGGCAAGGCCAACACGCGTGAGGCCGACAAGAACGATGTCAAGGTTACCTTCAAGGATGTGGCCGGCCTATATGGCGCCAAGGAAGAGGTGATGGAAATTGTCGATTTCCTCAAAAGGCCCGAGAAATACACCGCCCTGGGCGGAAAAATCCCCAAGGGAGCCCTGCTGGTGGGCCCTCCGGGAACCGGTAAAACCCTGCTGGCCAAGGCCGTGGCAGGGGAGGCCAATGTTCCGTTCTTCTCCATCTCCGGTTCGGACTTCGTAGAAATGTTCGTGGGTGTGGGCGCCTCGCGCGTACGTGACCTGTTCCGTCAGGCCAAGGAAAAAGCGCCTTGCATCGTCTTTATCGACGAGATCGATGCCGTGGGCCGTGCCCGCGCTAAAAACGGAGGTTTCACGTCCAATGACGAGCGTGAAAATACGCTGAACCAGTTACTTACGGAGATGGACGGCTTTGGCACCAACAGCGGTGTCATCATCCTGGCCGCCACCAACCGTGCCGATATCCTGGACCAGGCCCTCATGCGTGCCGGCCGTTTCGACCGCCAAATCCACGTGGAGCTGCCGGAACTCAAGGAGCGTGAGGAAATCTTCAAGGTACACCTGCGCGACATCAAGCTGGGAGAGGATTTCTCCGTGGAATTCATGGCCAAGCACACGCCCGGTTTCTCCGGCGCAGACATAGCCAACGTCTGTAACGAGGCTGCACTTACCGCCGCCCGTCGGGACCACAAGGCCGTTATGCAGCAGGATTTTCTGGACGCGGTCGACCGTATTATCGGCGGTCTGGAGCGCAAGTCCAATACCATCATGTCCCCGGCAGAAAAACGCACTACGGCGTATCATGAGGCCGGACATGCCCTGGTGGGCTGGCTGCTGCCATATGCGGATCCTGTGTTCAAGGTATCCATCATCCCGCGCGGCAACGCCCTGGGCCTTACCTGGAGCCTGCCGGAGGAAAGGAAAAACTGGAGACGCAGCGTCATGATGGACCACATGTGCCAACTTATTGGCGGCCGTGTAGCGGAGGAAATCCTTAACGGAGAGCCTTCAACCGGTGCCCTGAACGACTTGGAGCGCATGACCGGCATGGCCTATGCCATGGTCCAGTATTATGGCATGAGCGACAAAGTAGGTGCCCTGAGTTTCTATGATTCCACCGGCTCCCGCGGATACAACCTGGTTAAACCCTATTCGGAGAAAACGGCGGAGCTCATGGACCAGGAGGTGAAGGCCGTTGTGAAAGAGGTACATGACCGTACACGCAAGCTAATCGAAGACAATAAGGATGGTTTCATGCGTCTGGGTGCGTATCTTTTGGAAAAAGAAGTTATCTTTGCAGAAGATATCGAACAAATCCTGGGACCCAAGGTAAAACCTGCAGTGGAAGACCAGATTATCGAGGAAGAAAAAGAGGCATGAACAGCACTGTAACGCGCAGCATATCCGGTTTGGTATTCCTGGCAGTCATGATTGGCAGCCTTCTTGGGGGTAAGTTTTGGTTCTTACCCCTGTTCCTGTTTATTCAGACGGAGATGATGCGGGAATACTACCAGATTACCTTAGGAAACAAACACCTGGCCGTGCGGAATGCCGCCATCGCCATGGCCATTCTCTCCTTCGGCCTGGTATTCGTTACCAGCGGCGTAGTGGAGCCTGCCCTTCCGTCCAAGTACCTGGGCATCAGCATCCTGCTGTTTGTGTGCCTGCTTATGTACATGGTGGTCAATCACCAGGATTTCAAGGAATACGCCTATATTCTGGCCGGATTGCTGTATATCGGCATTCCGGTGGCCCTTTCACCGTTTGTGGTCAGTACGGCCAACGGCTATAGCGGCCTCCTCATGCTGGCGTTCTTCATTATCATCTGGTCTTCGGATGTGGGCGCCTATTGCTTCGGCATGCTCTTCGGCCAAAAACTGTGGCCGGCCAAAATGTGCCCGGAAATATCGCCCAAAAAGTCTTGGGCGGGCTTTTTCGGCGGCTGGCTTACCGTACTCCTGGCTGCGTATATTCTCCTGAAAACGGGAATGATTGACTTACCGGTAGTCCATGTGCTGGTCATGGCCAGCCTCATGCACATTACCGGCGTCTTTGGGGACCTTTTCGAATCCCTGTGGAAGCGCCAGTTCGGCGTCAAGGATTCCGGCAACATCATGCCGGGTCACGGCGGCCTGCTGGACCGCTTCGACAGCGCGTTGTTCGCCATCCCCACAGCGTATGTTTATCTGGTATTATTCGAACTTGTATAGGTATTTATGAAGTGGATTAAAATCGACAACGACTCCTACGGGACCATCCTCACCAGCTGGTGCATCTGCGCCGTGCTCATCTTCCTCACGGCCCGTTATGTTCCGTTCCTGTGGCTGAGCATTCCCTTGTGCGCCATCATGGTCATTTTCATGATATTCATCACCTATTTCTTCCGTGTGCCCAACCGGGAAACGCCCTATGTAGATAACCATCAGCTGGTTACCTCCGTGGCAGACGGTAAGGTGGTGATTGTGGACAAGGTCTATGAGAAAGAGTACCTCAAGCGGGAGTGCATCCAGATTTCCGTGTACATGAACTTCTTCGACGTCCACTGCAACTTCTGGCCCATAACCGGTGAGGTTACCTATTACAAGTATCACCCCGGAAAATACCTCCTGGCTTTCCATCCCAAGTCTTCGGAGCTCAACGAGCATTCCTCTTCCTGCATGAAGAACGAATACGGCGAGGTCTTCTTCAAGCAAATCGCCGGCACGTTTGCCCGCCGCATCGTGTGCTATTCCGAGCCCGGCAAAATGGAGTACCGCGGAGACCAGTGCGGTGTAATCAAATTCGGCTCCCGCATAGACTTGTTCGTCCCCGTGGAAGCCGATGTAAAAGTGAAGGTGGGCGATAAGGTCCGCGCCGTAGAAAGCGTCCTGGCAGTTCTGCCAGAGATGGCCGGTCAAAGCCGGCCATGACGTCATGCCCGACCTGATCGGGCATCTTTTTCAATCAATTGTACCAAAAGATCTACAGCCTCGTCCTCGGGTATATGCCTGAGGACGGGGTCTTTTTTACGGTAGAGTGTCACTTTGCCGGCTCCTTCGCCCACATAGCCGTAATCGGCATCGGCCATTTCTCCGGGACCATTGACGATACAGCCCATCACGGCAATCACCACATCCTTGAAACCGGCCGTGGCCGCCTTTACCTTGTTAAAGGTGTTTTCGAGGTCGTACAGCGTGCGACCGCAGCCCGGGCAGGCAATGTACTCCGGTTTGTAGAAACGGCGCCTGCAGGCCTGTAAAATCTCGTCTTTGAGGTATTCGTCCTCCAGGGGAATGTCGTCCACCTCATGGTTGAGCAGGGGAGCGCCCCAGTCGCAGGCGGCCTTGAGGAGAGCAGTCTCGCGGGCGGAGAGAGATACGCTCGCTTCGCTCGGTATGACAGGACCGTAGCGCTGGGCCAGATACCGGGCCACGGGAATCTCGTTGGCGGGATCTTCGGTGAGGGATACGCGGATGGTGTTGCCGATTCCTTCCTGCAGGAGCGTGGAAATGGCTACGCAGGACTTGATACGGCCGCTGTCGCCGTTGCCGGCTTCGGTTACGCCTACATGCAGCGGGAACACGACGCCTTTTTCCTGCATCATGCGCGCCAGTTCACGGTAGGCCTGCACCATGACCACCGTATTGGAGGCCTTCAGCGATACCACCACGTTATAGAACTGGGCATCCACACACATCTGCACCCATTCCATGGCAGCAAGGGCCATGGCCTGCGGCGTATTGCCATACTTCTCCACAATATATTTGCCCAGCGAACCGTGATTCAGGCCGATGCGGATGGCACGGTTGTACTGCTTGCACTTTTCCAGGAACTGTCCAAAGAGCAGGCGGGCTTTCTCATGATCTGGATGGAAGTTGCCCGGATTGATGCGGATTTTCTCCACTACCGGCACCACGGCCATGGCCACCTCCGCGGAGAAGTGGATATCGGCCACCAGCGGCGTCTGAATGCCCTGGGAACGCAAGGTATCATGGATTTGCTGCAAGGCAGGTACGTCCGACAGGGAAGGGACGGTAATGCGGATGAGCTGAGAACCCACCGCCGCCAGCCGCCGGCACTGCGCCACAGTTGCGTCAACATCGGCCGTATGGGTATTACACATGGTCTGGACCACGATAGGGTGGCCACTTCCGATAAGGACATCGCCTACGCGGACGGTCCGGGTTTCCATAGCTTTCGTCATTGCTTATTCTGCTGCTCTTCTTCTATCATTTTCTTGGCCAGCTTACGCAGTTGCGCCCGCGTATGGCCGTATCGGGGTGTCAGTTGATAATACAAGCCCAAGGTAACGGTGCCATCCAGCGGATAGCCGAAACGGTAATAAAAAGGACTGGAGTAATCCGGCTTCCAGAACGAGCCCCAGCCCCATTTGATGTTTACGTTCACGTGTATCTCGATGGGATTGAACACCAGGCCAGCGCCCAGACCACCCATGAGACCGTATGTCCAGCGGAGATCATAGTCACGGAAAGTAGAAACGTATTGCTCATAGCTGGAGCCGACAAAGGCATCGTCCAGTACGCGCTGGATACCGACTCGATAGCCGCCATACAAGCCCACTTTGAGCATGAATTTGAAATGCTGGCCCAGATCGAAGTGACCGTGGGTTAGGATGAAGGCCTCCGGCACGCGCAGCATAGCCTTGTATGCGCCCGACTCCGTGGAACGATAACCGGTTTCCTTGTTGGTATTGAACTCGTACCCCTCATAGTTCTGCTGTGCGCCGAACTCCAGCCCCAGGAAAGGGAACAGACCGAACATGGTGAATTGCCGGATAACGGAGAAGCCGTACACGGGGAATTGCACCTGCGCCTTAGTAAGCCTGGAAGGGTTCCAATACCCGAACTGGGCCGACATACCTCCGTAAACACCGATCATCCAATAGTCGTTGGGCTTCTGGACCTGCAACTTGAGACTGTCCAGATAGTCGTTGGTAACCGTATCCGGCAGGCTGAAGAACTCCTTGTCCAGGTCCACCTGGGCAAAAGAGAGGCTGCAGGCCACAAAAAGGCCGGTTATAAGGGTCCACAGGCGCTTCATCGGAACATTTCCTCCATGTCTATCTGCCATACCATTTCCGCCCGTTCCAGCACTTTAATCAGGAATTGGTCGTTCAACTTGAAGAAACGCACCTTTTCCGGCTGTCTGTGCTCCAGCAGGACACCAGTGTCCACCAAGTTGTTCCGGTTCAAATCCTCGGTAATACGGATGCAATAATTACCGGTTTTCAGGTAGGGGAATACCACCGTACCGTCTTTATCGACAATAAAGGAACGCACCACCTTGTCCCGCTTTTCCGTAAGCAGGTCCAGGATGTACTTGTTCTTTACGTTGGAGAGCTCCAGGGTAATGGAACTGAGTTTTTCGTCGTTGGGGAGCGTTACCTTGAGTTCCGTACTGTCATTGTAGAAGCCATTCACGTCGCGGAAACGGCGGTGGGGAATTTTGAGGTAATAGTCGTAGCCCACCTGCAGTTTTTCTTCCGGGTAGATGTTGAAATGGCGCAGGTTGGTGCTGTCCTGCACCACCTTAACCTTGCCCTTGGCCTCCTGCTGACGCGGGTTCACGCTGCGGAATCTCAGCGAATCCCAGGCACTTTCAATCAGCGGATACTTGAATTCGATTTCGTACCCGTACTGCTCGATGGTGGTGGCATCGGCCTTGGTGGTCATGACGGCAATGGTGTCCTCGTGCTTGCGGTTCCGGATGTTGCTCTCCTTTTTCATGAGTTCGGCCCGCAATTCCTTGCCGATGGAAAGCTTGACCTCTTCTTCCGTGGGTACCAGTTTGCCGGTGGTGTCGGTCTTGTCGTATTTCATCACCAGCTTCAGGGTATCGGGCATTTTCCGCTGGTCATTCACCCACAGTTCCAGGGAGTCCCGCTGGAGGTTGAACTGGGAAATAAGTTTTTCCCGCGGAAGGCCTTTGATACGCATGTCGTGGATAACCGCATCCGGCGCCATAAACGTAAGATAGGCGGTACGAAGCCCCACGCGTTCCTTCTTCACAATCATCTGTTTGGAAGGTTTCTCGCGGAAAAGATTCAGTTCGAAGTCTGTCTTGCGCGCCAGGCACAGGGCCGTATCCTTCATGTCGAATTTCTTGAACTCGTACAGGCTGTCGTTAAAGACGATATGGGGACGGAACAGGGAGTCCAGGAAGGCGACTCGTTCCGTTTCCGGATCGTACATGTTGTTGTTGTTCTCGTCCTTGACGGCATAGACCCGATAAACGGTATCCTGGATATTCCGAAGGCTGAAGAAGCCCCATTCGTCGGTTTTGGCGGCGGCGACGGGACGCTTGAGGAAGACGGCAGAATCGGCCTGATCCTTATATAGCATTACCGTGATACCTTTCAGCGGCTTCAGGGTGTTGCAGTCCTGCACCAGGCCGGTCAGGCACATCGAGTCGATCTGCGAACCGGTGGAGAACACCAGCGTATAGCCCGGGAACAGGTTGCCTTCGTTGTTGTCGGCGATGGCGCCCGTCAGGTCCAGCGTATAGGTGGTGTTGGAATCCAGGTCGCTCTCGAACGACACCTCCAGCGACTTGCCCCTCAAGACCGCCTTGGGGCGTTTTTCCAGCGGGGGAGACAGGTAAATGCCGTTGGCGTCCTTGATTTTCACGTATTCGTTGAATGTGAACACCAGTTTGGTCTTGTGCACCCCCACATTCACCGTACCGGGGAATGGGGCCACCTTGGTGAGCACGGGCGGAATGGTATCCTTAGGGCCACCGGAAGGCGGGGTTGTGGTGTTGGCACAACCTTGCGGGAACATGAGCGAACCCAATATCAGGGCCGCAGGAATGAGCGGCAGCAGTTTTTTCAGCCTCATAGGTCCGTTCTGATTACAGATTCTATGCCTTCGATGGAAGAGAGCTTCTTAATCATCTGTTCCAGGGTTTCACGCGACTGCACATACATGTCGATATAGCCTTCGAACAAGCCGCTTTCCGCCTGCAGCGACAAACGGCGCATGTTCACGCCCATCACCAGCGACACATACCGGGAAATCTCGTTGAGCATGCCCACGCGGTCCAGTCCCTTGAGGGTGATGCGCACCAGGAAGGCATTGTCCTCGGCCTGCTCCAGCCACTTGGGCACCACTACCCAGTCTCCGTGCATGGCTGCGATGCTTTCCGCCACCGGACAAGCTTTCTTGTGCACGGTAACGCTGCCATCGGGCGCCTTGAAGCCCACCACAGGGTCTCCGGGGATAGGGTTGCAGCAACTGGCGATGGAGAAACGCGGACCGTTCGGGTCTGAACTGCCGATAATAAACGTCTCGGCCACGGGCTGCGTACCTGCCGCCGGCTGTTCAGTCTCATCGTCCATCCTAAGCGCACGCCGCAGCCAAGATAATCGGCTGGCAGACTGCTTCTTGAGGGTTTCCGGCACTACATCCAGGCTCAGGTTGCCAAGGCCGATCCCATAATACATTTCCTCGCGGGAATCTACGGCATAAGCGGCCTGCAGGCGTTGGAGATTGCGTTCATCGTTCTCGATACCCAGCGAAGTGAGGGTATTCTCCAGGGTCTTTTTACCAAAGTCCACCGTTTGTTTGCGCTGGGCCTTGAAATAGTCCATCACGATGGTACGGGCGCGACGCGTGGAGAGGAATTTGATCCACTCCGGCTGCGGCTTGGCATCTTCCGCCGTGATAATCTCCACTTTGTCGCCGGTTTTGAGCACGTGGCTCAGTTTCACCAGGCGCTGGTTCACCTTGGCCGCGATGGCCTTGTTGCCCACCTCCGTATGGATGAGATAGGCGAAATCCAGGGCCGTAGCACCCTTCTGGATGCTCCGCTGGTCGCCTTTGGGGGTGAATACGTAAATCTCGGTGGCGGTAAGGTCGTTGTGAATGATATCCAGCAGTTCCAGGGCGTTTACGTCCGGGTTCATCAGGATTTCCTTGATGCTCTGCAGCCAGGCGTCCATCTCGTAATCGCCTTCGCCCAGGTAGCCGTTGCGCTTGTACATCCAGTGGGCGGCAATACCTTTTTCCGCAATGTCGTCCATGCGGCGGGTGCGGATCTGGACCTCCACCCATACGCCGGACTCGCTGAGCAGCGTGCAGTGCAGGGCCTCGTAACCATTGGATTTGGGATGTTTTACCCAGTCCCGAAGGCGCTCAGGCATGTATCGGTACAGACCGGTGATGATGGAGAAGATGTGGTAGCACTGGTCGCGCTCGCTCTCCGGCGAATCCTGATCGGCATCGAAAATAATGCGGATGGCATACAGGTCGTAAACTTCCTCGAAGGATACCTGCTTTTGCTGCATCTTGCGCCAGGCGGAGTAGGGGGTCTTCACCCTTTTCTTGATGGTGAACTTGAATCCGGCCTTGGTGAGGGCTTCCTCGATAGGTTCGATGAAACGGGCCATCTCCTTGCCCTTTTCCTGGACGCTTTTGTCGATACGGGCCTTGATTTCCTGATAGGCTTCCGGCTCGTTGTAGCGCAGCCAGATGTTTTCCAATTCGCTCTTGATGGTGTACAGACCCAGGCGATGGGCGAGCGGGATGAAGATGAACATCGTCTCCGAGAGAATCTTGTCCCGCTTATGTTCCGGCATGTGCTCGATGGTGCGGCAGTTGTGCAGGCGGTCCGCCAGTTTGATGAGCACCACGCGGACATCGTCATTGAGCGTAAGGAGAATGCGCTTGAAGTTTTCCGCCTGCATGCTCTGCTGGCTGATATCCGTGCCGTGTGTCTTTTGCTCGTTGTCCAGCACCGTTTTGATTTTGGTGAGGCCATCGACCAGCGAGGCAATCTTGTTGCCGAAACGCTCGCGGAGGTCCTCCACGGTGTAGTCCGTGTCTTCCACTACGTCGTGCAGCAGGGCGGCCGAGATGGATTTGTAGCCCAGGCCGATATCGTCCACGACAATTTGTGCGACGGCGATAGGATGCAGCATGTAAGGCTCTCCGCTGCGGCGACGCACATTGCTGTGGGCCTTATTCGCAAACTCGAAGGCACGTTGCACCACTTCCAGTTCCGCCGCATTGGCGCAGCGTTTTTCCGCCGATGCCCGCAGATGGGCATAGGCCTGGTTGATAACCTCGTAATCTTTTTCGGTGAACTGCGAAAAACTCATATCGTCAATCTCCTAATTTACTAAAACAACGTAGGTTCCGCCTCTGTCATACCGAGGCCCCCTCCTGTCATACCGAGGCCCGAAGGGCCGAGTGTATCTCCTCCTATCATCTCCCTCAACGTAGCCTCGTCAATCACCTCCACACCCAGCTCCGCGGCCTTTTTCACCTTTTCCGGCCCCGGCTTGGTGCCCGTAAGCAGGTAGGACGTCTTGCCGCTCACGGAACTGCTGTTCTTGCCGCCGTGGGCCTCGATCAGGGCCTTCATGGCTTCCCGGGAAATGGAGAAATTGCCGCTGATGACGATGGTTTTACCTTCCAGCGCATCCGACAATTTTCCCTGTCCCTGTTCGATGGAGAATTGTAGCCCCGCGGCTTGCAAACGGCTGATTTCCTGCAGATTGGCTTCCTTCTGGAAGTAGGCGAGGACGCTGTCTGCGATGACTTCGCCCACATCGGCTACGGAAAGCAAATCCTCCCGGGAGGCATATTGTAATGCGTCGATGCTGCCAAAGTGGCGGGCGATTTCCCGGGCGGTGGTTTCTCCCACGTAGCGAATGCCCAGGGCGAAAAGGACCCGCTCGAACGGCACCCTTCTGGAGTCTGCCAGGCTTTGCAGGAAACGGCGCGCGCTGCGCTCTTTCCAGCCTTCCAGCTGCATGAGGCTATATTCCGTAAGCGAATATAAATCGGCAGGGGTACGGACCCATCCCTTGTTGTAAAGTTGCTCCACCGTGGCCTCTCCGGCCAGCACGTTCATGGCTTTCCGTGAGAGGAAGTGCAGGATTTTGCCTTTCATCTGGGTGGGGCAGCCGGTGGTGTTGGGGCAGAACCAGCGGGCTTCGCCCTCCGGTTTCTCCAGCGGCGTACCGCAGTCCGGGCACACGGCCGGGAAAACGGGCCTCTGGGCGCCAGGTTGACGTTTAGAAGGCTCTACAGCCGTGATCTTGGGGATAATCTCGCCGCCTTTTTCTACATACACCCAGTCGCCTTCGTGGATATCCAGGCTGCGGATCTGGTCCTCGTTTACCAGCGTGGCGCGCTTGACCATGGTGCCGCTCAAGAACACGGGTTCCAGGTTGGCAACGGGCGTAACGGCCCCCGTACGGCCCACCTGATAGTCGATGGACAGGATGGGCGTGCAGGCCTGCTCCGCCTTGAACTTATACGCCACAGCCCATCGGGGACTCTTGGCGGTGTAGCCCAGCTGCTGCTGGTAGGCCATCTCGTTGATTTTAATGACGATGCCGTCCGTTGCATACGGCAGCTCCTTGCGGGCCGTATCCCAATGGGCGATGAAAGCCTCGATTTCCTGGATGTTGTGGCAGATGCGCCGGTCCGTGGAAATGGGCAGGCCCCAGCTGGCAGCCGCACTGAGCGCAGCGTCGTGGGTAGGGAAGTCCACCTGGCCGGTGGGGATATGGTAGAGCGTGCAGAAAAGGCCGCGCCGCCCCACTTCCTCCGGGTCCTGTAGCTTGAGCGAGCCGCTGGCCGCATTGCGCGGATTGGCAAAAAGCGGTTCCTCGTTTACTTCCCGTTCGTGGTTAAGCTTGTCGAAGGACTCGTACGGCATCAGAATCTCGCCACGGATCTCGAATTCTTCCGGATAACCGCTGCCCTTGAGTTGATGGGGGATATTGGCGATGCGGAGGGCGTTAGCGGTGACATCGTCCCCGACCACTCCATCTCCGCGGGTGAGCGCACTGGCCAGACGGCCGTTCCTGTAGGTAAGGCAGATGGCCGTTCCGTCGAACTTAAGCTCGCAACTGTATGTAAATGAATTGCTTAAGCCTTTTTCCGCGCGCTCGGCGAATTCCTCGATTTCCTGGATGGAATAGGTGTTGGCCAGGGACAGCATGGGATATTTGTGGGGCACCTTGGCAAAACCGCTCTGCCTGTCCTCCTCCAGGTCCGAACCCACATGGCGGGTGGGGGAGTCCGGCGTAGCATACTCCGGGTACTGCGTCTCCAGCGCTTCCAGTTCGTGCATGAGCTGGTCGTACTCATAGTCGCTCATGGCAGGCGCGTTCTCCACATAGTATAAGCGGCTGTTCTCCAGGAGAATAGCCTTGAGTTGCTCGATCCTATGTTTTGCCTCTGTAAAGTCCATATTGCCCTTCGCGTGCGCACGTATGTGCGGCCGAAAGGACAAATATAAGAAAATTTCCGGAAAGATTCACTACATTTGTGGGAATGAATCCGCGGACGTACATAGCCATCGACCTCAAGTCCTTCTACGCATCGGTAGAGTGCGTGGAGCGTGGACTGGACCCGCTACAGGCCCGACTGGTGGTGGCCGATGACTCCCGCACGGACAAAACCATCTGCCTGGCGGTATCTCCCGCCCTCAAGGCGTATGGCATTCCCGGGCGGCCGCGCCTGTTCGAGGTGAAGCAGCGAATTGCCCAGCTCAAGCGGGAGGATCCGCGACGGGAACTGGACTTCATCACGGCCCGTCCCCGCATGGCCAAGTACCTGGAAGTCAGCGGGCAAGTGTACAGCGTATACCTGCGTCACATCGCCCCGGAAGACATCCATGTGTACTCTATTGACGAGGTCTTTATCGACGCCACGGAATACCTTCGGATGTACAGCGTGGACGCCCATACGCTCGCGATGCGCCTCATTCAGGAAGTGCTCCGCGAGACGGGCGTCACGGCAACGGCGGGCATCGGCCCCAATCTGTACCTGGCCAAGGTGGCGATGGACATTGAGGCCAAGCACAGGCAGGCCGATAAAGACGGCGTGCGCATAGCGGAACTTACGGAGCTGAGTTATCGGGAAAAATACTGGTCCCACAAGCCTCTGACGGACTTTTGGCGCATCGGCCATGGGACCGAGGCGCGGCTCGCGAGCGCCGGCATGTTTACCTTGGGAGACGTGGCGCGCATGTCCCTGAACAACGAGGAAGTGCTGTATAAGCTTTTCGGCATTAATGCTGAGCTTCTCATTGACCACGCGTGGGGCTGGGAACCCTGCACCATGGCCGATATCAAGCGCTACAGGCCCAGTGCCAGCAGTCTTTCCAGCGGCCAGGTGCTCATGGAACCGTATTCCTTCGAAAAGGCGCGGACCATTGTGCGGGAAATGACGGATTTGCTGTCGCTGGATTTGGTGGATAAACGCCTCGTGACTACCCAACTGGTGCTGCATGTGGGCTACGAGGCCGGCAAGGGAAACGGGCCGATGGTGAAGGACTGGTACGGCCGCCCAACACCCAAGCCGGCGCATGGTTCCGTGAACCTTCCTTTCCCCACATCGGCCACCTCCATCCTGCTCCGCTCCATGCTGGAACTGTACGATAAAATTGTTGACAGAAAGCTCTTTGTCAGACGCGTTTACGTAGTGGCATCTCAAGTAAAGAGAGAGGAAGAAGTAGACGGCCTGCAGATGAGTCTTTTCGACGATGCAACAGACACTTCCCGGGAGCGGCGGCAGCAGGAAGCCATCCTGGAAATCCGGCGGAAATTCGGGAAAAATGCCATCCTGAAAGGGATGAATTTTGAGGAAGGAGCCACCACCCGCGACCGCAACCAGCAAATAGGAGGACACCACGAATGAGTACACCCTACGACGACATCATCCACCTGGAACATCCCACCTCCCGGAAGCACCCCCGCATGGCCCGTCTGGATCGTGCCGCCCAGTTCGCGCCCTTCGCCGCCCTGAAAGGCTACGAGGAAGTCATTGAAGAGAACCGCGAGAAAAACGTAGTTTTCCACAAAAAATGATTATCTTTGTATGATTTAGAAAAAGAACTCCAGCTAAAAAGTCCCTCCCTCGAGGGGAGGGGTTTCGGGTGGGGGTAACGTATAACATTTTATTTTTCATGAAATGAAAGATTCTATCATCATCCTTTGTGGTGGCGGCCCGGCTCCGGGCATGAACACCGTGGTTATGTCTGTAGCTAAGACTTTCCTTAGCAATGGTTACCGTGTCATCGGCCTGCATGGCGGTTACAGCGGTCTGTTCTCCCAGAATCCGCGCACGGAAGAAATCGACTTCTTCAAGGCGGACGCCTACTTCAACCGGGGCGGCAGCTACCTGCAGATGAGCCGTTTCAAACCCACCGACAAGGATTTCGAGGAGAACTTCAACCTGGGCCTGTTCCAGGACAACAACATCAAGCTGCTGGTCACCGTGGGCGGCGACGACACCGCCTCCACCGCCAACCGCATCGCCAAGTTCCTGGAAGCCAAGCAGTATCCCATCAAGAACATCCACGTGCCCAAGACCATCGACAACGACCTTCCGCTGCCGCAGAACACCCCGACCTTCGGCTTCAACAGCGCCAAGGACGAAGGTGCCCACCTGGCCCGCACCGTGTATGAGGATGCCCGCACCAGCGGCAACTGGCTCATCATCAGCGCCATGGGCCGCAGCGCCGGTCACCTGGCCCTGGGTATCGGCGAGGCTACGCATTGCCCCATGACCATCATCCCGGAGATGTTCAACAAGACCACCATCACCCTGGACAAGATTGTGAAGCTGGCCCTTTCCACCATCATCAAGCGCAAGCTCCTGGGTATCGGCTACGGTACCGTGGTAGTGGCAGAAGGTGTTTTCCACGACCTGGATCCCCAGGAAATCAAGAATGCCGGCGTGTCCATGACCTACGACGAACACGGCCATCCGGAGCTCGGCAAAATCTCCAAGGCTGTGCTGTTCAACGACATCCTGGAAAAAGAATTCAAGAAAATCGGCCTCAAGGTAAAGACCCGTCCGGTGGAAATCGGTTACGATGTCCGCTGCCAGGATCCTATCGGCTTCGACCTTACCTACTGCACGGAGCTGGCCATGGGTGCTTACGAGCTCTTCTCAAAGGGCGAAACCGGCTGCATGGTGTATGTCGATGCCTTCGGCACCGCTCATCCGCTGTATCTGAAAGACCTGCAGCAGGCCGACGGCAAGATTCCGCCGCGCCGCGTAGCCATCGACGGTGGTACCGCCCAGAACTACTTCAACCACATCTGCCACTTCATCACCCCGGCGGACTATGAGGCCGCCAAGAAGTATGTATCCAATCCCGCGGAATACGACTTCAAGAAGATCCTGAATTGGTAGTGAGGCATGAAACAGATTATTTACCAAGTACTACCCAGACTCTGGGGAAACGGTAATTTTTCTTCCATCGACACCGGGTCCTTCCAGTATTGGAAAGGGCTCGGTGCCCATTATGTATGGTATACCGGCATCATCCGGCATGCCAGCGCCAGCTCGGGAGAAAAGGTAGTGAAAGGGGAGGCCGGGAGTCCCTATGCCATTACCGATTATTACGACGTCAATCCCTATATGGCCGATGTCCCGGAACGGCGCATGGAGGAATTTGAGGACCTGGTCAAGCGTACGCACGAGGCCGGCCTCAAATGCATCGTGGACTTTGTGCCCAACCATGTAGCACGCGAATACAAGGGAACGCTGGGGGCAGGGGACGATAAAACCGTGCACTGGGCACCGGAGAACGACTTTTTCTATTATCCGGGCCAGGCCTTGCAGCTGCCGGTCAACCCCAAAGACTACGAGGAAATGCCCGCCAAGGCTTCCGGAAACTGCTTTACCGCCGCACCCGGCATGAACGACTGGTGGGAGACCGTCAAAATCAACTATTGCGATTACCACACCGGCACCTGGGACAAGATGCGCGACATCGTGCGTTTCTGGGCTTCCAAGGGCGTGGACGGCTTCCGCTGCGACATGGTGGAACTGGTACCCCCGCAGTTCATGAAATGGCTCATCGCCAGCATTAAGGCCGAGTTCCCGCAGGTCATCTTTGTGGCCGAAGTGTACGAGAAAGACAAGTACCGCATGTACGTGGAGGAAGTGGGCTTTGACTTCCTGTACGATAAATGTGGCCTGTACGACACGCTACGGGCCGTGACCTGCTCCGGTGCATCGGCACGGGAGATCTCGCATAATTGGCAGTTTTTGGGCTCTTTACAGCCGCATATGCTCAACTTCCTGGAAAACCATGACGAGCAGCGCGTCGCTTCGGACTTCTTCTGCGGCAGCGCCCAGGCCGGTTACGCCGCCCTGGCGGTGAGCGCCCTGCTGAACGACGCCCCCTTCATGCTGTACTTCGGACAGGAGATGGGGGAACGCGGCATGCAGCAGGAAGGCTTCAGCGGCCTGGACGGACGCACCTCCATCTTTGACTGGTGCACGGTGCCCGCCCTAAAAAAACCGGACAAGAGCGTCCTGAAACGTTATAAGGAAGTGCTCGCGCTGGCCGGGAAGCCGGCCTTTGCGGAAGGCCGTACCTTCGACCTGGGTTATTGCCAGGACACCGAACGCTTCAACCCGGACCGCCACTTCGCCTTCCTGCGCAGCGACGGCAAACACACCTTCCTGGTGGTGTCCAACTTTGGCGACACCACCGACCTCACCGTCCGCATTCCGGTGGAAGCACTTGAGTATCTGGGAATTAAACTGGTACGAACGGTATTCACGCTAACCGTTGGCGCACGCGATTTCTGCGTGGAAGAACTGCACTAAGCCCGGCGGCGGAACTCGGCTATGGTAATGGCTGTGGCAACCGCAGCGTTGAGCGATTCCGAGCCGGAATCATCGGCAGGGTAAGGAGGGATGTAGAGGCGGTCGCTTACGCAGGCCGCCGTAGCGGCGGAAATACCGTTGGCCTCATTGCCAATCACGATC
>LXOW01304412.1_pt1 | contig 16270 bp, 12 predicted proteins | sample 1368591 | NCBI WGS metagenome assembly LXOW01 (sample SAMN04884650, study PRJNA319009) | bovine gut metagenome | isolation source: Cow rumen | host: Bos taurus | place: Italy: Legnaro (PD) | collected 2014-07-09 | reverse complement strand
ATGTGAAGAGAATCGGCGAATATAATATCATGGCCGTATGCGGCATCATGTGGACCATCAAGGATCCTGCCGGCTTCCCACAGGAAGTTGCCTATGTGGGCGAGCAAAAGTCCAATAATGCCTATCCTGTCAAATCCATCATGGATGCAGGCGGTGTGGTTGCCAACCATTCAGACTACCCTGTGTCGCCTCTGTTCAGCGCAATTCAGGCATTCTGCATGGGAGTATTAAAGAAGCTGCCGTCACACCCGGATGACTATATCAGAAATATCGACCAGGCTATCAGCCGATATGAGGCGCTGAAGACCCTGACAAGCAATGTGGCCTATATGTGGCACGAAGAGGACCGGATGGGTTCCATCAGCCTGGGCAAGATTGCCAACTTCACTGTTTTTGACCGTGACTTCATGCACGACGATTTTGCCGAGATTGAGAAGGCAAGGTGCTTGCCACCATCGTGGACGGCGAGGAAGTCTATAAGGCGAGCCGATAACGACAGATGTAAATTGGTATTTCACAAACAGTAAATATAAGAAAAACAACATTTTAAAAGAAATTAATCATGAAAGCAGATCAAATCATCAAAAACGCAAAAATTTTCACTTCTGACAAGAACAACCCGCAAGCGACCGCACTGGTGGTGAAGGACGGTAAATTTGTCTATGTTGGCGACGAGGCCGGCCTTTCGGCATACGAAGGAAAGGTCACCGACCTCGGCGGCAAGTTCATCATGCCTGGCATCATCGACAGCCATGTGCATTTAACCATTCCTGTGGGTTTTGAGTACGCACCAATGGGAGAACGCATTGAACCCAACGGTAAGCAGGAAGCGCTGAAAGTGATGGCGGACTATATCAAAAAGCATCCTGGTGAGAAGCGTTACAGATTCCTTATGGAGAAAAGGTTCCTTAAGGGGGAGGATATCGTAAAGGAGGAACTTGATGCTATCTGTCCGGATGCCGAGCTTCAGATTCAGGAAGGGGAAGGACACAGCATCTGGGTGAACTCAAAAATCCTCAAGAGGCACGGCATTACAGACGAAACGCCGGATCCTATACCAGGACTTGCGTATTACGTACGTAAGGACGGACATGTGACCGGAAATATGTACGAAGGCGCAACGGAAGTTCGTATCATTCTCGACAGCGGAATGGAACTGACCGATGAGCAGGTTGATGCAGCACTTCAACGTTGGATTGATTTTGCCGTCGAATACGGAGTTTCTGCGGTATTTGATGCCGGTCTTCCGGGGGATATGAAGTTCCATGAGAAGGTCTATAAGCGTCTGTGCGAACTGGACAAGCAGGGAAAACTGCCCATTTATGTTGACGGCAGCCTTGTGGTCAACTCGGAGCGGGATGCAGAGGAGGGCCTGAAGCAACTGAAGCGCATACAGCGTGAGTACAACACGGAGCACCTGAAGGTTCATACCATGAAGATTTTCATGGACGGTACCCAAAAGATCCATACCGCAGCTATGGTCACTCCATACGTGGATGTCCATACAACGGGAGCTACCGCTTTCTCCGCAGAGGGAATCGCAAAGCTTTTGAAGGAACTCAACGAGGCCAATCTGGATCTTCACCTTCACACCGTCGGTGAGCGCGCGTCACGCACCGTACTGGATGGTGTTGAGATGGCCAAAAAGGAGATGGGAGATGACTTGCACGTGAGAGTAACCTGCGCCCATCTTGAAATTGAGTGCGACGATGATCTGGAACGTTTCGCCAAACTGGGCGTGTTCGCCAACTTCACACCGCACTGGCATTCTGGAGACCCCGCCATTGCGGCTACATGGCTTGGCGAGGAACGTGCCCGCAAACAGTTCCGCTGCAAAACGGTTTGGGACAGTGGCGCCACAGTGGCCTGGTCCAGCGACAATATCGTCTTTATGGATTTCACCACCTGGAACCCCTACTTAGGCATGGAGGTGGGTATGACCCGCTGGATTACCGAAAAGACCAGAGACTACGAATACACCAGAGCCGCCAAGGTATTCCCGCCTGAGAATGAGAGAATGAGCATTGAGGAAATGCTCATCGGCTATACCATCAATGGTGCTAAACAGCTTGGCATCGAGGCCAAAAAAGGTTCCATCGAAGTCGGCAAGGACGCAGACTTCCTGGTGTTCGAAAAGGACCTTCTCACGGCAGAGCATGAAGGCTTCAGCTACAACAAGCCCGTCCAGGTGTATTTTGGCGGTAAGAATATGACTTCTGTTGACTATTCCAAGAAGGAAAACTGGTGTAAGATTCCGGAAGTCACCAAGGACGTTGACACGTTCTACGTTTACGCCACCGAGTACATCATGGGAAGCATGCCAGAGGGTACGCCCGATTACGCGACTATGGACAACGTCGAGATGGTGGAGGGTGCTAAAGGCGAATATGACCTGCACGCAAGTGCCTACGCCGAATCCACCAACGTGTTCATGCCGTACTACCGCCAGGTGGGCCTACGCTATGCCGGCGAGGTGTGGAAGCGCGACGGCATCTTTGACGCCGCCGTGGCCGACATGCCATACGGTGACATCGTAGCTGCGCTGGACTATTACTTCGAGCATTACAATGGCGGCCGTCCGTTCATTATTGCGGGCCACAGCCAGGGATCGGCCATCGTCAAGATGGTCTTGAAAAAATACTTCAAGGAGCACCCCGAATACTACAGTCGCATGATTGCCGCCTACCCCATTGGCTATGCCTTCACCAAGGCTGAATTCGAGGCCTATCCGCACATGAAGTTTGCGACGGGCGAATGCGACACGGGCGTTATCATCACCTGGAACACCGAAGGACCCAAGAACAGGGAGGTGAATGCCCATACTTGCGTGCTACAGCCGGGTTCCATGAGCATCAACCCGCTGAACTGGAAGTTGGACAACACCTATGCTCCCGCCAGCATGAACCTGGGTTCGCTCTGGCCGAACGAGAAAACCGGTGAGCTGGAGATTGTAGACCTAGGGGCCGATGCACAGGTATTCCCGGACCGCGGAGTGGTGGTAACACACGCCAAAGGTGAGGAGATGCCTGAAGAAAAGGCTGTAGTGGCCTCTATGTTCTTCGGCCCGGACGGCCGCCATGGTGAGGATTACGCGCTCTTCTACTGCAACATCAAGGACAATGTAGCGAAGCGCATCGCGGCTTATATGTCAAACAAAAAATAACTAAAGGAGGAATAAGGCTATGGAGTTGCAAGAAATTAGAGACCTGCTGAAAGGAATGTACGGCGGCGAGAACAAAAAAATAACCGACGGTAATTATGACCAATCGCTGGCCGTGAAGTGCGTCAACGGTACTTTCGTCGGCAAGAAGACAGAGAATATCACTGTATTCAGGGGCATCCCGTATGTCGGCAAGCAACCCGTCGGGGATCTGCGCTGGAAGGCTCCAGTGGATGTTACCCCGAACGACGGTGTCTATGAGGCCTATTACAATGCGAAAAGCGCCTACGGTAATGGACAGTTGGAAACGGGATCCTTGTATTATATGGATGAAGATTGCCTGTATCTCAACGTATTCAAGGCCGATGATGCCCCTGCCCGGAAAAAACCCGTTATGGTTTGGATCCACGGCGGTGGCTTTGAAGCGGGCGGAACCATTGACCCGATGTTTGACTGCATCAATTTAGTGAAAGAAAATCCCGATGTTATCGTTGTAACCATTGCCTACAGACTTGGTGTGATGGGCTTTTTACACCTGTCGCACCTGTCGGACGGAAAGGATTACCCCGATGCGCAGAACTTGGGACTTTTAGATCAGGTAAAGGCACTAAAGTGGGTGCATGAGAACATTGCTGGGTTTGGTGGCGACCCCGACAACGTGACTATCTGGGGTGAGTCTGCCGGCGCGGGAAGTTGTACCATGCTTCCGCTGGTCCCGGGCTCTCAGCAGTATTTCAATCGCCTCATTGCGGAGAGCGGTTCCGTCAATCTGACTAGATCTCCGGAAGAAGCTGCCGAGTGGACGAATAAACTGATGGAAGTGCTCGGTTGCCATACTGTTGCCGACCTCATGAAGGTAGATGGCGAAAAGCTTTTGGAAACTTCAGCAGTGCTCTTCTTGCACCAATTCCCGGAAAGAGACGGAAAGATTCTGCCCACAGACCCATTTGAGGCTTATGCCAAGGGAGCGGCCAAGAATATAGAGATTCTTGTAGGTTGCAACAAGGACGAAATGGACTTTTTCGTGTCCAGCTTCGGACTGGAAGGCTGGGATAAATGGGTCACCGGGCGCAAGGCGGGTAAATTATCACAGTTGCCAGCCGAAGAGAAAGCGCTGGTAGAGAGCTACAAGAAAGACGTGAAAGGAGACTACTACGAGCCCGACAGCCGCTTGTTCAGCCAGTCATGGTTTAACGCGCCTATCATTAAGCTGTCTGAGTGCCAGACGATGGGCGGCGGCAAGTCATACACCTACTACTTCACGCCGGAGTCGCCCGATCCGATCATGAAATGCGGACATGCCATTGAACTTGCAATAGTATTCAATCATCCCGAGATGACCGCCGACATGGGAAGGGCATTCGATGAGACCTTCTGCAAGACCATGCGCAAGATGTGGGTGCAGTTTGCCAAGACTGGCAATCCGTCGCTCAGCGCCGACATCTCTCCCGACGGCAAGGCAAAAGAATGGCCGCTCTACGACCTGAAGGATAAGAAAGTGATGGTGCTCGACGAGTTCGACATCCATCCGGCAAAGGAATCCGAGGTAAAGATAGTGGATTGGGACAGGACCTATTTCCTGACCAAGTATTATGTGCTTTGACGAAATTAAATAACTAAAAGATAATAAAACAATGAGTGAAACAGAAAAACAATTGATACCTCAGTATGGTGAGAACCATAAGATTACAGACGGTAAATACGACCAGTCATTGGCTGTCAAGTGTACTAACGGTACCTTCGTCGGCAAGAAGACGGGGAACATCATTTCCTATAAAGGCATTCCTTTTGTCGGCCAACAGCCTGTAGGCAAACTGCGTTGGAAGGCACCGGTGGAGTTTGCGCCGGATAACGGCGTATATGAAGCCTATCATTTTGAGAAAATGTCCGTTCAGGATCTGTCAATCACCGACTATCAAGGTGAAGACTGCCTGTATCTGAACGTATGGAAAGCCGATGACGCATCCGCAGAGAAGAAGCCGGTCATGGTGTGGATTCACGGCGGCGCTTTTGCAGCGGGCGGAACGGGCATCGAGCTGTTTGATTGCACCAATTTGGTCAAGGAGAATCCTGACGTTGTCTTCGTTACCGTCGCTTACAGGCTCGGTGCCCTTGGCTTCCTTCATTTGTCACACCTGGCCGATGGCAAGGAATATCCCGACGCACAGAACCTGGGACTGTTGGATCAGAAAATGGCGTTCAAATGGGTTCATGAGAACATCGCGAACTTCGGCGGCGACCCCGACAATGTGACCATCTGGGGTGAGTCAGCTGGTGCTGGCAGCGTAACCATGCAGCCGCTCATCAAAGGTTCCCAGCAATATTTCAAGAAGGTCATCGCACAAAGCGGTGCCCCCACACAGACGAATTCCGTGGAAGAGTCCATCGCCACCACCAATGATTTGATGAAGGCCCTCGACTGCAAGACCGTTGCCGACCTGATGAAGGTGGATGCCCGTAAGCTGGTGGATACCGCAGCAGCCACAGTCGCCTTGCGCATGTTCCCCGTCAGAGATGGACGCATCCTGCCTTTGGATCCTTGGAAGGAATATATCAACGGCGTGGCCAAAAACATCACCTTCCTTCAGGGCTGCAACAAAGACGAAATGAACTGCTTCGTGGCAGACTGGACTGTGGAAACTTTCAAAGCGTGGGCCGCTGAACGCAAGACGCACAAATATGCCCACCTGCTGACGGATGAAGAGAGAGCGAAGTTGGAAAGCTTCTGCAAAGAAGGAGCTGTTGAGGACTGGGAGCCCGACAGCCGTCTGTTCGGCCATAGCTGGTTTATTGAGGGTGCCATCAAAATGTCGGAGTGCCAGACCATGGGCGGCGGCAAGTCCTACACGTATTATTATAGGGTGGAGTCTTCTGATCCGATACGGAAAAGTGCACACTTCGAGGAGGTGCCCATCGTGTTCAATCATCGTGAACTGATCGAAGGCAGACCGTATGACGAGAACTTCTGCAAGACCATGCGTAAGATGTGGGTGCAGTTCGCCAAGACAGGTGTCCCGTCAGAGAATTGGCCGCTCTACGACCTCAAGGACAAGCAAGTGATGGTCCTCGACGAGTTCGACATCCATCCAGCCAAGGAATCTGAGGTGAAGATTGTGGATTGGGAAAGAACTTGTTTCCTGAACAAATATTACATGCTTTAATATTAAAAGGAGAAACGATTATGAAAGCAGATAAAATTATCAAAAACGCAAAAATCTATACTTCTGATAAGAACAACCCGATGGCGACCGCCCTCGTGGTAAAAGACGGCAAGTTTGTCTATGTAGGCAACGAGGCTGGTCTCGCAAATTATGAGGGCGAGGTCACCGATCTAGGCGGAAAATTCATCATGCCTGGCCTCATCGACAGCCATGTCCATATCACCACAGGCGTTGGGTTTGAGTACGCCGATTTGGGCGTACCCGTCATGTGTTCCACCAAAAAGGACTGCCTGGACTTCATGGCGAAGTATATTAAGGACAATCCTGGCCTGAAGCGTTACAGATTCATGATGGAACGTACTTGTCTGGCTGGAGAAAATCTCACAAAGGAAGAACTCGACGCGATATGCCCAGACGCGGAGATGCTGGTTTTGGAGGGCGAAGTGCACAGCAACTGGGTGAACTCCAAGATCCTTGCGGCACACGGAATTACCGATGAAACGCCTGACCCCGTGCCGGAACTGGCCTATTTCGTGCGCAAGGACGGTCACGTGACAGGAAACTCGTTCGAGACTGCCAGCTGGCCCATGCTCTTCGACAGCGTGAATGACCTGACGGACGAGCAGATTAGCACGGCAGTGCTACGCTGGCTCGACAGTTCCATTAAGTATGGCGTGAGCTGTGTTTTTGACGCCGGCTTCCCAGAACAAAACGGAATGAATGAGCGGATCTACAAATATCTGCAGGAGCTGGACAAGCAGGGCAAGCTGCCCGTCTACGTGGACGGATGCTATGTACTCACACAACCGAGGAAAATGAGGGAAGCTTTGGAAGGGGTGAAACGCTTCCATAAAGAGTTCGACACGGAACATGTAAAGGTTCACACGCTGAAAATTTTCATGGATGGCACCCTCAAGATCGAGACCGCAGCGATGGTGACGCCCTACGTGGACACTGGTGTTAAGGGAGCCACAGCCTTCAATGCGCAGCAGGTGGCCGAAATCCTGAAAGAGCTCAACGAGGTGGGGTTAGACCTTCATGTGCACACGGTCGGCGAAGCTTCGTCACGTGTGGTGCTTGATGGTGTGGAACTGGCCAAAAAGGAACTGGGAGACAACTTCCGTGTGAAGGTTACCTGCGCCCATCTGTGGGTCCAAGATGATGCGGATTTGGAGCGTTTTGCAAAGCTTGGCGTAACGGCCAACTTCACACCGTGGTGGCACAGTGGCAATGTGGGTGGCAATCCTATTGAGTACTGGCCCACTTTCATCGGAGAGAAGCGTGCCCATTCCATGTTCCGCTGCAAGACGATTTGGGACAGTGGTGCGCTCGTAACATGGTCGAGCGATGAGGTCTTCTACGGCGACTTCAGGAACTGGAGTCCCTATCTCGCCATGGAGATCGGAATGACCCGCTGGATCAATGAAAAGACCCGATTCGACGAATACAGTAGAACCGTTGCACCATTCCCTCCCGAGAGCGAGAGAATGAACATCGATGAAATGATCTTAGGCTATACCATCAATGGTGCCAAGCAGCTCGGCATCGAAGACAAAAAAGGCTCCATCGAGGCCGGCAAGGACGCCGACTTCCTGGTGTTCGATAAAGATCTGACAACAGCAGAACACGCAGGCTTCAGCTACAATATGCCGAAAGAAGTGTACATGGGTGGAAAGAAAGTGAATTAAAAACATATCGCAAATAAAGAATAGGAGAACAAAACAATGAGTGAGAACAAACGGATTACAGACGCCAATTACGACAAGTCACTGGCGGTCAAATGCAACAACGGCACCTTCGTCGGCAAGAAGACAGACGAGCTGATTATCTGGAAAGGCATCCCCTACGCAACTCAGCCGGTGGGGAAGCTTCGTTGGCAGAAGGCACTTCCTGCCGCAGACGATGACGGCGTGTACGAAGCGACAAAGCCCGGCCACGTTCCCATCGGACCTCTGAACGACTCGGAGGGAACGGCGGAGTTCGGCGAGGACTGCCTCGTGCTGAACATCTATCGCAATACCAGCTGCGCCGACACCAAGAAGCCGGTTATGGTGTGGATTCACGGCGGCGGATTCTGCGCCGAATCCCAGGCGTCGCCCCTCTACAACCTTACCAACATCGCCAAACAGTACCCCGACATCCTGTTCGTGTCCATCGACTACCGGCTCGGCTTCATGGGATTCATGAACTTCGAGCGGGTTCCCGGCGGAGAGAACTTCAAGGAGGCAGGCAACCTCGGTCTGCTTGACCAGCTTGAGGCCCTCAGATGGGTACAGAAAAACATCGCCGGATTCGGCGGCAATCCCGACAACGTGACGATTTTCGGCGAGTCGGCAGGCTCGGCAAGCGTCACGTTCCTCCCACTCATCGACGGAAGCGAGGGGCTCTTCAAGAGATGCATCGCACAGAGCGCCAACATCGCCTATTGCGACACGATGGAGCACGGCATCCACGTCACGCAGAACTTCCTCACCGCAACGGGCTGCCAGACCATGGACGAGCTGATGGAACTCACCACCGAGCAGCTTGTGGACGCCTATCAGAAAGCGTATGCCATCGACAAGAACTGCCTTCTCGGAGGTGCCAACTTCCCGCTCCTCGACGGCGTCACGCTGCCCGAGGATCGAGCAGTCATGTACGGGATGTGGGGAGACGAGAAAAGGTCCAAGATTGATTTAATGATTGGGTCTAACCTGGACGAAATCAGGTACTTCGTTCCGCTCGAGGGCGGCGAAGAAGCCTTCGCGAATACGCTGAGGTGGATTGCGAAGAGGGATCGTGCGCTGCTCAACGACCAGGAGAAGGCCATGTACGACACGTTTATGGCCACGCTCGCAAACGAAAGCGAGGGGCGCAGGTTGGAGCAATACTGCAACGATATCAACTTCCGCGCAGGCAACACCAATATGGCCATCAGGCACGCTGCCGCCGGCGGTAACACCTACATGTACTTTGTCAATAAGCCGGTGACCACCCCCGAACTTGGCGCAGTACACGCGGCTGAGATTCCGTATCTGTTTGACAATGCCATTCCGGACCCGATGGGGAGCGGAAAGATCGTTTCAGACGAAGACTGCGAATTCCGCCACGTGGTAAAGGAGATGTGGACCAACTTCGCCCGGACGGGCAACCCCTCCACCGACAAATACGAGTGGAAGAAGTTCTCAGGCGACGACCGCCAGACGATGGTCTTCGACGACACTATCGGCATGAAGAAGGATATTTTCGGACGGCGGGAAGACCTGATGATGCCCTGGGCAGAGCGTCTTGGGAACGGGTCGTCCAAGAGGGTCTGCTAACGCGGGCGTATAGCACAAACAAAAAAAGAAAGTATTAACCAACTTAAACTTTATTCATTATGAAAAACATTAAAACCTGTGTGTTAGCTCTTACCCTTATCCTGGGCGCAGCAATGGTTTTTAGTTCATGCAAGAAAGATACGCTCCCAAAAAGTTACGACCTCGTAGCGGATGAGTACAAGGAAATCCTCCTTGACCCGTTGTTAGAGATTAATCTTGCGAGCATCCCTCAGGACCAGGGCGAGACATTCACCATCGAAAGTCCCAAGCCAGGCGCGCAACTTACTATCCATTACTATCGTCCCGATAATGCCGGGCAGGAAGTGACACCCGTTGTGTACTATTGTCATGGAGGCGGCTACCAGACAGGCAGCGCTACGATGTACGGCAACGACTTCCGCGAGATGGCCAACAGGCTCGGAGCCACGGTGTTTTCTGTGGAATATACGTTGACTACCGATCCGTCTCACACTTACCCGATAGAACTGATGGAGGCCTACGCAGGTCTGGTCTATGTCCATGAACATGGTGATGAGTTGCATGTGGACGGTGACAATATCGTCATCATGGGCGAAAGCGCAGGTGGCGGATTAACCACCCGTATGGCACTGCATAACAAAGACAAAGGCAATGTCCCTGTAAAGGGCGCAGTGCTTATTTATCCTATGCTCGACTATCGCACAGGTGGTCCTGACGACCTCTACAAGGACGATATGACGGGCGAGTTCGTATGGTCGAAAGAGGAGAATGTCGCTGGCTGGCACGATTTATGCCATGGACAGGAAATCCCTGCCGACGAGTTTATTTATTACTCCCCGGCGGTGGCCACTCCTGAACAGCTCAAAGGATTCCCCACTACCTTCCTCATTGTCGGCACCCTCGACCTTTTCGTCCATGAGGATGTGGCCTTCGTAGAACAGTTGTCGCAGGCTGGCGTACAAGTAGACTCATTCGTGGAGCCTGGCGTACCTCACTCCTACAATGTCATATTGAACGACAGCCCGCAGACCATCCGTTTCAAGAATCTTCGTGACGAAGCCGTCAGAAAGATGTTTAGGTCGGAAGTCGGCCGTTAAATGTAAATTAATAAGGTAAGTAGGTGAGCAATTGCTCACCTACATTATGTAGATGAGGGGAAATTTGGTTTTGAACGGATACAAAATGGAAAATCAAGAGATGCATATTAGAATAGTGTCGGCATCAGCCGAAGATGCTTCGGCTCTTGCCGACCTGTTCATCGGCCATATTACCGCCCATCCCGAGTACATCTCCCACGGGGAACTCCAGATGGGTGTGGGTGAAGGATTCGTCCGGGACGGCTGTTTCATTACCCGCCCAGCCCCGGACGCCCGGGAAAAATGGATGAAATATATTCTGGAAACCCTAAATAACGACTCCATTGTAGGCGTTTGGAAAGCCGTTGACGACAAAGGGATTATTATGGGATTTTGTATTGCCGATATCGAAGGGGACATGGATGCCCCATTCGGTATGGTATGCGACATTCTGGTCAATCCTCAGTGCCGAGGCGGCGGTGTGGGCAATGCCCTGCTGCAGACGGCCATCGACTGGTTTCGCGCCAAGGGAATCCAAGACATTTTCCTGGAATCCGGAAAGGACAACCACAACGCCCATCGTTTTTTCGAGAAACGAGGGTTTGTCCACGTGAGCGAGATTTATAAATTAAACAAATGACAGAGCTTACCGGACCGCAGTGTTATCATCAGGACGACTACTCCATCTTCTACAACAACATCAAGGACAACGTGGCGAAACGTATCGCTACTTATATGTCAAACAAAAAATAGCTATTGTAAGGACGTAACAATGAAAAAACAGCAGCTGATTGAGGGTTACCACCGTTTCCGCCGTTGGCAGCAGGAAGGGCCGCACTATGTCAATCATTATCAGGACACCGTCCAGCATTGCCAGAACTGCGGAACCGAGTTTGCCGACAATTTCTGTCCGCGCTGTGGTCAGCGTGCCGGGGTAGGACGTGTGGGATGGAAGTCGGTCAGGGAGAGCATTGCCATCCTATGGGGGCTGGACTCCCGTTCGCTCGGTTCCACACTCTTTCAGTTGCTGTTGCGTCCGGGCTATTTGGTGCGCGACTATATCAGCGGCCATCGGCAGGTGTCGTTCCCGCCCGTGAAGATGCTGGTCCTCGTGAGTCTTCTCGCGGTTATCGTCGAGTCTGTCTTTCATGTGCAGAATGAAGTCGTGGGTGTTCACTTCGATATTCCCGAGGTGGACAAAATCGTTCAGTGGTTCAATGACAATAAAAGCTGGGGCACGCTTGTGATCCAATCCTTCTTTATTCTGCCCACGTGGGTCGTGTTTCGCTTCGCTCCCCGCTATCCCCGTCATACGCTGCCGGAAGGATTTTTCCTGCAAGTGTTTTTGAGTACCCAGGGCCTCATCTTGGGTTTCATCAACTACTTGAACAGTGGTGCTGCTACTGTTATGACAATTGTCTTTCTGGTCATTACTTACCGCCAACTCTTCGGCTACAGCTGGTGGGGTACGCTGTGGCGCTACCTCATCACTGCCTCCTCTTCCCTGCTGATGATAGTGCCGTTCTTCGTGTTGGCCTTAATGTTGGGTAATGATGATAGAAAGGACGCCGCGATTTCAGCTGGACCCATGGTTATTGCCTTCATCATCTTGTTGATAGCCGTCATGCTCAGTGTCTCTTATTTCATATCCCGACACCAATTTAAAAAGCGTGCAAAACATAGTAAATCCTTAACTTTGCAGACTGATTACAAAGAATAAAAACAACATCATCATGAAAACCCTAATGAAACATAGTCTGCTGGCCCTATGGCTGAGCCTATTCTGCATGGTGGCATTTGCCTCATGCAAGACGAACGATGCTGGAAATCAGCCCACCATAGAACGGATTACCGAACGCGGCACGTTGCTGGTGGGAACCACAGGCGACTATCGTCCGCTGTCCTACAAAGAAAGTGACGGCGAATACTGGGGCTTCGGCATCGATATGGCCGGGAAGATAGCTGACCAGCTGAACGTGGGCATCGAGTTCGTACAGACCTCATGGCCCACGCTGTCTGCCGACGTGCAGGCCGAGCCGCAGACCTTCGACCTTGCCATTGGAGGCATCACCATCACTGAAGCCCGAAAGGAAACCATGCTGATGAGCGACGGCTATCTGGCCAACGGCAAGACGATTCTCTGTCGCTCAGCCGATGCCGACACATACCAGTCGCTGGCAGACATCGACAAGCCCGAGGTGCGCGTGATGGTGAACCCAGGTGGGCTGAACGAGAAGTTTGCCAACGAGAACCTCACCCAGGCCACCATCATCGTGTGGCCGAGGAACGAGGAAATCCCCTCGAAGGTGGCCGAAGGCGATGCCGACGTGATGATCACCGAAATCACCGAGGCCCCGTGGTACGTGCAGAACGACCCGCGCCTTGCCGCCCCGTTGCTCGCCACGCCTTTCACCCACGGCGAGATTGGCGTACTGATGCGCAAGGGGCAGGACGACCTCCTCGACCTCGTCAATGCCCTCATCGAGCAGATGAAGGCCGACGGTACGTTGCGCGAACTGCATGAGAGATACGGGCTAGTGTATGACTATTAAAAAACAACAGAACAGACATGTCTTATCCTAGAGAAAGTTGACACTTTTGGGAGCAACAATGTAATTATGATTTGGGTAAATGGGTTATTTTGGTACTCCTTGTAAATAAATTCTTATCTTTGCCTTTTATTAGAAAGTGGCATTAAAATGGGTGCAGATTCATTGATGTTTTTGGGTTTTAATCTCCACGCATGGATAACTATTGTTACTGTGTTGGCGTTGTTCAGCGTGCTACTGTTCACCAAATGGCGCAGCGACATTGTTTTCCTCGGTGCCATCGGCGTGCTCTTCGTGACAGGCGTTCTCGATGCAAAAGAGGCCTTCTCGGGGTTCAGCAGCACGTCGGTCGTCACTGTGGGCGTGCTGTTTGTGGTCGTGGCGGGCCTGATGCACACTGGCGTGCTGCAATGTATTGTGAGATATCTGCTCGGCACACCCAAAAGTTATGCGAAGGCAGTGGTGCGACTGATGCTGCCGGTGGCTGCACTCAGTTCGTTCCTCAGCAACACCACGGTCGTGTCGCTCTTCGTCAACATCGTCAAGATGTGGGCCAAGAAGTTGAATGTGTCGCCCTCCAAGCTGTTGATTCCATTGAGCTACGCCTCGGGCATGGGCGGCGTGTGTACCCTCATCGGCACTCCGCCGAACCTGATCATCAGCGGACTCTATGAGGAGCAAACGGGTGAGGCCATGAACATTTTGGCCACAACCCTTCCCGGACTGTTCTGTCTGGCCGTAGGTATGTTGTCGGTCATTGCCATGCGCAGGCTGCTTCCCGACCGCAAGGTTCCTGAGAGCGCCTTCGAATCCACGAGCGAATACACCGTGGAATTGCAGGTTCCATCGGACAATCCCTATATCGGCCAAACCCTGGGTGAGGCTGGACTCTTTCAGGTCAACGGCGGCAGCCTAATCGGAATGTATCACTTCGACAATGAATCATCGTCCCTCAATGAAGACGAACCCATTATGGGCGGTGACCGCCTGATCTATGCCGGACAGATTGATTGTTTATCCATTAACTCCACTTCATTTAACACCATAGTATTATGAGACACAAACTATCCTTGCCTTTCCTTTGTTCCCTGCTCCTGGTCACTTTGTCCCTTCAAGGGGAGGAAGCAGATACCATCACGGCTCCAAAAGTATGGTATTTTAATGGCGTTATTGGCTTGAATGCGACAGGAACAGGTCTTCTTAACTGGACAAGCGGAGGAAAGAACACTGCGGGTGGGCTTTCCTTTGCCAAACTGCGCTTACTTTATGAAAAAGATGACGTCGCATGGGAAACCAATTTGGACACTGGTTTCGGCTTGTCGTGGACACAACAGGATGAGGACCCATGGAAAAAGACTTCGGACAAAATCAAGTGGAACACCAAGCTCGGTTGGGAGTTCAAGCCTGGCTGGTATCTTACGGCGCTCGGCCAATTTGAGAGTCAATACATGGTCGGACGGAAAATGAAGAAGGGCTACGATCCACCTATCTCCGATTGGCTCGCGCCGTCCTATTCGGATTTTTCAGTGGGTGTTGACTGGAAGACATACAACGATTATTGCGATTTCTCGCTCTACATGTCTCCGCTCACATTGATGGTGACGACGGCATACGTCAGCGATAAGAAGAACGCGGCCTATAACGCCGAACACCAAGAGCTGGTGCCCGATGACCCCGATTGGGACTTCAGGCGTTCAATGCAGACCAAGTACGGAACGTTCAAGATTGTTCAGGATGCTTCCGGCGTCCCAGATGTGGAATGGCGCAATGCCCGTGTCGAACTCGGTTTGGCATTGAAAGGCACACTCGCCTACAGACGCAACAACCTGACGCTGCTCTCCACAATCACTTTGAGTACGCCTTACCAAGGACGCGGTTACGATGTCAAAGAGGCTTGGGAAAGCACGCATCCAGGCGAGACCTGGGACATCCCGCTCCGCTACTCCAATATGAACCGTCAGTTCGGTCACTTCGATGTGGACTGGGATGCAAGCATCACTTATCAGATTGCCAAGGTGTTCGACGTCTCTCTTTCCACCAGCTTGAGATACTATAATGGTGTGCTCATCGCCGACAGCGAAGGCGTTGAGAAAGAACGTGTGCAGATCAAAGCCCTTATCGGGCTTGGACTTGGATACAGTTTCTAAGGATGAGTAATTAAAATAAATTAGAATATGAAGAAGCACAAATTTTTGAGCATTTTTGTGGCATTGCTGATTATTGCATTGCCCGTTATGGCCGCATTTACCGGCTTAGATTTGGATGTGACGCTGTCCAACTTGCGTCGCGAACTGTTTTTCGACTATCGGCAGATAGACAAGACGCGGGAAAAACTGAGCAGCAAATACGAAGACCAGCACCAGAAGATGGTGGAGATCGTCAAAAAGTGCAACGACCTGTCGCTGATGCTGTATTCCCAGAAGCAGGAATACACCTTCGACATCAGCTATGCATTGGAGAAAGTGACCCGCGAATACAACCACTTCAATAAAAACCGCACACCTTATGACCGAATCGTAGCTGGCTTAGACGTTGAGATTGGTCGTTATGCGCGCCTGATTGAGTCGTTGCGCCGCCTCCCTCCGGAGCTTGAGGCGGTGGAAGTATTGCCCGACAGCTTGGCCTATCATAATGATATGCTGGACGCCCACCTGATGCGAAACGAAAGCCTTTTGCAACAGGAACTTATGGAGAAGGTGGAAGCAGTTTTGGCCTTGAACGCCTTTCACGATTCAATAGCCCTTCAGGATTCAACGGCTGTGCTGAATACTGTAGCTGTGTTGGATACAATAGCCCTTCAGGATTCAACGGCTGTGCTGGATACCATCACCATACGTGATCTAATAGCCATCGTGGACACAACAGCGGCCATTGAGAAGAAAAACATTTCGGCGTTTATCTTGAGCGAAAGCGGCCAGATGGACCGCGACACCTGCCTCTTCTATGCCACGGAACTGCTGAAGATGTATGCCGAAATACGGGAACAGGTGATGGCCGACAGCATCCATTACAGTGAAGCCAGACTACGCATGGAGGAATCATACCA
>LXOW01425383.1_pt3 | contig 16272 bp, 7 predicted proteins | sample 1368591 | NCBI WGS metagenome assembly LXOW01 (sample SAMN04884650, study PRJNA319009) | bovine gut metagenome | isolation source: Cow rumen | host: Bos taurus | place: Italy: Legnaro (PD) | collected 2014-07-09 | reverse complement strand
GGGCATGTAGCCCTCCGCGCAGAGCTCGAGAGGCACCTGGTTGGAGAAGCTGCCGCCGGAGATATAGCTGCCCTGGAGTACTCCTCCCTGGGAGTTGTAGTTGCCGATCGCCTTTGCGTGATCACTGGTGAACGTGCCACCGGAGATGCTGATCGTGCCGACGCCGTTGGGGTAGTTGCAGGAATCGATGACCAGGGCGTCGCCCGTGGCGTTGCCGCCGTTGCCATAGTATTCATAGCCCGCCGCAGCGCCGGTGCCGTGGAGGGTACCGCCGGTGACGGTGATGTTGGTGGACTTGAAATACACCGCCGTGGCGCCGGTGATCTCACCGCCGGTGATGTTCAGCGTACCGGAGGGCAGGTAGATGCCGATGTCGTTGCTGGTCAAGGTGCCGCCGTTGATCGTGATCGTGGCGTTTTGACCGGCGTTGCCGTTGGTGCTGATGGCCGCGTCGCTGCCGGCTGTGATGGACGCACCGGCGTTGACCGTTACGGAAGCGGTGCCGAAGGCCGTGACGCCCCAGGCGTCGCTGGTCACGGTGCCGCCGTTCAGCGTGGCCGTGCCGCTGCCCTCCACAAGGATGCCGGTGGATTTTTCGAGATCCACGTTGACAGCTTTCACGGCACCGCTTGTCAACGTGAACGCGCCGCCGTCATTGACCCAAACGGGCGTGCGGCTCTGGAGCTTGCCGTAGACCGTTGCGCCGCTGTCCTCTCGACCGCTGTCGACCAGGGCAACGCTGCCGTACACGTCCAGCGCGCAGTTGCCGTTTCTGGTGACGTTCCGGCCGGCCAGATCCAGCGTGATGGCCTTCCCGGCAGGGAATGTCACATAGGTCGTGAGCGCCTCGTCCGCGATCATCTCGATGGTGTCGCCGTCCTGGGCCGCCGCAACGGCTCCGGCCAACGTGGCGTAGTAGGTGGTGGTCGTGCCGTCAAACACACTGGCCACGGCGCCTTCCCACAGAGCCGTGAGGGTCACGTCCGCAACAGGCGTATAGGGGAAGATGACCGCGGTCGTGCCGTCGGCAGACCAGCCGGCGAACTCGAAGTTCTCCTTGACGAACACCTGTGACGGAGCTTCGGCGCTTGCGTTCACCGCAACGCCGGTCACAAAGGTATCCTCTCCGTTAGTCGGGTCGAAAGTGATCTTCCAGCCGAGCACAACGGTATAAGTCCCATCCTGGTTATCCCAGGGGATATACCCGTCGGCGCAGTCTTCCATGCGGACCGACGTATCGAACTCGCCGCCGGAGACGGTGATCTGCGCACGGTCGTCGCCTGTGACGGTGCTGCCGTTAAAGTCCGGCGTGCCGCTGATATTGATCTCGATGGCGTTGGCTGTACCGGTATTCTCCTGGGGGTTCACGATATACAGGGCGGAACCGCCGATGATGTTGGGACTGCCGCTGACGTTCACCTCGATGGGCAACTGGGTAGTATGCTGCGAAACGGCGATACCGGCGTTGGTGGTGGTCGTGCCGCTGCCGCTGGGGGTGTTGGTCGGCGTACCGGTGCCGCCGGTGATGGCACCGCCGGTGACGTTCAGCATGCCCGCCCGGACCTCGATGCCGGTATTGTTGCCGGTGACGGTAGCTCCGGGCTTGACGTTGACGGTGGCATAGCCGTTCATGGCGATGCCGACGCCGGAAGCATCCGAGACCGTGCCGCCGTTTTCCACGTTGATGACAGAGTTGCCTTCGTGCAGGTTGCCGCTGACGAAGATGCCGCCGTTGACCGTGCCGCCGTTCGCCACGGTGAGCGTGGCGTCATAGCCCGTGCCGGTGTTGTTGTCATCCTCCGGCCAGAGGACGATACCGTCCGTCACGGTGCAGCCGTTGCCGATGGTCAGGCTGCTGACCTTGCCGGAGTTCTGGACCTGCGGATAGAGGTCGATATCCTCAAGGATTGTGCCGTTGACGATGGTCACATCACCGTACCAGACGGTGACGGCCTTGAGGCTGTAGCCGTTCAGATCGATAGTGATGTTCTTATTGTTATTGATGCTAAAGGATTTGTCGCTGTGGTCCTTCAACAGCACCAGGGTGTCGCCGTTGCTCGAATAATTGTTCAGCGCAGTGCCGACCATGTACTGGGTATAGTAGTACTCGTCGCCGGCCGAAGTCACCAGCTTCGCCCATGCGTCGGATGCAAGGACGACGCTATAGGGATCGTACGTCGCACTGCTCTTTGTGGGCTTATACCCCTCGGCGCACCAGGCCTGCTCAATAGGCGTATAGAACTTGCCGCCGGAGATGCTGACGGTCGCTCCATCCTCCACAACAAAATCGTTGCGGATAGAGGCAGATGATCCAGATACCGTCACGGTCGAACCGGACATGGCTGTGACTGCGCCAGCGTCTGCATTGAAGCGGGGAGAGCCGCTGATGCTCAATGCAGCGCCGCTTTCAGCGGTAAGATTGAGGTTCAGTGTTCCTTTGGTAACGTTCGTAATGCTACCGCTCTTGCCGGTCACCGTGCCGACCACCTGTGCGCCGGAGAGGTTCAAGGTGCCATAGTTGTCAATCGTTGCCACATTGACAGCCGTGGAAGTGTTTGTGAAAGCCCCGCCGCTCGGAAGGGTCAATGTGCTTCCCGCAGCCACCGTCGCCACGCTCGACACATAGACCACTTTGCTGTTGAAGTCGACCGTGATGTTCTGACCGGCCTGCGTGGTAAAGCCAGGCTCAGTCACGCCGACAAGGGCCTTGATCGTCGCCGCAGTGCCGTCGGTGGGCGCCGCAGCGACCGCCTCCGCTAAGGTGAGATAGTAGGTGGTGGTGCCGCCGGCGGTCAGGGAGGCTTTCGCGTCGTCCCACGTGGCCACCAGGTTGATGCTGGCGATGATGTTGGTCTGCTCCAAATCGAAGGACTCCGTTTCGCCCAGGAGGACCCAGCTGTTAAAGACCTTGTTCTCCCTCACCGGGGCCGCCGGCACTGCCGCGGCGGGCACCGGCTGCACGGGGTACTTGGGAACGCTGACAATAGCGTGGGTGTTATAGGTCCCGTCGCCGTTGTCCAGCAGGAAGCTGACCACCCAGGCCTCGGTCACCGTGTATACCTGGACGCCGCCGGAGATGGACGTGGCGGGGACGTAGCCGGGTGCGCAGTACTCGTTGGGGACCGGCGCGTCGAACGTGCCGCCGGAGATCTGAATGCTGCCGGTGTCAACGTCGGGAGCAAAGTTGGTGAAGTTGCCGCCCGTGATGTAGATGGTGCCTGCGTCGGCATATACGTCTTCCGCAAAGTCACCGCTGTTGATGGTGAGCGTGCTGGTCTCATTCCAGGTGGCGACATAGTTTGAGAACGTGCTGTCCTCCACCGTCATATCGTAATTCGCGCCGTCCACGCTGACAGCGGCGTTGGTCGTGTAGATAACGGTGTCAGTGATGGACACGGAACCGCCGGCGGGATCGTAGGCGCCGACTGAACCGACCACGATGCCATAGGTGGCCTTGGCCGTTGTATGCCCGCCTTCATTTGAGGAAATGGTGCAGTTATCCACCTCGATCTGGCCGCTGCCGTAGATCTCGATGCCGGCAGAGGCATACGCCGTGGTGGAACGCTCCATATTGTAGATGTCGGTGTCGCGGATCGTACCGTGGGCGTCGTTCTTGATCTCGATGCCCTTGGTGAAGGCGCCGGCCTTAGCGTTGGCGCAGTTGATTTCGCAGCCCTCCACATTGAAGGTGCCGCCATAGAGGAAGATGCCGCCGCGATTGAAGTTTTCAACGGTGACGCCGATCAGATTGACCGTGCCGGTGAAGTTGGTGCTCACATAGATAGGCGCATGGCCAGGATCGGTAGCGGCGTTGCTGCCGAAGCCGCTGACCGTTACGTTCTCCACGGTGACCGTGCCGGAGCCGGTGATGAAGATGTCGTTCGTGCCGGTCGCGGTGCTCATGCCGTAAATGGTGTGCCCGTCGCCGTCCAGCGTCAGGCTCTTGTCGATCACCAGCTCGCTGCCGTCCTCCAGCTCATGGTTGTCAGCCAGCAGCGTAACGGTATCGCCCGGCTGGGCACCATTGACCGCGTTCTTGAGCGTATCGTAATACGTGACGTCGCCGCCGTGGGTGACGGAAGCCGTGGCCGTGCCCCACTGGGCGGTGTAGGTGACGTCTGCGAAGATGGGCGCCGTCGGATCGAAGGCCGTGCCGTTCCCGTCCAGCCAGTTGATGAAGAACATGCCCGCCTTGGTGACCTCGGGGACCGTATAGCCCTTCTCGCCCATGGCGTTCTGGAAGGTTTCCCCGGAGGCGATCGCGAAGGCGGCCGCGCCGGTCAGCGCACCGCCGTCGGCGTCAAAGGTCACCGTCACCGCCGGACGAACGGTCCAGACGTAGGTTGCATCGCCGTTGGACCAGGAGATGTAGTTGTCCGCCACGTAGACGCCCGGATCCGCGGTGAACACGCCGCCGGACACCGCGATGCGGGAATTGTTCGTGGTGGCGTTGGAATCCAGCGCGCCGCTGATCTGGCCGCCGCTGATGATGGCCTGGACCTGGTCCAGATTGTTCAGGGCCACGGCGCCGCTGACGGTGCCGCCGGAGATAATCACGCCGGCCATGGCCGCGATGGCCGTGCCGCCTGCGCCGGTGGCTTCCACCGTGCCGCCGGAGACCAGGATCGTGCTGGCGGAGCTGTTGTTATGGATGCCGTGAGTCGAACCGGAGATCGTACCGCCGGTCACGGTCACGTTGCCGTTGGTGGAGATAGCCTGCCCCGCGGAGGCATTGATGCTGCCGCCGGAAACGGTGATGGCGTTAGTGTTCGCGTAGATACCATAGGAAGTGCCGTTCAACGTTGCGCCGGCGACGGTGACAGCTCCGGTACCGAAGGCATAGATCGCCGTATCGGCGGTGATCGTGCCGCCATTCAGCACGACAGCAGCATTTCTTGCAGAGGAATCGATGCCCGCAGCGTTATCGCCGCTGACGGTGATCGCGCCGGAGCCCTGGATCGTCAGAGTCCTGTTGGTGTTGACAATAAACGCATTGTCCTCTGACGTCAGCGTCCTGCCGTTCAGATCAACGGTCAGGTTCCTGGCGACGGTGATCTCGGACTCCGCCGTGTCGTTCAGCAGGGTGACGATGGTGTTTGCGTCGGCAGCACCGACGGCCTCGGTGAGATTGTCATAATAGGTCACCGTTCCGCCCACGATGGCGCTGGCCACTGCGGCTTCCACGGAAACCACGGAGAAGCTGCTCATGCTGACGCCGGTCACGTTGCCGTCGGCATCCACCAGGAATTCACCCAGGAGTTCCCTGGCTACAGAAGACGTATGGTGCCACAGGATGACCGTCTTGCCGGCATAAGCGGCACCCAGGGAGAGCGAGAACTGCCATGCCTGGCCATTCAGCTGATCGTTGGAGATCACATGCTCGCTGGTCCCGCTCGAATCGGTGACCTTTGCAATGGGATGTACTTCAAACGCCAATGCCGAAGCGTCCACGCCGGCCGCTTCTTTCTCAGCAGCCGTCGCTTCTTCCTTGCTCAGGCTGATCTGCACCGACGTGGTATCGCTGTCGGCCACGGCGGCAAGCACGCTCGCCACGTTCACCAAGTCAGCTGCGGCAGCGGCACCGGTGATGGTCTCTTCATCTACCGAGGGCTCCACGACGGCCGTGCCTGTGTCGGAAACCACGTAGACGGATTGGGTCTCCCCGTTGACGGTGATGTTGAGCTCCGTTGCGGTGCTTGCGGCTCCGACGGTGGTTTCCACCGTCACGGTGCTGCCCGCAGCTACCTCCACGCCTTCATACGTGGTGGCTTTGTTGACGATGATCTCGTCCTCAGGAGAGGTAACGGCTTCAATAGCTTCCTCCAGGGAGGCATAGCCCACGCCGTTGACGGTGGCGACTGTCTCGACGAGGGAGTAGGTGGTCGTATCGCCGGAGGCCGAGCTTGCAACGACGTATCCACTCACGCCGGAAACGACCTCCGCGCTGTTCGTGCCGTTGGTCGCGTCGATGACCAGTATCGCGTTCTTGTTGGACAACGTCACCGTGCCGGAATAAGTGGAGGCTTCCTTCACATAGAAGGTCGTGGTGCCGGAGCTCAGGGTCTTAGCATCGGCAGAATCGACGTACAGCTCGATGTTGCTGCCATTTGCAAGGTCCGACATTGCACGGGCGGTGGTCGCATAATAGAGACGGCCTTCGGCCCGAACGTTACTATAGTATAAGGGATTGCTGTTAGTATATGATACAGGCAATGAAGCGTCAAAGCTTCCCGGTTTCTGCGCTATTGGTTTGCTGACCACATAAAAGCCCTCTGCGTCAACGGTCACGTCAACGTTATAAGCAGCACACCCCTCCGGTACTATTGAGATCTTTGACGTTGCAAAGAGCCATTTATGCTCGTTATTGCCTTTTTCAACGCCTTCCCATAAATTTGATCCATAATTATTATTCAGTTCATAAAAGCGCCCGCCATCTATAATAGCATATGCCGTGGTATCTACCGACATTTGATTTTTTGAATAGAAGGTTCCGCCATGAATCTGAACCATTGCACGGTTTGTATATATTGCATAGCTAAAACTGCCGCCAGTTGCAGTGAATGACCCTCCATAAATCTGAAAGGACATACAATTTGAACCATTACTTCCTGATTGCTGAAGGCAGTATTTACCCGTAAAATTTCCAGAATAAATCCGCACAATAGGACGGTCTTTTTTCCCGTTGCCCTGATAATATACACAAGCCTTTCCGGGAGCATCGATTCCGCCAGTGCCCACGCTGTCCTTGATATCCAAAGCGTAGGATGCGCTTGTTCTGCCATTGTTCAAGACCTGGATCGCATTCTTGTTATTTGCCGCAGTCAGAGTGAAGCCGTTCAAGTCCAGAGTGTGCATCTCAGTAGACTTGACCTGAGCAACGTTGGTAAGCTGAACATTGGCAAGCAAAGTCAGCGTGGAGTTGTTTGTGCCGGTCCACGCATTGACCGCCTCGGTGATGTCGGTGTACTTGGTGGTGCCGACCTGGGCGACGAACGGCTCTTCAGCATAGGTGGCCGTATAGACCGCGTCCTCCGTCACGTCGGCGACCTCCGGGGTCCAGCCGCTGAAGGTATAGCTGTACTGATCCGTCTCGTCCTTGGTCGGGGTCTCCCCGTCGTAGGTCGGAGTTGTGCCGTAGGGCACATCCGTATCCGTCTCCAAGGTGGTATCGCCGCTCATCCATGTCACGGTGTACTTGTTCACTGTGGCGTCGAACTGGGCCGTATAGGTGGCGTCGCCATCCGCAGGGACGATCTCCGGGTTCCAGGTGTTGTTGAAGGTATAGGTATACTGAGCCGTGGCCGTCTTGGTGGGCTCAGTGCCGGAGTAGGCCGGCGTGTCGCCGGGGGCCAGTTCCTCGGTCTTCAGCGTTTCCCCGTCACCATTCAACCAGGTGATGGTATAATACGTGGTCTCGCCTTCCGCCCAGGCAAAGGACGGGGCGGCGAGGGTGAACAGCATGCTCAATGCCATCACCAGAGCCAGAAATCTCTTCGTTCTCATGTGTGTTACCTCCATCTCTCTCCGCATGTATTGCAGTAAGCTTTGTTCAAGTCGTCGTTTGCGCCCGGGGCTCCATCCGCCCCGCAAGGGGCGGACGGAGCTGTCCCGGCCGTTTGTTCCAACGCCCGCCGCCAGTCCGGCAGACGATGTAACCGTCTCCAAAAGGGTAAAGTCCCACTTATGGATATTCATGCTAAATTTTAGCATAAGCGATGGTAAATGTCCATATTATTATTAAATTGTTCATAAACAATTTTTAACAGTTTCCCTGACTTTTTCTTTGTTCGCCGTCAAAACGCCCTGTATCCCCAAGGGCGGAAGATGCATCGTCATGCAGGCTCGCCCATTCCCTCCGGCCAGGAGCCTTTGCATACAAAAAGACCGCGGCGAAAACCGCGGTCTCCTGTTGGCATATGCCTCTTTACGCCTCTACCTCCACGCCCAGCTCCCTGAGCTCCCGGCGAAGACGGTGTACGTCGCCCCGATGGACTACGGCCTGCATGCCCAGATGCCGGGCGGCCTCCACGTTGGGCGGGTTATCGTCGATGAAGACGCAGGCGGCGGGGTCCAGGCCGTAGGTTTGGAAGAACAGTTCGAAGATCTCGTGCTCCGGCTTCAACAGCTTGCAGTCCGAGGACACGAACCGCCGCTCCTTCGGCAGATACTCGCTGCCGGGGATGGAATCGAAGTACTTGTGAAAGTCCGGGGAGGCGTTGGAAAGCACGTACATGTCGTACCCCTTGTCGTGGAGCTCCGTCACCAGCTCCTTCGCCCCGGGCATGGGGATCATCTCGTCCCACCAGTGGAACACCAGCTCCTGAGCCGCCTTGTGGAGCCGCTGAGGGAGCCGGGAACAGGCGCTGTCCACCACGTCCTGCCCGGTGATGACCCCCCGATCGAAGGCCACCCACTCCCAGCCCCGGAACACCTCTGCAAGGAGGGATCGGGCGTCGTCGCCGGTGTAGCCCAGGCGCTCGATGAACTTAGGCGGGGCAAAGTCCATCAAAACCTGCCCCATGTCGAAAACGATGCTGGGCTTCATGCTTTCACCGGGTCGGCCTTTTTGCTCCTGCCGGTGAGCCTGGCGAAGCGCTCCCGCCAGCGCTTCCTGGCTTCCAGCCGTTCGCCCAGATCCCGGGCGCCCACGCCGTAGACCAGATACAGGATGAGGCCCGACACGATCATGATGAACACCGTGGACGCGCAGCGGCGGCCGGAGGCGTTCACGTTGTAGCCGTAGAGGCCCTCCTCCTGGCACATGCTCTGGATGACCATGGCGTAGGAGGTGCCGTAGGTGCTGGCGAAGGTGGCGGACATGTCATACTCCGTGAACAGGGCGTTGAAGTTCAACGCGAACACGGCCAGCACGCTGGGCAGGATGATGGGGAGCTTTACCTGCAGGAAGGTCCTGAGGCTCCTTGAGCCCAGGTTCCTGGCCGCGTCCTCCAGCTCCTCGTCGATGGCGTAGAAGGCGGCCTTGATCATTCTGAGGGAGAACGGCAGTTTGACCACCGTATACGCCAGCACGATCAGTATCCGCACGTTTTCCGCGTAGTAGAGGTTCTGGTTCCCCACGTACCAGATGGTCTCGGAGTTGAAGAAGGTGCGGAAGGAGTAGCAGATGAGGATGGTGGGCAGCAGCCAGGGGAACAGCAGCGCATATTCCACCACCACGCCCATCTTCTTGCCCTTCTTCTTGAAGATGAAGTTGCAGGCGATGACCACGATGATGCAGGCCAGGGCCGCCGCCAGCATGGACAGAAGGAAGCTGGTCTTGATGCCGCCCAAGGTGGCGTCGTTGGAGAACAGGCCCGAGATGGAGCCCACCCGGGTCTTGTAGGTGCCCCGGTTGGTGAGGTACTCGTAGTCCTGCTTGCCGAAGAAGTTGATCAGCGTCCACTGGGAAAGGTCCAGCCGCTTCATGCGGATGGCGCCGTAGGTCTGGAAGGAGAAGACCACGATCATGACCACGGGGATCATGTAGATCACGAACAGCACGTAGGCGTAGATATGGGCCATCACGTTCCAGAAGGGGTTGTTGATCTTCTGCTTCTGGAGCTTGGCCTTGGTCTTCGACACGGACAGGTAATGGCCCTTGCGCTCGTAGGCGGAGAGGACCGTGAGGAGCACGATGGTGAACAGAGCCAGGATGATGGAAAGGAGCGCCGCCCGGGCCTGGGGGAAGGACTCGTCCGCCGAGGAGGAGCCGGCGAGGCGCACGATCTCCGGGTTGATGGAGTCATAGCCCAGCAGGGTGGGCGCGGACATGGCGCAAAGACCCGTGATGAAGGTCATGACCGTCAACGAGAACATGGTGGGGATCAGGGTGGGGAACACCACCTTCCACAGCACCTTGAAGGGGTTGGCGCCCATGTTCCGGGCCGCTTCCACGGTGTTGTAGTCGATGCCCCGGATGGCGTTGCGCAGGAACAGGGCGTGGTTGCTGGTGCAGGCGAAGGTCATGGTGAAGGCCACCGCGTTGAAGCCCGTGAACCAGTTCTTGTTGAAATTGGGGAAGGCGTTGACGAGAGCCGTGGTCAAAATGCCGTCCGGCGCGTAGAGAAACAGATACCCGGTGACCAAAGCGACGCCCGAGTAGATGAGGGTGGTCATATAGCCCATCCGCAGGATCCTGGCGCCCTTGATGTCAAAATACTCGGTGAGCAGCACGATGCTCACGCCCACCACGTTCACCGTGACCACCAGCAGCACCGCCAGCTTCAGGGAGTTGAGCACGAACTTGCCCATGGTCCCGGCGAAGAAGAAGCGGATGACCGCCAGGGGGTCCCGGACGCCCGCCGAATTCTTCACGTTGAAGATGCTGGTCAGGGTGTTGAGGCAGGGGATCAGCATGAACCCGAAGAAGAAGTACGCGAACAGGATCAGCAATATGATCTGCAGCACCGACTCCGGGCTGAACCGTCTTTTGTCGGAGTTCATATATTAAATACCATTCCTTTCATGGTAGTTTTGCCGGTTTTGCTTGCAAAATTGCTGCGCCGGTCCGCAGCAAAGGCATAAACTACGTGTGTGAAAAACCCTGTTTTTCACACTACTCCTTGGCCTCATAGGCCATGATGTCCCGGGGGTTGAGGAGCACGTCCACGGTCTGCCCGGGCTCGTAGATGTTCACGCCGTCGTTCTTCTCGATGACCTTGATGATCTGGTGGCCCAGCTCGATGTAGTACTTGATGTACAAACCGTAGTATTCCCGGCTGTCCACCACGCCCTTTAGGACCACCTCGCCATCGGCGGGGGCCTGGTTCACGTGGAGGCGCTCCAGGCGGATGTAGTTGTGCTTCTTCTCGTCCACGTCCGCCCCGGCGGCCTTCAGCTCCGCGATGACCCCGTCGCCCAGGCGGTTGATGTCGCCGATGAAGTTGCAGACGAACTCGGTCTTGGAGAAGTTGTACACCTCGTTGGGGTTGCCGATCTGCTCGATGTAGCCCTTGTTGAACACGGCGATCCGGTCGGACAGGGTCAGGGCCTCCTCCTGGTCGTGGGTCACGTAGATGGTGGTGATGCCGAAGTCCTTCTGCATCTTCTTGAGCTCGTTTCGAAGCTGGACCCTCAGCTTGGCGTCCAGGTTGGAGAGGGGCTCGTCCATGCAGATGATGGCCGGGTTGGTCACCAGCGCCCGGGCGATGGCCACGCGCTGCTGCTGGCCGCCGGAGAGCTGGGACACGGCCTTCTGGAGCTGTTCGTCGCTAAGGTCCACCTTCCGGGCGATCTCCCGGACCCGCTGGTCGATCTCGGCCTTCTTGACCTTCTTCACCTTCAAGCCGAAGGCGATGTTGTCATAGACGGTCATGGTGGGGAACAGGGCGTAGCTCTGGAACACGATGCCGATGTTGCGGTCCTCGATGGGCACGTGGGTGATGTCCCTGCCCTTGACGAACACGCTGCCGGAGGCGGGCTCGATGAAGCCCGTGATGGTCCGCAGCGTGGTGGTCTTGCCGCAGCCGGACGGTCCCAAAAAAGTAAAGAATTCGCCCTCTTTCACGTGGACGTTGATGTCGTGCAGGGCGGTGAAGTCGCCGAATCTGACTACGATGTCGTTGAGCTTTATCATACTGTTCCCCCTCATTTTTTACAGAGACTGCCGTGGAAGGCGCCGGATCATTTGCGGCGAATGCGGATGAAAATATGCCTGCCGTTCGGTTTGAGCTAATTAGGGATATGGCGAGCCGTTGCCGGCTCGCCATATCCAGGGTATCTATGAAATTAGTCCTTCTTCTGGGTCAGGGTGGCCCAGTCGAGGCTGTCCCAATCGGGCTCGGCGGCGGCGCCGTCGGCGTCCTTCCAGTAGAAGCCCAGGTTGGTCATGATGTTGGTCCACTCAGCGGAGTGGGCGGCCACGTACTCGGCGTAGGTCATATCGGTGCCGGCAACCTTGTTCAGGGCGAAGTTGGGCAGCTGGTAGATGGCGGGGATGCCGTTGGGATAGAGCTCGGCGGCGGCCACGGTGTTGCAGGGGAAGGAGTCGAACTCTTCGCCCCAGGCAGCCTGGGTCTCAGCGGAACCGAACCAGTCGGCGAAGGCCATGACGGCCTCGGTCTCTTCGGCGCTGCGGCCGGCCTTGTCCAGGATGCCGATGTACTCGGCGATGTAGTAGGTGCCGTCCTTGATGTCCACCAGGGCCCAGTTCTCAGGCTCCATGGTGCCCTTCAGGGGCTTGTCGGAAGCCTCCGCCGCGGCGTCGATCTTGCCGTAGAGGGAGGAGGAGTAGAAGGTGGCCACCTGCACGTCGCCCCGGTTCAAGGGATCGAAGCCGTAGCTGTCGCCGGTGAACACGCCGCCCTCGCAGTAGGCCCACAGGGTCTTCCAGCCGTCCACGGACACGCCGCCGGCGGGAGAGGTGGGATCGGCGAAGGGATAGAGCATGGCGGAGTTGATGTTGGCGTTGGTGGTGCCGCCGACCTTGCCCTGGCGATACCAGGTGTAGCCGCAGTTCACGATGTCCGCCCAGTGATCGAAGTGGAGCTCCGCGCCGTTGGTGCCCGCCTCGTCGTTCCGATAGAGCATGAGCACGTTCTGGATGACGATGCCGTAGGCCTTGCCGTCATACTTGTAGTTGCCCACTTCACCGGCCCAGGAGGGAGTCCAGTCGATGATCTTCAAATTTTCGTAGGTGCCGCCCACCAGCTGGCCCCAGCGGGTCTCGTTGAGACCGAAGATCAGATCGCCGTCCTTCTTCTCGTTGGCGGCCTGGATGGCGGCCGTGTCGCCGTTGATGACGCTGTTATCGTCGATGGAGATGGTGAAGCCGGCGTCCTTGGCTTCGTTGATGAGCCAGGTGGTCCGCTCGGTGGAGTTGGAGTTGGAGTAGATGCGGATGGTGTACTTGGAGTAATCCTTGGGCTCCTCCGCCTTGGGCTCTTCCTTCTTCTCCTCGGTCTTGGTCTCGGCCTTGGCTTCGGTCTTGGTCTCGGCCTTTGCCTCGGTCTTGGTCTCGGTCTCGGTCTTGGTCTCAGCGGGCTTGCTGGCGCAGGCTACGATGGACAGCACCATGACGAGAGCCAACACAAGTGCAAGAACTTTCTTCATGTTTCTTCTCCTTTTTCTACTATATGGGCTTTTNNAAAAAACGGGGCTACTTCCTGGCCCTGCCCCTGCTCTTTTTGGCGGAGCCCACCATGCCGGGACGGACGTGTTTCGACGCGATCACCGTTTCGCCCATGAGCTTTCGGATCTGGTCCCGCAGCTTGGCCGCCTGCTCGAATTCCAGCTCCCGGGCCGCCTGCTGCATCTGTTCCTTCAATATCTCGATGCGGGCCGCCTTCTCCGTTTCGGAACAGGCGTCCTCCCCCGCCTCCGCCTTGTGGCTGATGCCGAGGAGGGCGCTGACCTCCTTCGTGATGGTCCTGGGGATGATGCCGTGCTCGGCGTTGTAGGCCATCTGCTTCCTGCGCCGGCGCTCGGTCTCGTCCATGGCCCGCTGCATGGAGGGTGTCACCGTGTCCGCGTAGAGGAGCACCCTGGCCTCCGCGTTCCGGGCGGCCCGGCCGATGGTCTGGATGAGGGAGGTCTCGGACCGGAGGAACCCCTCCTTGTCCGCGTCCAGTATGGCCACCAGCCCCACTTCGGGCAGGTCCAGCCCCTCCCGCAGCAGGTTGATGCCCACCAGCACGTCGAACTCGCCCAGCCGCAGGTCCCGGATGATCTCCATCCGATCCAGGGTGTCGATGTCGCTGTGCATATACCGGACCCGGACGCCCATGCCGTCCAGATACTCGGTGAGATCCTCGGCCATGCGCTTGGTCAGGGTGGTGACAAGGGTCCGGTAGCCCTTCTTCGCCGTCAATCGCACCTCGGAGAGGATGTCGTCGATCTGGCCCTCGATGGGCCGGAGGAAGATCTCCGGGTCAACCAGGCCCGTGGGCCGGATGATCTGCTCCGCCACCCGGCTCGCGCGGGCGAGCTCCCACTGGCCCGGCGTGGCGGACACGCAGAGCATCTGGGGGATGCGGGATAAGAACTCGTCGAACTGCAGCGGCCGATTGTCGAAGGCGGAGGGGAGCCGAAAGCCGTACTTCACCAGCTCCTCCTTACGCATCCTGTCCCCCCGGTACATGGCGCCGATCTGGGGGATGGTCACGTGGCTTTCGTCGATGATGAGCAGAAAGTCCCCGGGGAAGTAGTCGATGAGGGTATAGGGCGGGTCCCCGGGGTTTCGGCCGTCGAAATAGCGGGAGTAGTTCTCGATGCCGCTGCAGTAGCCGATCTCCTGCATCATCTCCATGTCGTGGCGGACCCGCTGCTCGATGCGCTCCGCCTCCAGGGGCTTGTTCTCATCCAAAAACTGGTCCCGGCGAAGCTCCATATCCCGCTCGATGTTCTTCATGGCCGCCATGAGCTTCGCTTGCCCCGTGGCGTAGTGGGAGGCGGGAAAGACGGCCACGTGGTCCTGACGGCTCAACACCTCGCCGGTGAGGGTGTTGATCTCGGTGATCTTCTCCACCTCGTCCCCGAAGAAGCTGATCCGGTAGGCCCTTCCTTCGTTGCCCATGGGGAACACGTCCAGAACGTCCCCCCGGACCCGGAAGGTGCCCCGCTGGAAATCCAGATCGTTCCGCTGGAACTGGATGTCCACCAGCCGCCGCATGACCTCCTCCCGGGAGATCTGCATACCGGGCCGGAGGGACAGGGAGAGCTTCAGATACTCCTCCGGGTCGCCCAGGGCGTAGATGCAGGAGACCGACGCCACGATGATCACGTCGCTGCGCTCGTTCAGGGCGCAGGTGGCGGAGTGGCGCAGACGATCTATCTCCTCGTTGACCGCGGTGGTCTTCTCGATGTAGGTGTCGCTGGAGACGATGTAGGCCTCCGGCTGGTAGTAGTCGTAATAGGAAACGAAGTACTCCACCGCCGAATCGGGGAAGAACCCCTTGAGCTCGGAGCAGAGCTGGGCCGCCAACGTCTTGTTGTGGGCCAGGACCAGCGTGGGCTTCTGTACCTTTTCTATGACCTTGGCCATGGTGTAGGTCTTGCCGGAGCCGGTGACGCCCAGCAGCACCTGCAATTTATCGCCCCTAAGAACGCCTTCGCTGAGCTTCTCGATGGCCTCGGGCTGATCGCCCTGGGGGGTGAAGGGGGAAACGACTTTGAACATCTTAATACTCGTAATCGACTGTATGAGACTCTTGTACGTGCTGGTGGATATACTTCCGCGCCTCGTTGTGGGTGGGGGCCGCGTCGTAGGCAAGGTATCCGGCCTTGTCGGCGAAGGTGACGATCAGCGCCGCGTCGTAGCTGCGGCCCTTGTGGAGCTGGTCCAGGTTGTACTCGATCTCGACGATCTCAGGGACGGTCTTTTTCAGGGCCAACAGCTTCTGCCCCACCACGGGTCCGCACACCTCGGGGTCGATGAACTTGAACAGCAAAACGTGCTTGAACATATGGCTAACTCTCCTTCCGATTGTTATCCCCAGTATACCGCAAAACGGCGGGACGGGCAAGCCCGTCCCCTACGACTGCCGGACCCGGCGGGCGGTTCTAGGACCGCCCCTGCGGAACGTGCGCGAAAGACGGTTCGTGACCCCGTAGGGGAGGGGCTTGCCCCTCCCGACAAAAACCGGTATACTGTAACCGATTTTAGGGGAAAGGAGACCGCCGTGAGCCGCTATATCGCCTTCGACGTGGAGACGCCGAACCGGTACAACAATCGCATGAGCGCCATCGGCATATCGGTGGTGGAGGACGGGCGGATCGTAGACAGCTTCTTCTCCCTGGTGGACCCGGAGCAGCCCTTCGACCGGTTCAACACCCAATTGACCGGCATCGACAGCGAGGCCGTGGCAGGGGCGCCCACCTTTGACGGGCTGTGGCCCCGGATCGAGCCCCTTTTGAGCTCGGGCATTCTGGTCGCCCACAACGCCCCCTTCGATATGGGGGTGCTGAAAAAGTGCCTCCGGGCCTACGGCATCGAGTGGCGGGCCCAGGCGCCCGCCGTCTGCACCGTGCGGATGGGACGGCGGCTGCTGCCGGACGTGAGCCACCGGCTCAACGATATGTGCGCCTATTACGGCATCGACCTGCGCCACCACCGGGCCGACAGCGACAGCCGGGCCTGCGCCCTGCTCCTGCTTCGATACATGGAGAGCGGCGCGGACCCCGGGCGGTTCGTGCAGTATTTCGCCATGGCATAGGGACCGCGAAACCATATTGGCAAAAAGGGGCTGTTAAAAAAGCCGATTCGTATAATTGACAGCGAAACAGGACTTTTTTCTGACGTGATCTTCGAAAGAAGCCCTGTTTTATGGTTGCTGC
>LXOW01338301.1_pt1 | contig 16273 bp, 13 predicted proteins | sample 1368591 | NCBI WGS metagenome assembly LXOW01 (sample SAMN04884650, study PRJNA319009) | bovine gut metagenome | isolation source: Cow rumen | host: Bos taurus | place: Italy: Legnaro (PD) | collected 2014-07-09 | reverse complement strand
AAGCATGGTGCCACTGGTAGCGGCAAAAGCAAACATTATTTTCGGATAAGCTCTTAGCAGCCACCTCTTTTTCAACCTTGGCCATTTCCAGAACTTCTCTGCTCACTGTCCTCCCTCCCCCCTTCTCAACCCGCTCCCCATTTCGTCCGGTGGAATCCGTGCCATCGCGTGCAATGAGGGCTCCGAGTGTCCCTCCCGTCAAAACCCCAGCACGGTTTCGTGGTCGAGGAACCGCTTGCGGGAGGGCCAATCCGGCATGAGGGCCGTGAGGGCCGTGCGGAAGGCTTTGTCGTGGCGGGGGTGGAGGAAATGCAGGAGTTCGTGCAGGACGACGTAGTCGATGCACGATTGGGGCGCCTTGTAGAGGAAGGTGTTCAGCGTAATCCGTCCGGCCGAGCGGCCGCAGCTGCCCCACAGGGTTTTCATGGGCGACACGCGCAACGAGGGCCGGGCCACGCCGCGGCGCCCGACGACGGGATACAACCGGTCCAGCGTCTCGAGGAAGCACGCGCGGGCCGAGCGCCGCCACCAGCGCCGGAACTGCCGCCCCACGGCGTCGCAATCCTCCGGAACGGGGGTCCGGAGGACAAGCCGCCGGTCTTCGCGGACGATGGACGGCCGGGAATCGGCCTTGACGACGACATACAGCTGTCGTCCCAGAATACGCGTCGCCGTTCCGGTCCGGATTTCGTCCTCCCGTTCCACCGGACGGGTTTCCCGGAAAAGGCGAAGGTGCCTCTCGATCCACGGGCGCTTTTCCCGGAGAAGGCGCAGGATGTAGGATTCCGGCGTGTCCGGCGGCGCCGTGACGCGGACTTTGCCGGACCGGAGGACCTTGAGCCGGATCGCCGCGACCGGTTTGAAGAGGATTTCGGGAGGTGCGCCTTCCGGGGGTGCGGCTTCCGGCCGCGTTCCGGCGGACCGGGTGCGGGCGGAAGGCCGCATCTCCTTGTTCCCCTCCATCTCAATACCTCGCCAGTGCGGTCTTCATCGCGCTTTCGAGGAGGCGGTCGAGCTGGGCCTCGGTGAGTTGGACGCCATGCCCGTCGCAGAAATCCCACACGAGATCCTCGATCGCCTGGTTGATGCTCTTGTGGACGCTCGGGTTGTAGTGCCAGTCGACGCGGGCGCGCTCGCGGACCGCTTCGTCGATCTGCACGGAAAGCTTGGCGAGCTCTTCGTCGAACCTGGCGGCGTCCGCGGCGTTCCAGACGGCGGCCTCCTCGCGGACGACGCCGTAGAAGGCGCGCGCGTCCTCGCTGCCGGAAAGGACTTCGGGGACGTCGACGCCCGCGAGCCCCGCCTTGTAGTCCTCGGAGAGCCGCTGCATCTGCGCGAGGTAGGCGTTTTCGTCCCGGAGCCGCCGGTATTCGTCGAGCGTCTCCTCGATCCGCCGCGAAAACGCCTTGAAGCGCGCCGGATTCTCGTAGCGCTTCAGTTCGAGCTCGGCCGCGAGGCGGGTCCGGATGAAGGCGGCCTTCGACTTGGCCCCTTCGATCCGTTCGAGCCGTTCGGCCATTGCGGGCGCATCGTGGACGAAGACCGGCTCGATCTTCCGCCGGACGGAGGTGGACGTGACGAATCCGTTCAGCAGGCTGCGGATGCCGTCCTCGTATCCGGCGAGGTCGAACTTCTCCCCGTAGACCGCCTTGAGCGACTCCCACAGCTTGGAGAAGAAGGCGACGTCGTTGCGGATGGCGTTCATCCTGGCGCGACCGACGGCCCTGTAGAGCGTGTAGCTCCCGACCGCGAGATCCGTCATGCGGCGCAGCGCGTGGAACCGTTCGCAGAACTCCTGCCGGAACGCGTCCGCGCCGTCCGGGTTCTCCTCCTCGGAAAACAGGTCCATGCACGCGGCCGCGCTGGAGAGGTCCGCCCCCCGCTCCCGGAAGAGGTCGAGAAGGCTCCCGTGGCACTCCAGCAGGTCGTCCCGGCGCCGTTTGGCTTCGACGATCGCGTCCTTGAGGTCTTCGGGATCGAAGCGGTCGAGCCCGGCCTCCTTTTTCGCGGAGACGTCCGAATACAGGTCCATCGCGGCGTTGAGCCGTCCGAAAAGGCCGTAGTAGTCCACCACGAGGCCGAAGTCCTTCCCCGGATGCTTGCGGTTGACGCGGGCGATCGCCTGCAGCAGCGCGTGGTCCTTCATCGGCTTGTCCACGTAGAGGACGGCGAGCGGCGGCGCGTCGAACCCGGTGAGCAGCATGTCCTTGACGCAGACGATGTCGAGGTCCTCGCCCTCGCGCAGCTGCCCCTCAATCCAGGACTGCCACTTGTCGAGGTTCCTCCCGAAGCGCGGACGGACCTCGGTCTCGAAGAACCGGGCGATCGTCGCGCGGTCCGAGACGGAGCACGTCTCGTCGTCCCCCTCCCGGTCCACGTCGGCGGCGCAGACGAGCGCCGTGGCCCGCACGCCGCCCAGATCGTTGATCCGGCGCTGGATTTCGATGGCCGCGGCGCGCGAACCGGCCGCGACGAGGGCCTTGAACCCGCGCGGCTTGCACCAGGAGAGGAAATGCCGGTGGATGTCGAACGCGATCATCGAGAGCCGGGACACCGTCCCCGACAGCCTGCGGAAGCGGCTCCACTCGCGCCGGAGCTCCTCGCGCTCCCGGTCGGGGAGGTCGCGGATGCGGTCCTCGAAATAGGCGTCGATCTGCCGGTCCGAAAGCCGCTGGTCGGCCATCCGCCCCTCGTAGACGATGGGCTTGATCGTCTCGTCCGCGATGCCGTTCTCGAACCGGTAGGCGTTCCCGACGATCGGGCCGAACTTCTCGAACGTCGACGTCCGGTCGTCCCGCATGATGGGCGTCCCGGTGAAGCCGATCCTCTTGGCGTTCGGAAGGCAGTCGCAGAGGAAGTCGTGCAGGAGTCCGCCCTGCGAGCGGTGCCCCTCGTCGACGAGCACCGTCACGTGCGGATCGGTATCCGCGACGCCCCGCCGGTTCGCCGCGCGGAACTTCTGGATCGTCGTGACGATCACCGCGTTGCCGTGGTCCTTGAGAAGTTCCAGCAGCGCGTTGCCCGTCGTCGCGCGCACCGGCGACATGCCCACGCGGACGAAGTTGTCGCGCAGCTGGGCGACGAGCCCGCGCCGGTCGCAGACGAGGACGAACCGCTCGTCCGGGAAGCGCCGGTCCGAGAGGACCCGCTTGACGAGCATCGTCATCGTGAGCGACTTGCCGCTCCCCTGCGTCTGCCAGACGACCCCGTTCGGCGTCGGCGAGCCGTCTTCGCGGAGGAGGCGCCGCAGGATGTTCTCGACCGCGAAAAACTGCTGGTAGCGGGCGATTTTCTTGACGCCCCCGTCATAGACGACGTAGCGCCGCACCAGGCTGAGGAAGCGGCGCTTCTCGAAAAGCGCCGCGATCCCGCGGTCCTGCGCCGTCGGATGGCCGTCCGGCACGTGCCGCCGCAGCATCTCCTCCATCCATTCCGCGTCCTCCTCGCGCCACTTCGCGTAGAACTCCTTCGGCGTCCCCGCCGTCCCGTAGCGGAAATCCCCCGGGTTCGCCGCCACCGCGATCTGGACGAACTTGAACAGCTGCGGGATGCGGTCCGGCCGGGCGTTGCGGACGTTCTGGTCGATCCCCTCCTCGACCTTCACCGACGCGCGCTTGCATTCGATCACGGCCAGCGGGATGCCGTTGACGAGCAGCACGATGTCCGGACGGGCGAACCGTCCGTCCGCCCCCTCGACCTGGAACTCCTCCGTCACCTGCCAGACGTTCCGCTCCGGCCTCTCCCAGTCGATGAAGGGCAGGTCGAACGAAAGCCGCCGCCCGTCGGGCGTCGTCTCCTCGTAGCTCCGCCCCACCTGGAGCGTGTCGTAGACCGCCTTCGACGCCGTCATGAGCCCGCCCGAGAGCGGCGCGTCCAGATCGCGCACCGCCTTCCCGATCGCCCCCCCCGAAAACGGATGCTCGAGCCCGCGGTAGCTGTAGGTCCGGGCCGAAAGGAACTTCTCCAGCTCATCGTAGAACAGCACGTTCGCCGCCGCGCGCCGCTTCCGGTCCGCCTCCGCCCGCGGCACGTACGCCCACCCCATCGAGCGCAGCATCTCCACCGCCCGCTTCTGCGACGCGTTCGCCTCGTTGATTATGGTTGGATCGAGATAGCTCATGGTTCGCCCTCGTTTCGTCTCCCGCCACAAAAGCGGCTGTCTTCGGCCATGCGGCACCTGTCGGGGATGCGGCCTTCCGGCCGCGTCCCGCCAACATCCGCGGCGCAGGTGGAGGTCGCATCCCCGAATCCCCCGGGAATTCGCGCTCCTGCCCCGTCCACCAGCAATCCGTCCGCCCACCGGAAACGGTCGGTCGACGGGGCATTGTTCCAAATGTACCGGACGACGCGCCTGAAATGCTGGGAATCCCGAATGCACGTGTCGAAGTACTCTTTCTGCCAGACGGGTCCGCGACGGCCCAAAGACCGGTTGATTGCCGAAGCGGAATACCCTTTCCAGGAATGCACGAGCTTCGACAAGGCGTGGCCGGAAAACGGTTTGAACAGGACGTGGACATGGTTCGGCATTACCGTGAAACACCGCATGTCGCACCGGAGACCATGGAAATGCCGAAGTGCCGTCTCGACAATGTCCAGTGCACGCTCATCGCGCAGCAGACACTCCCCGGCGCCTTCATCCAACCATGCCTCCAAACGGGCGGGAAACAATCTGGCATACGCCTCCCTCATCGCATCATCGAGAGGTTCCGGATGGGATTCAAGCCATGCGTCCCGCTCATGGCTCCATTGCTCCAGCCGTTCCCGGGGCAGCGAATCGGCAAGACGGAAGGTCAGAAACACGTATGTTTCACTCTGTTCCCAGTGCGGAAGGTTGTGGCGAGACAAATCCAGGGGACAATATGAATTCAAGTACCCTTCCGTTGGTGCAACGATTTCGAAAGGCTGGGCAACGGTCATGTGCCCCTTCCCGGGGATGCGGCCTTCCGGCCGCGTCCCGCCGACACCTGTGACGCGGCTGAAAGCCGCATCCCCTTTTCCCGGGCACCCCATCGTCACACCCTCACCTTCCCCGAGAGCAGCAGCTGGGATAGCGCCTTCTTCTTCTCCTTCCACGCCTGGACCTCGCGGGCGAGTCCGTCGATCTCGCGGTCGGCCGCGGAAAGAACAGCGGCAATGCGGTGTTGTTCCTCCTGTCCAAAGATGGGAATCATGATGGATTCAAGATCTTCTTGGCCGATATTGAAATGTTGGGCCCCCGCCGCCCTCGCGACAATCTGGCGGCGGACGAACTGGGACTGCAGGAGAGCTCGAAAGAAAACCGGGGCGTAGTTGACTTTCTTTTTCCCCCGTATGACGAATCCTCCAAACACCGCCGCTTTCGCGTCTAGATATACATTGCACGAACCGGCTTCTTGGGCGTTTTCTGAACTGCGCTGAAACAAAACATCACCGAAACCCACGGAATAAGCTTCAACCATTTCCGCTGGAACCTCTACTGATGCACGAATGGAGTCATACCGGATTGGTTGTTCGTCAAGCACCTCCCGAACACTGATTAACTTGATCCCGGATCCGAACTGTTCTTTGGGAGCATTGATTCCGTTTTTAAACTCCAAAAACGCACTAAGAGGCGACAACGGTCTGGGGATGCGGCCTCCCGGCCGCGTCTTCCTTTTCATGACGCGGCTGAAAGCCGCATCCCCTCCCGTGGGGTCCAGCAGCCGTTGCACCAGCGCGCGTTTCTGAGCCTTCTTTTCCTCCAACAGCTTCCGCTTCAACCCGATCAGCCGATCACAGGAGGAAAGAACGGCTACGGTTCTCCGTTGTTCAGAAAGCGAAGGGACTAGAATCGTAGTACCTTGCAAGGCGGCGCGGGAAATCGACAGAACTTTGCTCCCCGCCATCAGGCGCACAAGTTGCCGATGGAAGGAAACGGAGTTTATGTAATAGCCGAGCCAGCCAGGGACGAACAGCCCCGGCTTCGGACGGCAGGCAATCGTGTGCAGGCCCGCAACCGCCTTGCGAGAGCCGAGATGGGCTATTTCCACGCCCTTTCCGCAGGTCTCGTCTTCTGCCGTGTCAGCAATGACAACGTCGCCGTCCCGCAACTCGTCTCCGACCGTGGTCGTTCCGGGAAGCAACGAGGGAACATCCGAAACTCCAAAATCAAGCACGTCCCCATATTTGACAAGCACATCGCCATAGTGGATGTTTGCGACGCCCATCGTCGGCGACATCGCTGCGCGCGAGTAGGTGTTGTTGCGCAACGGTTCGAAACAATCACCGAATGCCATCCGAACTTGTTCCCCGCCGGGGATGCGGCCTTCCGGCCGCGTCTCCATCGTTGGAGCTCTTCTGCAATTATGGCTGGGTTTTCTCGGCATGGCTCAACGCGGTCGGGGAGACCGCATCCCCTCTCTATCCCCTCGGCGGGAAGGGATCGTTCCCGTGGCTGTCCTTCCTCTGGATGCGTCCGTTCAGGCCGCGGATGACGAACTCGGTTCCCTGGTTGCGGCTGATGGCGCGCCCGAGGCGTTCGGCTTCGTCCTTGGTCTCCGCGTGGACGCTGGCGCGCTGCGCCCCGGTGCGCTTGACGTCCCAGCCGCCATTCGGGTTGTGGACGAGGTTGTGCTGGTTCGCGTTTCGGTTCATTTGCCGGACTCCTTCCCCAAGCTCCTCGCAAGCTCGACGCCGCGGGATGTCAGGCGGTATTTCTGCAGGCGGCTGTTGGGCTTCTCGGGGATCGTGTATTCAATGAACTCAGCGGACATCAGTTGTGCAATGCGCAGATTCAGACCGCCGGAAGGTGCGCGATGCCCGATTTTCAAGGCCAATTGAGAGCGGCTCATCGGTCCCGAAACCAATGCACGCAGCATTCGGGCAAGAACCGTCGAATCTCCCGACTCCAGCCTCGACTCTAGCCTCGACTCTAGCCCCGACTCTGGCCTCGACTCTGGCCTCGACTCCGGCCCGGAAGCGGGGCGCTTGATAATCGTGACGAACGAGCCGCCTTCAATCCGGAACTCCGGCCGGGGAATGCCCTGCTTCCGGCAGACGGCGAGAATCATGTCCGTCCCGGAGCCTGCGCGTTCGATGTATTTCGCGAGATACATCGCCTCCGCGAGAAGCGGATTGAAGGGAATGGACGGGTGTTCGCGGTAAAGGTCGGCAATCGTCAGCCCTTCCGGAAGCGACCCGGGGTTCCAGACTTCGAGGCGGTCCGAGAACAGGCGGACCTCGACGGACGCCTGGCTGCGGTAGTCGCGGTGGACAACGGCGTTCACGATGGCCTCACGGACGGCGTCGGCCGGGATGTCGTAGGACACGTCGGCCTCCATGCGACGGGTGCGGAGCCCGACGGTCCGGTCGATGTGGGAGAGAACGAACAGGACGGCCTGGTCGATCTGGTGGAAGAGGTCCCCTTCGTAGACCTGCTGGACGAACGGGCGCCGGTAGACGGAACCGGCGCAGAAGACGCACTTGACCATCGCGGAAAGGCAGACGGAGCGCGGATCCCTGCCGAACAGGAGCAGGGCGGCGTTCGTCAACTTCCGGGCCTTGGCAAGGCGGAGATGGACGAGCAGCGTTTCCGTCGTCTTCGCGGCGGAAGGCGGGAAGCCGCGCCCGTCGACGGCCCGGCGCGAAAACCAGTCCAGACGGGACCGGTCCAGCGAGCGGACGGTCGCCCCGACAGCCTCGGAAACGTCGAACGGTTCGTTGACGAGAAGCCGCCTCTCCCGGAGGAATTCGACGAAGGTGGCATAGACTTCGCGGAGAAGCCCCTGGACGGAATCGACGCGGCGGCGCGTGTGCCGGACTCCCGCCTTGTCGCGCAGCGCGGCCATGCGGGGATCGACGCCGGGCACTGACGGCGCGTCATAGAAATAGATCCACTGGACGAGTCCCCGCGCGTGGGCCGCGTCGTATTCACGCTCCGTCGGTGAAACGCCGTCCCTGTCGGCGTTGCCGTAGGATTGGCCGAAGAGCCCGATGTAGATGTCGGTTCGATCCAGTTCCGGAAGATAGACACCGTCCGGCGGGCGCTGCCCGGCGGGAACGTCCTCGAAGAGGAAGACGGACGCGACAAAGTCCTTCAGAACGGGATCCCCCGTCAGGAAGGCCTTCAGTTCGCGCCGTTCCACCTTGAACTCGGACTGGACGCTGCTTACGAAAATGCGGAAGCGCTTCATGCCAGTCCGAGCTCCTTGAGATGCTTCTCGAGTTCCGCTTCGGCCTCGGCGACTTCGCCCTTGAGGCGGGCGATTTCTCTCCGGACGGCGGCCAGGTCGATGGGTTCCTCTTCCTCGAAGGTATCGACGTAGCGGGGAATGTTGAGATTCCAGCCGTTGCCCTCGAGCTCCTCCGGTGAGGCGACGTGCGCGAAGCGCGGCACGTCCTTGCGCTCGGCCACGGCGCGGAGGATGTCGTCCACGTGCCGCTCGGTCAGCTTGTTCTGGTTCTTGCCTTTCTCGAAGCGGGGGGTTCCGGTCTCGTCCTTGCCCGAGGCGTCGATGAACAGGACGTCCCGCGTGGTGCGGTTCTTGCGGAACAGGAGGATGCAGGCGGGGATGGAGGTCCCGTAGAAGAGGTTGGCCGGCAGGCCGATCACGATGTCGAGCCAGTTCTTGTCGCGGACGACCTCGGTCCGGATCGCACCCTCGGAAGCGCCCCGGAAGAGGACGCCGTGCGGGACAACGGCGGCCATGCGGCCGTATTCGTCGAGCGAAGCGAGCATGTGCAGCAGGAACGCCCAGTCGCCCTTGCTCGCGGGCGGCACGCCGAGGTCGAACCGGTGCCACGGATCGAGCGGAGGGGACATCTTGAACTTCTTCTCCCGCCCGACGGACTGCTCGCCGCCGGGGTTGAAGCCCTCGGCCCACTTGTCGAGGGAAAACGGCATGTTGGCGACGATGGCGTCGAAGCGCTTGAGGTTGCCGTCCGCGTCGAGATGGCGCGGGTGCGCGAGCGTGTCGCCCCACTGGATGTCGGCACCGTGGATGTTGTGGAGGAACAGATTCATGCGCGCCATCGCGTAGGTCGAACCGTTGGCCTCCTGCCCGTAGATGCCCACCTTCTCCAAATCGCCGGCCTGCTTGGCGGCACGGATGAGCAGCGAGGCGGATCCGCAGGTCGGGTCGTAGACCGTTTCGCCGTTCTTCGGGGCGACGAGCCGCGCCATGAGCTCGGAGACCATGACCGGGGTGAAGAAGGAGCCGGCCTTCTGCCCGGCGCGGGAGGCGAACTCGCCGACCATGTACTCGAAGGCGCCGCCGATGACGTCAGCCGGCGTCTGCGCCGCTTCGAGACGGATGTGGGAGGGGCGCAAATCGAGGTCGCGGAAATCCTCCAACAGGGTGCGGAGCCGGGCGTTCTTCTGCTGCGTGTTGCCGAACACGGCCTCGGAATTGAAGTCGATGCTCCGGAAGATGCCGCGCAATTCCCCGTTGAGGTCCTCGATGCCCTGGAGCGCCGCGTTGACGAGCGCGCCGATCTTGTCGTCGAACCGATGCTCGTAGAGAAAACGGAAACGGACGTTTTCCTCCAGCCGGAACGGCAGGTTGCGAATCGCCCGCGCGACGCGCAGCTCGTTGCCGGCGTATTTCCGCTCCAGGTTCTCCACGTACTCGGCGAATGTGTCGTCGAGATACTTGATGAAGAGCATGGAGAGGACATACTCCTTGTAGTTCGCGGCGTCGATCACGCCGCGGAAGGTGTCCGCGCCGGCCCAGAGCACGCGCTTGATGTCCTCGAAGGACGTTTCGGAAGTCTTGGGTTCGTTGTTCATGCTTGGCCCTCGGATGACAGGGATGCGGCTCCCGCCGCATCGTGAAAAGCGGTGGAACGCGGCCGCAAGGCCGCCTCCCCGAGCAGGCGCCGGAAGCGGTTGTGCGCCTCCGCCCGGGCCCGCAACGCCGCCTCCGCCCGCAACGAGGCCCGCCAGGCGTTCGCCAGGCGAAACTGGGTGTCACGGGGCGGCACGGGTATGACAGCTTCGCCCAACCGGCGCGGCGAAAGCGACGACACCGCGGACTCCACGCCGGAACGTTGCAGAAGCCGGGAAAGAATCGGCGAAGCGTCGAAAAGGAAAGCGAGATAGTCCGGGAGCAACTCCTGCCCCGGACGGACGACGAGGACGTTGATCGACGGCAGGACACGCCCGTCGCATCCCTCGAACACGACCGCACCGCCCGGATTGAGGCGGCGCAGCAGGACGTCCCCCCGACGCAGGAAGCGGGTCCCGTCCGTGATGGCCGCATGCCTCAGCACGCCAAACGCTCCGGCAAGTCCTTCCCGCCCGATTTGGGAAGGAACCACGCAAGGATACTCGCACGCCGCGCGCTCCCCCTCCGCCGACGCGATGCCCGCCATCACGTCGGCGACATTGGCCAACATGGTCGGCGCCCGGCCCGAGCGTAATCTGTCTTGTGCTACTTGCATGGGGCGTACTCTGCCCCAAAGTTCCCGGGGATGCAAGAACTTTTTTTCTTGTATGCGGACAACAATGAAAACAGTAGTGTTTTATTTGGACCAGGGAACAGTCGAAGAAAATCCCGTGTTTCTCCGTGCCCACCACCAGAAAGCCTCGCGCGGGGTCTCAAACCCCATCCGTTGATGGGCGGCAACAGGCGCGAGAGCAATTACAGGCGCTCGCTATACTCCGCCCCCCCGATCCGCGCCCTTCGCCTCAGAAGATCGTGTAGATGAACGGGGCGGAGCCCTGGCTGACGACGATCACCAGCGCGACCAGCAACAGCAGGACCACCAGCGGGATGATCCACCAGATCTTGTGGCGCTTCGCCAGTCCGAACAGTTCTCCCAGCAAACGTCCCAGATGCTTCAGAAATCTCATGGTTGTTCTCCGTTGTGCTTCTTCTCCCCCACCGCACTTCTTCCTTCGTACTTCTTACTTCTTCCTTCGTGCTTCCCCTCTAGTCCAGCACGTAGTCCTTCTTCCACTCCCGGGTTTCCTTCCACTCGGGCTGGTTCTCCTTGAGGAGGATACAGCCGCCGAGGACGAGGGCGTCCATCTCGGTGCGCATGAAGCAGCGGTAGGCGTCCTCGGGCGTGCAGACGATCGGCTCGCCGCGGACGTTGAACGACGTGTTGATGACGATGCCGTAGCCCGTCATGGCCTCGAATTCCTTGAGGATCGCGTAATAGTCGGGGTTCGTCTCCGCCGTCACCGACTGGACGCGCGCGGAGTTGTCCACGTGCGTGATGGCCGGCACGTCGCTGCGCAGCAGGTGCAGGCGCTCCATCATGGGCAGCTCCTCCACGTTGGCGGGCGGCGCGATCAGGCGGTCCTTGCGGACCTGGGCGACGAGGAGCATGTAGGGCGAAATCCCTTCCATCTCGAAGAAGTCCCCCACCCTCTCCTCCAGCACCGACGGCGCGAACGGACGGAACGACTCGCGGTACTTGATCTTGAGGTTCATGATCGACTGCATCTTCGGCGACCGCGCGTCGCCGAGGATCGACCGGTTGCCGAGCGCGCGCGGACCGAACTCCATGCGGCCTTGCAGGCACCCGACGACCTTCTCGCCGGCGATGAGCTCGGCGATGCGCTTGGCGCGTTCGCCCCGCTCGCCGTGGTACTCGTAGACGTATCCCTTCGCGTCGAGGTAGGCGCGGATTTCCTCGTCGTCGAACTTCGGCCCGAGGTAGGCGCCCTGCATGGCGTCGTGGACGCCGTCGGTCTTGCGCGGGTTGCCCTTGGCGTTGTGCCAGACGGTCAGCGCCGCGCCGAGCGCCCCGCCCGCGTCGCCGCTGGCGGGCTGGATCCAGAGATGGTCGAAAACCTTCTCGCGCAGGAGCCGCCCGTTCGCGACGCAGTTGAGCGCCACGCCGCCGGCCATGCAGCAGCTGTCGCAGCCGGTGACCTCGCGCGCGTGCCGCGCCATCTTGAGGACGATGTCCTCGGTGACGACCTGGATCGACGCGGCGAGGTCCATTTCGCGCTGCGTGATTTCGCTTTCCGGCTTGCGCGCGGGGCCGCCGAAGAGCCTGGCGAAGCGGTCGTTGGTCATGCGCAGGCCGTCCGCGTAGGAGAAGTAGCGCATGTCCATGCGGAAGGAACCGTCGGGCTTGACGTCGACGAGGTTGTCGAGGATTTCCCTGACGTACTTCGGCTTCCCGTACGGCGCGAGCCCCATCAGCTTGTACTCGCCCGAGTTGACCTTGAACCCCGTGAAGTACGTGAACGCCGAATACAGCAACCCGATCGAGTGCGGGAACCGCATCTCCTCCAGCAGCGTCAGCTTGCTGCCCTCGCCCAGGCCGACGGTCGTCGTCGCCCATTCTCCCACCCCGTCGAGGGTCAGGACCGCGGCCTTTTCGAACGGCGACGGATAGAACGCGCTCGCCGCGTGCGACTCGTGGTGCTCGGGAAAATAGAAATCCTCCTCGACCTTCACGCCGAGCCGGTCGAGCTCCTCCTCGATGTGCATCGGAATCCAGAGCTTCTCCTTCATCCAGACGGGGATCGCGGCCATGAACGACCGCCACCCGCCGGGCGCCGTCCCCATGTACGTCTCCAGGAGCCGCCCGAACTTGAGCGACGGCTTGTCGTAGAACGCGACCGCGCCGAGCGTCCCGCCGCGCCCGATCCCGCCCTCCGCGAGACAGTACTCCACCGCGTGGCGCGGGAACCCCGGATCGTGCTTCTTGCGCGAAAAACGCTCCTCCTGGGCGGCGGCGACGATTTTCCCGTCGCGGACGAGGCAGGCGGCCGAGTCGTGGTAGTAGGCGCTGATTCCGAGGATGTCCATCTCAATACCCCTTCTGGTAGCGGGCCGCGGTGTCCCGGTTGTCGTGCTTGTTCCAGTACGTCTGCGCCTTCGGGTCGAAGCGCCGCCCCAGGACGTCCTTCCCCGCCAGCACCTGGCAGAGCCGCCCGAAGCTGAACACGATGAAGTAGATCGGCGTCAGCAGCACCCACGTCACCGCCGTCCCGATCCCGACGACGAGCCCCTTCTCGACGGCGGCGAACCCGCGCAACACCGGCTTGCAGCCGAGGATGCCGACCAGCAGCACCGCCGCGATTCCCCACACCACGTACGCCGCGACCGGCTTCCTGAGCCACCACCAGAACGCCGCGCCGATGCCGCCCATGACGACCAATTGCGCCACATACCCCGCCACCGACCGTCCGGCCGCCTTCTTCGGCGCCGGATTGCGCCAATCCCAAACCACCTTGCTGACTTCTTCGGACATGCTGGAATCCCTTCTTGAAAACACTGCATTCTCCCCGCCCCGCCCCCCCTTGTCAACCCGCGACTTCGCGGTCCGCCGGCCGCCGGAAAATTTTCCGGCCATTGGAAAAAAATTTTCCAATCATTGGAAAAAACGGGCCGGATTTTCCAACCATTGGAAAAGATTTCCGCAAGTTTTCCAACGATTGGAAAAAATGTTTCCAATCATTGGAAAACTCCGCGGACGGCGGTCCGTCAGTCGAGGAGGCCGGGGAAGGCCTTGCGGACGCGGTCGGCGAGGGCCTTGGCGTCGCCCTTGCCGCTGACCGCTTCGAGCAGCGCCAGGACGTCGGCGCCGGTGACGTTGTACATCGTCGTGCTGGATTTCTTCAGCTTCGCGCTCGCGCTGCGGTAGGTCAGGACCTTGCCCGCGCGGCGGCTGCCGTTGCGGATCGCGTCGAGCTCGCGCTCCAGGACCGCGCGCTCCTGCCCGGCTTCCGCCGCCAGGACCGCCTTGCAGACCGCCTTCGCCTTCGCCCAGCTGATGTCGCCGCGCTCGAGCATCGAGCGGATCCGCGAGTCCATGCCGGGGGCGTACTTGAGGATGTCCTCGATCCACGCCTCGCTCTTGTCCAGGAAGCGCGCGATGCGGGCCGTGTCCCAGTTGGCGTTCGCCATGAAGATCACCGCGTCGAAGTAGTCCGTGATCCGCGCGTCGAGGCGGTCGGCGTTGAGCTTGAGGTTGAGCGCCTGGATTTCGTCGAGGTCGCCGTGCACGACGCGGACGTCGATGCGGTCGAAGTAGCCGGGGCGCGTCTCGCGGATGCGCCGGATGGCGTTGTAGCGGTGGAAGCCGCCGACGAGGTAGAACTCGCCCGGGTTGCGCTCCCACACCACGAGCGGCTCCAGCAGCCCGTTGCGCAGGATGTCCTCCGCGTAGTGCGCCACTTTCGTCTCGTTCAGCGGACGGTGGTTGGCCACCGACGGATGCAGGTGGATCTGGTCGATGCCCACGTAGTCGAAGCGTTTGGTTGTCAGCATGGAATGCTCTCCTTGTTGTTCAGTTTTCGCCCACCCTAGCACACTCCCCACGGAAAGTAAAACGTTTTACGCGGGGTCGGGACGAACGCCCGCCCGCGGCTTGGGGCCGGACGGCGAGGGCGGGCGGAGGGATGGCGAGGGCGGGAAAGCGGCCCTGGAAATTTTTTTCCGATTTCCTCTTGACTCCGCATCCCGAAAGAGTATAGTGCCCACCGTTTCCAAGGAAACGGACTGATCTTTTGAAGTCAACCATTTTTGAACATCTTGTTGCTAAACACGCAACAAGCAGGNNCCCCAAGCCTGGCACGGACCTTTTTTTGTCCCGATGGCATCAGGGCGCTTTCCCGTCTCCCGCCGGGAAACGGATATCCCAAAAGATTCCGCGCACCCGCCCCCCGGTGTAAAGCAACGGCGCCGGAAGAATCCTTCCGGCGCCGCGATTGTTTTTTGGATGACCGCTTGCCGGGCGATGACGCGGGCCATTTCCAGGACATTGTCGGAAGAGCCCCATTCGTTGCCGTACCCAGCGCAGACCTCCACGAAGGTCGGAGCCGGCCGGATGCCGGCCTTGACGTCGAAGACCGACGTGCGGGCATGGCCGCGGAAGTCCATGATGCCTGCGCTCCCGTACAGCATAAAACTTAGAGAAAATTAAGAAACAGTGTAGCCGACGTGCGGGAGGGCCCGGCTTCGTCCGGGCCGGGTTTTCTCTCCTTGCACACGGCCGCGACAAAGCGCGGCCCTCCCGGAACGGCTATAGTATTTCTTAAACAGCTCTAAACTTCCGCATTGTTGGGGAGGGGAGAGCACTGGGGGGACGGGCGCCCCCGCCCGTCCTCATGCAAGGGATGTGCGTGGGATTTGCAATCCATGAGCTTTTGTCCGCACATGGACGGGCGAGGCGCCCGTCCCCCAGTCAGATGTCCGGACGACAGGTTCAGCTGCATGCTGTACTAGATAAAAAAACACCCCCGTCCAATGGACAGGGGTGTTTGCGTTCCGCCCTCGCGGGCGGCGGTTCCGTTGATCAGGCGAGTTCGGAGAAGTACTTGATCGTGCGGACCATCTGGCTGGTGTAGCTGTTCTCGTTGTCGTACCACGAGACCACCTGCACCTGGGAGGTGCCGTTGTCGAGGTTGATGACCATCGTCTGGGTCGCGTCGAACAGCGAGCCGAAGCGCATCCCGATGATGTCGGAGGAAACGATCTGGTCGGTGTTGTAGCCGAAGGATTCGTTGGCCTGGGACTTCATCTGGGCGTTGATTTCCTCGGCCGTGGGGGCGCCTTCGACGATCGCGGTCAGGATGGTCGTGGAGCCGGTCGGGGTCGGCACGCGCTGGGCGGCGCCGATGAGCTTGCCGTTGAGCTCGGGGATGACCAGCCCGATGGCCTTGGCGGCGCCGGTGCTGTTCGGGACGATGTTCACCGCGGCGGCGCGGGAGCGGCGCAGGTCGCCCTTGCGCTGCGGGCCGTCGAGGGTCATCTGGTCGCCGGTGTAGGCGTGGATGGTGCACATGATGCCGCTCTTGATCTTCCAGCCGTCGTTGAGGGCCTTGGCCATCGGGGCCAGGCAGTTCGTCGTGCAGGAAGCCGCGGAAATGATGGTGTCCTCGGCCTTGAGGTCGGTGTGGTTCACGTTGTAGACGATGGTCGGCAGGTCCTTGCCGGCCGGCGCGGAGATGACGACCTTGCGGGCGCCCGCGTCGATGTGCGCCTGGGCCTTGGCCTTGCTGGTGTAGAAGCCGGTGCACTCGAGCACGACGTCCACGCCGAGCTTGCCCCACGGCAGGTCCTGCGCCTTCGGGCACGCGTAGATCGTGATTTCCTTGCCGTCGACGGTGATGGAGCCGGGCTCGACGACGGTCTTGCCGTCTTCGGCGAGCACGAAATCCTTGTAGTCCACCGTGTGCCCTTCGTAGCGGCCCTGCGTGGAGTCGTACTTGAGGAGGTGGGCGAGCATCTTGGGCGAGGTGAGGTCGTTGATGGCGACGACTTCGTAGCCTTCCGCGCCGAACATCTGGCGGAAAGCGAGACGGCCGATGCGGCCGAAACCGTTGATGGCGACTTTGACTGACATGTGT